>Ga0116116_1000074_pt1 | contig 113375 bp, 96 predicted proteins | sample June2015DPH_10_1_FD_89722 | JGI IMG/M metagenome (GOLD analysis project Ga0116116, IMG submission 89722) | Peatland microbial communities from SPRUCE experiment site at the Marcell Experimental Forest, Minnesota, USA - June2015DPH_10_150 | ecosystem: Environmental > Terrestrial > Soil >... | reverse complement strand
CGATGAAGTGCGCATCCGCACCGCTGCTGTCGCTCACAGAGTTTCCATCATGACGACGCTGGCCGGCGCGAAGGCGGCTGCGCTGGGGATTGCGGCTCTGAGGGCAAAGGGTCTCAGCGTCCGTACGGTCCAGGAGTATCACGGCGGCGCGGCGCTCACTTGCCGTTGATCAGCTTCAGGAACTCCGGCGACTCACGCAGCGTTGAGAAATCTGGCTCGACACGGGCCAATTTCTTCAGCTTTGGGTTGAGGTGAAGCGCGTTCCTCAGCAATTGCAGCGCTTCCTCGGTGCGGTGTTGCTGGGCGCGGTAGCAGGCCATGTTGAAGTGCGCCAGCGCGTCGCGCGGGTTGGCGTCGAAGGCACGCTGCAAAGTTTCCGCCGCGGCTTCCAGCGATTGCGTGCGGCGTCGGATGTAAGCGAGATTAATCCAGATGGCGGAATCCTTGGGATGCAGCTCCGCCAGTTTCGCCACGAAGGGTTCCGCCTCGTTCAACCGATTCGTATGCCAAAGGATGGCGGACTTGAGGGCAATTGCCTGGGGCTGACCGGGATCGATCGCGAGCACGGCATCGGTCTCGCACAGCGCCTCATCGAACATCTTCAGATCGAGATAGCCCGACGCATACTCAAGATGTTTCTGGGCTTCTGGCTTCATTGTCACAACCGCTTTGCGGCAGCAATATACCAAGCGAAACCGCAACTTGCCAACTGACCGCACCGCTTTATTTGGCGTGCGTCAATCCGCTTTGTTTCCAGACGCTTTCGTGATATGTATCAGCCCTAACGCCCGTGAAGAAGAAAGCCGATTATTCACCTTGCGGTGACCTGCTGCGCAGCATCCTGTCCAAGGACGGCTGGACGCTCCGAGGCGCGAGCCAACCGTTGGCGGACGCTCCCGATGCGGTCTTCGTGGCTCAGAAACAGGGGCGGCGAATCGCGTTTTTCTTCAGTGATCAGGCAGCCAACAAGTTGACCAGGGCGTTCAAGAGAATCCGGCAGGCGGATCGCGGCACATTCAAGCTTTTCGGTGTCTTGATCACCCCCACGACGGCGGAGATGCAGCGGCTTCGGCACGGCGACCAGGCGGACAAGTACCCGCGGGCGTTCTTTGCCTCGCTGGAGGAAATCCGCGAAGCCGCGGCCGGCGGCATGCCCGTGGAGCCTGAGCGAGCAGGCGGCATCATGTCATTCAAGGCGGAAGTCATGGCGAATACGCCAGTCGGCGGGCTGCATAGCGCGCACTACCGGCTGGTCTTCAAGGCCCCGTTTTTACAGGAGGTCCGACCGCCCCAGTTCATCATGATGGACACCATGCCGGCACGCGTGCCGCTGGGCGCGCGGTCGGTCCGCCGGGGAAATCTGCGAGGCGCGGTGGACCTTGCGCCGCGCCCGCTACTCAAACGGCCCTTTGGCATTTGCCGTGACTTTCATCCGCATTTCGCCAGCGACTACTTGAAACATCTCCGCCTGCCGCCGGTGCTGGCGCTGGTGTTGCATCCCGTTTTACCAGACCATTTCGGCGTGTTGTACAAGGTGCTGCCGGACGGCGTCGGCACGGCACTGATGACGAAGCTGAAACGCCGACAAAAGGTTCGCATGCTGGGCCCGCTGGGGCGACCTTTCGACGTGCGCCGGTTGCGCGCCGACGGGGTGGAGGAAGTGCATGTGATCGGCGGTGGGGTGGGCATGGCGCCGTTGATTCTATTGGTTGAAGCGCTTCGCTACTACTCGTTTCCGGTGAAAGTGTTTCTCGGCATCGCCAAGCTGGAGTCGCTCCGCTATCGCGACGAGCTGGCCGCGACGTTCGGCGAGAAACCGCGCGACGCCTACATCTACATCGACGACCTGCTCGCTACGGGCGTGCCGGCTGCCGACATTTACGTCGCCTGCGACAGCGAGGTTCCGTCCCGCCGCGGCGGGATCGTGCGGGGCATTCCCAAGGAAAACCTGTTTCACGGCTTGGTGCCCGAGCAGTACCGGCAATATCTGCTAGATTGTCACCCTGAGCGAAGCGAAGGGCCTCTGCTTGCCAGTTCGCGCGTGACCGACGATTCCGAGGTTCTTCACTCCGCTCAGAATGACAAGGCGAAGAAACCCGGTTCGATCGTGGCATTCACCTGCGGACCGAACCGGATGATCGAGGTGGTCGCGGAGATCGCCCAGCGCGCCAGCATCCCCCTGAAGGTGCTGCTGGAGAAACGCATGGCATGCGGCATCGGCGTCTGCTTCTCCTGCGTGCAAAAGGTGCGCCGCCCCAACGGCACGGAAGATTACGCCCGGATCTGCACGGAAGGCCCGCTATTCGACGCGAAAGATATTTTATGGAAGAACGACGACTCGAAACAAACATCGGCAAACTCCTGCTGCGCACCCCGCTGCTGACCGCTTCCGGCACCTCCGGCAGCGCGGACGAACTCGGCGGCTTGCGGCAGAGCCAGGCAACCATTCAGGTGCTCGGCGCTTTCGTCACCAAAGGTGTGACATTGGAGCCGCGCAAGGGCAACCCGGAGCCGCGCGTGATCGAAACCCGCGCCGGCCTCCTGAATTCCATCGGCCTTCAGAACAAAGGTGCCGACCGGTTCCTGCGCGAAGACCTGCCGAAACTGCGGCACTACGGATTGCCGGTCATCGTCAACATCTCCGCAAACAGTGTTGACGAGTACGGTCAACTCGCGGCCCGGCTCCTGGGAAGCGACGGCGGCCAGATCGCCAGCCTCGAAATCAATGTCTCCTGTCCCAACATCAAGGAAGGCGGCGTCCAATTCGGTATCGATCCCTGTTCGGTGGAAAAGATCGTCTCGGTGGTCAAAGCAGCAATCCCGCATGGCCGTCAAGTCTTGGTCATCACGAAGCTCACACCGAACGTCACCGACATTACCGTGCCCGCCAAGGCAGCCATCGCCGGTGGCACCGATGCGCTTTCGATGATCAACACGTTGCGCGGGGTCGCCATCAACATACGCACGCAGGAGCCGTACTTCGCCAACGTTTCGGCCGGCCTCTCCGGCCCGGCCATCAAGCCCATCGGCTTGTGCATGGTCTGGGACTGTTTCGAGAGAATCCCGGAATGCCGCAGCGGCAAGGTCCCCATCATCGGCATCGGCGGCATCTCGACTTGGGAAGACGTCGTCGAGTATATCCTCGCTGGTTCCACCGCCGTTCAAGTCGGCACCGCGTGGTTCGTGTATCCGCAGGTCTTCGTCGAAATGCACAAGGGCTTGGTGAAATATCTGACCCAGCGCGACACGACGGTGAGAAAACTGATTGGGAAGGCCCATGGATAGGACACCCCATTCGCTTGGAACCCTTCGGTCGGGTAGCCTCGGCGACATCTTACAGCGACTTCAGAAACCGCTGCACTTCGTCGTGCGTGCCGGCAAATGTGAAGCTGACGCGGTCCGATTCGATCTTGAAGATCAAACGCAAATCCAAACCAACGCGCATCTCGAAGTAGTTCCTCACGAGTTTCCGGATACCGAAACCAGCATGGCGGTGGGGATGGCCGAGAGACTCTTGCAGCGCGTCAATGGCCTTGCCGATTTCGATCCGCACGGGCTTCGGATACGCACGCACCACGGTCCGGAAACGCGAACTGAGAAAAATGTCTCGGCTCACTTGTCCCGCAGATCTCTCTCAAGATTGCCGCTGTATCGGCGCAGCCGCCCGCGCTTCTTGTCCTCGGCCAGTTCGGCATCCATACGTTTGGCAGCGCGGCCAAGTTCTTTCTTCGTGAGGCTGTACTCCTGCAGGGCGTAGTCTTCGGAATACACCTGCACGGGTCGCAACGCAACGATCCGTCTGCCGCACAGGATGCCCACATCCTCGCCGGCCATCGCCAACCGCAACCAACGGGTCAGGTTCTGCCGCGCATCCGTTACTGAGAGCGTCTTCATATCGCCCCTATATAGCCGCATTCTGGCGCGGTGTCAATCTGTGATTGCCACACCACTCGGGCGCATTCAACCGCCGCGGGCGTCGGCACAGCATGGTTCGTCTACCCGCAAGTGTTCTTCGAAATGCACAAGGGTTTGGTGCGCAATAGCGCACCCTACAGACTGGTCAACGGGCCGGCAATTTGTCATTCTTAAGGTTGATGAGTGAGCCGATTTCCAATCGCGGGTTGTGGCAGCAAGCTTGGCCGCTGATTCGGGCGCAGCGCCGCGATGCCATTGTCGGGCTGGTGGTGTCGCTGGCGGTGGTGGGCATTGGATTGTATTTGCCGTGGCCGATGAAGGTGATCGTGGATTCGATTCTCACCGACAAGGCACCGCTGCCGGGTTGGTTGCCGGCCGACAAGACGGTGGCGTTGGCGGCGGTGTGCGGGTTGTTGCTGGCGTTGAACTTCCTGCGTGGCGGGCTGAGCGCGTGGAGCACGACGTTGCTGGTGCGGGCGGGCCTGCGGATGACGCACGAGTTGCGGTGCCGGTTGTACGAGCATTTGCAGAAACTGTCGCTTGTTTTTCACGAACAGCGCGCCGTCGGCGATTCGATTTACCGCGTGACGTGGGACACGTACTCGATCCAAACCTTGTTCAACGGCGGACTGCTGCCGCTGATCAACGCGGTGGTCACGCTCGTGGCCATGATGGTGATCATGCTGCGGTTCGACGTGACGCTGACGTTGCTGGCGCTGGTCGTGGCCCCGGCACTGGCGCTCACGATCCGGTTTTACAACAAACGCATTTCGGCAGTGTCCACCGAATATCACGACCGCGAGATGAAAGTGAGCGCGCTCATCCAGGAATCGCTCGCCGCCATCCGCACCATTCAAGCGTTCGCGCGCGAGGAGGAGGAGATCCGGCGGTTCGACCGGGGCGCGGCGCAAAGCGTGGACGCCAACGTGCGGATGACCAGGGTGCAGGTGATGTCGTCGTTCGTGGTCGGATTGATCACGGCGGCCGGCACGGTGGCGATGATCTGGATCGGCGGTGTGCGCGTGTTGCAGGGCACGTTGACCATCGGTGAATTGCTGGTGTTCATCGCCTATGTCGGGATGCTGTACGGACCGATGAGCACGCTCAGCGGGATCGCCGCGGCGGTGCAGGGCGCGTTGACGCCGTTCCGCCGGGTCGTGGAGATCTTGGAAACGAACCCGGCCATCTGCGATTTGCCGGACGCGAAGCCGCTGACACATTGCGATGGCGTGGTGCGATTCGACAACGTGTGGTTCGGGTACGATCCGCAGAAGCCGGTGCTCAAGGGCGTGGATTTTGAGGGTCGACCCGGCCAGATGATCGCGTTGGTCGGGCCGAGCGGTGTCGGCAAGACGACGGTGTTGAGTCTGCTGCTCCGGTTCTATGAGCCGCAAAAGGGCCGAGTGCTGGTGAATGGCCGGGATACGCGTGAGTTCCAGTATCGCTCCCTGCGCCGCCAGATCAGTATCGTGCCGCAAGAGCCGGTATTGTTCTCAACCACGGTGCGGGAGAACATCGCTTACGGCCGCCCCGAGGCGACCCTCGACGAGATTATCGAGGCAGCCAAACAAGCCGAGGCGCACGACTTCATCGAAGCGATGGCCCAAGGTTACGACACGCCGATCGGCGAGCGGGGCGTATTGCTTTCGGGCGGACAACGGCAGCGTCTTGCGCTTGCGCGGGCGTTCGTGAAGGGCTCGCCGATTCTGATTCTGGACGAGCCGACAGCGGCGCTTGATGCGGAGACTGAAGCGGCGGTGCTGCGGGCGCTGGAACGGTTGCGAAAGGGGCGGACGGTGTTCGTGGTGGCGCATCGACTCTCGACCGTGCGACAAGCCGACGTGTTGTTGGTCATGCACGACGGCCAGATCGTCGAGCACGGGACGCATGGGGAGTTGGTCGCGCGCCACGGTCAGTATGCGCGCCTGTGCGAGTTGCAGTTTGGGGGAGGAAGCGAAGCGGGAAAACCCTCACCCTGACCCTCTCCCTTGGGAAGGGAGAGGGGAAATCTCCTCGCCCCGCGTGCGGGGAGAGGATGAAGGTGAGGGGAATGTCGTTCGCAGTGGATCTGCTGAATGAAGAAAGTCATCGTCACCAGTGGCTGGGGGGCTGGTTATCCCGAAGGCGGCGGGATGCAGTGGTTGAACCTGCATTACATCGCCGGGCTTCGGGCGCTCGGCGTCGAAGCGTTCTGGCTCGATGTCCTCAACCCGCCGAAACCCGGCGCGACCCGGATCGTTGGAGAAATGGTGGACGGTTTTCGCACGCAGTGCGAACGATTTGGGCTGGGCGAGAACTGGGCGGTTCTTTACGACGGCAAGAAGGTGTTCGGGATGACCGAACGATCTTTGACAAAGCTGTGCGCCGACTGCGATTTACTCATCAACCTCTGCGGCGCGCTGAAACAGGATGAACTGTTGCGGCGCATCAAACGCCGCGCGTACTTCGATCTCGATCCCGGCTTCACGCACATTTGGGCACAGCAATGGGACATGGAGTTGTCCAAACACAATCTGTTCTTCACGGTCGGGTTGAACATCAACGGTCCTGATTTCACGCTACCGAAACGCGGACTGGAGTGGCACACGTTCGTGCCGCCCATCGCCTTGGAATACTGGCTCGTCCAGACTGATGCGCCGACGCGCCCATTCACAACCATCGGCCAGTGGCGCGGGCAATGCGCCGTGTGGCAGGACGAGATGTACGGCCCGAAGGCCGATGAGTTTCTACGGTTCGTCGAACTGCCGCGCAAGACGCCGCAACCGATTGAGTTGGCGCTGCTGATTCACGAATCCGAAGAGGAAGATATCGCAAAGCTGCGCAACGGCGGTTGGACGCTGACGAATCCTTATAACGCCGCCGGCGGCTTGGACGGTTTTCGTGCTTACATTCAGCAGTCGCGCGCGGAATTCAGCGTGGCCAAGAACGGTTACGTAAAATCACGCAGCGGTTGGTTCAGTGACCGTAGCGTTTGCTACCTGGCATCGGGCCGTCCCGTGTTGGTCCAGGACACAGGCTTCAGCAAGTATCTGCCAACGGGACAAGGTCTGCTGGCGTTTGCCACACTGGAAGAAGCGGTGCACGGGATTGGGGCGATCAACGCCGACTACGCCTCCCACTGCGCCGCCGCTCGCGGGCTTGCCGAAGAAAAATTCGCCGCTCCGAAGGTGCTGCAGGTGATCCTTGAGCGAGCACACGTGCAATAGATTGTTCGCTGGGCGCTTGGTGCTGTGGCCGCAGTTGTTCAGAACGAGCACGACGGGATTGAGCCTGTAACGCACCGCCGTGGCCAACTCCATCCCCGTCATCTGAAACGCGCCGAGCGTGGGTTGGTTGCAGAAGCCCAGCACGTGGTCGCCGGCGATGCCAAACACGTGGCGGATGCGGTGAGCGTCAAGCGATTGGGGCAGGTGTTCTCCGATGCGGACCGAGCTTTTCATTGCCACGGCCTCTGTTGAACAGCTAACATTGACCATGCACATGGCCAGAGCCACCGAGCCGCAGGCGATCTTTGAGGACGACGACGTTCTCGTCGTGGACAAGCCTGCCCCGCTGGTCTGCCATTCCGCATCGCGCCCCGAGCACCCGACATTGGTGGCGTGGGTGCGTAGATATATGGAGGGTCAGGCTCCGTCCCGACCGCATCCGGGCGACGGCCACGACGGAGCGTGGCCCTCCACGGGCCTGGTGGTACGCATGATCAACCGCCTCGACCGCGAAACGAGCGGTTTGGTCATCGTCGCCAAGAATGAGCGCGCGGCCAGGATCCTCGGCAAACAGGTGTTGCGGCGCGAAATTCAGAAGGAATACGTGGCGATCTGCTGGGGCGAGTTCGAGCAGGAGAACGGCGTGGTGGACAAACCGATTGGCCTGACGAAAGAGTCAGTTGTTTACACCAAGCGGGTGGTGGTCCCGCCGGGGCGGGAGGCGGGCAAGCCGTGCGTGACGGAATTTGCCGTCGAGAAACGGTTGACCGGATCCATTGGTGGCACGGGCGTCCCCGCCCGTGCGATTGGAGGATGCACAGGCACAGAGGCCTGTGCCACCATTTATAAGACCAGTTCTGCACACCAAGGCTTTACGGTCGTGCGGCTCCGGCCGCGCACGGGCCGGGCGCATCAGTTGCGGGTCCACATGGCGTGGCTCGGTCATCCGATTGTCGGCGACAAGGTGTACGGTCCGGATGAAACGCTGTACCTCCAGTTCATCAAGTACGGTGTGACCGAAGAGATGCTGGGGCGGTTGCTGCTGCCGCGCCACGCGTTGCATGCCGAGCGCGTCGCGTTTCGGAGTCCGCGCACGGGACTGACGTGCGAGGTGTGCGCGGAACTGCCTGCCGATATGAAAACCTTTATCGACGAGCACGGTTCACCACGCCGGGGGCGTGGTTAAATGCGCGCGGTCTTGCAAAACGGGAGCTTTCGTCGGCTGTGGATTGCCGCAGTCGTGCTGGGCCTCGGGGACGCGTTGATGCGGATGGGATTGGTCGAGTTCTTCCGCACGAATGAGTACGATGTGGGGACGGAGACGGCGAAACTGCTGTTCGCGGTGTCGCTGCCCGGCCTGTTGTTCGGCCCGCTGGCGATTGCATATCTGGACCGCTGGCAACGGCGCAGCGTGTTGGTGGTCAGCGATGCGTTGCGCGCCGTGACGGTCGTGGTCATTGCGACGTGGCTGTTGCCGGTGGTGACGGGCCGGATGGATACGCGCGGGTTGATGGCGGTCTACACGATGATTTTTCTGAACGGGGCGGTGGCGACGTTTTATTTACCGGCGCGCAGCGCGCTGCTGCCGAATCTGTTGACGGCGGAGCAATTCATCCAGGCGAACACGTTGCTGACGGCGACAATCGCGGTGGCCAATGTGGGCGGGAGCGGGATCGGCGGATTCGTGGCGGAGAAAATGGGCGTGGAATGGGCCGTGACGGCCAACGCGCTGGCGTACGTGGCGAGCATGGGGTTGGTATGGACGATCCGGATGCCGCCGCACGCGACGACCAGCGGCGAGCACGCGCATCCGCAAGGCGCCTGGGGCGAATTGAAGACGGGGCTGACGTATTTGTGGGAACACAAGACGGCGCTGCCGCTGGTGATCTTGACCGCGGTCTTCGCGTTCGTGGGCGCTGTATTCCTTGTGGCATTCACCCGGTTTGCGGTGGAGATTCCGCCGGACGGGTTAGGCTTGGGCACGGGCGGGCTGGGTTACCTGTTCGTGGCGGGAGGCGTCGGTGCCGGACTCGGCATGGTCGCCGTCGGTCGCGCGAAGCGATGGACCCGGTCCATCTGGTTGCCGTTCGTGCAACTGGCCATGGTCGGGGCGTTGCTGGCGTTGCTGAGCCGAATGACCAACCCCTGGCTGGCGGCGGCGGTTCTGGTCGCGCTGGGCGCCGTGGCGGCACCGCTGATGATTCCCATCGATTCCAAGTTACAAGAACAGGTGGATGAGACGCGGCGGGGCGCGGTGTTTGCAACGCGCGGAGCGATGACTTCGGCGGCGATGTGTGTGGCGTTCGGGCTGCAGATCTGGAGTTCGGTGCTGCGACAAACCCCGTCACCGACGATTTTGTGGTGGCTCGGCATCGGCACGGCGGGCGCGGCAGTGCTGACCGTGTTCACGGTGCGGCGGAAAGGCCGCGCATAAGATTCGCGGCTGCAAAAAGCCCTTAACCCGTCTTCTTGCGATAGGGCGAACTGAGATTGAAATAGATGCCGCACAACGGGCGCCGGCCATCGTTCTCGCTGAGCATGATCGTCACATGGCGGTCCAGCGCGATGCCGTGGCGCAGACCGGGGCCACGCGTTTCAAACGCGGTGATCGCCTTGGCCATCAGCGACTGCAGGCTCTGCAACAAATCTTCGGGCGTTTTCTCGATGCAGACGATGAACTTCTCGTAGTGGCGCACAGCCGCCGCGATTTCGGCCTGGAAATCTTCCGGTTGCAGAGTCACGACGGCATTCTTATGCCACCGGCAGCGAAGCTGCAAGCGCCCGCGTGTCGAGCCGTCAAAAATCTTGTCGGCGGACAGGTGGATTGCCAGGCGCTCCGAGTCGGCAGGCAGCGGGTCGGAGAAAGCGAACTCAGCACGGCGCGATTTCGTCCTCCGTCTTGAAGAGTTGCGGGAACATGCGCTTCAACTGCGTGTCGCTGAACCGATCGAAGCCGAGGCAACCTTCGTGATCCATCGCCTTGGCATCGCAGGTGGTGGTGGCGCGATGCACGAGCATCCGTGCGCCGTCCCAGACAACAATCAGTTTCAGGAACTCCTCGCGGGGCGTGTCGGCAGGCATCTTCTTGGCCAGCCAGGGATAAAGCTCGCGCAGTTGCGGCAGTGTCCATTGGTCGTAGCCGTGGCAGAAAATGCCCAGCCGCGCTGCAGCCTGGCAGGTGGTTTCATCGTCGCGGGTCTTGGCAACGAGGAAATCCCGGATTCGCTTGAGCGCTTCTTCTCGGCTGTACTTCATCTTGGCTCGCCTCTTTTCCTATGCCGGTTTGTAACTCGTGAGAGCGCGCATGTATTGGGCGCGCTCGAAGGCGCTGGGATTGGGGCAAAGATACTGGCACATGCTGCCTTGCATCTGGCGCACCGATTCGTACTCGTGCTTCTCCATCCACTGGGCCAATTCCTGTTCGACCACTCGGATGTGGTCGATCCCACGCTGCAGCAGAACTGAACACAGCATCGTGACGCTGGCACCGACCATCAACATCTTCACCACGTCCTGGCCCGTGTGGATGCCGCTCGTTGCCGCCAGGCCGGCTTGTATGCGGCCGCAGAGAATGGCGATCCAGCGCAACGGGATGCGGATCGCCTGGGGCGTGCTCAACAACACCTGCGGCTTGACCTCGAGCGTCTCCAGATCGATGTCGGGCTGGTAAAACCGATTGCAGAGCACCAACGCATCGGCACCCGCATCGTCCAGACGCAGCGCCATGTTGGCGAGGTTGCTGAAAAACGGGCTTAGTTTGATCGCCACAGGAATCGTGACTGCCGACTTCACGGCCTTCAGAATGTCGATGTAGGTCTGCTCGACCTCCGCGCCGGTCATGTTCATGTCGGTCGGGATGAAATAGACGTTCAACTCCAGCGCATCAGCGCCGGCCTGCTCCATCTGCTTGGCGAAACCGGTCCAGCCGCCGAGCGACGTGCCGTTGAGACTGGCGATGACGGGAATCTTGACCGCCTTCTTCGCCTCCTGGATGTGTTTCAGGTATCCCTCCGGACCCAGATGGAACTCGCTCGGCTCCGGGAAATACGTCAACGATTCGGCAAAGCTCTCGGTGCCGGCCGTCATGTGATGGTCCAGCTCGCGCGCCTCCATCCGCAACTGCTCTTCAAACAGCGAGTACAACACCACGGCAGCCGCACCCGCATCCTCTGCGCGGCGCACATTGTCCACTTCCTCCGACAGCGCCTGTGATGCCGACATCACCAGCGGGCTGCGCAGTTTCATTCCCAGATAAGTTGTCGTCAGATCCATGTTATCGTTCCCCTTCTTCGTTAAGCATTCACCACCGGTGGCGTCGGCTCTGCCGGTTTCTCCGGTGTCAGTTTTCGCGCCGCCAGAAATTCGTAGAACCGGAACCGCGTCTCCGCGTCTTCCTGCGCCATCTTGAACAGCAGTTTGGCGTGGTCCGGATTGATCTTCGTCAACATCTTGAACCGGTTTTCCATCAGCAGATAGTCTTCAACCTTCTGCTTCGGCGGCCGCGAATCCAATTGCAGCGGGTTCTCATTCCGCGCCGTGCGCCGCGGGTCGTACCGATACAACAACCACTGCCCTGAGTTGACTGCGGCCTTCTGATCCTGCATGCCGGTCGTCATGTTGATGCCGTGAGCGATGCAATGGCTGTAGGCAATGATCAACGATGGGCCTTCGTACGACTCCGCTTCCAGGAACGCCCGCAGCGTGTGCTCGTCCCGCGCGCCCATCGCCACGGAGGCGACGTATACATTGCCGTAACTCATCGCTATCAAGCCGAGGTCCTTCTTAAGCCCGGGTTTGCCGCCAGCCGCGAACTTCGCCACCGCGCCGCGCGGCGTGGACTTCGACATTTGTCCGCCTGTGTTGGAGTAAACCTCGGTGTCGAGCACGAGCACATTGACATCGCGCCCGCTGGCCAGGACGTGATCCAGACCCCCGAACCCGATGTCGTAAGCCCAACCGTCACCGCCCATGATCCACACGCTCTTCCTGACCAGCATGTCGGCGATGGTGAGCAACTGCCGGGCTTCAGGCGTGTTGACATTCTGCAGCTTGACTTTCAGCGCCGCGACTCGTTGCCGCTGCTCGTAGATGCCCGCTTCGCCTTTCTGGTCCGCCGCCAACAAGCCCTGTACCAGATCGTCGCCGAGCTGTGGCGCAAGCTTCTTCACCAGTTCCGCTGCAAACTCCTTCTGCTTGTCAATTGACAACCGATAGCCAAACCCGAACTCTGCGTTGTCCTCGAACAACGAATTGCACCAGGCCGGCCCGCGCCCGTCGAGGTTCTTCGTCCACGGCGTCGTCGGCAGATTGCCGCCGTAAATCGAGGTGCAGCCCGTCGCGTTGGCGACAACCATGCGGTCGCCGAACAACTGGCTAGCCAGTTTGATGTACGGCGTCTCGCCGCAACCCGCACACGCTCCAGAGAACTCAAACAACGGCTGCTCGAGCTGTTGCTGCGGAATGCTGCCAACCTTCAGTTTACGACGGTCGGCGTCGGGGATCGACAGGAAGAAACTCCAGTTGACCCGCTCGGCCTCGCGCAAGGGCGCTTGCGGCGCCATATTGATCGCCTTGAGCTTCGTCTGCGTCTTGTTTTTTGCCGGGCAGACGTCCACGCACAACCCGCATCCCGTGCAATCTTCGGGCGCCACCTGAATCGTGAATTTCATGCCTTTCCACTCGCGATCGCGCGCGTCGATGGATTTGAACGTAGTCGGCGCCTTCGCCAGCAGGGCTGGGTCGTAGACCTTCACCCGGATCGTGGCGTGCGGACACACCATGACGCACTTTGCGCACTGGATGCAGGTCGCGGGATCCCAAACGGGAATATCGAGCGCGATGTTGCGCTTCTCCCATTGCGCCGTGCCTGTCGGGAACGTGCCATCGCATGGCAGCTTGCTGACCGGCAACTCGTCGCCGCGACCGGCGATGATCTCGCCGAGCACATCTCGCACAAATTCGGGCGCCTCCAGCGGCACCACCGGCGGCAGCTCAAAACCGCCATCCTTACCGGCCGTGATCTTCATCTCGAACATACGGCTCAAGGTGTTGTCCACGGCTTTGAGGTTCATCTGCACGATTTCCTCGCCTTTCTTGCCATAGGTCTTGCGGATCGATTTCTTGATCTCCTCGACCGCATCCTTGCGTGGCAGTACGCCAGAGATCGCAAAGAAGCAGGTTTGCATGACCGTGTTGATCCGCCCGCCCATGCCGCTCTCGCGGGCGACCTTGACCGCGTCGATGACGTAAACCTTCAGCTTCTTGTCCACAATCTGGTGTTGCATCCGTCGCGGCAGATGTGACCACACCTCCTCCGTGCCGTACGGCGTGTTCAGCAGGAACACGCCGCCGGACACGATGTCTTTCAGCATGTCGTAGCAGCCGAGGAACACCGGCTGATGGCAGGCCACGAAGTTGGCCTTGTTGACCAGATAGGTCGAGCGAATGGGCTCCGGCCCGAACCGCAGGTGCGACACCGTCATCGAACCTGACTTCTTCGAGTCGTACACGTAGTAGCCCTGCGCGTAGTTCTGCGTGTTCTCGCCGATGATCTTGATCGAATTCTTGTTCGCCCCCACCGTGCCGTCGGCGCCCAATCCGTAAAATACCGCCCGCGTGACCTTCTCGGATTCCGCCGAAAACTCGGCATCGTAGGGCAGACTGGTGTGCGTCACGTCGTCGTTGATGCCCACCGTGAAATGGTTCTTCGGCTTCGCCTGCCCCAGATTGTCGAAGACCGCCTTGATCATTGCCGGCGTAAACTCCTTCGACGACAGTCCGTAGCGGCCGCCGACGATCTTGATATTGCTGCGGCCTTGTTCGCACAACGCGGTGACGCAATCGAGATAGAGCGGCTCGCCACCACTGCCCGGTTCCTTGGTGCGGTCCAGCACCCCGACAACTTTCGTTGTCGGGGGTAATGCTTCGGCAAACCGTTTCATGTCGAACGGCCGATACAACCGCACCTTGAGCACACCGACCTTGTCCCCCCGGCGGTTCAGGAAGTCCACCGTCTCATGCGCCGGTTCACATCCGGAGGCCATGAGCACGATCACACGCTCCGCATCGGGCGCGCCGTGATATTCAAAGAGCCGGTAACTCCGGCCCACGAGTTTCGCGAAACGATCCATTGCGTTCTGCGTGATATCCGGACAGGCGAGGTAGAAGCGGTTGCACGCCTCGCGTGCTTGAAAGAACACGTCGGGATTCTGCGCCGTCCCGCGCAGCAGAGGCCGATCGGGCGTCAGGGCGCGCGCCCGGTGAGCCGCGACCAGGTTATCATCGATCATCGCACGCAAATCCTCCTCGGCGAGCACCTCGATCTTGGCCTCCTCGTGCGACGTCCGGAATCCGTCAAAGAAATGCAGGAACGGCACGCGCGCCTCCAGCGTTGCCGCCTGCGCAATCAGCGCTAAGTCCATCGCTTCCTGTACCGATGCGGAAGCCAGCATCGCCCAGCCGGTGCTGCGCACGCCCATCACGTCACTGTGATCGCCGAAAATAGACAATGCGTGTGTCGCCAACGTCCGCGCCGACACATGAAACACCGTCGGCGTCAGTTCGCCCGCGACCTTGTACATGGTTGGGATCATCAGCAACAGGCCCTGCGATGCAGTGAACGTGGCGCTGAGCGCTCCGGTTTGCAGCGCGCCGTGTACCGCACCTGCTGCGCCACCTTCGCTTTGCATCTCCGCCACAGACGGGATCGTGCCCCAAATGTTTCTTACGCCCTCGGATGCCCATTGGTCTGCCCATTCACCCATCGGCGAAGACGGCGTGATTGGGTAGATGGCGATGACCTCGTTGGTGCGGTACGCCACGTGGGCCACCGCTTCGTTGCCATCCATTGTCATGAACTTTCGGTTCGTCATTTCTCGTTTTCTCCTCAGAGTTTTCCCCTCACCTTGATCCCGCTCCGAGCGGGATTGCCACGTTCCACGTGATCAGGGTGAGGGTTCGTGTCTTGTTCAACATATTCTCGGCAAATTCTCTCCCGTCGGCATGTCGATGATCCGTTCGCCGCCGATGGTGGTACGCATCAGCGCCATGCCTTTCGGGTCAGCGGTCACTTCACCAATGATTCTCGCTTCCTTGCCGAGCGGATGCTGTTTCATCGCCGCCAACACCCGCTCGACGTCTGCACCGGGGCAGAACGCGATGAATTTCCCTTCGTTGGCAATCGCCAACGGATCAAGCCCCAGCAGATCGCAGGCACCGCGCACCTCACGGCCAATCGGCATCGCCGCTTCGTCCAGCCGGATTCCGACTCCGGCGGCCTCTGCGATGTCAGACACCGCCGCCGCCAGCCCGCCGCGCGTCAGATCGCGCATGGCGTGAATTTCAACGCCCGTGTCAAGAATCGCTTTGACCAGCGGCCACAACGGCGCGCAATCGCTGACCACGCTTGTCGAAAACGCGATCCCTTCGCGCTGGCTCATGACGGCGATCCCGTGTTCTCCCAGAAAACCATTGAGCAGGACCGCGTCGCCGACCTTCACCGCAGCTGCGCCCCACCGGTTTGGCGTCTGAATGCGGCCCAAGCCGGCGGTGTTGATGTAAAGTCCTTCGCATTTGCCGCGCTCGACGACCTTCGTGTCGCCCGTGACGATCTCGGCGCCGACCCCGCGCGCCGTTCGCCCGATGGACTGGACGATCCTCCGGAGGTCAGTCAGCGGCAGGCCTTCTTCGAGAATGAAACTCAGGCTCAGCCAGCACGGCTGCGCGCCCTGCATCGCGAGATCGTTGACCGTCCCGCAGACAGCCAGCTTGCCGATGTCGCCACCGGGAAAAAAACAAGGCTTCACAACGTAGCTGTCCGTGGTGAACGCGTAGCCTTTGCCGCTCATGACCAGCACCGCGCTGTCCTCGAGCGGTTTCAGCACGGGATTGTCAAACTCGGGCTCAAACAGCTCCGTGATCAGCTCGCGTGTCAACGAACCGCCGCCGCCGTGGGCGAGCAGGATGCGGTCGCGCTTCATGCCGCCACCCTCTTTTCATATTTATAATAGGCGGCGCACACGCCTTCGCTGGACACCATGCACGGGCCAATGGGATGAACCGGTGCGCAAGTCCGGCCGAACAATTTGCATTCCAGCGGCGTCAATACGCCGCGCAACACGTCGCCGCAGCGGCAGCCCGGGGGAACGTGCGCCTCGCCAAATCGCACGGTGAGCGCCCGTGCCGCGTCGAATCGCGCGTACTGGGGGCGGATCGCCAGGCCACTCTGTGGAATTGTGCCGATCCCGCGCCAACTCGCATCGTAAGGCTCGAAGACTTCGCTGATCAGCCGTTGCGCGGCAGCATTGCCGTGTTCGGTGACCGAGCGGCTGTATTCCACCTCCACCTCGGCGCGACTATCCAGCACTTGCTGCAGCAGCAGCGTAATCGCTTTCAACATGTCCCACGCCTCAAACCCGCTGACAACGCACGGGATTTTGTACTGCTCGCAAATGAACCGGTACATTGCCGCGCCTGTGATTACGCTCACGTGACCGGGGCAAATGAAGCCATCGATCTTCACCTGCTGGTCTTTCACCAGCGCTTCCATCGCGCGCGGCATCGTCTTGTGGGCGCAGAGGACGAAGTAATTGTCGATGCCGTCCCGCGCCGCGCAGCAGATGCTCCAAGCCACGGTGGGCGCAGTCGTCTCGAAGCCGACGCCGAGAAACACAACGTGTTTCGACGGGCACTCCTGGGCCAGCGCCAGCGCATCGGTGGGCGAGTAGACGACGCGCACGTTTGCCCCCGCCGCGCGCTCGCGTTCCAGCGAGGAGTCGCTGCCCGGCACGCGCAACAAATCGCCAAACGTGGCCACGATCACATCGGGTCGTCGGCACAACTCGACCGCGGCGTCGATGTAGTTGACGTCGGTGACGCAGACGGGACAACCGGGGCCGGAGATCAGTCTCACATTGGCCGGCAGCAACTGGCGCAGGCCCGTCCGAAACGCCACCATCGTGTGCGTGCCGCAGACCTCCATGAACTGCACGTCGCGCCCGACGCGGCGCGCCCGTTCCTCAATCGCCTGCACCAGCGTCTTCATCATTCAGCCTCCGTGAACGGAGTGATGGAATAATGGAGCGGTGGAGTACTGTGCGGTTCCGTTTCCGCCCCAATTCCCCTCACACCAGCACCTCCCGCAAGTCTGTCGCCGCGCGAATCGCTTCCAGTTCCTTGACCTCGCTCTCGTCCCATTTATGGATGGCGAAACCTGCGTGGATGAGGACATAGTCGCCCAAGCGAGGTTCTTCGACGAGCGACACATTCACTTCGCGCAAAGCGCCGTCGACGGAAATCGTCGCCGTCGTTCCGTTCAACTCAACAATCTTCGCTGGAATCGCTAGGCACATGATTCTGCCCTCTTACTCATGCTCTCGCTCTTACTCCTGCTCCATCCGCGCTGCCGCCACCGCCGCCTGTCCCAACGCCAGTCCGCCGTCGTTCGGAGGCACGGCGGCGTTGGTGAAGACGGTGAAATGCTGCGCCTGCAATGCATCAACCGTGCGCCGCAGCAAAAGCGTGTTTTGAAACACTCCGCCGGACAGGACCACCACATTGATGTTGCGCTGCCCGCGCACAAACCGGCACGCCCGAACCGCCGCCGCGGCGACCGTGTTGTGGAATTTTGCAGCGATTTCGCCAACGGCTGCACCTTGGCTTCGCTCCTCGATGATAGCGCGGATCGTTTGCCCGAAATCCAGTGTCCACGGCCCGTGGCGGGCCGCGATCTCGAACGGGTAACGCTCTGTTACCCGCGGATCAGCGATCGACTCGAGCCGAATCGCCGCCTGCGCTTCGTAAGTGGCAACGTCACATAGACCGAGGATGGCGGCGACCGCGTCGAAGAGGCGTCCCGCGCTGGAAGTCAGCGGCGAGTTGAAATTCGATTCGATCATTTTCTGGATCGGGCGCAGTTTGGGCGTCACTTCACACAACCCTTCCGCCAGCAGAACGCTGGCCGCCATCCGCCATGGTTCTTCGATGGCCTTGTCGCCGCCGGGCAATGGGTACGCCTTGAAATGCGCGATGCGCTCAAAGTCCGCACGGTCTGCGACGAGAAACTCGCCGCCCCAAATCGTGCCGTCCGTGCCGTAGCCGGTGCCGTCGAGTGCGACCCCTATGACGGGTTCGTGCAGATTGTGTTCGGCCATAACGCTGGCGATGTGCGCATGGTGATGCTGGACGCCAATTCTTTCCTGAATCGCGCTGCGCATGGCGAACTTCGTTGAGAGATACGAGGGATGCAGGTCGTAGGCGACCACTTCAGGCTCAATGCGCATGAGCTTCTGCCAAGCAGTAATCTCGCGCGCGAAGTAATCGTACGTCTTGTAGTCTTTAAGATCGCCGATGTGCTGCGAGAGAAACGCGTTGCCGTCGCGCACAAGACAGAACGTATTTTTCAATTCGCCGCCAACCGCCAGAATCTGCGACGATTGTTCGGCAATGCGAATCGGATTCGGTGCGAAGCCCCGCGCGCGGCGGAAGAATTGCCGCTGACCGTTGACGACGCGTAGCACCGAATCATCGCACTTGTGTACGATGGGCCGATTGTGCGTGAGCGCGGCGTCTGCGATCGAACCAAGCAGCGTCGGCAGTTCCGCCTCCTCGCTGATGATTGGCTCGTCGGTGAGGTTGCCACTGGTCATCACGAGGGCGTCGAAACCCTGCATCAACAGGTGATGCAGCGGCGTGTACGGCAGAAACGCGCCGATGGTGGGGGAGTCGGGGGAAATGGAGCGATCGAGTGATGGAGTGCTGGGAGGACGGCGGTTGAGCAAGACGATTGGTCGCGTTACGGAAAGCAACTCCGCCTCTTCCGCCTCGCTCACTTCGCAATGGCGCTTCAGCGTCTCGATGTCACGGAACATCACGGCCAGCGGTTTGTGTGGGCGATGCTTGCGTTGACGGAGGCGCGCCACGGCCTGCGGGCTGGTGGCGTCGCAGGCAAGATGGTAACCGCCAAGGCTCTTGACGGCGACAATGAGGCCGCGCCGAAGAAGATCGACGGTATGCTGCAACGCCTCCCCAGTATTGTCACCCTGAGCGAAGCGAAGGGTCTCACAATCGCTGCGATTCAGAGGTTTGCCGCCAGACGACAGACGGCCCGCAGCGGTTTCGCCTTGCTCAGAATGACAACTATGGAGAAGGCGCAGTTGCGGGCCGCAATCTTCGCAAGCATCCGGTTGCGCATGGAAACGACGATCACTTGGATCCTGGTACTCGTCCCCGCACGGCGGACACATCGTGAAACCGGCCATCGAGGTTTTGTCGCGGTCATAGGGTAAGTCGCGGATGATTGTGAAACGCGGGCCGCAGTTGGTGCAATTGATGAACGGATAGCCGTGTCGGCGATCCGTTGGATCGAACAGTTCGCATAGACAATCGTCGCACGTGGCGAGGTCGGGTGGCACATGGACGGCCGCGTCGCCCTCAGGCTCGGACTCGATGACCTCGAATTGCTTGTAACCCTTTTCGGCGATGACCTGCTTTTGAATGTCTGCGATCACCGCCTGTTTGGGCGGGTCGTGGATCAGGTGATGAAAGAATGCGCCGACTTTCAGATCGTCGCCTTCGACTTCGACCGTTACGCCGTGCAGGCCGTTGCAGACGAAGCCGCCGAGACCGAGTTGCGTGGCGTAACGATAGACGGTCGGACGAAACCCGACGCCCTGCACGCGACCGACGATCTTGGCTCGCACGCGGGTCTTCATTCGTGCGCCACCTCGGTGTGATGTTGCCGGTGCGGATGCTGGTGCGGTTGGATGATTGCGTCGAGATCGGCGTGGTCGCCTGTGTGCGGCTCAATCTGGATCTCACCGTCCGCCACGTGCTCCAGCCAGTGCGTCCATTCCCCGATGCCTTTCCCTGACTTGCACGAAAGCTGAAACACGGGCGCATCAGCGTTGAGCTTGCGGAAATCGCGAAGGAACTGGTCGAAATCGAAATCGGTGTGCGGCAGCAGATCCATCTTGTTCAGCACCAGCGCGCTGACTTCGTGAAACAGCAACGGATATTTGGCGGGCTTGTCGTGTCCCTCGGTTACGCTGAGGATGCCCACCTTGGCTTTCTCGCCGAGGTCAAACTCGGCAGGGCAGGCGATGTTGCCGACGTTCTCGATGAACAGCAAGTCAAGTGCATCCAGATTGAGTTCGCTCAACCCACGCTGCACCAGTGGCGCTTCGAGATGACACGCACCGCCCGTAAGGAGTTGAACGACCGGCACGCCCAGCTTCGCGATCCGGTCGGCGTCACGCGTCGTGGCGATATCACCTTCGAGGACGCCGATGCGGTAATGATGGTTGAGGGCGGGAATCGTCTTTTCCAGTAACGACGTCTTGCCAGCGCCCGGCCCACTGATCAGATTGATGGCCGCGATCTTCTTGGCTGCGAGCTGGTTGCGAATGCGCGTCGCCAACTGGTCGTTGGCTTCCAAAACGTTGCGTAGCACTTTTACGTTCATGAGGAAGACGCGATATCATCGGGGCGACGCGGCACCTTGTCAATCGCGCCGCAACGTGCGCAGAACGCGGCCCGAAGACGCGTCGCGGATCGTGACGATCATCGGTGTCTGGCCAATGGCATGCGTGGCGCAGCCCAAGCAGGGGTCGTACGCACGGAAGGCCATCTCGACCTTGTTGAGTAATCCCTCGCTCACCTCACCACCGTGGATCAGGCCCTTGGCAGCTTTCTCGACGCTCATCGCCATGCGGGCCGAATTGCCCTGCGTCGCGACGATGAGATTGGCTTTGCGAATGATTCCGTTGTCGTCAGTTTCGTACTGGTGGATCAACGTACCACGCGGCGCTTCGACCACGCCGATGCCGACCGTGGGTTTCGCGGTCGGGATGACGCGCAGGTCTTTGCTCGTGATCTCCGGATCGTTGATGAGTTCGTTCATCCGCTCGGCGGCGTACAGCATCTCAACGACGCGCGCCCAGTGGTTGGCCAGCGTGTGGTGGACGGGTTTGCCGCCCAGCGTCGCGTAGAATTCTTCGTACGCCTTCTGGGCCAGCGGCGTCGCCATGCCGTCGGACACGTTCAATCGCGCCAGCGGGGCCACCGAGTAAATGCCGCTCTTCTCGCCCTCGGTGAAACCGTTCCACCCGACGGGTTTCAAGTAGCAGAACTTCATGTAACTCCACGGCTCGACGTGTTCGGCCACGAAGTCGCGGTACTGCTGCGCGGAAAACTTGGCGTACTCCCTGCCGTCTGGCGTGACGACGCGAATCTTGCCGTCGTAAAAGTTGACCTTGTTGTTCGCGTCCACCGTGCCCATGTAGTAGGTGCGATGGGTGTAGGTGTCCGACGTGATAAGCTTCACGTAAGCTTCATTCTTCAAGACGATGTCCTTGAATACCTGCAACGTGAACTGCGCAAAGTCCAGGCCGTCCTTGGCCAGTTGCTGGAACTGCGGCAGGTCGGCGGGCGACATCCCCTTCGCGACGCCGCCGGGCAGACCGAGCACGGGGTGAATCACCTTGCCGCCGAGGTACGCGATCAACTCGCGCAAGCGGCGGCGCGTGCTGATGACTCTCTTGCCAATCTCAAGGCCCACCTTTTGAATCACGCCGACGACGTTGCGCAATTCGGGGGGCGCATCCGGACCCACGATGAAGTCCGGGCCGCCGAGGATGTAGACGTGCAAGGCGTGGTCTTCGAGCATAAACGTGGTGTACACCAACTCGCGTATCTTTTTCGCCGCCGAAGTCGGCTCGACCTTGTACAAATCATCCAGCGCCTTCGTTCCCGCCATGTGGTGCGCCGTCGGGCAGACGCCGCAAATGCGCGATGTGATCTGTGGCATGTCTTCGGCAGGGCGGCCGATACTGAAAACCTCGAACCCGCGTAGTTCCGGGACCTGGAAATATGCCCGCTCAACCTCGCCTTGCTGGTCCAGGAAGATATCAATCTTGCCATGCCCTTCCAGTCGCGTGATCGGGTCAATGGCGACGTGCCGCCGCTGGACATACGCGGCGGCGGCTCTCTGCTGCCCTTGATTCCAAAGTTGTTTCACTGGGTCATTCATGGCTGGTGACCTTTCCGCGAAGCATGCACTTCGCCAAACCGTAACGATAAAATGTGCCGACCGGATCAGGGATTCCGGCCAGGATCTTTTCGATCTCCTTTTCTTCTTTGCCGGCTGCGGTTGAAGCCAAATAGCTCAGGATTTTCGCGCCGTGATCCTGGACGCGGCTGGTTGGACCGAAACAGCCGGTGCACGGCATGTTGCCTTTAATACAAACCGCTTCGCAGCCGCCTCGCGTGGCCGGGCCCATACAAAGGAGGCCCTGAGCCAGCAGACATTTGTCGGGATCAATGATGACCTGGTGCGGACGTTTGAACCCGGTCAGGCTCAGGTCCTGCGGTTTGCTGTCAACGCGCGGGCATTGCTCGCACAAAGCCATGTCGGGAGCAAGCACACTGCCTTTCGGCGGTAGTTTACCGGCCAGCAGCGCCAGCACTGCCTCTTTCAACAATTTCGGCGTGGGCGGACAGCCGGGGATGTAGTAGTCCACCTCGACCACCTGATCGAGCGCGCGAACCAAGTTGCGAAACACGGGCAGCGTCGGTTCACGACCGCTGTCCTGATGGACCGGCACCGGGCGTGTCTTGGTCTCATTAACCACCGTGGGCGCTTCCTCGTAGACGTACTTCATAATCTGCTCGCGACTGAACTGATTGGCGAGGCTGGGAATGCCACCGGTGTGGGCGCAGGAACCGTACGCGATGAGATACTGGCTTTTGCGGCGCAACAAGCGGGCCATCTCTTCCTGTTCGGAAGAACGGATTGCGCCGTTGAGCAAGGTCGCCACGATGGATTTGTCAGGCATCGCCTCGACGTCCTTCTTCTTGAAATCCATCGCCACGGGCCACAACACGATGTCCACGGCATCGAGCACCATGAGGACGTCCTCAGCGAGGTCCACGACGGATTCCTCGCAGCCGCCGCAAGACGCGCACCAATAAAAAGCGATTTTCGGTTTAGCCGACATAGTTCGCGATCTCCTTCAAATTGCTTCCCCTCTCCCTTGCAGTATAAGGGAGAGGGTCAGGGTGAGGGTTCTTCGCCGTTCGCTGTTCGAGCTCTTGCAGGATTGTTACCAGCACGCCGTCTTTGTTTTCTATCAGGTCATTGTTCCAGAACCGCAGAACGCGAATGCCCTGTTGAGCGAGGTAGTGATTCTTGGACTCATCGTGATTCTTCTGGTCTGGATGTCCATGAGGATCACCGTCCAACTCGATGGCCAGCTTCGCCGACACACAGTAGAAGTCCAGCACGTATGGACCGTTGGGATGCTGACGACGGAACTTGTACGCGCAGAAACGGTGATTTCGCAGATGACGCCACAATGTCCGTTCGGCCCAAGTCGGTTCGCGGCGGAGCGCTTTGGCCAACCCCCTCGCCTTGATCCCGCTCGGAGCGGGATTGATCCTCTCCCCCATACGACGGGGGAGAGGAGACAGATCCTTGTAAGTTCCGTGGTTCATGCGACGTGTGCCGGCGCTTGCTCTTCATCCTGGGCCTGGACTTTCCCGTCCAGTTCCTCAATCTCCTTGTCCCAATCCTTGAATTTCCCGGGCATGTTCAGCGGGCCGAGCGCGCGGACTTTCTCGACGATGTCGTTGACGACCGACTTGACCTTGTCGCCTTCAGACGCAGAGATCCATTCCAAGCGGCACCGGTCTTCCTCGATGCCGAGGTCTTTCAACATCCGCTTCAGGAGATCCATCCGGCGAAGCGTCTTATAATTGCCCTCGACGTAGTGGCAGTCGCCGGGGTGGCAGCCGCCGATGAGCACGCCGTCCGCGCCCTTGGCGAATGCGTCCATGACGAATTGCGGGTCGAGCCGGCCCGAGCACATCAGGCGGATGATGCGGACGTTCGGCGCGTATTTCATGCGCGACACGCCCGCCAGATCGGCAGCGGTGTAGGTGCACCAGTTGCAGAAGAACGCGACGATGCGCGGCTCAAACTTGCCATTCCCTGATTGTTGTACGTTAACTTTTGCTTCCATAGACAAGTCTCCTTGCTAGCCGATGACCGCCTCGATCTCGCTGAAGATTTCTTCGTCGCTGAACAGGTTCTGGTAAATCGACCCGCTCGGGCAGGCCGCGACGCAGACGCCGCAGCCTTTGCAGAGCGCTTCGTTGATGATGGCCTTCTTTTTCACCTCGTCGCGGCTGATCGCCGTGTACGGGCAAAGCGGGATGCAGGTCTTGCAGCCGCTGCAATCGTCAGCCACGACGTAGCTCGTATTCGGTTCAAGCTCGATTACGCCCGCGTTGATCAGCGCATACGCCTCCGCTGCGGCCGCACCCGCTTGGGCGACGGTGTCGGGGATGTCTTTCGGGCCTTGACAGCAGCCGGCGATGAAGATGCCGTCGGTGAAGGTGTTCACGGGCGCGAGTTTCGGGTGGCGCTCCAGGAACCAGCCTTCGGTCGAGCAACTGATGTTGAACATCCGCCGCACATCCTGGGAGTCGGCTTGCGGTTCGAGGCCGTTCGCCAGAACAACCATGTCAACCGGGATACGCCGAACGAAACCAGCAAGCGTGTCCTCGACGCGGATCACGAGTCTGCCTTCCTCCTCTTTTCTTGCCGCCCAGTCGGTTACTTCGGCGACGCGGCCGCGTATGAAATGGACGCCTTCCTCCTGCAACCGCTCGTAAAACTCCTCGTAACCTTTGCCGGGCGCGCGGATGTCAATGTAGAAGTTGAACACCTCGGCGTCGGTGTGCTGCTTGATGAGGTGTGCAAGCTTCATCGAGTACATGCAGCAGACGCGCGAACACCAGCGGTTGGTGCGGTTGTCGCGCGAGCCGACGCAATGGATGATACCGACCGCCTTCGGTTGGCTGCCGTCCTTCAATTTGATGTGGCCTTCGGTCGGGCCGCTGGCATTGACCATGCGCTCGACTTGCATCGCGGAGAACACGTTTGGATGCACGCCGTAGCCGTACTGCGGCAGGCGTTTCCCATCGAACGTCTGGAAACCAGTGGCGAGAATGATCGTGCCGACGTTGATCTCGACGAGTTCTTCCTTTTGGTCGAACCTGATCGCCTTGCGATCGCACACCTCGACGCAGGTCTTCTTGCATTTGCCCGTCTTGAGCTGGATGCAGGCTTCCGGATCAAACAACACCACAGGCGGCGTCGCCTGCGGGAACGGCATGTACACGGGTTTGCGTTTGGAGAGACCTTCGTTGAAGTCGTCCTCGGTCCTTCCCTCCTTGTACACGCACGCCTCGACGCATTTCATGCAGCCGACGCACAAATCCTCGATAATATATCGCGGCTTGCGTTTCACCGTCACCTTGTAGTTGCCGACGAAGCCCTCGACCTTCACGATTTCCGAGTAGGTCCACAGCTTGATGTTCTTGTTCTCGCCGACGGCCGACATCTTCGGCGTAAGAATGCACGCCGCGCAGTCGAGCGTCGGGAACGTCTTGTCGAACTTCGCCATGTGCCCGCCGATCGTCGCCTCGCGTTCAACGAGGTAAACGGTCATGCCGCCGTTGGCCAGAGTCAGAGACGCGTGAATCCCGGCAATGCCGCCGCCGACCACCAGCACGTCGCGATTGATCTTGGTCTCTTTCTTCTCCAGCGGTTTCTGCAACGCCACGCGCTTGATCGCGGCGCGCACCAGCGCCCGCGCCTTCTCGGTCGCCGGCTCGCCCGGTTCGTGCACCCACGCGTCATGCTCGCGGATATTGACCATCTGGAGACAGAACGGATTCAGCCCGCCGCCTTCCAGGGCATTGCGGAAGGTGTGCTCGTGCAATAGTGGCGAACACGACGCCACGACGACGCGGTTCAGCTTATGGTCCTTGATGTCCTGCTGGATCAGCGCCTGCCCCGGATCGGAACACATGTACTTGTAGTCGCGTGACACAACCACGCCCGGCAGTTTGGCGGCGTAGTCTGCCACCGCCTTGACGTTGATCACGCCGGCTATGTTCGTGCCGCAATGGCAGATGTAAAAGCCGATGCGAATATCGCCGTTGGATTGCTCTTTCATGCTGCTACCTCTTGTTTCTTCAATAGCGGTTCAATGGAAATGATGCCGCGCTGCAGACCCAGCGTTTTCGCGTCCATACCGAACGCCAAACCCATCAATTGTGTAAAATAAACGATCGGCATGTGCACCGGCTCGAACTTGTTGGACATGTCCCTCTGGTAGGCGTCGAGGTTGAACTGGCAGAGCGGGCAGACCGTTGCCAGCACGTTCGCGCCACGGCGTTGTGCTTCCCGCAAGATATGGAAACTCAGTCCCAGACCGGCTTCCGGCAACGTACCGGTCAGACTGCCGCCGCAGCACCGCGTCTTCAGCGGATATTTCACCACTTCAGCGCCGAGCGCCTTGAACAGCTTGTCCATGAGCACCGGGTTGTGCTGGTCGTCGAAGTCCGCGTATGGCCGCACGATCTGGCAACCGTAGTACGGTGCGACCTTGAAACCTTTGAGCGGCATCTTGACCTGCTTCTTGATTGCATCGAGGCCGATGTCGTTTACCAATACATCGAGTGGATGACGGACTCCGGCCGTGCCGGCGTACTTGAGTCCGCCCCGGCTGAGCGCGTCATGCACCTCTTGCCCGATCTGCGGATACTCGACGAGATACTTCTGGGTTTTCTTCAGCACCATATAACAGGCGCTGCACGGCGCGATCAGTTCGTGCGGCTGTTGTTCCGCCAGCGCGAGATTGCGCGCGGCCAGCCCGAACGCCTGGCGTTCGCTGACCGCCATGTAAGCGGTCGCGCCGCAGCAGTTCCAGTCGTCCAATTCCTCCAGTTCGACGCCGAGCTGTTTGCAGACCGCCAACAGCGATTCTTCGTAGGCGCGGCCGGAGCCTTTCAGTGAGCAACCGGGAAAATAGGTGAACTTCATCGCGAGCCTCCTTGGAAGAGCGACGCGAGCTTCTCGGGCTTTTCCATGGATTCGGGTTTTATGGAGAAGCGGCCGGTGCGCATCAGATTCAGGCCGAGCCGCCAGGTCTTCATCATGGCGAACCAGTTCGATTGCAGAAACATGCGCACGGCAAGCTCGTTCTCGGTGATGCGGCCGCGGTTCTTCACCATCTTGAAGAACTCGCGCGCCAGTATCGGGATCGGGAACCGCTTCGGGTACACGCCCTCCTCAATCGCCCGGCGCTTTAGTGCATACATGATATCGGTGATCTTGATTTCCTTGGGGCAATCCACCGTGCAAGCGTAGCAGGAGGCGCAGAGCCAGATCGTCAGGCTGCTGAGGACTTCCTTCTTGAACCCCGCCCGCGTCAACGCCATCAGTTGCCGTGGCGTGTGATCCATGTAGGTGCTGACGGGACAAGTCGCCGAGCACGTTCCACACTGGATACACCCATAGAGTTTTTCGCAGCCATGACGCGCCATGATTTCTTTTGGGAAATTGCGGTCGCGTTCGGCGTCGTATTTGATGGTTTGCTGGATGGTCATGATGACACCTTTCCCTTCATGGAAGGCAGTGACGACTCCTATGATCTTGATTCTCTTCCGTTACCAATTGCCAATGCATAACTCAACATCCCCCCAACCGGCTACCACTGGCCGGTGCGCAGATACGCGTCGATTGCACGGGCCGCCTTGCGGCCAGCGCCCATCGCCAGGATCACGGTCGCTCCACCCGTGACGATGTCCCCGGCGGCGAAGACACCTTTCTTGGACGTTTTCGGCGTGTCTTCCGCCACCTCGATGTACCCGTGCGTGTTGGTCTTCAGATCCGGTGTGGTCGCTTGCACCAAAGGGTTGCCGCTCGTGCCGGCGGCGATGACCACCATCTGCAAAGGCAATTCGAATTCCGAACCTTTGATGGGTACCGGGCGGCGCCGACCGGACTCGTCGGGCGGTCCCAGTTCCATCTTGATGCAGCGCGCGGCGCGGAGCCAGCCCTTGTCATCGCCGAGGAATTCGACCGGGTTGGTCAAGGTCAGGAACTGCACGCCTTCTTCCCGAGCATGTTTGACTTCTTCGATGCGGGCGGGCATCTCCTTCTCGGATCGCCGGTAGATAAGATAAGCGTTCTTGGCGCCGAGCCGCAACGCGCTGCGGATGGCGTCCATGGCGGTGTTGCCTCCGCCGACAACGGCCACGTCCCTGCCCCGGCAATCAAACACGGGCTGGTCGTACTCGGGGAACCGGTAGGCTTTCATCAGATTCACGCGCGTGAGGAACTCGTTGGCGGAGTACACGCCGCAGAGGTGTTCGCCCGGGATGTTCAGAAAGTGCGGCAAGCCCGCGCCCGTGGCGACCAGCACCGCGTCGTACCCTTCCTCGTTCAACAGCTCGTCCACCGTGACGGTCTGGCCGACCACCACATCGGTCTCGAACTCCACGCCCATGAGGTGCAGGTTGTCCACCTCCCGCCGCACAATCTCCTTGGGCAACCGGAATTCCGGAATTCCATAGATCAGCACGCCGCCAATCTCGTGTAGCGCCTCCAGCACCGTGACCTGATGGCCCTTCTGCACCAGGTCGCCCGCGCAACTCAACCCGGCCGGGCCGCTGCCGACGATGGCCACCCGTTTGCCGGTGGGCGGCGCATTCTGCGGCAAACCGACCTGGCCTGCCTGCAGTTCGTAGTCGGCGACGAAACGTTCCAAGTAGCCGATCGCCAGGGGCGAGAATTTCTTGCTCAGCACACACGCGCCTTCGCACTGGTCCTCCTGCGGGCAAACGCGTCCGGTAACGGCCGGCAACACGTCGTCCTCGCGCACCTTGGCCGCCGCATCCAGATATTTGCCGGCCAGAATCAGCCCGACAAACTCCTTCACCTTCACCCCGACCGGGCAACCATCCACGCACTTGGGACTGGCGCATTCCAGGCAGCGTGTCGCCTCCTGCTTGGCCAGTTCGAAATCCAAGCCGAGGTTCACCTCCGTGAAATTGCGGCGGCGGTCGTGCGGTTCCTGCTCGGGCATTTTCTGCCGCGGGATCTTGGTCCGCTCTTTTGGACTCAGAATGTTAGACATACGCTTGCGCCCAGATTCATCATTCAGTGCTTGGCGAACGCCTCTTTGAGTTCGCGCTCTTTCGCTTCCAATCGGCACTCGTGGTCCGCCGGTTTCTCGTCGCGCCGGGAGTCCTGCAGGAATTTTTCCAGCGCCACGCGCTCGGCGTCGCGGTACATGGCGTTGCGTTTCATCAGCATGTCAAAATCAACGCGGTGGGCGTCAAATTCGGGGCCGTCCACGCAGGCGAACTGGCTGCGACCGCCCACCAGCACGCGGCAGCCGCCGCACATGCCAGTGCCATCCACCATGATCGGGTTTAGACTGACGATGGTCTTGATGCCATGGGGCCGGGTCGCCTCAGCCACAGCGCGCATCATGGGGATCGGACCGATGGCCAACACGTAGTCGATCTTTCGGCCCGCGGCCATCAGCGCCTTCAGCTTATCGGTGACGAAGCCTTTCTCGGCGTATGAGCCGTCATCGGTGGTGACGTAGAGTTCGTCACTGATGGCGCGCATTTCCGGTTCGAGGATCAACAGTTCCCGGTTGCGTGCGCCGATGATGGAAATGACGTGGTTGCCGGCCAGCTTCAGCGCCTTGGCGGTTGGGTAGGCGATGGCCGTGCCCACCCCGCCTCCGATGACCACCACCGTGCCGTAGCGCTCGATCTCGGAAGGCCTGCCCAGCGGCCCAACCACGTCGGGCAAATGATCGCCGGCCTCCAAGCCGTTGAGTTGCCGGGTCGTTTTGCCGACGCCCTGCACGATGATCGTGATTGTGCCGTCTTTCGGATCGGAGTCGGCGATGGTCAACGGCACACGTTCGCCCTGGGCATTGACCCGAACAATGACGAACTGGCCAGCTTTGCGTTTTCGCGCGATCCGCGGCACGACGACCCGAAACAATTTGACGTCAGTCGCCAGAAGCCGCGCCTCGATGATTTGAAATCTCTCTGAGTTATGAGTTGCAGTGGACATGTGAATTAGGGGTCGCCGTTCCAGATGGCGGAACATTTTCGATCTCGATACTGGTCAATTGCAGTTCGTCGCCCGCCAACAACTGTCCGCCGACAGACTGGCAGCGCGGGCACTCGAACCAGTTCTCTTCCACCGCAAATTCCGCCCGGCACTCCCGGCAACGCGCCGTGGCCGGTACTTCCGCGATTTCCAATTCCGAGCCGGCCAGCGGCGTGTCGCGCGTGGCGGCTTGGTAGCAAAACTGTAGCATCTCGGGGACGACTTGACGCAACCGACCAACGCGAACATGCACCGCCAGCACGCGCGCGTCGGAATGGACGCGCGACTCGCGCTGCACGGCTTCCAGCAGCGCCTCGACGATGGACATCTCATGCATTGGTTACCTCACCTAGAAGCAGTCTCATAAATCCCCGGTGGCACAGGCGTCCCTGCCTGTGCGGGCGAATTTGGACAGGCACGGAGGCCCGTCCCACCATTTGTGAGATGAGTTCTACAAACAGCTCCGGTCGCGGCAGAGCCTGTCCTGAGTTCGTCGAAGGAAATGCCGCTCCCACGAACTTCTGTGACGATCATCTGGACTACTTCATGCACGGCCCGTTCGACTTCCGGGGTCAATTCCATCCCGAAACCGAAATCGTGACCGCGGATGCTGAACAGCATCCCCTGCGGTTCCTTCCCATACAGCGTGCGACACAACGCCAGCATGTCCGCCGGTGTCATGTAGTGCGACACGGCGCGGGACTCCGGATTGGGCTGCACCAACGTCCGGGTGACCGCGTCTGGGCCATCCGTCACGGCGGCATCCACGAATATCACCACATCGAACCGACTAATCGTCTCGGCGACATCCACTTCGAGCTGGTGCGCGGTCTGGAGCTCAACATCAGGCAGACCGATCGCCGCCAGCCGTTCGATGACAAGCCAACCGGCTCCGTCGTCGCGACGGCTCTGGTTGCCATATCCGATGATCAGTGTTCGCACTTGTCACTTTCTTGTGGGAGCGGCATCCCTGCCGCGACCGGCTCACGCCGTCCGCGCTCCGCCCTTGTTATACACACCTTCCGTCATCTTGTTGGTTGTTGCTCGCTGTGTACTGCAGGCAGTCCAGCCGAAGGAGGCACAAACTACAGCAAATCCCCCTGCTCTGCAACGTCAATTTCGGACGACGCGCGACGCGCCTTTTCGCCGCCGCCACCTGGCCTGCACGCATAGCACCTGAATTCTCACGACGATTATGTGGCAACCGCTCCGGTTGCCTCTCCGGCAACGGCGGCAGGCGATCCAGCCGCCGTAGCTCCGACAGAAGTCGCGAGTCCTTATCGGACCAGTGCTACTTCGGCGGAGGAGGCGACGCCTACCCTACAATTCTCGAGGCGATCTGGTTTGCCTGTAACCTTTCCCATCCTGCCGGCTCGTTAGACCGAACATGATCATGTAGCCAAACGCAGGGTCTTTGCTGATGCCGAGGATGACTTTCGTGCCGCGCCCGGCCGTCGCCTCAACTTCCACACCGAGAAGCCGCGCGCCGGGCAGTTTTTGTTTCACCCCATTTGTGATTTTTTCAAACCCAGCACGGGCTTCTTCGGCAGTGGGAATGTTCAGGTGACGCCGCGTCCTCACCGTTGGCCGTTGTATACACTCGTACCCGATGCTGTGGACTTGTAGTCATCACCGCAACTTTGCTTAGCAGCGTGCTTGCCATTGCGCCAGCGCCAGACGGGTGTGATTGTAACCTGCTGTTTTTCTGCCAGATGTGTAAGCAACAGTTCAATGCTGAACTGAAGCCTGCTCGCCAACAACCCGACAAACTATCATTTCAGACCGAGGATTTCGACACTTTGTCATCAGCAGTCCCGGTGCGAGCAGGTGAAATCTTTGACTTGTTGAACGGCCCCGCTCTACTCAAGAACCGGTACGGTCTGAGTCCGAACAGTTGCTGCGAACAGGGCATGCGCGTGACGGTTTCGGAAGCGCGCTACTCGACAACACCGCCGTGGCATCTCCACACGCTTCCGTCTCGGCTGACGTGTCGGCAATCTGTCAAGCGTCGTCCTGCGTGGGACAATTCGCCAGCCGCATGGAAGATAACCAATTGCGACATTTGCTGGACAAGTGGTACTGCCGCTGCTAATACCCGCCCGTAACAACCGGCTGTGACCGGTGAGCCTTCGGGTCGGGGTTAATCGCTCTGCCCGAGGTCAGCCACCAACGTCGAGAGAGGAGAAGAACAGATGACACTCAGGATCAATCAAGTAGTTTGCGCCGTTGTCTTGTCCCTCAGCATGGTCTGCGGCGCACCAGCGCAGGAGAACCAGGACCTGAAAGCGCTACAGGAAGAAAATACGCAACTGCGCAACCGCGTGGACAGACTGGAGAATGAGTTGTCCGAAATCAAGAAGGCGATTGGCAAACCAGCCGAGCCGAAGGTGGCGGCACCGGTCGAGTTCACCGAGGCCGAAGTGGCGCAGTTGAAGAAGCTGGCCGACTCGAAGAAAAATCCCGTCTTGTCCGCCTTCGACATCGAACTATATGGTTACGTCAAACTCGACCTCGCCCACGACTCGGATCGCACCTCCGTGGGCAACTACGCGCGCTGGGTCGAGTCCGAGCAATTGATCAAGGATCACGGAGAGTTCAGCCTGACCGCCAGGCAGACGCGCCTTGATTTGAAAGCCACCGGCCCCACGGTCGGCGGAATGCACAGCGGCGGCCTGATCGAGATAGACTTCTATAACGGTGGCGACGAGAACAAGAACATTCCGATGATGCGGCATGCCTACATGAATCTCGATTGGCCGGAGGAGGAATTCAGCATCTTGGCCGGCCAAACGTTCGACGTGATCTCGCCCCTGTGGATGCCGACTCTCAATTACACCGTCGGTTGGTGGGAGGGCAACATCGGCTACCGCCGGCCGCAACTGCGCCTGACCAAGGGCTTCGAATTGGCCAAGGATGTGGATTTCAAACTGGAAGCCGCCGCCACCCGCGACATCGGCCGAGTCATCGGTTTCGCGTACACCGATACCGGTCAGGATTCGTCCATCCCGGGCCTGCAAGGACGGGCCAGCCTGACATTGCCCGGCTTCAACAACAAGCCGACGACGATCGGAGTTTCGGGCCACTGGGCCGAAGAGGAGATCAACTATACGAACACCTTCGCCAATCCTCAGACCGTCGATTCGTGGTCGATCAACCTCGACCTGACCGTCCCGATCACGTCGTGGTTGTCCCTGACCGGCGAGGCGTTCTCTGGTCGGGACCTGGATATGTATCTCGGCGGGATTGGGCAGGGCTACGATCCAACTCTCAAGAAAGGGATCCGCAGCGATGGCGGCTGGGCGGCGCTGACGTTGAAACCGACGCCGAAATGGCAGTTCAACGCGGGCGGTGGATTTGACAAAGTGCCCAAGGCCGACGTGTCGACGGCGTCGTCGCGCACCTTCAATAGTGTGATCTTTGGCAACGCACAGTACGCGTTCACGGCGAACTTCACGCTCGGATACGAAATGTCGTTCTTGCGCACCGAGTACAAGGGCCAGGACGACGGCGAAGACGTGCGCGAGCAACTGAGCTTGATCTATAAGTTCTGAGCAGGAACGATTCTGTCGAGACGGGGCAGCCCCTCACCTTGATCCTCTCCCCGCAATGCGGGGAGAGGAAACAACTTTTTCAATTGTCCTTACTATTCAGAGGGCGAACCACATCTCCCCGAACACTTCCCTTCTCCCCGTCCGACGGGGAGAAGGTCAGGTTGAGGGGCGTTGCGTTTGAATCGTGCCAGCGAACCAGAAAACCCGGCGATGGTTCGTGCTGAAAACACAAGAGCCGGGGACCGAACGTTCCCGGCTCTTTGGCGACGAATCCAAGGCTATGATTGGGACGTCTTGTGTTGTGGCGGCTTGATGAGGAACGTCAACGCAGCGCCGATAATGAGCAACACGCCCGCAGCCACGAATGATGAATGATAGCTGCCTTTGCTCGCCGCCGTGAGCGTCTGTTGCAGCCGGCTCAGGACGAGGCCACCCACGCCCCACGCGGTGAACAGGATGCCGTAGTTCATCCCGAAACTCTTCAAGCCCCACAGATCCTTCGCGTACGACGGGAACAGCGACAGGTTCGCGCCGTAATTGAAGCCGATCAACGACGCCACGAGCACGATGACCACCGGCACTGTGTCCGTAGAGGCAGTCACCGGAATAGCGATAAACATCAGCACGGCCTGAAACAACAGTGCGATCATCAACGTCCAACGGCGGCCGATCTTGTCGGACAACACGCCCGCCGTGACACGCCCGGCAGCGTTGCCGATGGCCATCACGGCCACGGCCACAAACGCCATGTCCTTCATGCTCTTCTTGGCCATGCCGCTGACGCTGCTAATCACCATCAGCCCCGCGCCCGCGCCGATGAAGTAGATGATCCAGAGCAGCCAGAATGTCGGCGTCCGCAGCATTTCGCCCGGCGTCGAATTGACGGCGGCCGGTTTTGCGGCCGCTCCGGGCAACGGCTTTGGTCCCGCGCCGTGGCCCGGCGGCGGATTCACCAGCAACTGCGCCAGGCCGCACACAATCACCACGAACGCGATGCCGAAGATCAACATCGAGCCTCTGAGTTGGTAATGACTCAGCAAATACTGCGAGGTTGGCGCAAGGTACACCGGCGCCAAACCGAAACCCCCCACCACAAGCCCAGCGATCAGGCCGGTCTTCGACGGCGGAAACCATTTCAACGCGGGCGGCGTGGCGGACGAGTAGCCGAAGCCAATGCCCACGCCCACCAATACTCCGAAGCCCAACAGCCAGACGCCGTAGCTCGTCGTGCGCGAAATGAGCACCATCCCAGCACCCACGAGCAGGCCGCCGATTGACGCGGTGAGACGCGGCCCGAGCCTATCCTGGCATCGTCCCGCTAGGATCATTGCAAAGGCGAAGGCTAGGCAACAGAGGGCATAGGGGTCGTTAAGCTGGGAACCCTTCCAGCCGAACTCTTTCTCGATTGCACCCTTAAACATGCTCCAGGTGTAAAGCACGCCGAGTGCAAGGTTGATCCCCATGCCCGCAAAGGTCACGGTCCAGCCAAGGTTCTTCACCGACGGCTGGATACTTCCGGTCTTGTCCACTGCGATCACATTCTGCTCAGACATGGATATGCCTCCAGAAAGTGAACGAGCCGGACACGGATCTTATGGATCGGTCCAGCTCATTCAGGTTGTTCGTTGTTGACGACCGTCCTACAGACGATTCTTCACAAGCACTTCGACGACGTGCGGATCGGCCAATGTGCTGGTGTCGCCGATCTGCTCCACCTGGTTCTCGGCGATCTTGCGCAGGATGCGGCGCATGATCTTGCCCGACCGCGTCTTCGGCAATGCCGGGGCGAACTGCAGCTTGTCGGGAACGGCAATGGCGCCGATCTCCTTGCGGACGTGCGTCATCAATTCCTTCCGCAGCTCCTCGCTCTCGTGCACGCCGTCTTTCAACGTCACAAACGCGTACAGCGCCTGCCCTTTGATGTCGTGCGGCATCGGCGCCACGGCGGCCTCGGCCACTTTCGGATGGCTGACCAGCGCGCTTTCGACTTCCGCCGTGCCGATGCGGTGGCCGGACACGTTGACCACGTCGTCAATGCGGCCCATCAGCCAGTAGTCGCCATCGGGATCGAGGCGGCAACCGTCGCCGGTGAAGTACAGGTTCTTGTAGAGCGTGAAGTACGTGTCGATGAACCGGTCGTGCGCGCCCCACATCGTGCGGAATATGCCGGGCCACGGCTTCTTGATACAGAGCTTGCCGCCCTCGTTGACACTGCACTCGGTGCCGTCGTCGCGCAAAATCACCGGCTCGACGCCGAAGAACGGCCGCGAGGCGCTGCCCGGCTTCGTCACGTGCGCGCCCGGCAGCGGCGTAATCAGGATGCCGCCGTTTTCCGTCTGCCACCAGGTGTCCACAATCGGGCAACGCTCTTTGCCGATCATCTTGTAATACCAGATCCACGCCTCGGGATTGATCGGTTCGCCGACCGAACCGAGCACGCGCAGCGAACTCAGGTCGTACTTCTGCGGCCATTCGTCGCCCTGGCGAATCAACGCCCGGATCGCCGTCGGCGCGGTGTAGAACACGGTGCACCTGAACTTCTGCACGATCTGCCAGAACCGGCCGGCATCGGGATAGGTCGGCACGCCTTCGAACATCACGCTGGTCGCGCCGTTGCACAGCGGGCCATAGACGATGTAGCTGTGGCCCGTCACCCAGCCGATGTCGGCGGTGCACCAGAAGATGTCGTCATCGTGGATGTCGAAGATGTACTTGTGGCTGACCGCACAGTGCAGCAGATAACCCGCGGTCGTGTGCACCACACCCTTCGGTTTGCCGGTCGAGCCCGAGGTGTAGAGGATGAACAGCGGGTCCTCGGCCTTCATCACTTCCGGCGCGCAGTCGGCCTTCGCCTTGGCCATTTCATCGTGATACCAAACGTCGCGTCCCGCCACCATGTTGCACGGCTCCGGGTTGCGTTGGACGACGATGATCTTCTGGATCGAGGGCGATTTCGCCGCCGCTTGGTCCGCGATGTCCTTCAGCCTGAGATGCTTGCCGGCGCGCAGCGAGACGTTGGAGGTGATCAGCAGTTTGCACTCGGAGTCTTGGATGCGGTCGGCCAGCGAATCGGCGCTGAATCCGCCGAACACCACCGAGTGGATCGCGCCGATCCGCGCGCAGCCGAGCATCGCAACCGGCAACTCCGGAATCATCGGCAGATAAATCGCCACGCGGTCGCCTTTCTTGACGCCGTGCGCCTTCAGCACGCTGGCGAACTTGCAGACTTCGGCGTGCAGTTGCTCGTAGGTGATCTTGCGCACGTCCTGCTCCGGCTCGCCCTGCCACAGGATGGCCACCTTCTTGCGGTTCTTCGTCTTGAGGTGACGATCGAGGCAGTTGACGGTGACATTCAACGTGCCGTCTTCAAACCAGGTGTGCTCGACCTTGCGCGCGTCGGTGTTCCAAATGTACTTGCGGCCGACGGTCGGCTTCTTGAACCAGTCCAGGGTCTGCGCCTGTTCGAGCCAGAATCCGTCGGGATCTTTGATCGAACGCTCGTACATCTTCTGGTACTGGGCAGCGTTGATGTGCGCGCGCTTCACGACTTCCGGTGAAGGCGGGAACGTGCGCTTCTCCGTCATCAACGAGGCGGTTGAGATCGGTGTCTTTTGTTCCGTCATGGTCTGCTATTCTCCTTCGCTTCCGGGCTGACAACTGTCCCAGCATCCCACCAAATTCCGCCCACTCTGTCAATTCCCAATCCCATCCGCCGCAATACGCTTGAATCCATGGCCGGGCGTCGGGCCTGTAGCCGCGGAACGATTTCGCGGTGCGTCCCAGCTACACAACGGCACGATCGCAGACGATGGTGGGAACGAACGGAGTCACAACTTGGGGGGCTGTTGCCCAAATGATCTTTCCGGTTGTAGCTGCGCTTCGCGCCGTCGCCAAAGCGCTATCCAGCCGCCGCAGCCGTAGCTGCTTTGGCGGAGGAGGCTGGCGCGTCGGCGACTGCGAAGCGCGGATTGTTCGTTTCCTGAAGGAATTCGGCGTTTCACAGAAACGCCGCCGAAAGGTGCGAAATATTCTAGACACCACCCTTTACCGCGTCGCACCTGCAAACCAAATTGACAGCCAAAGCCAGCAGGTCTAGTCTGCTTCCAGTTGGGTGGAGTCGGAGCCTCTGCCTTTTGCACCGCAATCGCGCGCCTTGACAGCAAGTGACTTTTCTCACTAAATAGCGCTCCCCGAATGTTGGAGAACGAACACGATGCTTGAATCACTCTTGAGTCCCCAGACCATCGCGGTGCTGGGGGCGTCGCGAACGCCGGGCAAAGTCGGCCACGAGGTGATCGCCAACCTGATCAACGGCGGCTACCAGGGCACGATCGTGCCGGTCAATCCCAAGGCCGACCAGGTTCTCGGCCGCAAGTGCTACCACGACCTGAAGGATTTTCCCGGCCGCGTTGACCTCGGCATCGTCGTCGTGCCGCTGGAGGCGGTGAAGGGAGCGATCCAGAGCGCCATTGACGCCAAGGCGAAGGCGGTCGTCATCATCACCGCCGGCTTCAAGGAGGTCGGCCCGGAAGGCGCGGCGCTGGAGCGGGAGATCGCGGAACTGTGCCGGGCGAACAGCGTGCGGTTGATGGGGCCGAACTGCATCGGCATCATCAACACGAGCCACAAGATGAACGCCACGTTCGCACCGATGATGCCGCCCAGCGGCCGGATTTCGGTGATCTCGCAGTCGGGGGCGCTGTGCGTGGCGATCCTGGATCTGGCGATGAATTTGAAGATGGGCCTCGGCAAAGTCATCAGCTTCGGCAACAAGGCCGACCTCAACGAGGTGGATTTCCTGCAGGTGCTGGCCGAGGATGACGACACACGTGTCATCGTCGGTTACCTGGAGAACATCACCGAAGGGAACAAGTTTCTGCAGGTCGCCGAACAAGCCGCGTCGCGCAAACCGGTCGTAGTCCTGAAGGTCGGCGTCACGCAGGCGGGCGCCAAGGCGGCTTCGTCGCACACCGGCAGCCTCGCCGGGGCCGACATGGCGTACGGCGCGGCCTTCAAACGGTCGGGCGTGATCCGTGCCGAGAACTTCGAGGCGCTGTTCGATTACGCAATCGCGCTGGCGATGCAACCGCTGCCGCGCGGCAACCGCGTCGCGGTGATCACCAACGCCGGCGGCCCGGGCATCATGGCCGCCGACGCGGCGGAGACCGCCGGGCTGAAAATGGTCACACCGGCCGAGCCGACGCGCAAAAAACTCCGCGAATTTCTGCCGGCAGCAGCGGCGGTCGGCAATCCGATTGATGTTATCGGCGACGCCGATCCCGACCGCTACGTCAAGGCGTTCGAGATCGTGCAGGAGGACGACACGATTGACAGCATCATCGTGGTGGTGACGCCGCAGAACATGACGCGGCCGCTGGAGCTGGCGGAGAAACTGTCAAAGGCGCACCGCGGCCAAAAGCCGCTGCTGGCCGCGTTTCTCGGCGGCAGCGAAGTGATTCCGGCTCGGGAGCGGCTGATGGCGCTGAACATCCCGAGCTATCCGTCCGCCGAGCGGGCGGTCGGCGCGCTGCAGGCGATGGATGATTACGCGGCGTGGCGGCGCCGGCCGCCGCGGGTGGTCACGCGTTTCCCCGTTAACCGCCACCGCGTGGACCGGGTGATCAACTGGCACGTGAAGATGGGCATCCGCCAGGTCAGCGAAGTGGAGGCCAAGGAAATCCTGCGAGCTTACGATTTCAACGTGTTGCCCGGCCATCTGGCCCGCAATGCCAAGGAGGCAGTGGACGCCGCCGACCGGATCGGCTATCCGGTGGTGATGAAAATCGTTTCCCCGGATGTCGTTCACAAATCCGATGTCGGCGGCGTGCGGATCAGTCTGGCCGACGCCGATCAGGTCCGCGATGCGTTCGACCTGATGATGCTGCGTATCCATCGCCTCGTGCCTGATGCCCACATTCGGGGCGCGTACGTCGAGAAAATGGGGCCGCCGGGCCGCGAAGTGATTCTCGGCATGACCCGCGATCTGCAGTTCGGGCCGATGCTGATGTTCGGCTTGGGCGGCATCTTCGTCGAGGTGATGAAGGACGTGACTTTTTATCTGGCGCCGATCACCGCCGAGGAGGCGATGCAGATGTTGAAGGGCACGCGCTCCTACGTGCTGCTCAAAGGCGCGCGCGGTCAGGCAGCGGTGGATTTGGAGGCCGTGGCCAGCGGGCTGCAACGCATCAGCCAACTGGCAACCGACTATCCGCAGATTACGGAACTGGACATCAATCCCTTCATTGTCGGCGAGGTGGGCACCGGCGGTTACCTGGCTGACGCGCGCATGACCTTGGCCAATGTGGACGGACATCAACCATGACTGAGAAGCGACCCAGCTACGACCCGAACTGGAAAGAGAAATACAAGGTGTCCATCGCGACGGCGGCGGAAGCGGTCGCGAAGCTGCGGCCCGGCCATCGCGTGTTCATCGGGACCGGCTGCGCCGAGCCGCTGGAACTGGTGCACGCGCTGACCAACCGCGCCACCGAGCTGCCCGACACCGAGATTTTGCATCTGCTGACCTTCGGCGAAGCGCCGTACGCGCACAAGGAGATGAGCCAGTATTTTCGCGTGAACAGTTTCTTCATCGCGGAAAACGTGCGGAACATCATCCAGGAAGGGTTGGGCGACTACACGCCGATTCACCTGTCGGACATTCCGCGGCTGTTCAACTCCGGGCAGTTGCCGCTAGACGCCGCGTTGATCCAAGTGTCGCCGCCGGATGAAGATGGAATGTGCAGCCTCGGCGTGTCGGTAGACATCGTCAAGAGCGCAACGGAGAACGCCTCGCTGGTCATCGCCGAGGTCAACCCCAACATGCCGCGCACCCTCGGCGACACGTTCATCCACGTCTACGACCTGGACGCGCTGGTGCCGTCGGAGGAACCGATCCACGAGGTTCCCTACGTGGAGGACACCGAGGAGGCTCAGCGCATCGCCGAGTACGTCGCCGCACTGGTTGAGGACGGTTCCACGATCGAGCTTGGAATCGGACGCATCCCGCATTCGTTGTTGCAGTTTCTGAAGGGCAAAAAAGACCTCGGCATCCACACCGAGATGCTCACCGACGGTATCGTGGACCTGGTCAAGGCCGGCGTCATCACCGGCGCCCGCAAGACGCTGGACCGGGGCAAGGTCGTGGCAAGCTTCTGCCTTGGTACCCGCAAACTGTACGACTTCGTGGACGACAATCCCATGTTTTCGTTTCGGCCGACCGAGTACGTCAACGATCCGTCGATCATCAGCCAACAGCACAAGATGGTGGCGATCAACACTGCCTTGGAGATCGATCTCACCGGCCAGGTCTGCGCCGATTCGCTCGGCACGAAGTTTTTCTCGGGCGTCGGCGGGCAGGTGGACTTCAACCGTGGCGCGGCCAAGGCGCACGGCGGCAAAGCCATCATCGCGTTGCCCTCAACCGCGCGCGGTGGCACCGTCTCCCGCATCGTGACACGCCTCAGCCCCGGCGCCGGCGTCGTGACCACGCGGGCAGGCGTGCATTACGTGGCCACCGAGTACGGCGTGGCCTACCTGCACGGCAAGAGCGTCAAGGAGCGGGCCATGGCGTTGATCAGCATCGCCCATCCGAAATTCCGCGCGCAACTGCTGCGCGAGGCCATCGAGACCAAATACCTCTCCGCCGAGATGGCCGACAAGGAAGGCAAGATCATCGTCGGCCCGAAGGAACTGCGCACCAGCTATCTGTTGAACGACGGCACGCAGATCAACTTCCGCCCGATCCATCCGACCGACGAGCCGCTGATGCGCGACCTGTTCTACAATCTGTCGCAGCAGACGATTTATTATCGCTTCATGAGCAATATGACGCACATCCCCCGGCGCCAGATCGAAGACTTCGTCTATATTGACCACCGCAATGAAGTGGCGATTGTCGGCACATTGCCGGCGGCCCACGGGGAAGACATCATCGCCATGGGCAGTTATTATCTCGACCCGAAAACCAACCGCGCGGAAGTCGCCTTCGTAGTGGACGACAAATGGCAGAAGCGCGGTATCGGCACGTTCCTGCTCAATTATCTCGCCCGCATCGCGCGACGCAACGGCATCAGCGGGTTCACCGCCGAGGTGCTGCGCGACAACCGGGCCATGCAGGCGGTCATCAGCAAGAGCAATTGCAAGGTCCGCAGCGCGCTCAGCGGCGACGTTTATCACTACGACATGGAGTTTGCGTAGATCGGGCTGTTCATGAACAGAAAACTCGAACTCGTCCGGAGACCTATTCTTTAGAGCCTGTCATTCTGAGCGAAGCGAAGAATCTCTGGTGCTTCCGCAGTCCCCCGAACGACTGAGACCCTTCGCCGCGCTCAGGGTGACATCTTATGGAAGTTTCTGGATGGGTTTCCATTGATGCGGCGTTTTGCCGTAAGGCGAGGGTTCGCCTTGCGGTCGGAACCGATTCTAACCCGATGCCAGAACGGCAGCGAGGGACTTCGAGAAAATGAACAACAGGAAACTGGCGTTCATCCATTCGCCGGACATCGAGGCGTTCACCTATCCGCCCGATTGCCCGTTCCGCACCCAGCGGGCGGCACGGCTGCGCGAGCGGCTCGCCTCCTTTCAACTGCTGACCGGCGAAGACCGCGCGGTCGTGGCGCCACGGCCCGCGACCCGTGCCGAGTTGGAGAAGTTTCATACGGCGCGATACCTCGACGAACTGCAGCGCGCCGCGGCCGGTGATCTGACCGTCGTCGGATTCGGCATGGGCCTGGGCGGACCCGAGACGCACGTTTCTCGCGACGTTTATGAATATCCGCGCTGGGCGTGCGGGGCGACGCTGACCGGTGCGCAGTTGATCCTGTCGGGCGACGCCGATATCGTCTTCAATCCTTCCGGCGGGTTCCATCACGCCGGCGCGGAGAAAGCGTCCGGTTTCTGTTACCTCAACGACATGGTGCTCGGTTGCCAGCGGCTGGCTGACGCCGGCAAGCGCGTCCTCTGCCTTGATCTCGATGCCCACCACGGCGACGGCACGCAGGAGGCGTTCTACGACCGCAACGACGTGATGACCATCTCCATGCACGAGAGCGGCAAGACTCTGTTCCCGTGGGGCGGGTTCGAGGATGAAATCGGCGAGGGGACGGGCCGCGGGTACAACGTGAACGTGCCGCTGCCGGCCTACACGTACGACGAGGCGTTTCTGTTCGCGTTAAACAGAATCAGCGTACCGCTGATCGGAGCTTTCAACCCCGACGTGCTCGTGGTCGAGTTTGGCATGGACACGCTGGCCGGCGATCCGCTGACGCATCTCGCCCTGACCAACAACGTTTATCCCGAAATCGTCCATCGCCTCCTGAGTTTCGGCAAACCAATCCTGGCCACCGGCGGCGGCGGCTACAACGTCGGGAACACCGTGCGCGGTTGGGCACTCGTGTGGCAAACATTCTGCGGGGAAGAAGATGAAAACGACCTGGGCGTCGGCATGGGCGGCGTGATGTTGCAGAGCACGGAATGGCTCGGTGGCCTCCACGACCGCGAACTGCCTGTCAGCGCCGAACAACGCGCCGCCGTGGAGCCGGTCGTGCGCGAGACAACCCAGAGGATTCGCCAGACCGTGTTCCCGCTGCACGAGTTGCCGGCGGATTCCTGAAGGCTTGCCCACCGCTGGCCCCGGCTTTATGCTGGCGCGCAGAAGATTATGAACCCGGAGCAAACCGAATCGCAATCGCTGTCCAGTCCGCTCATTCATCGCCAACCGCTGGTGGCGTACTTCTCGATGGAGATCGCGCTCGAACCCTCCATCCCGACGTACAGCGGCGGCCTAGGCATGTTGGCGGGCGACACGATCCGGTCCGCTGCTGATCTGCGCGTGCCGATGGTGGGGGTGACGTTGCTGTACCGCAAAGGCTATTTCTATCAGCGGCTTGACGCCACCGGTTGGCAGACGGAACAGCCGGTCGAGTGGGTCGTGGAGGACCACCTCCAGGAGATGGCGCCGCGCGTGGCGGTGATGTTGGAAGGACGGCGCGTGCTGATCCGCGCCTGGAAATACAAGGTGCCAGGCCCGGAGGATTTCTACGTGCCGGTCTATCTGCTCGACGCGGACCTGCCGGAGAACGCCGAGTGGGATCGCACGCTGACGCATTACCTTTACGGCGGCGATTTGTACTATCGTTTGTGTCAGGAAGTCATTCTCGGCATCGGCGGCGTGCGGATGTTAAGGGCGTTGGGGTATAGCGACATTGGCCGCTTCCACATGAACGAAGGCCACGCGAGCCTGTTGACGGTCGCCCTGCTCGATGAACAGGCGCAGAAGGCGGGGCACAAGGTCTTCAATCTCGATGACGTGGAGGAAGTGCGGCGCAAATGCGTGTTTACCACCCACACGCCGGTGCCAGCGGGTCACGACAAATTTCCGTTGGACATGGTGACGAGCGTCCTCGGCCGCGACGAGATGGCGGCGATGAAAGACGTGTTCTGCTGCGGGGACGAGTTGAACATGACGTATCTCGCGCTCAACCTGAGCCATTACGTCAACGGCGTCGCCAATAAACACGCCGAGGTCTCGCAGCTCATGTTCGCCCAATATCGCATCGACGCCATCACCAATGGCGTCCACGTGGCGACGTGGATGTCGCCTGCGTTCAAGGCGTTGTTCGACCAGCACATCCCGGGTTGGCGCACGGACAGTTTCAGTTTGCGCTACGCGCTGAGCATTACGCCGGAGAAAATCTGGAACGCGCACATGGAAGCCAAGCGCCAACTCATTGATTGGGTCAACCGCGAAACCAACGCGGGCATGGACCTCCACGATCTGACGCTTGGCTTCGCCCGACGCGCGGCGGCATACAAACGCGCCGACCTGCTGTTCTATGACATGGAACGGTTGAAAGACATCGCTGCCAAAACCGGCAAGCTCCAGGTGATCTACGCGGGCAAAGCGCATCCACAGGATCAAGGCGGCAAGGAACTCATCAAACGGATTTTCCAGGCGAGCGAAGCGCTCAAGGGTCGCGTCAAGGTCGCCTATCTCGCCAACTACGATTGGGAACTCGGACGATTGATGACCGCCGGCGTGGACGTGTGGCTCAACACGCCTCAGCCGCCACTCGAGGCCTCGGGCACAAGCGGCATGAAAGCCGCCGTCAACGGTGTGCCGAGCCTCAGCATCCTCGATGGCTGGTGGATTGAAGGATGCATCGAAGGCACGACCGGCTGGGCCATCGACAGCACCGCGCCGGCCGAAGGTGATCGCACCCCGCACGATGCGGCGTCGCTGTACGACAAGTTGGAGCAGGTTGTCATCCCGTTGTTCTATCGCGACCGTGCTCGTTTCATCGACGTCATGCGTCACGCGATTGCGTTGAACGGCTCATTTTTCAACACCCAGCGCATGGTGCTCCAGTACGTCCTGAAAGCCTACTTCCGCTGAAGGCGAATTGTCCGCCCAACGTGTGCGTGTCCATTGACAAGTAATCCTCGGATGAGCACACTGTACGGCATGGTCATCGGCGGGATGATCACGAGTCCGTTCCACTGAAAACGAGTTGGGAAGAGAGGCCATGACACTCTTTGTCGGCGCCAATCTGCTGCAAGTGGGCATCACCCGCTGGTGTCTGATGGGAGACATCCTTAAGAAGTTTGGCATAGGCGGCGCGTGCGGCGCGAAGTAGCGCCGCCACAGCAACGGAGGGATTGAGCAATGCAATTCGACGTTGTCACTTTATCACGCATCCAGTTTGCGCTGACAATCATGTTTCACTATCTGTTTCCGCCGCTGACGATCGGCCTCGGCGGCCTGCTCGTATCATTGGAATGGCAGTATCTGCGGACCGGCGATCGCCAGTTCGAGGAGGCGGCGAAGTTCTGGACCAAGATTTTCGCCATCAATTTCGCCGTCGGCGTCGCCACGGGCATCGTCATGGAGTTTGAATTCGGGACGAACTGGGCGACCTACTCGCGGTACGTGGGCGATGTCTTCGGCTCGGCACTGGCCGCGGAAGGCATCTTCGCGTTCTTCCTCGAATCGGGCTTCCTGGCCGTGCTCGTATTCGGTTGGGACAAGGTCTCAAAACAAATGCATTTCTTCTCGACCTGCATGGTGGCGCTCGGCGCGCTCTTTTCGTCCGTATGGATCGTGGTGGCCAACTCGTGGCAGCAGACGCCCGCGGGCTTTCACATCGTGCGAGAAGGCCTCAACGCGCGCGCCGAGATCACGGATTTCTGGGCGATGGTATTCAATCCGTCGAGCGTGCATCGGCTGCTGCACGTGTGGATCGGCGCGTACATCCTCGGCGCGTTCTTCGTGATGAGTGTTTCGGCGTATTACCTTCTGAGGGAACGACACGCCGAGTTCGCGAAGAAGAGTTTCCATTCCGCGTTGACCCTGGCCACCGTGATGTCGCTGGCGGCGCTCGTCCAAGGCGACTTGCAGGCGAAGAACGTTGCGGTTACGCAGCCAGCCAAATTGGCGGCGATGGAGGCGCGCTTCGAAACGGGAAAGGGGCCGTCGCCGCTGTATGTGTTCGGGCTGCCCGGCGAGAACGCGCGAAGAGTAGAACACGGTTTGGCGATCCCCGGCCTGTTGAGCTTCCTGGCGCATGGCAACTTCCGCGAGCCTGTCGACGGTCTGGACAAAGTCCCGCGCACAGATTGGCCGCCCGTGGCGGTGACGTTCCACTCGTTTCACAGCATGGTATGGCTGGGAGGCTTCTTCATCGCCATCACGCTCTTCGCAACCTACCTGCGTTGGCGCGGGACGCTGTTCGAGAAACGCTGGCTGCTGTGGGTGTTTGTGTTTGCGGTGCCGCTGCCGTACATCGCCAACCAGCTTGGCTGGGTGACGGCGGAGGTAGGGCGCCAACCGTGGATCGTGTACGGCATGCTGCGCACGAGCGACGCGGTGTCGAAAACAGTTGTTGCCAATCAGGTCTTGGGTTCACTCATCATCTTTCTGCTGATCTACGTCATGCTGTTTGCTGTTTGGGTGTATGTCTTGGATAGCAAGATCAAGCACGGCCCGGAGACGGTCGAGGCTGCTCCCGCCGTAACGTCACCGAGCGCATTGCTCGGAGTCGCGAGCCTGCGCGCGGGAACCGGCGGCGCGTCGTTGACGGCTGCCGAAGAGGGGCCGCCGCACCCGCCGACGAAAGGGAAAGGATAATCACCGTGGACTTGCACGTACTGTGGTTTGTGCTCCTCGGCGTTCTGCTGGCAGGTTACGCGATCCTCGACGGATTTGACCTCGGTGTCGGCATTCTGCATCTCTCGGTGCGCAAGGACGAGGAGCGCCGCATCCTGCTGAACTCCATCGGGCCGCTTTGGGACGGCAATGGGGTCTGGCTGGTGACATTCGGTGGCGCATTGTTCGCCGCGTTTCCCGATGCCTACGCCACTGTGTTCTCGGGATTTTACACCGCGTTCATGATGTTGCTGTTCGCGCTGATTTCTCGTGCGGTCTCGATAGAGTTTCGCAGCAAACTGGATACGCCAGCGTGGCGGATGTTTTGGGATGTGTCGTTCTGCGTCGCCAGCGCAGTTGCGACGTTTCTTTTCGGCGTGGCTGTCGGCAACGCCATCCACGGCGTGCCCATCGGCGCTGACGGCGAGTTCCGCGGTCGCTTCGTTGACCTGCTGCCTCCGTACGCGTTACTGGTCGGGTGTTTTACAGTCGCGTTGTTTGCCATGCATGGTTCGATCTACCTCTATCTGAAAACGGAGGGCGAACTGCAGAGGAAGATCCACGGTTGGATGTGGCGAGCGTTTGGTTTCTTTCTCGTGTTGTACCTGTTCACCACCATCATCACGCTGGTGGATCCCGCCACGGCGGGACTGGCAACGCGGAACTTTCGCGTGCATCCGTGGATGTGGCTTGTGGTCGTGCTCAACGTGCTCGCCGTTGCCAACATTCCGCGCGCCATTTACCTCGGCCGCCCGGGCTACGCGTTCGCGTCGTCGTGTGCCACAATTGCGGCGCTGACGTTCCTGTTCGCGGTCGCGCTGTTTCCCGACCTGATTCACTCCTCGCTGAATCCCGACTGGAGCCTGACGATCTACAACGCGGCTTCATCGGAGAAGACGCTGGCGATCATGGCGACCATCGCCGCGTTCGGCATGCCGTTCGTGCTGACGTACACGTCGGTGGTCTATTGGGTCTTCCGCGGCAAGGTTCGACTCGGAAAACTCAGTTATTGATCGGCATTCCGAGATGGAATCACTCCCAGATGCCGAGCTTGTCCGGCGTGCGCGGTCGGGCGGCCTTGACGCGTTCGAGGAATTGGTCAACCGCCACGAACGCCGCATCTACACCCTTGCCCGCCGCATCACCGCCAACGAACAGGACGCCGAGGACATGACGCAAGAAGCCTTTCTCAGCGCACTGGAACATATCGCCGAGTTCCACGAAGAAGCGAGCTTCGACACGTGGCTCTCGCGCATCGCCACCCACGCCGCGCTGAAGATCATCCGTAAACGCAAAGGTCTTCCCACCGAGCCTCTCGAAGAACGGGATGACCTGCCACATCCCCAATACATTGCCGACTGGCGCGAATCACCCGAGCAACTCGTCCAGCGCAACGAAACGGCGCGCCTGATTGACGACGCGCTGGCCAAGCTCGACGAAGGTCACCGGGTCGTTTTCCTCCTGCGCGATGTCGAAGGTTTGTCCGTGAAGGAAACCGCCGACGCACTCGGCCTGAGCGAAGCCAACGTGAAAGTCCGTCTCCTCCGCGCCCGGCTCCAACTCCGCGAACAACTCACCCGCGCCTTCGGCAACGAACGCAAGCGCGTCACCCCGTGCCAGCACTGATGATTGAAATGCGAGGTAGGGGCAGACCGCCGGGCTGCCCGCTTCGACCCATGTGAGAACGGGGTTTGTCTTTTCCCGCCGACTCCGCTCTGGTATTGTCGTCGGATCGAACCATGGATTGGATGGTGATAGCGCGCGAATTACAGGCGATCGGTCAAGCCGGCCTGCATTTTTCGAAAGACAGATTCGATACCGAACGGTATCAGCGAATCAACCGCCTTGCGGCGGAGATCTTGAGCGCCCATTCGAATCTGCCCGTGGAAGTTGTCCTGGCTTGGAACGCCCGGGAGTTCGGATATCCGACGCCCAAAGTGGATGTGCGAGCCGTCGTTTTTCAACAGGGGAAGGTGTTGCTGATCCGCGAGGACGCCGACGAAGGTCGTTGGGCACTGCCCGGTGGCTGGGCCGATGTCAACGAGAGCCCGACCGAGGCGGTGATGCGAGAACTGCAGGAAGAGACCGGATTTGCGGGTCGCGCGATGGGGCTGTTGGCGGTGTTGGATCGAGAGAAGCAGCGGCACGAACCGCCTTTCCCGTATCATGTTTACAAACTCTTCTTCCGGTGTGAGATCACGGGCGGCTCACCAACGCCGAATCCTGAGTCGTCCGCCGTCTCTTTCTTTGACACCCATAATCTTCCGCAGCTTTCCGTGTCCAGAGTGACGAAAGAGCAGATCCGTCGTTTTGCCCGGAAAATTCAGGAAGGCGACAGGACAACAGACTTTGACTGAAACCAGATCGGATAAGATGGTCCGGTAAATCCGGCGCCCGGGGCTTCGCCGCCCGAAACCGTTGCTTTCGGCCTGTAACCTTTCCTGTCTTCGCGGCTCAGTAGCGGTGAGATGAAATGCGAAGAACTATTGGCGCTGCTGAACGAGTACGTGGACGGCACGGTTGACCCGGCCATCTGCGACGAGTTTGAGAACCATCTGGCGGGCTGTAATCCCTGCCAGATCGTCGTGGACAACATCCGCAAGACCATCACGCTCTACAAGGACGGCAAACCTTACGAATTGCCCGCGCGGTTCCACGACCGTCTGCACGCGGTTCTTCGTGAACGCTGGAAGAAACAACGGGAGAAACCATCATGACCATCGAACGTTACATCCGCATCATCGCCGGCAGTTTTATTCTCATCAGCCTGGCGTTGGCCCATTGGGTCAGCCCGTACTGGCTGTGGTTCACAGCGTTTGTCGGCGCGAATCTGTTGCAGTCAGGCTTCACGAAATGGTGCCTGATGGAAGACATCCTGAAGAAACTCGGCGTCGGCAATGGTGCTTGCTGTCTGAACAAACCTGCCCCACCGGCCAACCCAAAGTGACGCAGGCGAGAATGCTATCGCCGCCGCCGTGGTCGTCGGCGCGAGCGTCATCCTCTTCGACCCGATCTTCCAAGGCTTGGCCATCTCCCTCATGGCGGGCGAAGTCGCCTCGCTTCTGTTGTCGCGGATGGCTGTGCCGGTGATCTATTACTTGGCGATGCGGAAACGGCCAGCACGTGAGCGGGATTAGCTCCTCCATTTCACCACGAAGCACACGAAGACCAGGAAGAAGAAATCAGCCACAGGCAAACGCAAATCAGCGCGGATCCTGAACGACCCTCGCCTTTAAGCGAGGGTCGTTCAGTTCAACATTTAAGTGAGTTGCATTCTTGCAGTGTATTCCGCCAGTTTAAACCGGAGCTTGCCTTTGTGCAGATCATTGATTACCAACTCACTAGCCCGAAACATGAACGATTTCGCTCCCGAAGTTAAGACAGAACTAAAGGCTCCAAGCCCGGCCCGACCGCCACGGTTGCTTGATCAGGTGCGTCACCTGTGTCGGCTGAAGCACCACAGCCTGCGCACCGAGCAGACGTACGTAGATTGGATCAGACGGTTCATCCTGTTTCACGGGAAGCGTCATCCCAAGGACATGGGGGCGGAAGAAGCCCATCAGTACCTCGAATACTTGGCTGTCAGGCGGCATGTGGCGGCGAGTACTCAGAACCAGGCGCTAAACGCCTTGGTGTTTTTGTACTGACTGCTGATCGCCATGAACGACATCCGCACAGTGCAGGAACTGCTCGGCCACAAGGACGTGGCGACGACGCAAATCTATACCCACGTGATGGCGCGTCCCGGCCTCGGCGTGCGCAGCTCCTTGGATGCGTGAAATGACAAAATCCAAACCCTGGCTGCCTTACGTCGCCCCGTTCGCGATCTACCTGGCGTTTCTCTCGGTGCAGTCGTCGCAGAATTTGGTGTGGGTTTATCCCGTGACGACAATCGTCGTCGCCGCTGCGCTCTGGGTCTTTCGCAAACACTATGAGGAACTTCGTTCGCCGATGTGGTGTAGCGGCGCTTCTGTGAAGCGCCGAGGACATGCGGACAGCGGAAGCTCTGCGCTTCACAGAAGCGCAGCTACAACGTGGTTGTCAGCCGTAGCGGTCGGCTTGTTTGTGATTGCGATTTGGATCGGGATCGATTCGTACTACCCCAAACTCGGAAAGGCCGAGGTATTCGATCCGAGCGGGAAATGGGTGTTCATCGGGTTTCGTGTGGTCGGAGCGGTCATCGTCGTGCCGCTGATGGAGGAGCTTTTCTGGCGGGCGTTTTTGATTCGGTGGCTGGTGAGAGCAGACTTCAAGCAAGTTCCCGTCGGAACGTTCAGTTGGCCGTCGTTTGCCGTCACGGTGGTGTTGTTTGGCGGTGAACATCGCGAGTGGTTGGCGGGTCTGATTTGTGGCGCGATGTACAACTGGCTTCTCTACAAACGCAAAGACGTGTTCTCGTGTGTCGTCGCGCATGCGGTGAGTAACGCGGCTCTGACGGCGTGGGTGTTGGCGCGCGGAGACTGGAAGTTCTGGTGAGATGAAGCGTGAGGCCCGCATCGTGGTGGGGGCGGCGCTGGCCGTGGCGGCGATCACCGTTTGGGTGCATTGGCCGTCTATCCATGGCGGGTTTCTCAATTGGGATGATGATCTGTATCTGGAGGAAGTGGCCCGGCATCCGCGGCTGACTTGGCAGACCGTCGCGTGGGCTTTCTCCGCGACGGTACCATTCTATTATCATCCGCTTACTTTCTTGTCCCACGTGGCGGATTATCAATTGTGGGGTAAGAATCCGGCGGGACATCATCTGACTAACCTTCTGTTGCACGGTCTCAATAGCGGTTTAGTGGTGCTGTTTTTGTGGATGCTGCTGGAAAACGTTGGCGCGTCATTTGGCGAACGGGTGGCGCTGGCGGGCGGCGTTGCGCTGGTGTTTGGACTGCATCCGTTGCAGGTCGAACCGGTGGCGTGGGTGGCGGAACGCAAGACAATACTGTGCGCGTTCTTCTCCCTGACCAGCCTTTGCGCGTACCTGCAACTGACACGGCGACCATCGAGTCGGCCTTGGCGATGGGCGATGACGTTGCTGTTTGTGGCGGCCCTACTGGCCAAGCCGATGGCGATGACGTTGCCGCTGGTGATGCTGGTGATGGATTTCTTCCCGCTGCGGCGGCACGAGATCATCGGGTGGCGGCGACTCTTGAAGGAGAAATCGTTGCTGTTCGGGTTGAGTGCACTTGATCTTGCGTTGACCGTGATCGGCCAGGCGCGCAGCGGTGCGGTAATGGCGATGCAAGCGCACAGTGTGGGAGAGCGGTGCCTGGCGGCGGCCCGCGGAGTTGTCTTCTATTTATGGAAGCTGACCTGGCCGGGATGGCTGTGTCCGTTTTATCCGCTGGGCGGAACGATGTCGCTGAGGCAGGCTGAGTTTCTCGTGCCTGTGATTTTGGTCGCCGTGATAAGTGTGCTGGTCGTTCGGCTCAGGAGACGCGCGCCTGCGTTGCTGGCAGCGTGGTGCTGTTACCTCGCGTTGCTGGTTCCTGTTTCAGGTCTGATGCAAGTGGGTTCACAGGCGGTGGCGGACCGGTTCATGTACCTGGCGATGCTCGCGCCGTTGCTGGTGCTGGGATGGGGCGGCGTCTGGTTATGGCGACGCGTGCGTGCGGCAGGTTGGTCTGTGTTGCTTCTGCTGTTGTGCGGCGAGTTGATCTTCCTTGTCGTCAGGACGCGCCAGCAGATTCCCGTGTGGCGCAACAGTGAAACGTTGTGGACCAATGTGCTCGGTCATTTCCCCCGGTCGGGGATTGCGCATGGTCATCTGGCCATGGCGCTGGCGGAGCAACGGCGCTTTGAGGAGGCACTGCCGTATGCGCAGGCGGCCTTGGCTGACATTCCCGATTATCCAGTGGCGCGCGCCACGCTGGAGGACGTGTGCTCTGAATTGGCCATCGCGCGCGTAGAGCGGCGGCAATTCGCAGAGGCGCTGCCTTACACAAGGGAAGCGTTGGAATTGAATCCCACGAATTCGTCAGTTCGCGCGATGCTCGGGCTGATTTATCTGAAGACGCGCCAATTTACTGAGGCGGCTCCGGAGCTGCAGGAAGCCTTGCGTCTGAACCCCGATTTGCCGGCGGCACGTTACAACCTGGCTTGTGCCTACAGCCGCCTCGGCAGGTTTGCGGAAGCGTTTGCGGCGCTGGAGAATCTTCTGCCGTCGCAACCACAGTTCGCGCAAGCCGCGACCCGCGACACCGAGCTCGCCGCTCTGCGCGCCGATCCCATCTATGGAGAGCGCCTTCGGACGTTGACCGGCGGCGCGCGCGTCCCATGAATGCCACAAGCACGAAATCGTGCCGCTCGCGCAACATTGCGTGGCTATCGGTGGCGATCGCAGCCCTGACGATCTTCGTGCATTGGCCTGCGGTGCACAACGGCTTCGTCTATTGGGACGATCCGCTTTATCTTGGAAAAGTTTCGCAGCTTAAACGCGTTTCATTCTCGGCGCTCGAATGGATCGCCACGGCGCTGCTGCCCCTGTATTACCACCCCTTGACGTGGCTCTCGCACCTCGTCGATTTTCAGTTTTGGGGCTGGAATCTAGCAGGCCACCACGCCTCGAGCGTGTTGCTGCATGGAATAAACGCAGGTCTGGTTTGCCTGTTGGTCTGGATGCTGACGGGCACGGTGGAGAATCTCTCCGACTCGACACGGCTCGCGATGGCTGCGGGGATCGCTGTCGCCTTCGGAATTCATCCTCTGCAAGTCGAGTCGGTGGCGTGGTTGGCCGAGCGCAAGACGGTGTTGTGCGGGTTGTTTTCGCTGATGTGTTTGTGTGCTTACTTGCGGGCCGTGAGTGTCGGCGCGCGCGCCCTACCAACCCCGACACCACGTGTGCGGGGCTGGTGGTGTGGGATGACATGTTTGTTCCTGGCGGCACTGCTATCGAAGCCAATGGCGGTGTCGTTGCCCGTCGTCATGCTGGGGTTGGATTTCTATCCGCTACGCCGCCAGATGCGCTCGGGCTGGCTGTCGCTGGTGAAAGAGAAAGGGCTTTTGTTCGCGTGCTGCGTGGCGTTAGGAGTCGTGACGATCATCTCCCAGTCCCGCGCCGGGGCGGTCACGGACCTGGCTGGATTCAACGCAACGGCGAGATGCTTTGTCGCCGCGCGCAACATCGTCTTCTACGTGTGGAAGTTGATCTGGCCCGCGTGGTTGTCCCCGTACTATCCGCTGGAAGGGAAAATCCATTTGGGTGACCCGGAATTTGTGGTCTCGATGATCGGCGTTGTCTCGATCACCGCGTTCGCGTTCTGGCGGCGCCGGCATATGCCTGTGGTTTGGTCCGCTTGGTGCATTTATCTGGCGTTGATCGCACCGGTGTCCGGGCTGATGCAGGTCGGCGGCCAGGGGGCGGGTGACCGATTTATGTATCTCCCAATGATTCCTGTTCTCGCGCTGGCGGCAACAGGTTGTGTCTGGCTCTGGCGACGCTTCAGCCTGGTCGGACGCAGCGCGCTGGCCCCGCTCCGAGCGGGGCTGGCTGGATTGCTGGGGTGTCTGCTGCTGTTTTATGGATTCCGGACGCGAGGTCAGATTCCCATTTGGCACGACGATGAAACGTTGTGGACGGCGGCGGTCAGATACTTTCCCAACTCCGTCCTGACGAATTGGAAACTATCGCTCGCCTTGATGGACCAGCATCGGTACGAGGAGGCACTGGTCCATGCGCAGAAGGCGGCGCGGCTGAACCCGACTTACGGTCCGATGCATGCGACCTTGGGGGAGGTCTACCTGAAAACGCACCAGTACCGCGAGGCGCTCGCGGAGTTGCAGGAGGCATTGCGGCTGAACCCGAACATGCGCGATGCTCAGTACGACCTGGCATGCGCGTACAGCCGGTTGAACCGTCTGGACGACGCCTATCGAACTCTCCAGGAATTGCTCGCGGTCGAACCGTCCTACGCCCGTGCGGCGGCCACAGACGAAGAACTAGCCGATCTGCGCGATCGCCCCGACTTCTCCGCCCGGGTGCACACCTTGCTGGGCGGCGCCAGCGCAAAGTAATTTTGATTTGTGCGCGGGCGAAGTCTATACTGCTCGCGGAGGTGTGTTATGGGAATACCGTCCAAGCTCATTGATTTCCTCAATCAAGGCAAGGTGCGCTACGAGATTCTGCACCACCCCGAAGCGTTCACCGCGCAGGAGCTCAGCGCCGTCGAGCACGTCAAAGGCAGACAACATGCCAAGGTGGTGATGGTCAAGGCCAACGGGGACAAGTTGATGGCCGTGCTGCCCGCCGATCATCGAGTCGATCTGGAAAAACTCGGCCAAGCCACGGGCCGACGCACGGCGTTGGCCACCGAAGCGGAATTCAAGGCTGTTTTCCCCGACTGCGCCGTGGGCGCAATGCCACCCTTCGGCAGTATTTACGACGTCGAGACCTACGTCGAGGAAAGCCTGACGCAAAATGATTACATCGTCTTCGAAGCGGGCACGCACAGCGATGCGATCAAGATGAGTTGCATCGACTATGAACGATTGGCCAAGCCGAAGGTCGCACGGTTTGCCGTAAAGCTGCACTAGCCGCGCCTTGTTCCCACTCGCCCATGCAACGCAAAGTGCGCGTCAGCGTCATCGGTCCTTCTGAAGCCACGCCTCAGACACTGGCGCTCGCAGAGCAAGTTGGCTCCGAAATCGCCAGGCGAGGCGCGATCCTGGTATGTGGCGGGCTGGGCGGCGTGATGGAGGCGGCGGCTCGCGGCGCGAAACAAGCGGGCGGACTGACAATCGGGATTCTGCCCGGCACGGATGCGTGGGACGCGAATCCATTTATCGATGCGCCGATTGTGACCGGTCTGGGCGAGGCGCGCAACGTCATCGTGGTGCGTTCCGCGGATGTTGTCATCGCCATTGGCGGAGCGTTTGGAACGTTGAGCGAACTTGCCTTTGCCTTAAAGCTCGGCGTGCCCGCGGTCGGCTTGGGAACGTGGCAGTTGCGCGCGCCCGACGGAAGCGAGCCGCCCATCATCCTCGCGGATTCTCCGACGGATGCCGTCGAAAAAGCCTTTCTGGCAATGCGGAGGCGACACAAATGACGCCGATCACCCTTCACGACTTATTGCGCGATGAGAAACTGCGGCGACATGAGTTCCCGGTTTGCGAGAAGAAGATTTTTCTGGCACATGCGGGCGTGAGCCCGTTGCCGCGTCGCGTCACGGAAGCGATGCAACGCTATCTCGATGCAGCGGCACGGGACGATCAGGAAGACGCATTGCCCGAACGGATCATCGGTGAGACGCGGCAGTTGGCGGGCAAACTGATCGGTGCCAGCGCAGAGGAGATCGCGTTTGTCGGCTCGACGTCGATGGGGCTGGCAATGGTCGCCACGGGGCTGGCGTGGCAGAACGGAGACAATCTTGTTTGCTATCGCGATGATTATCCGGCGAACGTCTATCCGTGGATGGATTTGCAAGGACGCGGCGTGCAAATCCGATTCGTTGAGCCAAAGCAGTATAGCGATGTGACAGTCGAAGACTTGGAACCAATCGTGGATGGTAGGACGCGGCTTGTCGCACTGGCCAGTACTCACTTTCTGTCCGGCTGGCGGTTGGACGTGGACCGAATCGGCCAGTTTCTCAAGAAGAAAGGGATCTTGTTTTGTCTCGATGGCATTCAAAGTTTTGGTGCGTTGCACACGACTGTGCAACACGTGGACTTTGCGGCGGCGGACGCACATAAATGGTTGTTGGGACCGCTCGGCATTGCGATTCTTTACGTTCGCAAAGAGCAGTTCGAGCACCTGCATCCTCCTCTTGTCGGTTGGCGCAATGCAATCTGTCCCGATTACGTCACGCAGGAGAAATTAACGTTCTGGCCAGACGCGCGGCGCTACGAGCCCGGGAGTTTGAACCTGACCGGACTGGTGGGATTGCACGCAGCGCTGGAAATGATTTTGGAATTCCAACAAGTGGATGTTTGGGATCGTAACTTTGCTGTCGAAGCGTCACGATCTGGAACGTCTTCACGCTGAACTGATGCGGGCAAACGTAATCATGTCCCTGCGCCGTCGCCGCCGCGGCGTGCGCTGCTTGCGTGTGTCGGCGCACTTTTACAGTCGAGAAGAGGAAATCGAGCGACTGATCAGCCAAGTGTAACGCTCTGGCGTTGGATGGGTTGTGCCGCTAAAGGGCAAGAAAACACGGGAGAGCAAGCGGCGAAGAAAAAGCATTTTAGCTATTGACACGAAAGCGGACAACCTGTATTTTAACGCGACATGGTAACCCGCCGCGACGCGGGCCATACTCCCAACCGCGCGGGCTCGGACAAATCCTAATCAAAAAAAACGGAGGCAACAAAATGAGAAGACTTCTCAAAATGAAGCTCGGAGGCTTCACGTTGATCGAACTGCTCGTCGTCATTGCGATCATCGGAATTCTGGCGGCGATGCTGCTGCCCGCGTTGAACGCGGCACGCGAGAAGGCGCGTCGTGCCAATTGCTTGAGCAACCTGAAACAGGTCGGGGTGAGCGTCGCGATGTACGCTGACAACTACAATGGACGAACGCCGTGGGATGGCACCCAGAGCCCGGGACTTCCGGTCACTTCCTTTAATCTCATGAGCAACGTGCTCGGTTCGGCAAAGATTTTCGCTTGCCCCAGCAGCCGCGAGAGTGCTTCACCAACTTGGCCGCTTGGTGGTTCTACGAACGTTAGTTACAGCTATGTGCCGGTACTCGTGTGGCAGGACGTACCCGACTCGATCCTGGCATTCGATCGACCGGGGGTCGCCGGCGATAGCGTCCTAAGGGGACGGTATTCGGGTTGGAATTCGATGTCTCCTCACAAGCTTTCAGGGGGGAACGTTTTGTTCAATGATGGGCACGTTGAGTTTAAAACCGCGCTGCCCTCGGCGCCCGGGACGAACGGTACGCCCTACTATCTCACCCCTTAACAGCCTTCGTCGAATTGGAACATACGCGAACCCCGGCACCTCGGTGTCGGGGTTTGTGTTTTTCAGGGATTTGCCTTAGAAGGAATCCCGAACGGGTTCTTGCCCTTGCCGCAGATGCGCTCGCGAAAGCAGGAGATTGTCGGATTGCTGCTGGTGGCGACCTTGCCACTGGTCAGCTTCCCATTGAGCTGGCTGCCGCAGCAGGTTGCTCACGATCGTTTCATTGTGACGCTGCCGATTGCGGCGGTGGTGTTTGTGGGGCTGCTGCTGGTGAGCGCGCGCTGGGCATTGAGGAGTGAGCCGCCTTCCGCGCTTTTTTATGGCACCACGGGGAGCATTCCGCCATCGCTGAGGAAGGTCAGCATTTCCACTGCGATTTTCTGGCCTTCGATCCTGCTGTTGCTAAGTTGGCTGGTCTCGGTGCGCTACAGTCAACGCCCGTACATATCGATCAGCATTCTCCCGGCATTGCTGAGTAACTTCGCCGTTTTTCTTCTGGCAACTCGATTTCCCGTGGATGCTTGGCGAAAACTGTTTTGGGTTTGGTTGATTGCTGCAGCCCTGGTGGCAATCAACGGGATCGTGCGCATACGGACGGAGACGGAGGTTGTTTCCACAATCGGCAATCGGAATTTTCTGGGAGCCTACCTGGCTGCCTCGATCGCGCTGGGAGCGGCCCTGTGGGACAAACGCGCGACGGCGGTCTGTGCTTTGCTGCTGGCAGCGATGTGTCTCTGCCGATCGCGCGGGGCGTGGTTGGCTCTCGGCGCCACAGCATTGCTTTGGTTCTTCTGGGGCAATTCGGGACAGCCGACTGCGCGAGTCCTCTGGAGGGTTGTTGGCATGGCACTGGTAATCGCGGCGGTGTTTCTTGGACGCGGCTATGTGGCTCGTGAGTGGCGGACGGAAGTGCGACCGCTGATCTGGAAATCGACCCTGAGAATGATCGCAGAACATCCATTCCTCGGCCACGGGTTGGGAACTTTTGTGGCCGAATACCCGCAGTTTCGGTTGCCGGACTATTTCCTGCGCAGCCGAGCTGCGAATGTCACCGACCATGCGCACAATGAGGTGCTGGAAATTGCGGCGGAACAAGGTCTCCTCGGTCTTGTGGCAACGCTGTGGCTGTGGGGCGCAATCTTTTACGGCGGAATGCGCTCGCTACCCGCCTGGAGCGAACGGCGGCGATTGGGCTTGGGAATTCTGGGCGCGGCCACGGTGCTGCTGTTGCACGGGATGTTGGATGTCGGGCTGCGGTATCCCCCGAACCAGACCTTGTTTTGGTTCTTGCTGGGGTTGTTGGCGGGCGGCAGCGGACTGACCGAGGATGCGCGAGTGCGGGCTGGCATGCTCTCAGCCAATTCGGAGGTTACAGTGCGATTCCGCTCGTGGTTCACGCGAATGATCATTGCAGCGGTTTGCATTTTCAGCAGCGTTTGGATCACGATTGCTTCCGTCGTGCGGCCGGTGATGACCGAACTCTGGGAGCGCAGGGCACGAATGGCCGAGGAGCGCGGCGAACTGGCCGAGGCGGTTGCGGATGCCCAGCGCTCGTTGGAGTTCCAACCCTTTCATCCAACTGTACGCTACCTGTTAGCGGGCGTGCTCGAGAAGATCGGCGCGCGGGATCAAGCCATTGAACAATGCCTGCGCATCGAGGAACTCTCGCCCGATTACGCCGACGTCACGTACAACCTCGGCCGGCTTCACCTGGCGCAGGGTCAAGCTCAGCAGGCGCTGCCGTATTTGGGACGAGCAGCCCAGATCAATCCCTATAATGTAGACCGGCAAATCGCGCTCGCGTCTGCATACGCGCAGTTGGGCCAGACGAACTCCGCCCGCACGCATCTTGAAGACGCACTCCATCTCGATCCACAAAACGCAGCGGCGCGTAACCTCCTGACGGCACTCGAACAAAAGAAGTCACCATGACCGGCGCGCTGATCAACACGGCCACTGTGTTGGCCGGGGGTGCAGCAGGGTTGACGTTGAAATCGAAGCTGCCGGAGCGCTTGCAACGCGCCGGATTGCAGTTGCTGGGGATTGTGACGCTTGTACTCGGGGTGAAGATGGCGGTGGGCACACACAACTTGTTCGTGGTTGTGACGGCGCTGGCGGCAGGCATGGCCAGCGGGTCGCTGTTGAAAATCCAACAGAGACTGGAGCGTGCCGCGCAGCGGTTGCAGCAGCGATTCGTCAGCAACAGAGAATCCTCTAGAATCGCCGAAGGCTTCATCACCACGAGCCTGCTGTTTTGCGTCGGACCAATGACCATCGTCGGCTCGATCCAAGACGGGCTTATCGGCGACTACAAACTCATCGCCATCAAGTCGGCCATGGATGGCGTTGCCGCGATGGCGTTCGCCGCCGGGTTGGGCTGGGGCGTGCTACTGAGCGCGGCGACCGTCCTCGTTGTGCAAGGCGGCATCACGCTCGGAGCAAACGCGTTGAGCGGGTTTTTCACCGAACCGCTTATCACGGAAACGAGCGCAGTCGGTGGCGTGCTGGTTGTTTGCATCGGGATTGGCCTGTTGGGGCTGAAGAAACTGCCGGTGGCCGATTATCTGCCTGCGATTCTTTTTGCTCCGCTTCTGGCCCGGTTGTTTCAACGCCTTTGACAATCACCGCTGCGCTCGCGACTCTACGCAGCGGGTGAGAAGAATGAAACCGGGCATCCCCAGAAAAACCGTGTACCGGCTCAGCATGTATATGCGCTGCTTGGAGCAATTCCATGAGAACGGCGTGCAAACCGCATCGAGCCACAGCTTGGCACAGGCGGCGGGCGTGAAGCCGACCCAACTTCGCAAAGACCTGAGCAGCTTCGGTCATTTCGGCACACGCGGGCTGGGGGTGCGACGTCGAGAGGCTGCGCGACAAGATCGCCGAGGTCCTCGGCCGCGAGCGGCTGCAGCCTGTCGTGCTGGTCGGCGTCGGTCATCTCGGTTCGGCGCTGCTGGCGTACAAGGAATTTGAGAGAGAGGATTTCGAGATCGTGGCAGGGTTCGATGACGGTACCGAACGCCACCGGAGAAAAAGAGTTGTCCAACCGATCTATCGGTTGGACAAGCTGGAAAAATATGTTCGGCAGCACGGCATCAAGATTGGGATTATCACCGTGCCCCCCGCCGTCGCTCAAGACGTGGCCAATCGCCTCATCGCCGCCGGGGTCAACGCCATCCTCAATTTCGCGCCTGTCGTCCTGCGCGTTCCCAGCAACGTCAACTTCGGCATCGAGCTGGAAAACCTCAGCTACTTCCGCTCGCTCGCCGAAGGCTGAGATTGCCATGCCCAGTTGCCCGTGTCGAAGTCGAACCGAGGATGCTCCCCGGTACCAAACGCGACCTGGTCGTCGTGGTCCTGAGCTTCGACCATCAGGACAAGCCTGCTTGATCCCGTGATGGATTGCTGATGAATGAAGGATGCATGAACTCCGCCCAGACTCAGCGGCGGAGTCGCCGGAACCGGGCGGAAAACCCGACGCGGTCGTCCGAGCAATTGAAATCTGAAGGGGTGTGGATCTTGACGTCCCCTTTCTGCAGAGAAGCAACCGCCAAGTGCCGGGAGGAAAACCTTGCATCAGTGAGACGGTAAGCGTAGAAGTCCAACGGCATCACAGAATGCGAAATCTGGAAAGCAGAGATGTGATGTTGTTTGTCAAAGGCGCAAGGGGGTGGGAGCATTACTCCTTTCGATAAGCGACCATGTCCATGAGACGATGTCTTCCGAATGCGTTTGCCATCACGCTGCTCGTTTTTTTTCTCGTATTCTTCTACTGGGGTTTTCTGGTCGGACGATGTTTCATTTGGGATGACACGCTGACCGAATTCTATCCCGCAGCGAATTATTTCGCGAAATCAATCCGGCTCGGTCGGTTCCCGCTCTGGTTTCCCGGCGGACACGATGGGTCGCCATTCTATTCCAATCCTCACATGGCCGTATTCTATCCGCTGCAATGGTTCTTGATCCCATTCGTGCAGAACGGACGACTGCCCTTTCTGGTGTATCAGCATTACATCTTCGTGCATTACTTGTTCGGGGGCCTGTTCATGTATGCGTTTCTTCGGCAACTCAAGCTCGGCCCGATTGCCGCGTTGAATGGCGCGGTTGTGTTTTGCTTTTCGGGTTTCGCCTCACTTCGGATTGTGAACTTCGTATTGTTTCAAGTGTATGTGTGGCTTCCATTGCAGCTTTGTTGCGTCCATCGTTTCACGTCCACTGCCAGCCGGTGGGCGTGGCTCGCACTGGTCGCCGCCATGGCGATGTCGCTGTTTGCAGGGGATCCGCAGATTACGGTCTACTGTTGGTATCTGGTGGTGGCATATTGGTCGTATCGCGCTTACCGGGGATGTCGAAGGGAGGATCGAGGTTGGCACGCTGCCCTGCGGCAATTTGGATTGGTGGAGGTGCCCAAAATCGTGGGAACGTTCGTCCTCATCTTCGGTATTGGTGCGGTCATGCTGATCCCCACAGCGCAAAACTGGCTGTACACGGAGCGACCGAGCCACTCGTTTCGAACCACCGCTGACACGTCGTTGCCATATCATGGACTCCTGACGCTCTTGGTGCCAAACTTTTTTGGGAGTATGCGGATGGCCGGTTCCCCCGTCGCATTCTGGGGTTTCGATCCGCACAACGTGACGGTTGCACAAACCTTCGCTGTCAACGCGTCGGTTGGCTTCTGGCAGTACTGGGAGTTTGGCGCGTACGCGGGTCAAGTTTTCTGGTTGGCCATTCTGTTGATTCTATTCAACTGGAAGCATGTCGATAACAGAAAAGTGGTCGGATTTTTTCTGGCTGCGTGGCTTGCGGCGACGTGGTTCATGCTGGGACGGTATGGTGGACTCTTCGACGTTCTGTATTATTTGCTTCCCAGTGTGCGCATGTTTAGAGCACCGGTGAAAATGGGGTGCGTTGCGACGTTTGCCGCCGCAATTCTTACTGCTTACGGCGTGGATTTGTTGTCACGTCGTGAGAGGAAGTTGCGTTTTGGGGTCGTGCTATTCGCCGTGGTTGGTTATGTCGGTCTTGTTTCGGCGTTGTCTTTCGTCCGCATGGGACACTTCTCCACGGCGCTCGAAGCCAGCTCCAGGCTCGCTTGGTCGCGCCAGGAGGCCTGCTATGCCTTGGGGCTTTTTCTCGCCTGCGCTTGTGCGGCTTTTATCGCCAGACGGGTTCGAGGGCGCTCCATGCAAGTTATGAGCCTGTGCGCCATCGCGGTCATCTCGGTTGCTGATTTTTATCACGCATATGGAAGTTTCCAATGTGGTGACTGCAGCCCTGATGAGTATTACCCGGAGAATAATCGACTGCTGACACTTTTGGAGGATTACCGTGAGCAACGGGGCCCGTTTCGTTTCGGGCAAATCATCATGGGTCAGATTGGCGAGGAACTGGCGACCTTTCGGAATCTGTCGTATTTTCACGATTTCTTGGAAGTGCCAGAGTGTTACGTCGGCTTCTCCCTGAACAACATTGGAAAATTCCAGGGCATCACCAACGAGGCCGCAAAGGTAGCCATTCAAAACGTCAAGGTCGTCATCGAAAAAGACGAGCAAGGAAAGGAATGGCTGGGCACCCGGCCGGACGCACTACCGCGCGCAAGGTTTTTCACGAAAATTCGCTCCTATGATTCCCGCGCAGCCCTGCTGGTCGCGTTGGAGCGGGGCGAGATTGACTGGCGCAAGGAAACGGCAGTTGGTGAGCCGCTTCCTGCGGACTTGTTCCGCGGAGACGGACGGTCTCACGTGACCGGCACCAACGACGAAGTTCAATTCATTGGCAGGACACCGGAGGAATACTCAATCTTGTACAATGTGAGCCAACCGGGCATCGTGTTCGTGTCCGAGACGTTTTATCCGGGTTGGACGGCGAACAACGGGCACGTGAAACTAATCGAGGTGTTCGGTGCGTTCCAAGGTCTTGTCATCCCCGAAGGCGGTCGCGGGCAGATCACCGTGCGTTTTTCGCCACCAATCCTGAAACTGGGATTATCGATCACAATCTTGAGTGCCGTCGCAGTCGGTTGTCTGGTGATCTTCGGCAAATGGAGCAAGCTTCAACCGTTGACACACACGTGATGAAATCGCCACGCCATCCAGCAAGCCGGTGGACGGCTGGCCAGCTTCAGGGAAAACTTCTACAGGACGTCGCAGACATCGGCTTCGTGGCGCGTAAGATTCAGCAGAAACGCAAACAGCGCCTGTGCATCGTCGTCGTAAAGACGCTCCAGTTCAGAAGGCGTCGCCATCAGTCCAAGAATAGACGCAACCATCGTCGAAATCTGTCTGAAACCACACTCGCTTCATCCGTGTGCCGCACAACATCGCCAGCAACGTCAATCTCGCCATCGAGCTGGAAAACCTCAGCTACTTCCGCTCGCTCGCCGAAGGCTGAGGCTGCGAGAACCAAACCCAATCGCCGTCCTTGAAGTCCCGACCTGAAGATTCCTCGCCCTTCAAGAGCGCGAACTCGCCGCCGTCGTCGGTCTGGTTCCAGCCAACCGAGTAGAGCACGAACTCGCTGTCGCCCGTTCGCCGATACTTGAGCGGCTGACCGTTCATCACGTCGTTTGGCAGCTTGGTAATGAACTGTGGAACCAAGGTGTCGAGCCTCTCAGGGAACTGTCCATGTGCCAGCCGATACCGCTCCAGGCCGCATGCGATCACCGCTTCGTCAACCGCTACCTGTGTCCGCGCAAAGTGCAGGCACGCCTTGGGCTCCACAGACACAAGCGTTGCAGCGAAAATGTTGTAGGGTGTCCGGTGCGTCGCCTCAAGCTGGCGGTCGCTGGAATCCGCCCTTCTCGGGTCGACCCGATGTTCGGCAAGGTTGAAAACCGGGAATAGCTGGTTCTCATAGAAACGGTTAGCGGTGACCAGATTTTGATACAGAGAACACCTCAGCATCAGCAGCGTGCTCGCTGCTACGGCAACCACCCGTCCACCCTCGTCTTCTCCGACGAGAAAGCCTAGCAGTTCTCGAGGATCAACAATCGCCCGCTCCAAAGTATCATTGAGCTCTGCACGCTCGCCCTGCAATGTCCGCAGGCCGCTCAACAGAAAATCCATTCGCTGTAACTCACTTTGGAACATCGCCAGTTGGGCATCGGACCACTGATGCCTGACAAGACCTTCCCAAGCTGGATCGAAACCAAGCTGCAAGATCGCCATCCGCGTTAACTGGGAGACGAGCAACGGTTCGCCCTTCAGCGAACCTGCAAGGCGAAAGATCGTTTCAGTATCTGCAGCGGCGTCGTCAGTTTGCCCGCGGAGCAGGGCGAGATGGGCCCGAGCTGCGTAAATGCGTGTGAGTTTTCTTAACGTGTTTAGATGTAACAGCGGTGCGTGAATGCCGCTTTCGTATTGAATGGGGAAACAGGAGTACGGTCTTCGGCAAGCGGAACTGACCTCTTCCAATTCGGGTCTTACGTCGTCAAGCCTCTGCACCGCGTTCGTTGCGCGAAGGTAATCGTTCCAAGCCTCCGTATCAGCAACGCGTCCGATCGGCCAGTTTCCAATAGAAGGACACGAGCGATCCTCTATTATGTCAGCAGAGGCGAGCCGCTTGGCTAGTTGCTGGGCGTAGTCTCCCGCTTTCGAAAACAGCGGCTTCAGCAACGGCGTCATGGCGAAATTCTGGTCGTCGGGCACCGGCGGCGGGGCCAACGCGGCCAGACTGAGAAGTTCGCCGCGCGCTTCCAGTTCACGCTTGTACCTCTCCCACGCGTGTTTGCCGCGCCAGTTCTCCTCGGCAATGACCAGAGCCACGACTGCGACGAGGCAGCCGATCACCAAGAGCAGGCGACGGAGAAACTTCTTCGTTTGTCACTCCTTTCGGGAACCTAACCGCGTTTTACCCGGGTGCCGTCGTTGTCGGCGTGGAGGATGTGCGTGTCGCAGCGGATGCGGTCGCGGGCGAAGATGCCGGCCATTGCTTCGGCTACGGCTTTTTCCTTCTGGTCGGTGATGCAAACGATGCCGGGGCCGGAGCCGCTGAGCCAGCCGCCGAGCGCGCCGGCTTCGATGCCGGCTGCGATGATGTCGTCGAGTTGCGGCATGAGCTTTTTGCGGTAGGGCTGATGCAGTTTGTCCCCGAACAGCCCGCGCAACAGCGAGAAATCGCCGGAGGCGAATGTGGCGGTCAACAGCGCGACCCGGTTCAGGTTCTCGACGGCGTCACGCAGGGGAACTTGTTTGGGCAGCAGCACGCGCGCTTTCTCGGTGGACACTTCGAATTCCGGTATGCAGCAGACGAATTTCAGTTGCGGCGGCACGCTGAACCGACGGTAGCGAACAGTGCCGTCGATTCGCCCCGAGACAACAAAACCGCCGAACAGGGCGGGCGCGCAGTTATCGGAATGTCCTTCCAACTCGGTCACGAGGTCGAGCATCTGCGCGTCGGAGAGCGGGCGGCCATCGGTTTCGTTGAGCGCGAACACGATGCCGAGACGCAGGGTGACGCTGGAGCCGAAGCCGCGGGAGATGGGCACATCGCCTTTGATTTCGGCCTGGACGCCGTGTTTCTTGACTTTGCTGCGCGAGAAAAACGCGTCGGCAGCCTCGCGCGCCATGGCGAGCGCCAGCGGGGAGTCTTTCGCCGGGGTGGCGCCGACCAACTGCACGACTGGTTCGTCCGCTTCGCGGATGGAAACCTGATTGTGCAACTTCAGAGCAATGCCGAGCGTGTCGAACCCCGGACCGAGATTCCCCGTCGTAGCCGGCACGCGGACGGTAACGGACGGTTTTCTCATCGGGGCGTGATATTGCACAGGCTGGCCGGGCAAGTCAATCACTCGCGGCACGCGGTAGTGTCCTGATTTGCAGTTTGGAGGGACGCGCTCCGTCGCGTCCGTTCGCGAAATGCGGCCACGACAGAGCGTGGCCCTCCAGATTAGGACACTACCCGGCACGCACTTCAGTTGACTTCCCACCGGGCGAACCGCTACTCTGCGGCGAATCGTTTGAACCTCAGGCGACTGGATGGAACCGTTACTTTTTTATAGCACCAACGGCAAAGCCCCACTTGTGGGCTTGCGCGACGCCCTGCTCAAAGGTCAGACTCCCGACCGCGGCCTATACCTGCCACAGCGTTATCCCCGACTGACGACGGAAGAGATCGCGGCGTTTGCCCGCCAACCTTACCCCAAAATCGCCTTTGAAGTGCTGCGCCGGTTCACCGTTGGCGCGGTGGACGACGCGACGTTGCACGCACTTTGCACCGACGCCTACAACTACGATGTGCCGCTGGAACCGGTCCATGGCCGGGTGCGCGTCATGCGGCTGGACCGGGGGCCAACCGCCTCCTTCAAGGATTTTGCGGCGCGGCTGATGGCGCGGCTGATGGGCCGGTTTGTGCGCGAAGCGGACCGGACGTTGACGATCCTGACCGCCACCAGCGGCGACACCGGCTCGGCCGTGGCCAGCGCGTTTCACGGCGTCGCGGGTATTCGCGTGCTGGTGCTGTTCCCCGTCGCCGAGGTCAGCGACCGCCAACGCAAGCAGATGACCACGTTGCGGGACAACATCCGCACCATCGCCGTGGACGGCAAATTCGACGATTGCCAGGCGTTGGTGAAACGCGCGTTTGCCGACCCGGCGCTCACTGCAATTCCGCTGTCGTCGGCCAACTCCATCAACATCGGCCGGCTGCTGCCGCAGAGCGTTTACTATTTCTACGCCGCGTCACGGCTGGCCCAACCGGGCGAGCCGCTCGTGATTTCCGTCCCGTCTGGAAATTTTGGCGACATGATGGGCGCGGTCATTGCCCGCGAGATGGGGCTGTCCATCCGCCGGCTGGTCGTGCCGGTGAACGGCAACAACGAATTTCCGCGGTTCCTCGAAACCGGTGTTTACGAGAGAATCGTGCCGTCGCGGAACTGTCTCTCCAACGCGATGAACGTGGGCCATCCGAGCAATCTGGCCCGGCTGGTCGCTATCTACGGCGGCCAGATGGACGAAACCGGCCAGATTCATCGCGCGCCGGACATGGCGCGGCTGCGCGGCGACTTGTTCTCGACTTCGGTGTCCGACGAGCAGACCCGCGCGACGATCAAACAGGCTTGGCACGACCACCGGCTCCTGCTGGAACCGCACGGCGCCGTCGCCTGGCGTGGTTTCCAGGATTTCACTCAGGCCGAACCGTTGGGCGATTCGCCCGCGGTTGTGCTGGAGACGGCGCATCCGGCCAAGTTCCCGGAAGAAATCGAGCGTCTCCTCGGCTTTTCGCCGGAGATGCCGCCGTCACTCGCGGCACTTGATAAATTGCCGGAGGACTACGACCGTATGGCCGCCGATTACGATCAGTTCAAACAATACCTGATCAATAATTACGGCCACCGATGAAATACATCATTATTCTCGGCGACGGCATGTCGGATTATCCCATCGCGTCTTTGGGCGGCAAGACGCCGTTGCAGGCGGCCCGCAAACCCAACATGGACCGCATCGCGCGCGAGGGCCGTTGCGGTTTGTTCAAGACCATCGAAGAGGACATGCCCACCGGCAGCGAAGCCGCGAACCTATCGGTGATGGGCTATGACCCGCGCCAAGTGTTGCAGGGCCGCGGCGTGCTCGAAGCCGCCAGCATGGGCGTCGAAATCCGCGACGACGACATGGCGATGCGCTGCAACCTGATTTGCCTGTTCGACGACGGCCGCATCAAAAACCACTCCGCCGGGCACATCAGTTCGGCCGAGTCCGACGACATTCTCAAGACACTCCAGAAGGAAATCGGCTCCCCGACCCTGAACTTTTACACGGGCGTCAGTTATCGGCACCTGTTCGTCGGCAAAGGACTCGACCCGCGACTCGATTGCGCCCCGCCGCACGATCATCCCAATGAACCGGCGGAAGGTCTGCTTATTCGCGCCAAGGTTCCGGAAGCGCAACCGACTGCCGACCTGCTCAACAACCTGATCCGCCGGTCATGGCCGATTCTGAAGGATCATCCGGTCAATCAACGCCGTCGTGCCGCTGGCAAGGATCCGGGCAACTCGATCTGGCTGTGGTCGCCCGGCAAACGTCCGAAGATGTGGACGTTCAAGGAACGGTTTGGCGTCACCGGAGCGGTGATTTCTGCGGTGGACTTGATTCGCGGCATCGGCGTTTATGCGGGCTTGGAGGTGCTCAAGGTCCCCGGCGCTACCGGTCTTTCCGACACAAACTACGAAGGCAAAGCCGATGCCGCTCTTGCGGCACTGGCGCGCGTTGATTTCGTATACCTCCATGTCGAAGCACCCGACGAAGCCGGCCACGACGGCAACCTCGACCTGAAAATCCGCACCATCGAAGACCTCGACGCCCGCTTGGTCGGTCGCATTCTGACGGGCCTGGAGAAACAGAAGATGGAAGCGGTCGTGGCGGTTTTGCCGGATCATCCGACGCCAGTGGAAAAGCGGATTCACGCTCGTGACGCTGTCCCGTTTGCCATTCGCGATCCGCGTCAAGCGCCGGACGAAGTTCAGTGTTTCGACGAGCAAAGCTGTGCCGCCGGTGCATTCGGAACGGTTCACGGCGACGAGTTCATTCGCGCCGTTTTTCAGAAGTAACGGCACAGGTTAATAGTTGATGGTTCATGGTAAATGAGGCACGATGAGCGCGTTGGCGGCCATCAGCCACTAAACATAAACCATTCTGCCAAAATGTTGACGCGGTTCTTCAAGGTGCGCGAGCGCGGGACGACCTGACCCAGGGGATTTGCGTATTTTCAGCCGGGAGGTACCGATGAGAGGAAAACTGTTCATACTGGCCATGACGGTCTTAGCTGGTGCTGTCTCTCTGGCAGGGCAAGAAAAGGAAGTGAGGCGCCTCGATGGCAGCAACGTCAAGCCAGTTGAAATTGACGAAACGGTGACGCGCCTAATGAAAGCGGCGGAAGTTACGGGCGTGGGCCTTGCGGTCTTCAGCGAAGGTAAGATTGCCTACCTAAAGGCGTTCGGAGTGCGCGACAAAGAGAAGAACCTGCCGCTGACGGTGGATTCAGCAATGTCGGCGGCTTCGTTCACCAAAGTGGCGTTTGCCTACATGGTGATGCAGCTTGTGGACAGTGGAACCCTGGATCTCGACAAGCCGGTGTACCTGTATCTGCCGAAGCCGCTGCCGGAATACTCCAAATACAAGGACTTTGCCGATGATCCCCGCTACAAACAAATTACAGCGCGAATGTTGCTAAGCCACACCAGCGGGCTTCCGAACTGGCGGGTGTTTGAGGAAGATCGCAAGCTGAGGATTCATTTTGAGCCGGGCTCGCGGTACGCGTATTCAGGGGAAGGAATCGTCCTACTGCAACTGGTCGTGGAGACGATCACCAAAGAGCCGCTGGAGGAGCTGATGCAGGAGCGCGTCTTCCAGCCTCTTGGGATGAAGCGAAGCAGCATGGTCTGGCAGGACCGCTTCGAGAGTGATTACGCGAATGGCTATGACGAGTACGGACGCTTGCTGGGTCCGCAGAAGCGCCAGAATGCGGACGCAGCGGGCTCCATGCTGACGACGATCAGCGATTTTGCGCGGTTTGCGCAGGCTGTGATGCTGGGGCAAGGAGTGGGGAAGAAAACCCGGGAACAGATGCTCAGCCCGCAGATTCAGATCTTGTCAAAGCACCAGTTCCCCACCTTGGCGAACGAGACCACGGACGAGAACAAGAAGATCCGGCTTAGCTACGGACTTGGTTGGGGGCTCTATTGGACGCCCTACGGGAAAGCGTTTTTCAAAGAGGGGCACGACGAGGGCTGGAGGAATTATACGGTCTGCTTCGACAAAGAGAAGTCCGGGATCGTGTTGATGACGAACAGCGGGAATGGCGAGGGCATCTACAAAGAGCTCTTGGAGAGCCTGCTCAAGAATACGTTCACGCCGATCGAATGGGAGGGCTTTACGCCTTATGACCGGCTGCCACCGCGCAAGGTGCATAAAGAAGTGCAGGTCGATCCCAAGCTGTTCGATGGATATCTTGGTCGCTACGAACTGGCGCCGAATTCCATCTTGACCGTGACGCGGGAAGGCAATCACCTTTTTGTACAAGTGACTGGCCAGCCCAAAGCCGAGGTATTTTCAGAGAGCGAACAGGACTACTTCTTGAAGGTCGTCGACGTCCAGATCACGTTCGAAACTGACAGCCAAGGCCGGGCGACTGGCCTGATCCTGCACCAGAACGGCCTGAACCTGCCAGCAAAGCGAATCGACTAGGCTGTTCGTTCATTGCTCGCTATGAGGTGTTGATTTCGACGCTCGAGTTGAGCATTCGCGGTTACCGTCGTACACGGACCAGAAGTGCATCAGTTTGCGGTTAATGAAAATAAGATTGAAAAGGGATCAGGTCTCATCATCAAACAAATCACGTTCTGCACTTCATTTCTCGCCGACTGTGCTTGACACAATCCTCTCACCGTTACGCACCCGTCAATTCCCAGATGCCTGATGCTGAGACCAACCTCATTGCTTCCGCGTTATCAGAAAAGGAAGGCAATAGGGTCTAGGTCTCAACAAACAACATTTGGAGGGATTGCGCTGGTGTGGCTGGTGACGGCCGGATCCACACCCTGCACGTTCCGCTTCGAACGAGTTGCTCCCGTTGGGCGCTGGGACGACGGCAAGACCCACGCGGCGCGGCGACGATTGGGAGCCGGTGACCGGCTGCCGCGCGCCATTCGCTGAAGACCGGGTTGCTTTTGGCCCGGATTATTCGCGAAAGTGTCGCGAATAATCCGCCCCGAAGGGCCGACAGTCCGCCGCCCTGCGGATTGTCGGGGCTGCCCCGACGCCGACACCGTGTCGGCGTCGGCCTTGGCCGAAGTCCTTCGGCCGAGGTGCCTTATTCACGAACGGCCCTCGTTCGTGAATAAGGCAGGTTGGCAGGCTGACTGGAGTTGACGTTGCGAGATAAAGCCGCATATTACTGGAATTAAGCAAGTCACGGGGCTTGTGAATCTGGAAACGAACGAGGGATGACATTTAGTCTTACAATTTTGCTTCGCAAGGTGCTGATTGCCTGCATTGGCGTCATGGTCGCAGCCGCCACCGGGTACGCGGCCACCGAATACGTCGAAGGCGAAGCCCTCGTGACGTTCAAAGAGGCGGCGGATTTGCCGGCCGCCCGGCAGGCGCTCCAAAAGCACACACTGTCGTTGGCGAAACATTTCAAAGAGCTGTCCGAGCACCGGCACCGGCAGACCGGCTTGGTGCGTTGGCGAGGGCACACGACGGCGGCGCTGATTGATGAATTGAAACAAGATGCATCGGTCGAAACCGTCGAACCGAATTACCTGCGCTGGGCCACCGCATCGGTGCCGACGAATTGCGCGTTGTTCGCGCAACAGTGGGGACTACAGAATACCGGCCAGGTCGTCAACGGCGCGGCCGGAACCGCCGGCGATGACATCCGGTTCGTCAGCGCATGGAGCTTGGCGCAACCGGCGGCGGGCGCGGTGGTCGTGGCAGTGATTGATACCGGGGTGGATTACACGCACCCGGATCTGGTCAGCAACATGTGGACAAACGCCGGCGAAATCCCCGGCAACGGCGTGGATGATGACGGCAACGGCTACGTGGATGATTATTACGGCTACGATTTCGCCGACAATCTACCGGATCCTATGGATTCGGGTTTGCACGGCACGCACGTGAGCGGCACGATTGCCGCCACGGGAATACCCTCGGGCGTGGTCGGCGTCAATAACCAAGCCAAGATCATGGCGCTGAAAGCTTCCAGCGACGGCAACACGTTAAGCGACGACGCAGTCATTGAGGCCATCCAGTACGCCACAATGATGAAGGGCCGTGGCGTGAACATCGTCGCGATCAACGCGTCCTTTGGCGGCGGCGGCCAGAGTGTCGTCGAAAGCGCCGCCATCCAATCCGCGGGCGACGCCGGCATCATCTTTTGCGCGGCGGCCGGCAACGACAGCGTCAACAACGACACGACACCCACCTATCCGGCCAGTTACCGGTTGCCGAACATGATCGTGGTTGCCGCCAGCGATCAGAACGATGCTTTGGCGAGCTTCTCGAACTACGGGATCACGACGGTGGACTTGGCAGCGCCGGGGGTGAACATTTTGTCCACGATTCCCATCGCAGTGGGCGGCACCACCGCTGCCGTCAGTCAGGCTTCCGTCACGTATGCTGCCAACGGATTGACCTATGCCGGCATCACGACCGGCATTACCGCGACCGTGTACGATTGTGGGACAGGCACTTTTCCCGGGAATTTTCCGGCGGGGGTGAACGGCAACATCGCGCTGATTGAACGCGGCACGTCCACGTTCTCCACCAAGGTCTCCAACGCCATGGCCGCCGGAGCGCGCGCGGCCATTATCTACAATAACGTCACCGGTAATTTCCAAGGCACGCTTCAGTACTCCAATAACTGGATCCCCGCCGTCTCCATATCCCAAGCCGACGGTCAGACCTTGCAATCGCAGCTGCCAACGACCGTGACCGTCGTCAATTCACGCGACCCTACCCAGATTTACCAGTATTTGGACGGCACGTCGATGGCCACGCCGCATGTAGCCGGGGCGGTGGCGTTTGCCGCGATGAATTATCCCGCCGAAACCGTTGCGCAACGAATCCAGCGCATCCTTGCCAATGTTGATGCCGTGGCCGGCTTGCAGACCAGAGTGCAGACGGGGGGCCGGCTCAACCTCAGCCGCACTGTGACCGCGATCGATACGAACCCGCCTGCCGTCAGCATCACCAGCCCGGCTGATGGCGCGATTTACACCAGAGCACAGACCGTCACGCTCACAGCCAGTGCCTCCGACGATACCGGGGTGACCAAGGTGGAATTCTATGACACGGGCACGTTGAAGGCCACAGACACGACCACGCCCTACACCTATACATGGAGGTTCACCAGTGCCGACGACGGGGCGCACGATTGGACCGCGCGGGCTTACGACGCTGCCGGCAACGTTGCCACCTCGGCCGTGGTGACATTGACCGTAAACATTCCGGTGCCGTGTGGCGGCTCGGCCAATCGCACCGCCCCACAGGCCTACGTTGCGGGCAGCGCCAATCACGTCACGATTTCCGTCGTTCCCAACAACACGGTCAGCAGCTATTCACTCACGGATACGCCGCCCAGTGGTTGGAGCGTGACCAACATCGACAACGGAGGGAGTTGGGATAGCGTCAACCAGCAAGTGACGTGGGGGCCGTTCGCTGACTACACGCCGCGCAGTTTAGACTACGACGTGCTGCCGCCGGCTGACACGACCGGCGTGCAATGCTTCGCCGGCACCGTCAGCTTCGATACCAGCAGTTGCGCCGTGACCGGCAACGACTGTATCAGTCCGGTCCCACCGGTCACGTGTGCGTATGCGGTTTCCCCGAGCAGTGCCACATTCGGCACCATCGGTGGCAGTGGCAACGTGAACGTCACCACCGATGGCGGTTGCGCTTGGACTGCGACCAGCCGCGCCGGCTGGCTCACCATCACCACCGGCAACAGCGGCACCGGCAACGGCACGGTCAGTTACTCTGTCGCGGCCAACACTGGTGCCACGCGCTCTGGCACGCTCACAATTGCCGGGCATAGCGTCACAGTCAGCCAAGCCAGTGGTTGCACTTATGCAGGGATCGCTGGTAGCACCAACATGCCGGTCAGCGGCGGCACCGGCAGTATCAATGTGACGACGTCCGCCTCATGCGATTGGAGCGCGGCCAGCACCGCGCCCGCCTGGCTGCATGTCGGCGGCACCGGTACGGGCACGGGCACGGGCATGGTCAATTACACCGTTGACGCCAACGCCAACATCAACGCGCGGACCGGCGCCATTGTCGTCCAAGGCCGCGTCTTCACCGTGAATCAGGCGCCGGTGATCTGCACTTACACACTGGCTGCACCGGGCACCAACATGCCGGCGCGCGGGGGCAGCGGTACGGTCACGGTGAATGTCGCCTCGCCGTGTCCTTGGGTGGCCATAAGCAACACCGACTGGCTACAAACCGCCAGCAACGGCACCGGCACCGGCACCGGTTCAGTCCAATTCACCGTTGCCGCCAACACGACAACCAATGCCCGTACCGGCACGCTCACCGTGCAGAACCAGAGTTTCATTGTCAGCCAACCGCCGGAACATTCCCCGGTGATCATCGCCGGGCCGGTCATCACGAACGCGCTGTTGAGCGTGTTCGACTTGGCGGTCGTACCCGCCGGCACGAACTTAGCGTTTCTGGTGACCGCCACCGATGCGGATGGCGACCCATTGACGTACCAATGGGCGTTTGGCGACGGCACCGGCAGCACCGAGTGGATGCCATGGCATACCTACGAGACTAATACCTGCGGCACCTACACCGCCACAGTCGTGGTGGCTGATGGCGTAATGCCGTCGCCGACCGGCACACTGCACGTGGCCGTGGCCTGTCAGTTGAACATCACTCACATGCAACTCAAGCCAAACTTCGCCAGGCGCAATGCGGACAGTTGCACGCTGAGAGCCACCTTCGTTCCCGGCGCGGACTTCGGCTCGGCCGGACAACCGGTCACCGTTGATATCGGCGATGGGTTGGTCAACTTCGTCTTGAACAAGGCCGGTCACGGCGCCGGCACCAACGGAACTTGCACTGTGAGCTACAACAAAGGGCGCGGCTGGACCATCGCTTTCGCGTTGAAGGCCGGCGCGTGGCATCAGGCTTGGACCGGGTACGACTTGTTGGATGCGACGATCAAGAAAGGCGTCAAGGTACAAGTGCCGGTCATCGTGGTCATCGGTAACGACGCCTACGCGGCAGACCAGCCGTTGACCTACACCGCCACGGCCGGCAAGTCAGGCACGGCAAAGTGAAACGGGGTGAACTTCGACAAACTCAGCATGACAGGCTCGTGGAGCGTAGCGCTGATATATCCCCAGGAGATATGTTAGCCAAAGGCTCTGCGACGATTCCCATTGCAAGAAGTTTTCAATCTGCGTCGGATCGATGCGTACGACGGTCGCGGTAAACGGCAAGGTGGCATCAAGTCTCCTACGCCCCATAGCCGCTTCGGCGACGGCACGCCGCCGCACTCCATAGGGGCCGCGTGACTTTAACTGTCGCCATGCAACGGCGTTTTTGCTAGTGGTCAGGCATGATCGAGCGGTGGTTCAAGGTGCAGGAGCGCCGGACGACGGTGCGCAGGGAGTTGCTGGGAGGCGTCACCACGTTCGTCACGATGGCCTACATCATCGTGGTCAATCCGGCCATCCTGAGTTTTGCGGGCATCCCTGTCGGACCGAGCACGGTGGCGACGATTCTGACGGCGGTGTTTGGCTGTATGCTGATGGGATTCGTGGCGAACCGGCCGATTGCGGTGGCGCCGTACATGGGCGAGAACGCCTTCATCGCGTTCGGGCTGGCGGCGATGGGCATTGGTTGGCAGCAACGGCTCGGCACGGTGTTCGTCAGTGGACTCGGGTTCATGCTCATCACGGTGCTGCGGGTGCGGTCGTGGCTTGCGAACTCGATCTCGCCGAGCATGAAACACAGTTTTGCCGTCGGGATCGGTTTGTTTCTGGCGTTCATCGGGTTGTACGAGACGGGGATCGTGACGAGTTTTGTGGCTGGAATGACGGTCGATGCTGTCGCACACGGGGCGAAGGTGCTGTCGGCACCGGATGTGCCTGTGAAAATTGGCAACTTGCGCGACCCGCAGGTGTTGCTGGCCATATTCGGGTTTTTGTTTATCTGCGCGTTGTTGTACCGGCGCGTGCGAGGGGCGTTGTTGATTGGCATAGCGGTGACCGCTGGGGTGGGGCTGGCCTTCGGGTTCGCGCATGCGCCGAAGGGCATCATGGCCATGCCGTTTGTTGGTGACTACAGCCTCGCACCTATTGCCGGAAAACTCGATATCGCCGGTGTATTGCGGCTGAGTTTTTTGCCGATTTTGCTGACGTTGTTCCTGATGAGTTTCCTCGACACGCTCGGCACGCTGGTCGGAGTTGGCGCGGCGGGCGGTATGCTCGATGAGAAGGGCGACTTCCCCGACATTGAAAAGCCGATGCTGGTGGATGCGTTGACGTGCATGTTCAGCGGGCTGGTGGGCACTTCAACGAGCGGCGCGTACATCGAATCGGCCACGGGCATTCGCGAAGGTGCGCGGACGGGGCTGGCGGCGGTGGTGACGGCGGGATTGTTTGCGGCGTCGCTGTTTTTCATCCCGCTGGTCGAGCCGCTACAGCAATTGCGGTACGCCTACGGTCCCGCGCTGATCGCGGTCGGCGTGTTGATGATTGGCTCGATCCGGAAGATTGATTTCGAGGACATGACGGAGTTGGTGCCGGCGTTTGTGACGATCGCAATGATGTTGTTCACTTACAACATCGCCAACGGTCTGACTGCGGGGCTGCTTGTGTATCCCATAATGAAGCTGGCTGCGGGACGGTACAAGGAGTTGAACGCGGGCGCGGTGGTGCTGGCGTTGCTGTGCCTGGTGTACTACGTGTTTGGCCTGCCACACTGAAATAGCCAGGTTTTCTGACGGTTTTGTCCATCTGCCGCAAATCTGATAGCGGCCTGTTCCTGTAAGGTGGTTTTTCCCCGCTTGGCATACCCGCTGCTATCTCCAGAAGTGACAGGCGTTGTCAGCAGCGAGTGATGAATATGATCGACAACAAGAAAAATCTCTATCGCGTGCTTATCGTCGATGATGACCCCGCTGTCTGCCAGGTCCTAGCAGACTTGTTGCAGTCGCCCAATCGCAGCATCGAGGTGCGCGACACGCCCCAAGCGGCGCTGGAATTCCTACAGCACAATCCTGTTGATCTGGCCTTTGTCGATTTGATGCTGCCGCGTATGACGGGGACAAAACTGGCCGAGAGAATCAAGGGACGGTACCCGCACGCCCATGTTGTCATTTGCACAGGACAATTGGCCGACGCGCCAACAGCGGAGGCGCATCCGACCAACGTGGAACGCGTTTTGCAAAAACCATTGAACCTCGGCGAAGTGCTGCAACTCGCCGATTCCTACACGACGGAGTGAAATGAACCGATTTATGGCGGCGCTGGCTCTAGGGTTGGCCGTGAAGCATGCTGCGCGGGGTGCGCAGAGCAACTTGCCCACGGCGGGTCAGCGTCCGCCCTTCCTGACGGTTGACTTGGAATCGCTTGCCGCGCTCACGAGCCAGCCGTCTGCGCGCCACAGGTTGAGAGACATCTGTTCGAATCCCCCAACGCCATCGAGGTCGGCGCCTCCTCCGACCACGGACGGAGTGTTCTCTCAACCTGTGCGCGCAGCGGCTGTCATCTGAGCCGATGTTCACGCTCGAACGTTCCTTCCTTGCAATCTTCACGGCGGTCGTTATATTGGCTGTGCCACACACGCGCTTTCATGGGGGCGAAACGGATTCGACTTTGTGAAGTGGGCGCGAGCGGCATGCCGAGGTTGTCAGGAGGCCTCGTTAAACACCTGGCAAACCAAATAACTGCCAACGAAGAGCTGGCACTCGCGGCTTAATTGACCGCGACGTTCCGCCCGCGACACCTGCTAGCGGGGTCGGAACGACGACAGCAGGTTAGTCCGTTTATGTTGTCTTCAGGTCAACGGGCGAACCATTAACTGGAGACTGGCGCGCGTAATGGCCTGTCCACCGGCAGTTGCGCGGGCGAGACCCAAAGATGGAATAAGCATGTAGTCGCACGCGTTGACCTTGCAGAGGACGTGGGTTCAACTCCCACCGCCTCCATCCTCCGTCGCTCGCGAAGCGAGCTATGGAGGATGCCCTGCGTAGCCTTGGCGAAGCAGGGCCGACGGTGTGTGGTTGAACCGTGCCGAGCTACGGATGGCGGGCCATCTCCGATGGCCATGAAATACGTCTATCTTCTCAAAAGCATCTCTGATCCCGGCCAACGCTACATTGGTTGTACGGCCAACCTGCAGGCTCGCCTCGACCAACACAACCAGGGCCGGGTGTTCCACACGGCGAAGCACCAGCCTGGGGAAATCCACGTTGCAGTTCGATTCCAAGACGATCGCCGCGCCGAGAAGTTCGAGCGTTACCTCAAGAGCGGCTCCGGCCACGCTTTTGCGAACCGGCATCTCTGGTGAATCATACGCCATCGCTCACCAACGCCGTGGGGTTTAGCCAGCTACCGTCTGGCGCAATGCCAGGACGCCGCCAAAGTTGCGCTGGAAATGGGAAACACGCCCGTGATGATCTTCCGTCACTACCGCGAGTTGGTCCTGCCGCAAGATGCGACAGCGTGGTGGAACATCTTCCCGGAGCAAGCGACGAACGTTGTACCTATGGGTGGGTACACAAAGACACTTCGTTCATTCTTGAGAATCTTGCGCCGAACGGTTTGGCGGATGGGCTTCAGTCATAATGATTTCAAAAATCACTGGCTGACCCTCAGTAGCCAGAGATCGTGTGCCGTCCGGCGCCCTGGCAACGAACAACAACTCCATTCGCTGCATGACCGTTTCGAGGCGCCGTAACGCATGGCCGCGAACCAGAACCTCGTGCGAGGTGAAAACCAACCGCAGGCGCTGTTCCTTGCCCTCACTGGTCAGTTCCGAAAAACTAAACTGGTCAAACGGCAGTAGTAGCGACCGCTCCGCTGAGATTTCGACGCGCAGCCCGCGAGCTTGCGGGTCAGACGCCCAACACTCTGGTGTTTTTGTGCTCATGTTTCTCCATGAATTGACGACGGTGACGACGCCCGCACGGGTAGATTATGCAGTACTGGATTGACGGTTTGCGGTTCCGTGTGGTATATAAAATACGCCAACTGGTTTTCGACCTCGCAAAAGCGGGTTCATGCCAGTGCCGGGCGGCAAGGTATCGCATCGCAAGTTTCGCCATGCGCGCTTTCCGGGATCGGTGGTTTTGAGCGGCGCTATATGGTGGGGATGCCCATCATTATCAGGAAAAACAGGTTTGCAAGGGATCCGCGAGGTAACCAAGTGAAAATCGAAGACCAATATCTAAAACTCGTCCTATGTAGGGAGGAAGACAGCCTGTATGTGGGCTATTGCCCGGATTTTTTTCCATGGGGCGGTGTTTGCCATGGCAATACCGAAGAAGAGGCTTACCACCAGTTGTGTGACTTGGTCCGCGAAGAAGTGAACGAACTCCGAAAGGCCGGAAAAGAATTGCCACCCCCCGGCGCCCGGCCCATGCGCGAAGCGGTGCTGGCTTGAAGCCAAATGCGTAGACTTGAGAAGTGTATAACGCGCTATGAACAAGCTGGACCAGGCTGTCGATGGGTACTTGAGGGACATCGGAGCGAGTTGCCCGCGTTTGCTATTCGCCTTGCATGAAAGCCCGGAAGCGGTGTGGGGCGAGATCATGAGAATGGAATCGGCCTACTATGCTTTCGAGAAGGCCTGCTCCGGTCTCGAGGACAAATCAGCCGCGGCGCGCGAAATCATGACCCTCGTCCGGGCCCTGCGCGTCCATATGGCCAAAGGGCTCATTGACTATGAGGAGTTTGCCGCGTTCCGGCAGGGCGTATCGGCCATCCAGCGCTGCGCGAACCGGTTGCGGAATTCGTTCGGTGAAGCAGGCCCGGGGAGCAATCGCCGCTTGAAGATTTGCGCTTTTTACTGCTCGAACAATTTGGACGCAGGCCGGTTGGCCGATCTTGGCGAGGACGTGGGCGGAGCCACGGTCAAGACCATCGGTCTGCCCTGCTCCGGAAAGGTGGATGTGCCCTACCTGCTCAAAGCTTTGGAGACGGGCGCAGACGGGGTGGTCATCGTCGCCTGCAAGAAGAAGGAGTGCCGGCACCTCGAGGGCAGTCTGCGCGCCCACAAACGCGCCGAGGCGGTCGAATCGCTGCTGGAGGAAATCGGACTCGGCGCGGGACGGATGGCCGTCATTGAGTGCGCGAAAGACGGTGCCGGACTGGTCTGTGGCGAAATCACGCAGTTCGTCGAACAGATCAGAAGTCTGCCGCCAGAACGCACCCCCGGCGATGCGACGAACAAACAGGAATGCAAGGTTGCATGAAAGCTGATAGCCAACTCGCCAGGAGAATTGAGAACGGAGAGTTCATCGTCACCGCCGAGCATGCGCCGCGGACCACGGCGACTCTGTCCACCACGGAAGCGGCCTTGAAAGCCTTGGGCGGCAAGCTCACGGCGGTCAACATGGGCGATAACCAACACGGCGTGGCGATGTCTTCCCTGGCCGCCTCGGCGGCGGCGCTCAGAACGGGCCTCGAGCCGGTTCTCCAGATGGTCACCCGCGACCGGAACCGGATCGCCCTCCAATCCGATTTGTTGGGAGCCGCCAGTCTGGGGATCAAGAATGTGCTTTGTTTGTCCGGCTATCATCAGACGCTGATCGGCTGTCCGGAGGCCACAAACGTTTTCGACATCGATTCCACGCAGTTCATCGCAATGACCACCCGGATGTGCGAGCATGGCCTGCTGGCCGACGGGACGAAGATCGACGGGCCGTTTTCGATGTTGGTGGGAGCGGTGGCCAATCCCTTCCTGAAGCCGCTGGAACTCAACCTGGTCAGGCTCCACAGCAAAGTCGAGGCTGGCGCCAGGTTCATTCAAACGCATGCGGTCTTTGACCTCGACGCGTTCAGCCAATGGCTCGAGGCCGTTCGCCAGGCAGGTCTCACGAAGAAGGTCGCGATTCTGGCCAGCGTGCTTCCCTTGGAGAGCGCAGCGGAGGCCCAGAAGCTGCGGGAGACCCATCCCGATTTTTACGTCCCGGCGGAAATGATGGAAAGGCTCCAAGCCTCTGGCAACGGCGCCGGGCAACCGGGCCGGGCGATCTGCGTGGAAACCATCAAGAAACTGAAGACGATGGAGGGTGTGCGCGGGATTCACATTCTCTCGGGTGGCAAAGAAGCCATGGTGCCGGAGTTGTTGGCGGCCGCCGGGCTGTCGTGACCGGAATACGAGTATGCCGGAGAAATATCATATCAAGACACGTCCGGTGCCGCCGCGACGACCGCGCATCGGCAAACATGGCGTAGTGGACTGGCGGGAGGACTGCGCCCGGTGTCACAATTGCGTCAAGAAAGCCTGCGTCTACGACCGCTACCGGCAGGAGGCGGAGTACATCCGCAATCTCAGCACTGTGGAGGCGCTGTTTTTCGATTGCATGGGATGTTTTTCATGCGTGCAGGATTGCACGAAGGGCCTCTTGTGCCTGTCCGTCAATCCCGTCTATGAAAGCCTCGGGAACAGTTACTGGAAACCGGACATCATCAAAACCACGTGGCTCCAGGCTGAAACCGCGAAAATCCCGGTCTCGGGCGCGGGCTACCGGGGGCCGTTTTCCGGCCTTGGTTTCGACTCGATGTGGACGGACATGTCGGAGATCGTTCGTCCGACCCGCGACGGGATTCACGGGCGCGAATATATCAGCACTTCGGTTGATATCGGCAGAAAACTTCCGTTTCTGGCTCTGAATGGCGATGAAACGGTGGCCAACCTGCCTCCGCTGGTCTCGATTCCGATGCCGTTGATCATTGATTTGAGTTCGCCGGCGCACACGCTGCCAAAGCTTGACGCCCTTATCGAACAAACCGCCGCCGGCACCGACTTGATCGCCATCATGGATTCACGTTTTCGGCCGGCCAACGACGTGAATCTGGAGCACATCGCGTTTTATCTGGGGCCGGACAGCCCGCCAGTGCCGGAAGAAACCCTCAGAAAAACCAGGTTGGTGGAAATAGCCGACAGCGGCACGGTGACGGAACGCATCAAGGAACTCAAAGCGATGCATCCACAAATCGTCGTCGCCATAAGAGTTGAACTGACAGCGATTGGCATCGGGCGCGCCATCGAGCTTGCCGGGCTGGAAGACGTTGAGGTGATCCACGTCATGGCCGATACCAACGGCAACGAACTGGCGGCGCAAAAGCCGCGGTTTGTGAAGGACATGATCCGTCAGATTCACACCACGCTCATCGGAAAAGGCATCCGGGATGAAATCACGCTCATGGCCGGCGGAGGAATTGCGCTGCCGGAGCACGTGGCAAAAGCAATCATCTGCGGCGCCGACCTGGTCACAATCAACCTGCCGCTGCTCGTGGCCCTGGAATGTCATCTGTGCGAGAGCTGCCATCCGGGCATGCCGTGCCCGGCCCGGTTGGAGAAAATTGATCTTAACTACGGCGTGGGCCGGATGACGAATCTGATCGCGGCGTGGCACGACCAGTTGATCGAAGTGATGGGGGCAATGGGCATGCGCGAGGTCCGCCGTCTGCGGGGCGACGTCGGGCGCGCCATGTTTTTTGAGAATCTCGAAGAGGAAACCTTTGGCAAACTCTATGGTAAAAGAAAGAGCGATTAAGGACATCCTGCCCGAGAACACGCTCAAGACGTGCGTGCCGCAGGAAAATGTGGAGCGGGTCACCCGACCGGCCCCGTCCCGCTATCGCAATGAAATTGCCAAGTACATCGTCCATCGCAGCCTGGACTGCCAACGATGCGGCAAGTGCGTGGAGGTGTGCGCCTACCAGGTCCACGCGCGCAAACCCGGGTTCAAATATTTCGGCGAGCCGAACCATCACCTGTGCATCGGGCCGTCCTGCGAAAAGACCGGACGTTATTGCGTGGCCCATTGCCCGCGCGGGGCGCTGCAAATCCGGGAAAATCCCATGTTCAAGGCGCTCGGCGATTTTCGCTGGACGGCGGATTTGATCCTGGCGACGTGGAAAATGGCGGAAACCGGTGAGGCGCCGCCGGCCGCGTATGATTACAACTACGAGTGCGGCAATTCCGGCGGCGGCTTCGACAAGCTCAGATTTAAATTCCCCAAACAGCCGCCCGTCAAACTCACCGAAGACCAGATTGACACCAGCATCTCGCTGAACAAGCGCGACGACGGCCGGCCCAAGGTCAAAATTGACGTTCCCTGGTACGGCGGCGGCATGTCCTTCGGGTCGGTCAGCAACGTGACCCAGTTGTCGAAGGCCCGGGCGGCGGTGGCGTTCAACACGTTCACCTGCACCGGCGAGGGCGGATACATGGAACGCATGCGGCCCTATGACGACCACGTCATCACCCAGGTCGCCACCGGCCTGTTCGGCGTGCGCGAGGAAACCATTCAGCGGGTGCCGATCGTGGAATTCAAGTATGCCCAGGGCGCCAAGCCCGGCCTGGGCGGCCACCTGCTGGGCGACAAAAACACCCCGGCCGTCGCCCGCATGCGCGAGGCCGTGCTCGGCATCTCCCTGTTCTCGCCGTTCCCGTTCCACAGCGTTTATTCCATCGAAGACCACGCCAAGCATATCGAGTGGGTCAAGCACGTTAACCGGCGCGCTTTGATCTCGACTAAGGTGTCCACCCCGACGGACGTGGACATGGTGGCCGTGGGCAGTTACTCGGCCGGCACGCACATCGTCCACATTGACGGCGGCTACGGCGGGACCGGCGCGGCGCCGGACATTGCCAAGAAGAACATTGCCATGCCGATCGAATACGCCATCGGCAAGGTGCACAATTTTCTGACGGATGAGGGCGTCCGCGACAAGGTCACCCTGATCGCCAGCGGCGGAATCCGCACGGCCCACGATATCGCCAAGGCCATCGCCTTGGGCGCGGACGGAGTGGTCGTCGGGACGGCGGAACTGGTGGCGCTGGGCTGTGTGCGGTGCAGCCGCTGTGAGAGCGGACGCGGCTGTCCGCGCGGCATCGCCACCACCGACCCCGAGCTTTCCGGGAAAATGGACATTGAGTGGGGCACACAGCGGCTCATCAACCTTTACAACGCCTGGCAAAAGACGCTGGTCGGAATTCTCCAGCGCCTTGGCCTGCGAAGCGTCAGCGAACTACGCGGACGCACCGACCTTTTGATGCACCTGGACTACACCAACGACGTGCCGGCAAAACCATGAACAGTGAATTGATCCAACGGCTCGCCGGTTCAAGACAACGGCTGGCGGAAAGCCTCAATTATTCTTCGCAAATCCGGAAGGAAGCGGAGGAGGGCGGCTGCGGCGTGGTCGGTTTCTGCTGCAGCGAGCCAGTGGCGGGCAGGCATATTTACGAACCGTCGCGCCAGATGCACAACCGCGGCAACGGCAAGGGCGGCGGCATCGCCGCGGTGGGGCTTGTCCCGGAACAGCTCGGCGTGAGCCGGGAGGTGCTCGACAGCCATTACCTGCTGCACGTGGCGTTCATTGACACGAAGGTGCGGCCGGAAATCGAGGCGCAATTCATCAAGCCGTTCTTCGATGTCGCGGCCTCCGCGCAGCTCGACAAGGTCGCCGACTGGAAGTCCGTGCCGGGTCTGGAGGTGCTGCCGCCGGATGTCTGCCGTTACTTCGTCCGCGTCAAGCCGCAGGTGCTCGATGCGTTCATCGCCAGGAACCATCTGGAACAACTGGAACGCGGCGCGGCGGAGGACGAGTTCGTCAACCAAAACAGCTTCAGCCTCAACCAAAAATATTACGCGTCCCTGGGCGAAAAACGGGCCTTCGTGCTCTCGCATGGCCGGGACATCATGATCCTCAAGGTGGTCGGTTATGCCGAAGCCATCGTGAAGTATTATAAAATCGAGGAGCTGTGCGCCCACGAATGGATTGCCCACCAGCGGTTCCCGACCAAGGGCCGCGTCTGGCACCCCGGCGGCGCCCATCCGTTTGCGGCCATTGACATGGCGCTGGTGCACAACGGCGACTTTGCCAATTACCATTCGGTGACTGAATATCTCAAACAGCGCCACATCTATCCCCAGTTTCTCACCGACACGGAAGTGTCCGCACTGTTGTTCGACCTGTTCACCCGGACCTACCATTATCCGCTGGAGTACATCATCGAGGCCCTGGCGCCGACCACGGAACTGGACTTTGACCGCCTCGATGCCGGGAAGCAAAAGATTTACCGGGCCATTCAGGCCACCCATATCCACGGCTCGCCCGACGGTCCGTGGTTTTTCATCATCGCCCGCACTCTTGCCCAAAAGAAGCAGTTCCAGTTGATGGGCATCACCGACACCGCGATGCTCCGGCCCCAGGTATTTGCCTTCTGCGACGGCGAAGTCCAGGTGGGGTTGATTGGCTCGGAAAAACAGGCCATCGACGCCACGCTTTTAAGCTTGTCGAACGATGACAAACGGATCTGCCCCGTGGCGGACCGGTACTGGAATGCGCGCGGCGGCAGCCATAATGATGGCGGAGCGTTTATTTTCAATCTGCAAAAAGATTCGACCGGCAAAATGCGGATTACATGCACGGACAAATTCGGCAAACCGGTCCCGCTGCCGGGCGGAACCGAGTCCTGTGATTTTTCAAAGGACCCGGCTTCGCTCTCCGGACCCGGCGAAAAGCTGGCGGCCGTCATCAACGAGAAACTGGTCCCCGGAAACAGCATGGCGGTCTTTGAATGGCTGCGTGAACAAATACCTCAATGGACGTTTGATGAATTCCGCTCGGCGTGCCGCCAAATCGCCGGCCAGGCGAAGGACCCGGCCCGGACGGCGACGGCCATCGAGGTGTTTGCGCTGCTTAACGACCGGCGATACGCAACCGGCCCGAAGAAACGCAGCCATGTTCTCCATATTGTCCGCAATGAGTTAAGCCGGTTGCTCGGCAATGTCCCCAACCTCGGCGCCAAGGATTCCGCCAAAGGCGGGTTCCGCCTCATTGGTTTCGCGACGCGTGGAAATTTGCGGAAGCCGCAGGAAAACGAAACCACCCTGGTCATTGACGCCGCGCATTTTCCACCGGAAGGAAACGACTGCGACGCGGCGCTGCTGGTTGACGCCTACATGAAAGGCTGGCGGCATTTCATCAGTTTCAATTGCATCGGCCAGCGATATCTCGGCTGCGGCCTGGGCCCGGAAACCGACGATGTGACCATGGATGTTTATGGCAGCAGCGGTGATTATCTTGGCTCCGGTCTCGATGGACTGACGATCACGGTGCATGGCAATGCCCAGGACCAGTTGGGCCAAATCATTAAAAAAGGGAAAATGGTCATCCACGGCGACGTGGGCCAGACCTTCATGTACGGCGCCAAGGGCGGCGCTGTCTTTGTGTCGGGCAACGCGGCGGGAAGACCGCTCATCAACTCCGTCGGCAAACCCAAGGTGGTCATCAACGGCACCTGCCTCGACTTTCTCGCCGAGTCCTTCATGGCGGGCGACCCCAACAACGGCGGCGGTTTCGTGATATTGAACGGCGTCAAGTTCGATGACGACGGAAAACTGGTTCCGCTGGCCGAGCCGTATCCGGGCAGCAACCTGTTCTCCCTCGCCTCGGGCGGCGCAATTTTTGTCCGCGACCCCGGCAAGACCATGGTCGAGCAGCAGTTGAACGGCGGCAAGTTTGCCCGGCTGACCAACGCGGACTGGGAGTTGATCCTGCCGTACCTGGAAGAGAACCAGAAGCTTTTCGGGATAACCATCGGGCAGCTTTTGACCGTAAACGGCCGGCAACTCAAGCCGGCACAGGTCTATCGCAAAGTCATTCCCGGCAATCTCAAGACCATTGCCTCGGAGGAAACCGACGATGTCGGAGCTGAAGAACTTGAGAAGGAACTGGCCGTGAAATAGCGGGAGACAATTACCGTGATAACCATCAAGAAAAACACAACCAGCCGCGCCCTGAAGGACGCCGTCGAACTGTTGTCCGGCGTGGACCTGAGCGTCTGTTTCCAGTGCAAGAAATGCTCCAGCGGTTGTCCGGTGGCAAAGCTGGCCAGGACCCGGCCCTCGGAAATCATGCGGCGACTGCATCTCGGCGCCGGCAACGAACTGCTGGCCAGCGATCTCGTCTGGATGTGCGTCTCGTGTGAGACCTGCTCCGCCCGCTGCCCGATGGGTATTGATGTGGCGGCGGTCATGGACGCGTTGCGCCGGCTGGCCCTCGAACGGGGGGCGCCGAAGCCGGAAGGCAATGTGCCGCTGTTCAACCGCGCTTTTTTGAAGACGGTCGAGACCTTCGGCCGCAGCTACGAAATCGGCATGATCACCGCCTACAAACTCGGCACGGGAAAATTGATGAACGACACGGAAAAATTCCCGGCCATGCTCAAGAAGGGAAAAATCGCGTTGCTGCCGCCCCGGGGCGGCGACCGGAAGACCGTGAAACGCATTTTCCGGAAAATTAAAGAAAGCAAAGGGGCCAAAGCTTGAAATACGCCTATTATCCCGGATGCTCGGCTGAATCCACGGCCCACGACATGAACCAGTCCACCCTGGCGGTCGCCCGGGCGCTGGGAATTGAATTGCACGAACCCAAGGGCTGGACCTGCTGCGGCGCCACCGCCGGTCACCAGACCGACCGCCTCCTGGCCGTGTCCCTGCCCGCCGCCAACCTCTCCAAGGTCCAGGACATGAAGCTGGACATGGTCGTCAATTGCGCCGCCTGCTACAACCGGATGAAGGTGGCCAACCACGAAATTTCGTCCCATCCCACCATCCGCCAGGGCGTCCGCGAGGCGCTTGACCGGGATTATGATGGTTCGGTCAAGGTCCGGCACCTGATCGAGGTGCTCCTGGAAGATGTCGGCCTGCCGGCCATCACCAAGTCCCTCAAACGTTCGCTGAACGGCCTCAAGGTGGCCTGTTATTACGGCTGCCTGCTCGTCCGGCCGCCGGGAGTTTTGAAGTTCGACGACCCGGAAAATCCGAAGTCGCTCGACCGGCTGGTCACCGCGATGGGCGGCCAGAGCCTCGACTGGCCCTGCAAGGTCGAATGTTGCGGCGGCGGTTTGTCACTGACGCGGACGGACGTGGTGGTCCATCTCACCGAAGGGATCCTTGAAATGGCCTGTGCGGCGGGCGCCGACTGCATCGCCGTCAGTTGTCCCATGTGCCAGGTGAATCTCGATTTGCGGCAGCAGGACATCAACAAGCAGACCGGCAAGAACTACCAGGTGCCGGTTGTTTACATCACCCAGTTGCTCGGGCTTTGCCTGGGCATCGGCACCGGCGAACTCGGGTTCAGCAAGTTGATGGTCCCCGCTTCAAGCGTTTTGAAAAAGGTGGAAGCAAACAGTCATGAGTAAAAACGGCGACAAGAAAATTGGCGCGGTGCTGGTGCAGGGCGGCGGCATTGCCGGCGTCCAGGCCTCCCTCGACCTGGCCAACAGCGGCTTCAAGGTCTATCTCGTCGAGCGCGACGCCGCCATCGGCGGCATGATGGCGCATCTGGACAAGACCTTTCCGACCGGCGATTGCGCCACCTGCATCGTCTCGCCCAAGCTCGTCGAATGCGCGCGGAACCTGAACATCGAAATCCTGACGCTTTCCGAACTCGTCGGGCTGGAAGGCGAACCCGGCCATTTCAAGGCCACCGTCCGGCGGCATCCGCGATATGTCATCGAGGACAAGTGCACCGGTTGCAGCGAATGCACGCAGGTCTGTCCCGTGGACATCCCGGACGAGTTCAACCGTTGCCTGGGAACCCGCAAGGGCATCGCCAAACTTTACGCCCAGGCCACCCCGAACATTTTCGGCATTCTCAAAAACGGCCACTCGCCTTGCAAGCTGAATTGCCCGGCCCGGGTGAACGTCCAGGGCTACGTCCAGCTCATCAAACAAAAGGAATATCTCAAGGCGGTCGAACTCATCCGCCAGCGCAACCCGCTTTCGGCCATCTGCGGCCGCATCTGCACGCATCCCTGCGAGTCTGAATGCACGCGGGGCAAGGCCGACGATCCCATCGCCATCCGGCTCCTGAAACGGTTCGCCTCCGACAAGGAGATGGAAATGCTGGCGGCGGGCAAGCTCACCCTGCCGGAGGAAAAAACTCCCGCGCCGGATGCCAAAAAAGTGGCGGTGATCGGCGGCGGCCCGGCGGGACTCACCGCGGCCAACGACCTTGCCGAGGCCGGTTTTGCCGTCACCGTCTATGAGGCCATGGGCGCCGCCGGCGGCATGCTTCGCTACGGCATTCCCGAGTATCGCCTGCCCAAGAAGGTTCTCGACCACGAAATCGAAATCATCCGCCGCAAGGGCGTCAAGTTCGTCTATAACTGCCGCATCGGCCGGGATGTCACCCTCCAGACGCTCCAAAATGATTATGGCGCGGTCTTCATTTCAGCCGGTGCCCAGAAGAGCCGCAAACTCCGCGTGGAAGGCGAGGACATCAAGGGCGTGCTGCACGGCGTGGAGTTTCTCCGGGACGCCGGTTCGGCTAAAAAACCGGCGGTGAAAGGCCGGGTGCTGGTCATCGGCGGCGGCAACGTGGCGGTGGACGTGGCCCGGACCGCCCTGCGCTTGGGCGCGAAAAACGTCGAGCTGATCTGCCTCGAACAACGGAATGAGATGCCCGCTTACCCCGAGGAAATCGAAGCCACCCTCGCGGAAGAAATCAAGATTCGCGATGGCTGGGGCCCCAAACGCATCCTGGGTAACGGCTCCGTCACCGGCATCGAGCTTAAACGTTGCACCCGGGTTTTTGACGACCAGAAACGGTTCAGCCCGGCCTTCGACGAAAACGATCTCGCCACGGTCGAGGCCGACCAGATCATCGTCGCCATCGGCCAGATGGTGGACGAACAACTGGTCGGACACATCAACGTCCAGAGCGAACGCGGCTGTTTCAAGGCCGACCCGGTGACCGGCCAAACTTCCGTGCCCGGCATTTTTGCCGGGGGCGACAACGCCTCCGGTCCCGCGTCGGTGATTGATGCCGTGGCCGCCGGCAAACGGGTCGCCGAATCCATCGAACGGTTTTTGACAGGCAAGGATTTGCTGGACGGCCGTTTCGAGGAAAGCCTGCGTCCGATTCCACCGGCGTTCATGCCCACGCTCGACAAGGTCGAGAAAAAGTCCCGGCCCCGGGCGAAAGAACTGGCCCCGGCCAGCCGGCTGGGAAATTTCGACGAGGTTGAAATCGGGCTTACGGAGGAACAGGCCCTCGCGGAGGCCGAACGTTGCCTGAATTGCGCCCTGTGCTCGGAATGCAACCGGTGCGTCGAAACCTGCAAGCAACACGCCATTGACCACGCCATGCGCGAGCGGACGGTCACGCTCGACGTGGGTTCGGTCATCCTGACCCCGGGTTTCAAGGAGTTCGATGCCTCGCGCAAAGGTGAATTCGGTTACGGCCGCCATGCCAATGTTGTCACCAGCGTCCAATTTGAACGGATGCTTTCCGCAGCCGGTCCGTTCGAAGGCCATGTCATTCGCCTGTCCGACGGCCGCGAGGCCCGGCGCATCGCCTGGATCCAATGCGTCGGTTCGCGCGATTCGACGTGCGGCAATGAATATTGCTCCTCCATCTGCTGCATGATGGCCACCAAACAGGCCATGGTCGCCGGCGACCACGTCGAGGGACTGGACGCGACGATTTTCTACATGGACATCCGCGCGCACGGCAAGGATTTCGACCAGTATTACGAGCGCGCCAAAGCCAAGGAGAACATTCATTACGTCAAGAGCATCCCCTCTCGGATTGTCCAGTTGCCCGGCAGCAGGGACCTGCGGGTTTCGTTCCTCGACGAAAACAGCCGGCTTGCGCAGAAGGAGTTCGACCTGATTGTTTTGTCCGTGGGCATGGAACCGCCGGACAGCATGGCGGGGCTGGCCGCCTGCTTGGACATCAAGCTCAACAAGTTCGGCTTCTGCGACACCGACCGGCTCCTGCCGCTGTCCACCTCCCGGCCCGGCGTGTTCGTCGGCGGCACGGCGCAGGAACCCAAGGACATTCCCGAGACGGTCACCCAGGCCAGCGCCGCGGCTTCCATGGCGATGGAACTGCTGGCGCCGGCCCGCAACTCGCTCATCACCAAAAAGAGTTATCCCACCGAGCACGACGTCGCCGACGAGGAACCGCGCCTCGGCGTGTTCATCTGCCACTGCGGCATGAACATCGGGTCGGTCGTGGACGTCGAGCAGGTGATGAAACGGGTCGAGCATGAGCCAAACGTCGTGTTGGCGACCCACACCATGTTCACCTGTTCGGACACGAGCCTGTCCAACATCAAGGACATGATCCATCAACACCGGCTCAACCGCATCGTGGTGGCCTCCTGCACCCCGCGGACGCACGAGCCGCTGTTCCGCGAAACCCTGCGCGAAGCCGGGCTGAATCCGAACCTGTTCGAAATGGCCAACATCCGCGACCAGTGTTCCTGGGTGCACTCGGCCATGCCGGAATCCGCCACCGAAAAGGCGGTTGAACTCGTCAAAATGTCCATCGCCCGGGCGCGCACGCTCTGGCCCCTCGAAGGCGGCACGCTGGCGGTGGACCAGACCGGCATCGTCATCGGCGGCGGATTGAGCGGCATGACGGCCGCGCTGGCGCTCGCCAACCAGGGATTCAACGTCCATCTGGTCGAGCAGACCGGACGTTTGGGCGGGACCCTGCACGATATTCATCGCACCTTCGAGCACAACGACATCGCCGCCTTCACCAACAACCTCATCGAGCAGGTCCAAAAACATCCGCACATCAAGTCTTACCTGGAAGCCGAAATCACCGGCATCAAAGGTCACATCGGCAAGTTTGCCGTGACGCTCCCCAAAGGCGGCGCGAACTTTGAAATTTCTGGCGGCGCCATCATCGTGGCCACGGGCGCGCAAGCGGCCAAGACCACCGAATTTTTATATGGCAAGTCCGACCAGGTCCTGACCCAGGTCGAATTGGAAAAGCGGTTGCACGACCGGACCTGGCCCGCCAAGGGACAAAACATCGTGATGATTCAGTGCGTCGGCTCGCGCAACGAAAAGCATCCGTATTGCAGCCGCATCTGCTGCTCGATGGCCGTCAAGAATGCGTTGGCCATCAAGAAACTGGACCCCGAGGCCAACGTCTATGTGCTCTACAGGGATGTCCGGACCTACGGTTTCCGGGAAATCTATTATCAGCAGGCGCGCGAGGCCGGGGTGGTCTTCATCCGTTACACGCCGGAAGCGCCGCCGCAGGTGGCCGACAACAACGGCTTGGTGGTCACGCTCAAAAGTCCCGACCTACCCGAACCGCTCGCGATCGAGGCCGACAATGTCGTGCTCAGCACCGGCGTGGAAGTGAACTTGAAAAACAACAAGCGCATCTCGGACATGCTCAAGGTGCCGCTCAACGCCGACGGTTTTTACGTGGAAGCCCACGTGAAACTGCGGCCCGTGGATTTCACCACCGAAGGCATCTTCCTTTGCGGGCTGGCCCATTCGCCGAAGTTCATTGATGAAAACATCGCGCAGGCGCGAGCCGCCGCCGCGCGGGCGGCCACGGTGCTGTCCAAGACGCAGCTCGATGTCAGCGCCCAAGTCTCCTACGTGGACCAGCAGAAATGCATCTCCTGCATGACCTGCGTCACCGTCTGTCCGTATTCCGCGCCGTACTGCAACAAGGACGGCAAGGGCCAGATCGAGGCCGCCAAGTGCATGGGCTGCGGCATTTGCGCCGCCGAATGCCCGGCCTGCGCCATCCAGTTGCATCATTTCGAGACCGACCAGTTCGAGGTGATGATCAAACAGTTATTCGCCGGCGACAACGGTGAAAATGGGGAAAACAGCGCGACCGCGCCCCGGCTGGCGGAAACGTTGACGGCAAAAATTTAAGCCATGAAGACCGAAACAGATCTTGAACAGAAGCAAACTAAGTCAACGAAGAGAAGGCTTGGGCCGGAAAAACTCTGGAATGAGTTGTTCTTTGTTACCTTTGTTTCCTTCTGTGAAATAGCTTTTGCATAACCCATGAAATCCGACGGCTTTCAACCCAAGATCGTGGCCTTTTGCTGCCACTACTGCGCCTATTCGTCGGCAGATTTGGCGGGGTCCATGCGCATCCAGTATCCGCCCAACGTGCGCATCATCCGCACGCCCTGCACGGGCCGGCTGGAGACCGAGTATTTCATGAAGGCGTTCGAGAACGGCGCGGACGGCGTGCTGGTGGCCGGCTGCCTAGAAGGCGGCTGCCATTTTGTAGAAGGCAACCTCTGCGCCAAACGCCGGGTCGATTACACCCGCGACATGCTGGCGGAGATCGGCCTCGAAAAAGACCGCATCCGCATGGTCAACATTTCCGCCGCCATGGCGCGGCCTTTGGCGGACACCATCACCGACATGGTGGAAACCGTCCGCAAACTGGGTCCCAGCCCGCTCAAGAAGAAAAATCTAGTCAAACTGGAGAGTCGCACATGATTGTCGCACAACGAAAAACCATTCCTGACCTGCTGGCCATAGTCGAGAAACACCGGAAACTTCTCGTGCTCGGTTGTGGCACCTGCGTCACCGTCTGCTTGGCGGGCGGACAGCGTGAAGTCAGCATCATCGCGTCCGCGTTGCGCATGGCGGCAAAACTAAAAGGCCTCCCGCTTGAAGTCGAAGAAGCGACGATCGAACGCCAGTGCGACAACGTCTTTCTCGAGCAGGCGGCCGATACCATCAAGAACCACGATGCCGTTCTTTCCCTGGGTTGCGGTGCCGGTGTTCAGGCCCTGGCGGAGCGTTACACCGGCAAACCGGTTTATGCCGGTCTGGACACGGCGTTCATCGGCATCCTGGAGGAACGAGGAGTCTGGGCGGAGAAATGCGCAGCCTGTGGCGCGTGTGTGCTCCACCAATACGGCGGGATTTGTCCCGTCACCCGCTGTGCCAAACACATGTTGAATGGCCCGTGCAGCGGCTCCACTGAAGACCACTGCGAAGTGGACACCGCACGCCCTTGTGCCTGGCAGCTTATCTACAAACGACTCAAGGAAATCGGGCAACTGGACCAACTCAAGAAGACGAAACCACCCAAGAACTGGCGTCCGAGTCTGGCTGGCGGCTGCCGCACGATTATCCGGGAAGATCACAGAGTGTGATCCGCCGGAGTTGAATCACCCACCAGCGCCGTACCGTTTTACTGGAGCCCCCCCGTCGCTTCAACAGCCTCCTGAACTAGCAACTTGACGTTTGCCGCCAGTGCGCTCGCAGGCGGTCATGCGTCACTTGGGGTCGTGTGCGGATTCCTTGTCGTCGTGCTCGTGTATTTTGTCGATGCAAAACTGTTGCAGGTTGGTGACCAACATGCCCGCACCATTCAATAGCACTTCGGGTGTCTTGGGTAGGCGCACCACGCCAGCAAGCAGATACTCGAAGTCCTTGTTCTTATAGGAGAAGTTCGCAATGGCGAGGTCATTGAGGAAATCCTTCGAGAACTGGCAGTATGCTTCGATGCCTTCAGCGCGTGCATGCTTGAGCGCCTTTTCCAAGTCGTGTCCGATCTTGACCAACTTCGGTATCGTGTATCCCTTCCCCCGCAAGAATCCCTTCAAGGCTGATTCGATGCAGTGGCAGATGAGATAATAGTCTACCATCTGGTAGCGCAACCGGCGTGGCTCACTTTTTACCACCAGAAACGCGGCTTGATAGAAATCGTACGCCGTTGACCACAATGCGGCTGAGGGAGTCTTGTCCATTTTCTTCATCGGCAGACTCATCATCTTCGCGCACCGCTTGACAACGCGCAAGACTGTTTCGATACTCGTCACGTAATGTGAGGTCCGGCATGTGGGAAAAGCAGACAGAGGATCAAATCACCTTCCTGATGTACACCGACGATTTCCGCAGCTATTGGGGACTCGGCCACGCCCTCAGCGGTGGCCATAAGATTGTCAATCATCGCGCCCATGAATACGTGAACGGTGACGCGAACACCAACACGGCGGAATCATTCTTCGCCCTATTAAAGCGCGGCGTAGTAGGCATGTTCCATCACGTCTCAAAGCGGCACTTGCCGCGCTACTGCGATGAATTCAGTTTCCGCTGGGATCACCGCAAGACCACGGACGGGGAACGCATGGTTAGCGCCATTAAACAGTCGGAAGGCAAGCGGCTGATTTATCGGCTCACTGTCGGCGGTGTCCGCGATAAACACTGGGGAGATGAGCGAACAATAGCTGGAGAACACCAAGACGACTAATTGCCAATGCTGACCAGCTTACCCGCAACGGCGTTTAGGGGGTGAAAAAATATAATGAATCCTAACCCGTGTATTATACGACCGAAAACGGCTATCGCAAAAGAACTGATCGGCTGGATTAGGACCCGGGATGGGTTTGTAACGGTTCTTTACTGGAAAAAGATGATTTGTCCATAAGACCCTCAGTACGAGCCTTATATGAATCGCTAAGGCTATTCAGTTTTCCGAATTGGTAGCGTTTTTCTAGCTTTTCCCTACTATTTGGGCTAGATTCTTGCTGAGATTTGTGCTTGACATGCAATCGATCTGTCACAATAATCCGCCGCAAACTGAGGAGAAGATAGGACTTTTTGTGGATTTCGGTTCACCACTGTGGGCGTATTCTTATTTGTACAGGGTTGAAGTGAAGCCTTCATGAGCTTGACCATCCAGAATTGTTCGCTCCGCACGGTGGAAACAGATGTACGTGTTCAGTTAAACTGTTGATCAGAATAGTACACTACGGGAGGAAACCCGATCATGGAACCAACGACTTCTACTACAAAGACGGAGGGAGCGACTCCGAACACACCATCTGCAGGTAAGGGTGTTTTCTATTATGCACGGCTCGTAAGTGGCTGCAAGTTCGATGAGAAAACTGAAAAGGCTGTCGGGAAATTGCTTGAGGCCAACAAAGAGGTGGTTCTGAATTGCGACCCAAAGAAGCATAAGCACTGGATTATTGACCTCAAATCTATCCTAATAACAGGTCGACACGCCTTGAAGCACTAATTTTGCAGCGCCGGTATTCTTATACCGAAACAAGTTTTAAGATTTGACCCCGTTTGGCTAGAGCATCTGTATGAAGCCAAATGGGGTCAAACGTAAGTGGAATGGAGGCGCAGTATGAGGTTAGAAGCACACCGAGCCAAAACGCTCATGGTGCGTGGTATGGCGGCAACAATCAACAAGTTGCTCAATGATTTGCACTCCGTGTCTGGCGCTGATGATATAGAGGGATTCCTCCATGATTTGAAGATAACATTGATATTCCCCGGGGAGATGGACTTGTCGCTGGATTCCGTCACAGCTTATAATCTCGAAATTGCCGAAGGGTATCGGGTCTTCATTTCGCCACGCATCATGAGCCATCCTGACCCGTTCAAAAGGGCTGTGATGGTCAACCAATGTGCAGCACACGAACTTGCGCATATCATCGCTCACGATCCGCCGGGTTATTATGCTTTTGAAGCGGTTCATGCTCCACCCATCAGAGATGCACTGGAGGCCTTGAGGAAATACTTGTTCGATCCAGACATCCGGGCATCCATTGAAGACAGAACGGAACTGTTGGCCACGGCGCTGCTGTTTTACCCGAAGAGACAATTCAGTAACTTGGTCTGGCAGAGGGACATCGCTAACTACCGCAATATATCTCAGACGCTTATCGCTTCACTGGATTGCTGTGTTAAGTGGGGACTTCTTGATTTGCCCCTATTGCCATCGCATTACGTCAAGTTTAACGCGGAAACGGGCCATGTAGAAGATTTTTATATCCCACAAGACGTGCCAGACTACTCACGGTTTGGGTGGGATATGGAGGGAGTACTTCAAGATCGCAAGACAGTTGCTTATAGGGCTATGAGGACCAAGTGCGACCAAGAAGGTGTGACGACTTGTCCTGTTACCAAACTACCGTTTTACTGTCGAGCGTACTATGTTCCAGCCGATCCCCACCTCCAAATCCCTGCCAAAATTATCGTATCCGGCTACCCGGAAAGCCAATACGACACTCTGAAGAGCATCGCCGTTCATAGCTAGAAGCACGCTTCGACCTCTCGCGTTGTTCAAATCAGATTCCCAGAACAAACGCAGAATGAATCGCCCTCCCCTAATCACGGCTCGCCCCCTGCGGGGTTGCCGCACCAAACACTAGGAATTGTGGCTGGTTTGTCAACCAGACAAGTCCGTTCATTTGTTGGTCGCTGCGGGCAACTGGGCCATACCACCCAGCAGGGATCCTGATGCGAATTGGGCATGCCCGACGCGCCCGATCCGGCCCAATTCCCTTTGACACCATCGAGCCAATTATTCAATGGTTAGGGCGTGTTGCCCAAATCGGTTTCCACGCCTTTCGGTGTAGCGGCATTTCTGCGAAACGCCGAATTCCTTCGGGAAATGAACGACCCGCGCTTCCCAGAAGCGCAGCTACAACCAGAAAAATCAAGGGGGAATCGGGGTCGCGTCTAATTATTCTCCAATTGGAGAGACGAGCGGAACGATCACCACCAACAGTTGGAGTCCTCTGATTGGACCCCGTCTCTCCTGCACTCCAAAAACAGTTTCCTATCTTACTTGCCTCCATTCTCATCGAGAATGAGTACAGGCTTCGCTGGGGTCAGGTCTCTTGTTTCTGTAAATCACATTCGCCGTTCTCATTCAGGCGTCGATCAGGGGAGAACGTAACGGCGGCAAGCGGGACGGCCCCGCCGTGGCAGCGATCGTCACAAAGCGATGGTTCTGTAAAATTGCTCCACCTTGCTGAACTGGTTCTCGATCTTGGGCTCAAGATGACATTCCTGTGCCATCTCGGCGAATGGCCCAGACCACCAAGCCGGTGGCGGCGCGAGGGCGTGGGGAACTTCGTGAGTTTTTCGCCGTTGAAATGTTTCGTGAATCGCATTCCGCAACCGCACGGTGTCAAGATGGGACTGCTCAACTAGGAGAACCAGATCCACCAGGTCTCTCACGCGGGAGTTTTCGCGGCCTTCTCGCGGGAGTGTGTACGCGTGAACCTTCTCGGCGAACTGTTCCTCGGACGAGATCGCCGGGAACTGTGCGGCAGCGATACCGGCGAACCCCAGCCAGTCCCTGCCGCGGAGCAACTGGTATGGCTCGCGCAGGACATCGCCAGTGCTGACATCCAGATGGAACTTCACGAAAGCGCGTCCCGCCAGCCGTGCCTCGACAGGAAACCGCGCGCCGCCATAAGGGGCGGCATCCAAGTCCTGAACCGCTTCGCCAATCAGAAAAGTGAAGTGGTCCCGTGAACCCGTCCCGGCAGCCTCACGCAACATTCCCAGAACGGTTCCCGCATTCGCTTCCCAACTTGCCGAGAGTGATAGAAGTTGCTTCAACGCCAAGTCGATGTCACGCGTGGTTCGGGCGGTCTTCACGCGCAATTCCATCGCGTAGCCGCCTTTGAGCACCCACGGAGCATCCGGCAAGGCAAACAACCAACACAGCAGACGGTCAAACGCCACCTGTCGGCGCACGCGCTGGAGATCAACGCCTTCCTCCATCGCTAATTTATTCAGGCGCACTTCGAGGGCGGTGCGAAACGCAGCAGCCGAGACGTAGTTTCGTGCCGGCTTCATCTCTTGTGTTCCGACAGGAGCTTCTCAAACCAGGTCGCGTGTTTTCGGCGGCGACGCAGATCAACGATTTCGCGGGTGGTGATGAGTCCTCGACTCCGCCCTTCGGCCAGAGCTTGCGCGATGATATCGCGGGCTACCAGTTCGGTCGCCGCCAGATCAACGATGGTCCGTAGCGGGCGCGTCACCCGGAAGCCCTGCCTTTGCTCAACATCCTTGTCATCGAGGGATGCGCGATGCAGCACCAGTATCATCGGCATCTTGGCGCTACGGCGAAACGTGGGCGGAACCGTCATGTGCAGTCTGGCGGGATTGACATCCGACAGTTCGTGGATGCTCAGAGCGGTCTGATGAGAATAAACCCCTTCGGGGACGCCCGCGCGATTCCGTGACCAAAGAGAATAGATGACGAGTTGTTCTTCGTCAGATTGCGGAAAGCGAGCCAGTCGATAAATGCCACGAGCAGCGCGCACCCAATTCCCGGCCTTGACGTGATGCGCCTGGCTGCCGGGCAGATAACCGACATCAGCCGCCTGACCGGCAGTGAAATAGCCTTGCTGCTCTTCCGCGATTGCATAGAGGGCCGCAGCAATGGATTTTACGCGTCCATGCACTCCACACATATACAAGAGAATTGTATAAACATGCAAACACCTTCTTTGCATGCCGAGAATCCCCCAAACGGAAGGAATATAGTAAGCTCGCGTGAGTCAATTGATGAGGTTGCTCCAATTGCCGGCGGAGAACGCCCTGAGCAACCATAATACGGGCCATTTCGTCAGGCACGACGCCAGACGTTTGTGCGCATGCTGAAGAACTTGCGCGCTGGCGAATGACACCAAATACGGGCTGGCGGCGGGCGTGTTTATGGAGAGTGTTGACACGGCGATGCGGTTCGCCAAGGAGTTGGAATCAGGCAACATCCACATCAATTTGGGACCGCAGTGGCGGGCGGATTCAATGCCCTACGGCGGCCTGAAGGAAAGCGGATTCGGCAAGGAATGGCCGTGCTACGCCATCGAGGAGGTCACGGAGTTGAAGGTGGTGTGTTTCCACTTGAACAATTGAAAGTGTTGACGTATTTCGTGCTGTCTGCTAAGAGTGGGCCGGAATCGAGTGCCCATTCAGAGGAGGTGGGCAAGGTGTTGCTAACATCTGGCGGCGATTTATGCAAACAGTCACACAGCCAGCGTTGGGAGGCGCGTCCGCTGTGGATACGCACGTGCAGAATCACAGTATTCGAGTCGAGCGCAAGCATTTCACGTTTGACCTGAAAGAGAATCCGCGTGGGAAATTCTTGCGGATCACCGAAGAGGTCAATGGTCGTTACGATGCGATCATTATCCCCCTGACGGGCCTCGAACAGTTTCGCGACGCGTTGAACGAAGTGATCAAGTTCAGCAAGACGCTCCCCTCAACACAGTAACTAGCGGCGGACTTTGGTTCGGCCATCAATCCAGCAGCACTCTCGGCTGGCCACGGGCACATTCTTGTCGGTGGGAAGACCGTCCAGTTTTCTGACTGCGCTGCGGCGCGTGTCGGCGCTGTGCGAAGACCGTTACGGGTTTGCGCCAGGCGCGCCCGTGGATTTCAACGCCTTCCGGAGAGATCTTGCCGCCTCCTCCTGCACAGTGAGGTCGGGGTCGTTGATGAGATGCACGAGAGCGTTCGTGACCTCAGCGGGGGGATAGTCGCCAAGCGCTTCGGCGGCACGCCGGCGGTAGTCAGCATCCTGACTATTGACGGCATTCGTTAGCGACTCCAGTACCACCGGCTCTTTCAGCTTCGCCAGGGCAGCAGCCAGGTTGAATTGTTGCCGGCTGTTCGCACGCTGGTATGCCGTCAGCAGAAGATCACGGTTCGCTGGACTCGCGATCTGCCGCAAAGCCGTGGCGGCGGCGAAACGGACGAACCCGTCGTCGTCGTTAAGCAGAAGGACCAGCCAGCCGGCAGCGCGCGGGTCGCCGATTTCGCCCAGAGCCTTTGCGGCCTCAGCGCGTACAAACCAATTATCATCGTGGAGCAAACGGAACAGGGGCTTCACGGCGGCGCAACCGCGTTTTTGGCCGAGGGCGCGCGCGCAAAACCGCCGCACTGCGGGCATCGAATCATCCAGCCCATGCACCAGGTCGCGGCAGTTGATCGGAATGGATTGCTCGGCGATAAGCCGGGCGGCGCCAGATCGCACCAGCGGATCGCGGTGACGCAAGGCCCGGGCCAGGACCGGGTCGCCTGCTGGAAGACTGCGCAAAGCCAAGAAGGCTGAGTCAAGCTGTTCCGCGTTGAGCAGAATCAAGACACGCAGTTGCAGCAATTCGCGGCAGTCGGGATGCTGTTTGAGACAAGATTCCACTGTCTCCATGGCTGCCTGAAGTCGATTGTCCTTGATTAAGGAATTAGCGGCTCGCAGAGCGTTTTGCTCCGGGCTTTTCTGACAGCCCGTCAGCAGAATCAAGGTGGCGGCTATCCAGTACTTCATCATTGAGGAAAATGAACCCATTGAGATAAAAAGACCGTCGCAACTGACAAAATCTCGGTTATCATCGCGCCTGTTTGCAGAAGGTCAAGAGCGAAACTGGGCTTCTAAGTTGACACCCCTTTCGGTGGCCCGTACATTAGTTCGATCATGGGCGTGACGATGGTCAGCGGAAGCGCAGTCCCTGCAAAGGCAGAAGCATCGAATCTGTTGAAACTGCTCGGTCCGGTTTGTGCTGAGTTGAACCGGGTGGAGGAAGTCTTGGCGGAACAGGTGCATAGCGGATTCGCCCCGGGAGTGACCGATTACATCAGCTATGTGCTCGGGGGAACGGGTAAACGGTTGCGCCCCGCCCTGGCGTTGCTGGCCGCAGGCGCAACGGGCCGCATTGATGAAGGTCATATCACTCTGGGCGTGATCGTGGAATTGATTCATGTGGCGACTCTTGTCCACGACGACATTTTGGACGAAGCCCAGCTACGCCACGGCCTTCCGACTTCTAACTGGCGCTGGGGCAGTGAGATCAGCGTGCTGCTTGGCGATTGTTTGTTTGCCCATTCGCTGCGTTTGGCGGCTGCCTATCCCACTACGATCGTTTGCCGCAGAATCAGCGAGGCCACCAACACGGTTTGTTCGGGCGAGATTCTGCAGACTCAGCGGCGGTTTGACCTCGATTTGGCGGTGGAACAGTACCTGGACATCATCAACATGAAAACCGGGGCATTGTTTGCGGTGAGTTGCGAGCTGGGGGCGCTTTTGAACGCAGCACCGGCCAAGGTGGTCAAATCTTCGCACGAGTTTGGAAGTAATTTGGGAATTGCCTACCAGATTTACGACGATTGTCTGGATATTTTTGGTCAGGAGCGTCAGGCAGGCAAATCACTGGGGACAGACGTGAAAAAGGGCAAATTGACATTGCCGTATCTCTTGCTGCTGCAACACGCGGGCGCGAGCAGCCGCCAGGAATTCGGTGAAATGATCTTTCGCGATGAGCCAGGCGCACGAGCCAAATTACTCAGCTTGGTGATGGGGAACGGCGTCATGACGGAATCGCTCCTCACCATCGACAAATACATTGCTCAGGCCGAAGCCAATCTGGCCGACCTGCCTTCCAACGTCTACTCGAAAACCTTGTCCGACCTCCTGGGTTTCATTGCCGGCAAGAGCAAGTTATTGTTGAAGGAGGAGATTGCGGCGTGACCGCGTTCATGAAGCTTTCGGACAAATTCAAATTTGGCGCGGCAGCAAAACACGCGGCCGACCATCCACCGGCGTCAGCATCGCACCTGGTTGAGCAGACTGTCGATCTTCATCATGAAGATGACGAAACGCTTGTCGCCAAAACCCAGCGCGGAGAAAAAGAAGCTTTTGACATCCTCGCCGAGCGATATAAAGAGCGGCTGTACGCCACGATTTATCACATGACCAGCAATCACGAGGACGCCAACGACCTTGTGCAGGACGCGCTCATCAAGGCGTATAAGAGCATTGGCAGCTTCAAGAGCCAGTCCAGCTTTTACACCTGGGTCTATCGCATCGCCGTCAATCGCACGATCAATTTTCTGAAACGCCGCAAAAACCGCAACCACTACAGTCTTGACGACATCGACGGCAACATCCAGACCGATCCCGATTTTGTGGAGCTGATGTCACATATGACGCCGCGGCGAGAAGTCGAGTTGAATGAGCTGCAGGAAAAATTGAACGAAGCCCTGCAAAAACTGTCTGAACCGCATAGAGCGGTAGTGATTATGCACGACGTTCAGGGAATGACACATGCGGACATCGCAAAGGTGATGAAGTGCTCGGAAGGCACCGTGCGGTCGCGCTTGTTTTACGCGCGGCAGCAGTTGCAGGCCTACCTGGGCGAGTATCTGTGAGTGGAGTCGATATGGAGTGCAGCAAAACGCAACGTTTGTTCGACGATCTTTCCGAAGACCGGCTTCCCGAGACTCTTTCGCGGGAAGTGCGTCGTCATCTGGATGAATGCACCGATTGCCGTGTGGCACAGCAGCGTGCAGCGCGGTTGCAGCAGTTGCTGGCACTGAAACGCCACGAGCGACCTTCACCGGAGTATTTCGATGACTTTCTCGGCGAGTTTCATCAACGCCTCCAAGCGGAAACCCGAACACAAGCGGGGTGGTGGGAGCAACTCGTTGCGAGCTTCACGATTGAGCGCTCGCGGGTGTGGCCCTATGCGTTTGCTGGCGGGATGGGAGTATTGCTGGTTGTCAGCGTCCTGATGTCGAGAGGAGTTATCCCGATGGCGCGGCCTGTCGCAAGCGACGCGCCGCAAGCGGCCAACGATATTTCAATACCAACGTTTGCAGCAGCCTCACCGTCCACACCGGCGAAGGCCGTTGCCTCAACCTTGTCCCGCTCAGTTGAACCCTCCTTGGCGGGCAGCGTAGTGATCATTCCCGCGGTCGCGCACAATGCTAATGCCGAAGTCAGCGCGCCGCGTTACGTCCTGGATCGCATCACGGTAACGCCTGCCAGTTATGAGGTCGCCAGCAGCATTCATTTCTAAGCCACGGGTTGCGGTGTTTGTGGCGTGTCTCGGCATCCTGGGCGCCCGGTCGCTTGATGCCGCCAGTCTGCTGGAAACGATGGACAGCGAGGTGTCCTCGCTCTACCAGAAATCCAAAGAGGCAATCGTCAGAGTTCACGCCCAGCGCGCACTTCTGATCCCTGGCTTACCCTTCGGGCAACCGCTCGGGCAACCGCATCGCGCCGGCACCGGTTTTTTCATCGATGGCCAAGGTCGTTTACTGACCGCAGCCACGGTTGTAGATGACGCGGAGAGTTGCTGGATCGAATGGGACGGACAGAGAATCCCGGCCAGGATTCTGGGTTCCGATCCAGAAACCAACCTCGCCGTGTTGCAGGTTGACCCGGAGAAGTGCGTCGGCGCAGGTCATCAGATGCCATTCCTGGCGGAGGGAAATTCCGACGAATTGAAGGTCGGTTCCATGGTGATCGCCATCGGATTTCCCTACGATCTGCCCAGTGCGCCCAGCGTCGGGTTCGTGGGAGGATTCGACATCAGGTGTGGCTCTCGCCAGTTTATGACCAGCCACTTCCGCGCGGGATGCAAACTCGCTCGAGGGGAAGGCGGGGGCCCGTTGCTGAACACGCGCGGCGAAGTCGTGGGAATTGCAGTCGCCATGTCTGGTGATGACCAATGCTATGCGTTACCGATCAATGCCGCGAAAAAGGTGGCGGCCAACATCCTGCAGGATGGCCGCGTGCAACATGGATGGGTCGGCCTGAACGTCTCGGAACGTCGAATCCCTCCAGCCTCGCTCGCTTCCAGCCAATGGCAGGTCTCAATTCAGCAGGTTCACTCCAACTCTCCTGCCGCCGGAGCCGGATTCCGCGACCAGGATATCCTGTTAAACGTCGACACTAACTGCGTCCATCGCTCTGCCGACGTACTGGACGCGATGTTCCTGCACCGATGTGGCGAACAGATCGAGTTCACGGTGTTACGCGACGGCCAGACGCAGCAGGTCACGGTCGTCGTCGGCGTGCGACCGGCTGCCGAGATACTCATGGCGCAGCCGCCGCCGCAGTTGCCGAGCACTCAGCCTGGAACACCAAGACTGAATATCGTGCCCGTCTCCGGGCCCCAGCACTGACGCAGTTCGCGCAAGCGGTTACTTCTTGCCGATCCTGGCGCGGACATCGTCGAGCTGGCCCGCCGAACCCAGCACTTGATTCTTGTGCGCGATCATCTTCGCATACTCTTCTATGAACGGCTTGCCGACATCGCGCAGGTCGAACTTCTCGGGATGATCGCGGAAGAATTCGCGGTGCACGCGCGTCCAGACCAGGCGCCCGTCGGTGTCGATGTTGACCTTGCACACGCCCATCTTCGCCGCCGGCAGGAAATCCTCCTCGGGCACGCCGCTGGTGTCCCTCATCTTGCCGCCCGCGGCGTTGATGCGGTCGATCTCGGATTTCGGCACGCTCGAACTGCCGTGCATGACCATCGGATAGTTGGGCAACCGCTTCTGAATGGCTTCGATCACTTCGAGGTGCAGGCCGAATTTCTTGCCCGGCTCGGCCTTGAACTTGTAGGCGCCGTGGCTCGTGCCGATGGCCACCGCCAGCGAATCGCATTTGGTCAGTTCGACAAACTTCTTCGCCTCATCCGGGTCCGTCAGACAAACGCTGCCGACAATGTCTTCCTCGACCCCGCCGAGCCTGCCGAGTTCCGCTTCGACCGACACGTTGCGCGCGTGCGCCTTCTGGACGACCCGCTTGGTGATCTCGGCGTTCTTGTCGAACGGCTCGTGGCTGGCGTCGATCATCACCGAGCTGTAGAAACCCGAATTGATGCAGTCGTAGCAGCTTTCCTCGTCGCCGTGGTCAAGGTGGACCGCAAAAATGGCTTCGGGAAACACCTGTTCGGCGGCGCGAATGATCGCTTCGAGAAAGCGCTTGTCCGTGTACTTGCGTGCGCCCTTGCTGATCTGGATGATAAACGGCGCCTTGCTCTGGATGTTGCCCCGGAACAAGCCGACTGCCTGTTCCAGATTGTTGATGTTGTACGCGCCAACGGCGTATTTGCCGTAGGCGATCTTGAACAACTGCGCGGTAGTGACAATCATTTTCGATTCCTCTTGATAACAACTGAACCCGATTCATCGGGTCGGGGTGAAACCAACAACTCTCAAGCCGAGACTAGCGAACCCACCCCGGCCCGTCAAACTTGATTTTGCCGTCGTGTCAGTACGGCAGCGGGAACATCGCGGTCAGGGCGCGGACGTTTTCTTTCACGTTTCCCGCCACGGCGGGATCGTCAGGCTTCGCCAGCACTTCGGTAATGAGCGCGGCGATCTGTTCCATCTCCGCTTCCTTCATCCCGCGGGTGGTGACGGCGGGCGTCCCGAGGCGGATCCCGCTGGTGACGAGCGGTTTCTCAGGGTCGTAGGGGATGAGGTTTTTGTTCGTCGTGATGCCGGCGCGGTCGAGCGATTCCTGCGCGGTCTTGCCCGTGATTTTCTTCGGGCGCAGGTCAACCAGCATGAGATGGTTGTCGGTGCCCCCGCTGACGATGCGGAAACCGCGCGCAGTGAGCGCGGCGGCGAGCGCGTGCGCATTCTTCACGATTTGCCGCTGATAATCCTTGAAATCGGGTTTCATCGCTTCGAGGAAGCAGACGGCCTTGGCGGCGATGATGTGCATGAGCGGGCCGCCTTGAATGCCGGGCAGCACCCACGAGTCGATGTCTTTCGCGTATTTCGCCTTGCACAGGATCAGACCCGAGCGCGGACCACGCAACGTCTTGTGCGTCGTCGTCGTGACGAAATCGGCATACGGCACGGGGCTGGGATGGATGCCCACGGCGACGAGGCCTGCGATGTGCGCCATGTCGACGAACAGCAGCGCGCCAACGCTGTCGGCGATGTCGCGCATCTTCTTGAAATCAATGATGCGTGGGTAAGCGCTCGCACCGGCTGTGATCATCTTTGGACGACACTCCAGCGCCAGCTTGGCGAGCTGGTCGTAGTCAATCGTCTCGGTGTCCTGCCGCACACCGTAGTGAACGACTTTATAGAACCGGCCCGAGAAGTTGCGGGGCGACCCGTGTGTGAGATGCCCGCCGTGCGCCAGTTCCATCGTCAGAATCGTGTCGCCATGCTGGATCGTGGCGAAGTAAACCGCCATGTTGGCCTGGCTGCCGCTGTGCGGCTGGACGTTGGCGTGCTCCGCGCCGAACAGTTGCTTGGCGCGGTCGATGGCGAGCTTTTCGGCGATGTCCACGTACTCGCAGCCGCCGTAGTACCGCTTGCCGGGGTAGCCCTCGGCGTACTTGTTGGTCAGGACCGAGCCGGCGGCCTCAAGGATCGCGGGCGAAGTGAAATTCTCGCTGGCGATCAACTCGATGTTTTCCTGCTGGCGACGTTTCTCGCGCTGGATCGCGTCGAAGATTTCAGGGTCGGTCATGGCCAGGGCGGAAGTCTTGTTATCAGTGACAGCGGTGACGACGGGGGGATGATCCATTTGTTTCACGCGCCGCTCGTGGCGGCCTCCTTCAAACTTCGTGTTGAGCCAGACATCCAGAATGGACTCGGCCTTCTGATTGTCGATGTCCCATGCGGCAAGCACGAGGATGTTGGCGTCGTTATGTTCGCGGCTCAGGCGGGCCCACTTCTCATCGCTGACCAGTGCGGCGCGCGCGCCGAGAATGCGATTGGCGGCGATGCTCATGCCGACGCCGCTCTTGCAGAGGAGCACGCCGCGGTCGAAATTGCCGGCGACGACCTCCCGGGCAACGCGGAAGGCGTACTCCGCGTAATCGGCAGGCTCCGCCGAATGCGACCCGAAATCCGAGAACTGATAACCGTGCTGGATGAGCCAATCCTTGAGCGCCTCCTTCATCTGAAAGCCGCCGTGATCGCCAGCGAGAGCGATCCGGCGCGGTTGACCCTGTTCCGAGCGGGGTTGATCGGCGGCGGAGGCGACTTCTGCGGCAGTCTTTTGCGCAGCGGTTTCCGTCTGTTTCACGAACTCCAGAATGCTCGGCAACGCCGCGTGAATCTGGTCGCGGGTCCGGCGATAGACCTCCAGCGGTTGGCCGATGGGATCGGCAATATCTTTGCCGATGACTTCGGCGTCTTCGAATTCGCGCAGCAAAAAGGTCTTTTCGGCTGCCGCGGGATAAATCGTGTGGATGGCGTCCTGTTGTTGGCGCGTCATCGTGAAGATGAAATCCGCCTGTTCCACCGGCGAGACGCGCAAGGATTGGCTTCGATAATACGAGATGTCGATGCCGAGTTCGGCCATGACCTGCACGGCGAACTCGCTGGGCGGGTGTCCGTCCAACGCGCCGAGCCCTGCCGACATCACCTGAAGCTGCAGGTCGGTGCGTCCCTTCGACAGGTCACGCACCAAGCCTTCAGCCATCGGGCTGCGACAAACATTGCCTGTGCAAACAAACAGAATGGTTTTCATGGCGAAGCCGGGAAACTGGAGTCGTGGAGTAATGGAGTAGCGGGGAACATGCCGCCGGTCTTTCTCATTATGCCGTCACTCCTGTATCCCAATACTCCATTCCCGCATTCTCCTACTGCGACGACAACAATACGCGGATTCCTTTCAAAATATCGACCGCCCGCTGCAGGACGACATCACGCACTTTCTGAATCTCACCCTCTTTTTCACCGGCTTCGGGCGGCTCGTCGGCGCTGATGGCTTCACCGCGGAACACCTTGACCAACTCGGCCTCGGACAATACTCTCTTTTCCTGGCGCGGTCGCAGGCTCGCCGACAGCGTCACGTTTGTGGACGCGCTCAAAACCGCATCCTGCTCCACCTTGGGATCGATTTTGACGGGGATGTCAGGCGTGACACCACCGGGAAAGATTTCGCCGTCCTTCGGCAGTTCGATCTTGGCTGTTGCCACCCGCAACACGCGGCCATCGTCCAGTTTGAAGTCCTGCCACGCGACTGCGGATCCAGCCGTTTTGCCGCCGACCAGAATCGCGCGGTCTTGCGCGTGCAACGTCCCTGCCAACACTTCGGCGCTGCCGCGCGTCTGGGCGTTGATGAGCACCATCAGCGGCGCTTCGCTCAACTCGGGCGCAACGACGCGCGGCGTTTCAGCAGCGCGAAATATTTTGGGAGCGCCCGCCGATTGCTTGAGAGTGAACAACTCCTGGTTCGGCGCGATGAATCGACTGGCGACCTCTGCCGCCACGGCGGAATTCGTCCCGTCGGCAAACCGCAAGTCCAGAACGTAACCCTCGACCTTGGCGTCGGAAAATTTCTTCAACTCCGCGTCCAGCATTGCAACCGTTTCCTCCGCGAGGTCGGCGAGGCGGATGTAACCGATGTGCGGATCGATGATCTCAACGCGGGTCAGCGGCTCGTTGGTGATGGGACTTGACTGTACGACGGGCGTCGCATTCGACTGCGCCTCCTCAGGAGTCAGAATCTGGGCGCCTCGCCCGAGTGCCTGCAAGATTCCGTCAATCGTCGCGTCGTTGAGCAGTTTCTGGTCAAGTTTGTCGCGGTCCACGTAATGCGACTTCAGGAGGTTGATAATCTCCTTCGTCTGGCTCAACTCGCCGTCGTCGGTGGCAGCGCGCGATTGGCCGGGCAAGCCAATGCCAAAAAACAGACCACAGATGGAAAGGACCATTGCTGTTTTCTTCATGTTATCCTGCAATCCTTTGCTTGATTCGCCGCCACTCTACGACCTTCATAGCGCGCGGGCGGCAATGTCGCGCCGATAGTGTGCCCCCTCAAAGTGAATGCGACTCACCGCATCATAGGCGCGGCGCGCCGCTTCTGCGAGGTTTTCGCCCAGCGCTGTCACGCCCAGCACGCGGCCGCCGTCGGTCACGATCTGTCCGCCGGCGTCGCGTTTCGTGCCGGCGTGAAACACCATCACGTTAGCCAATTCGGACGCCTCTTTCAATCCCTCAATCGGCTTGCCGCGCTCGAACTGCCCCGGATAGCCACCGGAGGCGATCACGACGCATACTGCCGCTTCGCGTTTCCATTTCAATTCCAGCTTGTCGAGTTGACCGTCCGCCGTGGCTTGCGCCGCCTCGGCCAGATCGCAATCCATCCGTGGCAACACCGCTTGCGTTTCCGGATCGCCAAAACGGCAGTTGAACTCGAGCACCTTCGGCCCGTCTTTCGTCAGCATCACTCCCGCATACAACACGCCGCGATATTCAATGCCTTCGGCCTGCAACCCTTTCAGCGTGCGGCTGAAAATATCGTCGATCTCTCCGCCCACGGCTGCGTCAACCACGGGCGTGGGCGAGTACGCGCCCATCCCGCCGGTGTTCGGGCCGCGGTCGCCGTCGAAAGCGCGCTTGTGGTCTTGTGCCGAGGCTAGAATGCGAACGGTCCTGCCGTCCACCAGCGCCATCACCGAAGCTTCCTCGCCGCTCAGGCACTCCTCGACGACCACTTGTGCTCCCGCGTCTCCGAAAACGCGGCGCTCCATGATGTCGGTGATGGCCTGCTCGGCTTCCTCGACTGAGTGGGCGACGACGACGCCTTTGCCGGCGGCGAGTCCATCGGCTTTCACGACCACGGGCGCGCCTTGCTTGCGCACAAACGCGCGGGCCGGATCCGCTCTATCGAAGACCTCCGCGGCGGCAGTGGGAACGCGATGCTTGAGGAGAAATCGTTTCGCGAAAACTTTGCTGCCTTCGAGTTGGGCCGCTCGCTTTGTCGGCCCGAAGATGCGCAAACCCTTGGCTCCGAAAACGTCTGCGATCCCGGCGCACAGCGGCACTTCAGGGCCGACAATGGTCAGATCGATCCTCTTTTCGCTGGCGAACGCGGCCAACTTCTCCACGTCAGTCGCCGCGATCGGCACGCACTCGGCCTGTTGCGCGATGCCGGGATTGCCCGGTGCGCAGAATAATTGCGCGGCCAGTTTGCTTTGAGCCAGCCCCGAATATTTCGTGGCCAGTTTCCAGACCAGGGCGTGCTCGCGCCCGCCACTTCCAATAACCAGGATTTTCATAGCACTCGCGACGGGACTCTAGGGGAAACCGCCCACGACAGCAACATGGAATATGAATCGGTAGTGTCGAGATGCGCCCCAAGCGATATGGCGCGCCGGCGCGCGAGACGTTTTTCTGTTCTTCTGTCCTGCGTCTGGGCTTGTATATTTGCGCCATGAAGGCAGTCTCAAGGTACATCGCGCAAAACCGCCGCCGCTCCTTGAACGAACTCAAAACGCTGATTCGATTTCCCAGCGTCTCCACGCAGCCCGAACACAAGCGTGATGTGCTGGCGTGTGCCGACTGGTTGGCCGGCCATTTCCGTCGCCTGGGACTCGGCGCCAAACTTCACCCGACGAAAGGCAATCCGATCGTCGTCGCAAGGACCCGCTCGCGCAGCGGCTTGCCCACCGTCCTTATCTATGGACACTATGATGTGCAGTCGCCGGAGCCGTTCGAACTTTGGCGCACGCCGCCGTTTGAGCCCGCCGTGCGCGGCGGCAAACTCTTCGGTCGCGGCGCCTCCGACAACAAAGGCCAGTTCTTCGCCCACGTCAAAGCGGTCGAGAGCTATCTCAAAACAGGAACGCCGCTGCCCGTGAACGTCGTTTTCCTCGTCGAAGGCGAGGAGGAAGTGGGCAGCGCCTGTCTCAGCACTTTCGTGCGCGAGCACGCCAGGCAACTGCGCGCCGACTACGTCATCGTTTCCGACACCGGCATGTTCGCGAAGGGCGTGCCCACGATCGCTTACGGCACGCGCGGCATCGCCGCGCTGGAAGTTCGCGTGGATGGTCCAGCGCGCGACCTGCACTCCGGCGTGTTCGGCGGCAGCGTGGCCAACCCGGCGCTCGTTCTTGCCAAACTTCTCGCCGCGTGCGTGGACAGGGACGGCCGCATCACCGTGCCCGGCTTCTACGACGACGTGCAGCCACTGAAGCCATGGGAACGTCGGGAGTTCGCCCGCTTGAAGTTTGACGACAAAACCTACGCCCGCTTCCTCGGCGTCCCCGCGTTGTCGGGCGAAAAAGGCTACACGACGCTGGAGCGACGCTGGGCGCGGCCAACGTTCGAGATCAACGGTATCTTCGGCGGCTACCAAGGTTCTGGCGGCAAGACGATCGTCCCCGCCCGGGCCGGCGCGAAAATCACCTGCCGCCTCGTGCCGAACCAGAAACCCGAAACGATCGCGCGGCTTGTCGCGCAACATCTTCGCCGGCTCTGCCCGAAGACAGTGCGCTTGACCATCACTGGGCAGCATCACTCGCCGACATTTCTCGGATCACCCGAAGGCCACGGTGCCAGGGCGGCAGCCCGCGCGTTGGAAAAAGCGTTTGGCCGCAAGCCGGTGTTCGTGCGCGAGGGCGGTTCGCTGCCGATCCTCGCCGACTTTAAGCGCCATCTCCGTGGCGAAATCATCCTCGTCGGCCTCGGCCTGCCCGACGACAACTGGCATTCGCCGAATGAGAAGATGGATTTGAACAACTTCTACCGCGGCATCGCCATGAGCGCCGAACTTCTGCGCGAGTTAGGCGCCACCCGCAGACCATCGTCTCGACGCAGACGCTGCACCTGTCGCTTGCCCACGGGCCACCCCTCCTGACGCAACAACACCGCGATCCGCCGATAGCCGTACCGCGGATGAGCTTCGGACAATTCCCGCAACCGCTTGCCCAATTGCTCCTGAGCGGTCGAGGGTGGTCGGCCGCGATACCAATACGTCGTATGCGCCTGACGGAGCACGTCTGGTTTCGGGTGCCAAGTCACTGTCTTATTGCTTCACGGCCTGATAGCTGGCAAAATGAAACCGGCCGTTCGGACACACGTTGACGTGGTCGACTGATAGTCTGACCATATTCTCCTGCGGGAAGCCAAACGATTGATGTAGTCCCAAGTTTCGAGTCCGTCCTCCGACCGGGATATAAAATGAGCGAAGCGCCAAAATCCAGTGCATTGAAACCAGCGGGTTTGCCTGACAGGAAGACGGAGGACGGTGCGCCGGTCAATATTGATGCCATCCTGCAATCGATACTCGGCAGGGGAGGCGAACGTTTCGGCATGGTCGCCGCCGTTCTGCGGGGCGAGCGCATCATCGCCCAAGGTGTCGCCGGGGTTCGAAAGAGAGGGACCGCAGAACGCATCACGCTCGATGATCGATTTCACCTTGGTTCCGCCGCCAAAGCCATGACCGCGACGCTCGTCGCGATGCTCGTCGAGGAAGGCAAGCTAAATTGGACCACCACATTGGGCGAACTTTTTGCCGACACGGTGAAGCCCATGCACCCGGCGTGGGAGAAAGTGACATTGCCGCAGGTTCTCGCACACCGCTCCGGCTTGCCCTTTGACCCGGACGGTTTAGTTCGGGCGTTGAGCTTGTTTCTCGCACCCTACGCCAGCTTGCGCAGCCGTCCCGAGTCGATGCGTTCTTCCGAGGAAACTTTGCCGCAGCAACGCCTGGAAATCGCGAGGCAGGCCCTTTCGCGCCCGCCAGGAATCCCTCCGGGCACCAAATTCTGGTATTCCAATGTCGGCTACATTCTCGCGGGGGCAGTGCTGGAACACCTCACCGGTCGTGCGTGGGAAGACCTGATGCGCGAACGACTGTTTCAGCCACTGGGCATCAGCACGGGCGGATT
>Ga0116116_1000069_pt1 | contig 116410 bp, 116 predicted proteins | sample June2015DPH_10_1_FD_89722 | JGI IMG/M metagenome (GOLD analysis project Ga0116116, IMG submission 89722) | Peatland microbial communities from SPRUCE experiment site at the Marcell Experimental Forest, Minnesota, USA - June2015DPH_10_150 | ecosystem: Environmental > Terrestrial > Soil >... | reverse complement strand
ACACACTACAAAAAGGGTTCTCTGACCCAGGTGAAAACTCAAGTTCTCCTGCCTTCCTCTTGAATGAGTAAAACCCCATTCTTTTAGACTCTATAACACAAATGATAAGTAGGAGGTGAAGTCTTCAGTGAGGATTTATTCCACTGTCTCCACCTTGATAAGATTCGTGGATCCAGAAATGCTGATCGGGACCCCGGCGATGATAACGATCTTCTCTCCTTTTGAGGCCATTCCCAGCTCTTTGGGCATCCTCTTCGACCTCTCCAACATCTCATCCGTATCCTTCCAATCAGAGACAAGGATAGGATAGACTCCCCAACAGAGATTGAGCTTTCTGACTGTTGATAGGTGTCGGCTCAATGCGAGAATGGGTTGGCGGGGTCTATGCTTCGACACCCATCGTGCCGTACTTCCTGATTCGGTTGGCGTAACGATGACCCTCGCTCCCACTTCCTCAGCAAGTAAAGAAGCAGCGTAGGTGATCGCCTGTGGGAGATTCATTCCTTCGTCTGTTTCCCTCCTTAAAAATAGAGGGTGAGGAAATTCTTCTTCTGCCGATTGAGCAATCTTCGCCATCATCTGAAAAGCTTCGACAGGAAATTGACCGCTGGCCGTCTCCTCCGAAAGCATCACTGCATCCGTCCCGTCATAGATGGCATTGACTACATCGGTGACCTCTGCTCGAGTGGGTTGGGTATGGTCAACCATCGAGCGAAGCATTTGGGTAGCCGTGATCACAGGCTTTCCTAAGATATTGGCCTTCCGAATCAATCTCTTTTGAACATTTGGAATCTTTTCAATCGGAGTCTCCACACCTAAGTCTCCCCGGGCCACCATGATCCCATCTGAGGCTGAAATAATTTCGTCAATATTGTCTAAAGCCTCTTTCCTTTCGATTTTGGCAATAACTGGAATATCGGCTGACTCCTTCTCTAAAATGCTTTTAACTTCTTCGATGTTAGCGGCTCTTTGGATATAGGAGAGAGCAACCAAATCCACTCCATGTTGAATGCCGAAGAGAAGATCCCCATGATCTTTCCCTGTAAAGGCTGAAACCAGAGGGGTTCGGGTTGGAAAGTTCATCCCTTTATGGGAAGTTAAGATTCCTCCCACGATCACCTGACATCGGATATTCTTCCCATCACTTTCTAAGACGTTCAGTTCAATCATTCCGTCAGCCAGAAGAATCCTATCCCCTGGTTTCACCTCCTTAGGAAGAGTTGGATAGGTAACGAATGCCTTTTTCTCATCACCTACAACCATCTCATTAGTGAGAAAAAATTCCTTCCCTCTTTTCAACTCTACTCCACCCTCTTTCATCACACCGATCCGAATTTTGGGACCGCCGAGATCCTGAAGGATGGCAACGGGCTGTCTCAATCGGTCGGCAATTTGACGAATGGTTTTGATTTTCCTTAAATGCTCTTCGTGAGTCCCATGGGAGAAATTGAGCCGTGCCACATTCATCCCGGTCTGGATCAGAACTTCCAAGATCTGAGGCGATTCGCTTGCCGGACCAATGGTACAGACAATCTTCGTCTTCCTTCCCTTTTCTCCAATCATTTGTACCCTCACTCTTTCTCCAATAAATAAGCGACTTCCCCTCCCCGGAGAGGGATGGTCGAGGAATAGTAAACCCATAAGACAAAAATAGCCAAGGCACTTAAAGAACCATAAATCGCAGTAAATCCTCCCAAACCCAGAACATACCATCCAAAAAATTGTTTTGCTCCTTCCCACAGCAAACTAGTAAAGAGAGCGGCCTGAAGTGCTGTCTTGAAGTTTATCTTTTTATTGGGAATGATCTTATAAATCAAAAAGAACATCCAAAAAGAAAAGAAGAATGGAATGATATATTTTAAAAAGAATCCAATGATTGCTCCCAATTCTAAAGGAGATTTAAAGCTAAAACGATAGCGTTTAAGGTAAGTCATGACAGAAGTGAGTGTTATACTCGCCAGATGGAAGATCCCCACCAAGAGGATCATGAGAAGGTCAATCGCAATTCCCCGAAGGATCCCCTGACCTTTTTTGACTTGAAAAATAATGTTGAGGTCCGTCCTCAAGGAACTGAACACCCATATGGAAGTCCAGATCAAACCTCCGATGCCTAATATTCCAACAATCTCCCGATCCCGGATCACCCTCAGAATGCTCTTCATAATCCTCGGATCTAACGAAGGGACCACATTCTCCAGATAACGACGAATATAGTTTAAAACTTCTCTGTCACTGTAGAGGTATGTCCCGACGAGTGCCAACAATAATAAGAAAAGGGGAATTAATCCGACGAGGAGATTGAAGGTCAGCCCAGAGGATAAGAGAAACCCATTATCATCGTTGAATTTTTTTAAAGCATGCTGAAGAAGACGGAGAGGATCTAAAATATCTTTTATCCAATTCATTGATTTTAATCTATCTCCCTCTTGCCTTTTCACTCTGCCAGATCTGTCTTGATTTCGAGGAGATTGAGGATATCCCTCCGAGTAATCATCCCCATTGCCTTTCCATCTTTGACTACAGGAAGGCGTCCCTCACCGGTACGGATCATTTTTTGCAGCGCATCCACTGCCTCTCCATCTGGATCGAGCATGATCTCCTCTCGAAGGGGCATCATCACCTCTCTCACCGTTTTCTCCATCCATTGATCCCGCGGAATCCCTTTGACCTGCTTCAAGGTAATGATGCCGGTAATTCTCTCCCCTTCTATCACAGGATAGGTAATATATGTGTGGGTGAGATAAAAGTCTTCCACTAACTGATGAATGCGAAGGGAGGACGGAACTGAAATCACATCCCGGCTCATCAATGCCTTCACTTTCACCCCTTCGAGGGCTCCCTTCATCGCTACCTGTTGAAATCCCCCTTCTGCAGTGGACCGTAGAAAGATTCCAATAATGACAAACCAGAACCCACCGATGAGATTTCCCATCAATATCCAGAAAAGGCCCAGAAGAATGATTCCTACACCAATCCACTTTCCAGCCTCTGAAGCGATTCGTGTTGCCTTCTTCAGGCTGCCGGTCTTTCTCCAGTAGAAGGCTCGAAGAACTCTGCCCCCATCCAGCGGAAATCCAGGGATCAGATTAAAGATGCCTAAGGAAAGATTAATAACGGCCAGATACCCCAGGAGACCGGTGATAAGGATGAGGTGGGGCGCTGGAGAAGTCACTTTTGAGATGATCCAGAAGATCAAGGCGAGAACAAGACTGGAGAGTGGCCCTCCAATAGCTATTTTCAATTCCTTTTTTGGATCCTCTGGTTCTTTTGTCAATTGAGAGACACCACCAAAGATGAAAAGAGTGATCTCTTTCACCTCTATTCCTTCCTTTTTGGCGATGTAAGAGTGAGTCAACTCATGAACCAGAACGCTGAGGAAGAGAAAGAAGGCCCCAAGAAACCCCATGACCAAGTGAGCTGACCGACTCAAGTCAGGATAACTGGAAGGGAAGTAGCCAATAGCCAGACTCCAGACGATCAGCCCAAAGACGATGAACCAGGTATAATTTAAAGAAATCTGAATCCCCAGTACCCGAAAAAGCTTTACCCCTTTCATAACTTTTGCCCCTTATGATGTGGCCTTCCAAAGGCGAGGGCTAGGTCGAAGGAATCTCGTGATTTGACTTTTTCGACCGAAACGATGCCCGTAAGGCTCTTGGAACCCAAAAAAGAAGGATGAACAATATTCCTAAACCGATCGATCCTAAAACGGTATAGACTAGAGAGGTTTTAAATTCCCATAAGAGAAATTTTATTGTAATGAGAGGAGCGGCAGAATTTTGCACAGCAAAAATCGTTACAGCGATGAGGATTAAAAAGGCTATCCACAAAAATACCTTCATAGTTCTTTCCTCCTTTTCTAAAGTTTTAACCTGACCGTTACATAAAAATGCTCCAAAAGTTAGTTGGGTGTGCTGAAAAACCTTTACAGCGGAACCTTTAAACGTCCACCTGACCGGTTTCCACACAATTTACAAAAACCTCCTCAGGTAACATCCCACTTTACCCCTAAAACATAGAAAAGATCCGCTTTGTAAAGGTTGGGGAGCACACTCAACTGCCAATCCAATGCAACACCAAGATTACCATATCTTATCACACTTCTAAAATATCTTCTCCCCATTTATCCATGTGGATCGAACCACCAGTTCCCCTGGATATTCGAACAGCACTAAATCGGCAGAATGGCCTGGAATAATTTCTCCTCCCACTTCTGGAAATAGTTTTTGAGCATTTTTCGCTGCCATTTGAATCGCTGGAGCAAGATCAATCCTTGCAAACTGGATGACATTGGTTATAGCACGATCCATGGTCAGGGTGGAACCTGCCAGACGAGAAGTGCCTACCAATCGGGCTGTCCGATCAGGACCCACTTCCACTTCTAAGTCTCCTAATGTGTATCTTCCCGGAGAGGCTCCTGCTCCAGCCATGCTATCGGTTGTCAGGACGATTCGATCTATACCTTTTGCCCGAACATAGTTCTTCATTACGTAAAAGGGGAGGTGAATCCCATCCGTGATGATACTTGCCATCAATTGATCCATGGCCAACTGTTTTTGGATGAGGTTCTGACGGTGAGGGAGGGGTTTGGGGGTTGCATTTCCAAGGTGGCAGGAGAGACGGGCCCCAGCCTGAACAGCCTCTTCAAGGTCCTCTTCAGAGGCATTGGTGTGTCCGATTCCAATAACCATTCCACGGGCCACTGCTTTCTTGATGAAAGGAATCGCTCCTTTCACCTCCGGCGCTAAAGTCATACACTTGATCCGGCCTTCGCACACCTCCTGAAACCTCTCCAATTCTTCCCATTTGGGGAGCCGGACAAACTCGCGAAGGTGAACTCCTCTGGGCCCGTCCTCAGGAGAAATATAAGGTCCTTCGAGGTGGATCCCAAGACACATTTTCTGGAGAAGAGTATCATTTCTTAAAGCGTCCGCCATGATTTTCAACTGGTGAATCATCCTCTCACGGGAGGAAGTGATGAAAGTGGGAAGAAAGTGAGTGACGCCAGTGGAAACCAAGGAGCGGGCTGCCTGATGAAGCCCTTCAGGGGTAAGACGAGGACTATTAAAATCCACCCCAGCAAACCCATTCACTTGAGGATCAAAAAAACCTGGACAGAGGTACAGGTCCGTCCCACCGAAATCATAGGGAGATCCTTTTTGATGAGGTTCAATCTGGATGACCTTCCCTCTCTCAACAATGATGTTCACCGGAGACTCTGTTCCCGGAATTTTCCCTTGAACGATCATGATGATTCCTCAGGAGAATTATATAGGATATCCGATGGTTTTAAAATATTTTAGTTCACTTCATTTATAGACAATTACCTTAAAATATTGTAAAAAATAAGAAAAGATGAAAGAGATCTCGGTTTTAGGAAACAAGGATAGCAGAAGATTTGTGAGAGGCATCATTCATCAATATTTTTAAAGGAGGCCAAATGAAGTTTCCACAGTATAGACCAAGAAGATTGCGAAAAGACGAACTATTTCGAAGAATGATCCGAGAAACCCACCTCAGGACAGATGACCTGATCTATCCCCTATTCGTTCGTCCGGGAAAGGGATTGAAACAACCCATCTCCTCCATGCCCGGGCATTTTCAGTTCTCTATCGATCTCCTGATCAAAGAGGTGAAGGAGGCAAAATCCTTAGGGATTCTGGGCATCATCCTTTTTGGCATCCCCGAAAAGAAGGATGAATTGGGATCAGAGGCCTATGCGGAAAACGGGATCATTCAGAGGGCGGTGAGGCAGCTTAAAGAAAAGGTGGAAGGCATTCTCATCATCACGGATGTCTGCCTCTGCGAATATACCAGTCATGGACACTGCGGTGTGGTAGAGGGAGGAAGAATTTTGAATGATGAAACGCTTGATCTTCTCGCCCGTCAAGCCCTCTCTCACGCCAGGGCAGGGGCAGATATCGTGGCCCCTTCTGATATGATGGATGGAAGGGTGGGAGCCATCCGGAATATCCTCGATGAAAATCAATTCGAGGATATTCCCATCATGGCTTATTCAGCAAAATATGCTTCCAGTTTTTATGGACCCTTCCGAGTGGCTGCAGAATCGAAACCTCAGTTCGGTGATCGAAAATCCTACCAGATGGACCCATCCAATGGAGATGAGGCCCTGAGAGAGGTTCGACTCGACATCGAAGAAGGTGCGGATATCGTCATGGTCAAACCCGCCCTTCCCTATCTGGATATCATCTATCGAGTGAAGCAAACCTTTAACATACCTGTGGCAGCTTACAATGTCAGTGGTGAATTTGCTTTAGTGAAGGCTGCTTCGCAACTCGGATGGGTGGATGGGGAACAGATGATGATGGAATCGCTTACCTCCATTAAGAGGGCAGGTGCGGATCTGATCCTCACCTACTTTGCCAAAGAGGCGGCCAAAAAATTAGTTTAGAGTTATGAGTTATAAATTATGAATTATGAATTAAAAGCTAAGGATTATCGATCAAAAACGACGAATCACGAATTACGAGCCACGAATCACGAGTTGAGAATGATTGCATGGGAGTTGACCCGAAGCTGCAATCTCGCCTGCGTTCACTGTCGTGCTTCCGCCGGGTACGGTCCATACGAAGGAGAACTTTCAACGCAGGAGGTTTTCAGGGTAATGAACGAAATCGATTCCTTCAGCAAACCCGTCATCATCCTGACTGGGGGAGAGCCCCTGCTCCGACAGGATATCTTCGATCTGGCATCTTATGGAACAGCAAAAGGGTTCCGGATGGTGATGGCCACCAACGGGACATTGTTTACTAAAGAAATCGTCCAAAAGATGAAGACATCAGGGATTCAACGGATCAGCATCAGTATCGATGGTCCGACTGCAGAGACACACGACGCCTTTCGGAAAGTGAAGGGTTCCTTTGAAGGCTCTCTTCGAGGAATCGAGATGGCCAAGAAAGGAGGCATCGAATTCCAGATCAACACCACCATTACACAGGTCAATCTCCATCTGATCCCTGACATCCTCCGCCTGGCTGTGGATCTGGGTGCGGTGGCTCTCCACATCTTTCTTCTGGTTCCGACGGGAAGAGGAAAGGAATTGAAAGATCAGGAAATATCTCCTCTGGATTATGAAAAAACCCTCCACTGGTTTTACGAACAGACCGATAAGGTTCCTCTTCAACTCAAGGCGACCTGTGCCCCTCACTATTATCGCATTCTAAGACAACAAGCGAAAAAAGAGGGAAAGAAGATCACTCCTAAAACACATGGATTGGATGCCATGACCCGTGGATGTCTTGGAGGCATCTCGTTCTGTTTTATCTCACACATCGGCCGGGTTCAACCCTGTGGCTATCTAGAATTGAATTGTGGAAATGTAAGAGAAAAATCTTTTCAGGAGATTTGGGCGAATTCCGAAGTCTTCAAGAATCTTCGGAATACCGATGGCTATCAGGGAAAATGTGGAAGGTGTGAGTTCAGAAAGGTCTGCGGAGGTTGTCGGGCGCGGGCCTACGAAATCTCAGGGGAGTACATGGCTGAGGAACCCTATTGTATCTATGAGCCGGTTTAACCATAGGAGATATTCGATTAATTCGGTTCATTCGTTTTATTCACTTAGAATATCTATCATTGAGTATGAAGCTATTTTCTAAACACTTTTTTCGTTTTCGAATCAGCCTGACCTTTAAATTCATCATTGCCGTGTTCTTTTTGGTCTTGATGAGTGCGGCGGCATTCGGCTATTTCTCAGTCGCAAGGGAGATGACCCTTTTCCGAAGCCATTGGGAGACTTACGGAAGATCCATGGCCAATTCCTATAGCCTTCTCATCGAGCATGGAATGGACCTCTCGGATCGGGTCTTCCTACAAAACGTTGCTGAGAGAATCGTCGAAAATGAAGATGTCGTGTTGTGTTTGCTTTACGATAATTCTGGAGAGAGGTGGGCCCGTGCGGTGAAGAAAGGAAGGCTTCCCGACCCTCAATCGACCTATCAAATTACTCAAACCATCCACTCCAAAGAAGGTCAGATGATCGGGACCCTCCAAATTGGTCTTTCTCTTTTTAAAATGAACAGCCAGATCGATGGGTTGAAAAGAGATATCCTCCTTGTCACCTTAGGGGTGATCGGTTTAGGAATTTTGTTCACCCTCATCCTGACCCGGGTTCTCCTTCGGCCGATCGAAAAGTTGGCGGAGGCGACCGAGAGAGTGACAAAGGGAGAATTGGTACAGACCGTTGATATTCGGTCCAGAGATGAAATTGGAGACTTGGCCAGAGACTTCAACCAAATGACCCTTCAACTGAAAGAATCCAGAGGCGATCTCGAAAGAAAGGTGGAGGAACGAACCCACCAGTTAGAGGCGAACATTGCGGAACTGAATCGGGCAAGAACCTCCACTCTGAAGATGCTTGAGGAACTCCAATCCGCCAAGAGGGAATTGGAAATGGTCAACCGTGAGTTAAAAGAGATGGACGAGACCAGAATGAAATTCATTGGCATCGCCTCCCATGAATTGAAAACTCCGCTCACGGCCATCAAGGCCAATATCGATTTCATCCTTTCCGAAAAAGAAGGAAAGATTCCCGAGAATCTGAAATCCTATCTCCTCACGATCCAGAGAAATACCAATCGAATTCAAATGAGAATGGATCAAATGCTGGATCTGAGCCGGATTAAATCTGACCGTCTCCTCTTCAACCGAGAGCCGATCCTGCTCTCTGAGGTGATTGGAGGATATATCAATGAGGTCACCCCGGTGGAAAAGCACCTTTCCATCCAGGTTGACATTCCACAAGACCTCCTCATCTACGCTGATAGAAATGCCCTTCATGATATCTTCATTAACCTCCTCTCCAATGCATTCAAATTTACTGGCGATGGAGGTAAGGTTTCGATCAACGCCACCCAAAAGGATCAATCTATGCTCCTTGAAATTAGGGACACAGGAATGGGTATCCCGGAAGATAAATTCCACATGATCTTTGATGAATTTTACCAGGTCGAGGGTGGCAAACACGGTGGAACAGGCTTGGGGCTCGCCATTGCCAAACGGTTGGTTGAAGAACACGGCGGGAGTATCTGGGTGGAGTCTCAATTGGGAAAGGGTTCCATCTTTTACTTTACCCTCCCCCTCTCTCTGGAGAACGAAGATGGAAGACTCAACCATTGATAGAGAAGCAAAAGGAAAAGTTCTGATTGTTGATGATGCACCGGATACCTTAAAAATTATCCAGAAACTTCTCTATTATGAGGGATACGATGTGACGATTGCCTCGACCGGTGAAGAAGGAGTGAAGAAGGTCGAAGAGGAAAAACCTGAAGTGGTCTTGATGGATATCAATCTTCCAGGAATTGATGGCACCGAGGCCTTGAGGAGAATTCGAATCATCAATCCTCTTCAATGCGTCATCATGCTAACTGCCTTTGCCACAGTGGATAATGCCATCCACGCCCTCAAAGAAGGCGCCTCTGATTTCATCAAGAAACCCTTCGAGAACGAGCATCTGATCCACATCGTCAACCAATCTCTAGAAAAGTACAAGACCCTGAAGGAGAAAGAAAAGTTGGAGGAGGAGGTGAGAAGGCTCTCCATCACCGATGATTTAACCGGCCTTTATAACCACCGCCATTTTTTCAAGACCTTAGAAGCTGAATTGGCTCGTTTGAAACGCCAGAAGACCTCCCTTTCCCTCTTGATGTTTGATCTCGACAATTTCAAAAGATATAATGATCTCTACGGCCATCTGGAAGGGGATAAGGTCTTGAAAAACATCGGTGAGGTCGTCAAACATTCCATCCGATACAATGTCGATTCTGGCTATCGTTACGGAGGGGATGAATTTGCTGTCCTCCTCATTGGGGCCTCCGTAGATCATGCCCTGACCATTGCGGAACGCATCCGTTCTTCCATCGAACAGGCAGAATTTCAAAACATCACAGTCAGCATTGGCCTATCCGAATACAGGGACCATTTCGACCTGGAGGAGTTTGTCAAATCTGCGGATGATGCGATGTATATTGCCAAGCATTCGGGCGGGAATCGAGTCCATACGAATATCCCCTGGCCCTCTGATTTATTGTAGCGAAAGATCAAAAAGGGAATTACCCGAATGATTTATTTCAAATTCCAAATTCTAAATCCCAAATTACAAATAATTACCAAATTCCAATTTCTAAATAAAAAAACGATTCATTTTTGAATTTTGAATTTATTTGTTATTTGGAATTTGTGATTTGGCGCTTATCATGCCTATGTCTGATCGTCCTAAACTCTTTTTAATCGATGGCTCCTCTTATCTCTACCGTGCATTTTATGCCATCGGTCATCTCTCCAATTCCAAGGGGCTCCCGACCAATGCGACCTTTGGTTTCATCCAAATGCTTCTTAAAGTCCTCAAGGAACATCGGCCGGATTATCTTGCCGTGATCTTCGATTCAAAGGCTCCCACCTTTCGAAGCGAGGTCTATAAAGAATACAAAGCCAACCGGCCTGCCATGCCAGAGGGGCTTACCCCCCAGATTCCTTATATCAAGAAGATCATCGAGGGATACCGAATTGCCCTCTTGGAGATGGAAGGATACGAGGCGGACGATCTCATCGGAACGGTCGCCAAGAGACTGGAGTCAGAAGTCGATGTCGTGATCATCACCGGTGACAAAGACATCCTTCAACTGGTCAGTGATCGGATCCAGGTCTATGACACCATGAAGGAGAAAAGGTTCGGGGTGGAAGAAGTCATCCAGCGCTTCGGCGTTTCTCCTGAACAGGTGGTGGAAGTGATGGGGCTAGCTGGAGATGCCATTGATAACATCCCGGGTGTTCCAGGGATTGGGGAGAAGACGGCCATTCAATTGATCAAAACTTATGGATCGATCGAAAATCTTCTGACCCATGTGGAGGAAATTCCCCGGAAGAAATTGAAAGAAAATTTAAAGACCCATGGAGATCTCGCTCGTCTCAGCCGGCGGTTGGCAACGATCCATATCGATGTGCCTGTCAGCTACCAGTTAAAAGATTTTTCCCTCTCGCCCCCTGATCTGAAGGGCCTTAAGGAGCTCTTCAAAGAGTTGGAGTTCAACAAACTTCTCAAAGAACTCCTCGAAGAAAAGGACTCCATTTCGGAAGGCAGGGACTATCGTTTGCTCACAGATCGAAATGAACTCCTCACTTTATTAGAAGACCTGAGAAAGGTCACAACCTTTTCCATCGATCTGGAGACCACATCCCCTTATCCAATGTGGGCGGATCTCGTCGGGATCAGTCTGTCCTGCGCTCCCCATCAAGCTTACTATATTCCCCTTGGCCACCAACATCGGGAGACAACTCAACAACTTCCTCTTCCTTGGGTATTGGAACAGTTAAAACCTATTTTGGAAGATAGGGAAGTGAAGAAGGTAGGTCAGAACATCAAATATGAATGGATTGTTCTGAAACGATATGGAATTCACCTGCAAGGGATAGACGGGGATACGATGATCGCCTCCTATCTCCTCAATCCCACCAAACATAACCACAACCTGAGTGAAATTGCCCAGGAATATTTGGATCGCTCTGTCACTGACTTCAAAGAAGTCGTAGGGAGTGGAATGAAGGCAGTGACCTTTGACCAGATCGAACTTGGAAAGGCCAGGGATTACAGTTGTGAAGATGCGGATGTCACTCTCCAACTCTCTCACCTCCTTTTTCCAAAACTGAAGGAGGAGGGATTTAAAGATCTCTTTGACCAGGTGGAGATGCCCCTCGTCATGGTCTTGGCAAAAATAGAGATGAATGGAGTGAAAATCGATCTGGACCTTCTCCAAGAATATTCGAAAGAGATCGAAACTCAACTCCAACAGAAGATAGAACGAATCTACGGGTTAGCGGGAGAGGTCTTCAATATCAACTCCTCCCAGCAACTGGGAAAAATCCTTTTTGATAAACTGAAACTGCCTGTGGTCAAGAAGACCAAAACAGGCACCTCCACGGATGTGGAGGTCCTGACCAAACTCTCTCTCCGGCATGACCTTCCCCTCGAGATCCTCGGTTATCGCAATCTGAGCAAACTCAAATCCACTTACATCGATGCCCTTCCCAAATTGATCCATCCGAAAACCGGACGCGTTCACACCTCTTATAATCAAACGGTGACTGCCACAGGAAGACTCTCCTCGAGTGATCCCAACCTCCAGAACATTCCTGTCCGTGCAGAGGAGGGAAACCGGATTCGCCAGGCCTTCATCCCAGAGAAAGGATGGTCCATCGTCTCTGCAGACTATTCCCAGATCGAATTGAGAATTCTAGCCCACCTCTCCCGAGATGAAACCCTTATGGAAGCCTTTCAAAAAGATGAAGACATTCATGCCCGAACCGCCTCAGAGATCTTTGGGGTTCCAATGGAAAAGGTGACGCCTCCGATGAGGAGGGAGGCCAAGGTGATCAACTTTGGCATTATTTATGGAATGAGCGCCTATGGTCTTTCGCAACAATTGGGGACAGAACCCAAAATCGCCCAGGCCTATATTGATGAATATTTTAAAAAATATACCGGCGTTCAAACCTACATCGAAAAGAGTTTGGAAGAGGCGAGGCAGAAGGGATATGTGATGACCCTTTTGCATCGCCGCCGCTATCTGCCGGACATTCACTCCCCAACCGTAGCCATCCGGCAGGCTACAGAGAGGATGGCCATCAATACTCCTCTCCAGGGAACGGCAGCGGATATCATCAAGGTCGCGATGATCCACATCCAGAATCGAATAGAAGAACCCGGTCTCTCCACCAAAATGATCATGCAGGTCCACGACGAATTGGTCTTCGAGGTTCCCGAAGAGGAACTTCAAAAAGCTGCCCTTATGATCCAGAATGAAATGGAGACGGTGATGGACCTCTCTGTCCCACTCAAGATCTCCATCCATTCGGGGAAGAATTGGGCAGAGGTGCATTAACTGATAGTTCGGAGTGCTGGGTTAAGAGTTCGGAGCAAAACCGAAAACTAAAAACTCCGAACTAACTACTCCGAACTATTATTAACGGGGGATCAACATGAAAAGAACGTGTCTCATCATTATTGCAGGGTTGTTGTTCTCTTCTGTGTTGGCATTTGGCCAAGAGGTTTACAAATGGGTGGATGAGAAAGGAACAGTACACTTCACGGATGACCTGGGTGAGGTTCCGGAAAAATATCGAGAACAGATCCAAAAGAAGACGCCTCCAAAAGAACCCATACCTTCTCAACCCACTTCTCCTCCATCCATCGAATCACCTAAAAGTATGGAGCCTGAGAAGGAGGCTGAGTCAGCCCCTGGGTCTGTGCAGAAAGATATCTTAGGCCGTGGAGAAGAATGGTGGAGGGCAAAGGTGAACGAGTGGAATGAAAAACTCAAGACCTCCCAGAGAGATTATGAAAACGCCTACAGTGAATGGAAGTCAAAGGAGAATGAATTAGAAACCTCGAAATTCAAACCCGACAGCGTCAAAAGGAAGTTGAAGGCTGAGATCAAAACCCTCGAAGAAAAGACAAGGGATTGGGAAAAACAGATGGAAGAGGCGAAGAACATGCTCGAAAATGTTCTTCCAAAACAAGCTCAGGATTATCGGGCTAATCCTGAATGGCTCAAAATCGAAGAGAAAAAATAAGTTAGGAGTTCGGTGTCCGGAGTTCTGAGTTCACCACCAAAAACTCTAAACTAAATACTCAAAACTAAATTCTCCGAACTCCGAACTAATTACTCCGAACTTTTTTTAGAAGACGTCCATTTCCCTTTTAATAAATGGAGGGGGAATTGATCGATGTAGGGAACAAAGGCTAAACTCATCTCCCCTTGATTCAAGATCCCAGTCAAAATCTCCTCCACCTCTTTTTGTGGAAGGATCGCATAACTCTTCCAATCAAGGACCTGGAGTTTCATGAGAACCCTGGAGGGTTCTCCTACTGACTTGACCGCTTTCTTTGCCACCTCAGCCATCAAGTCAATGGCTTCCTTCACTTCTATATTCTTGTCTTTCATCGCCTGACGATGGTAAGCCATTACTGCATAGTAGTCAAAATCCTTTCTCAGCGCTTCTGAAAGAGTCTGTGAAAACCAAGCCATGCCGTTAAAGTCGTTGAGGACGGCCTCAAAATAAAGATTGATGGCAAACTGTAAGTTAGGATTTGATTCTCTGGCAGCTTCCATCAATCGTTTGGCCACATTCATTAACCAACGGTTTTTCCAGTTCGCCCAAGTCCAGAAGCGATCGGTATAAGCCTTGACATAATATTTTCCAGACTCTGATTTATAAGGATCGATATAAAAGAGGTCCGGATGGGGCAAGTATCCAAACTCTTTCAGAAAGGCTTTATTGGCTTCGGTGCTGAAATCTTCATTATGTTTGAGAATCAGATCGTCCTGGAATAGGATGCCATCAATGGGATAGCGACCGAGGTCTCGGAAAAGGCCCTCCAAGCGTTTCAACACTTCGGGGTGAAAGAGATTGAAACCCCTGGCCACCTCCATTTTTTTTGTTTCGAAATTATAACTCTTACACCGATATTCAGGGGGCCCTTCCAACCCGTAGCTGGCATACCGGGTGGTGATCCATGCAAAGATTTCAAGGCCATTCCGGTGAACGATCTCTGCAACTTTCCCCAGGATATCATCAACCACCGGAGCATATTCTGTTTTGAAATAGACTCCCTCTTCATGTTGGGCCGTAATAAATTTATACAGTCGATCCCCTTTATTCTGAAAGACTCTGAAGAGTATCGTATTCACACCGGCATTTTTCAACTCCCTCACTCTCTTCTCCACTTCCTCAAGATTCTTTCCTTCAAAATAGGAGACCTGAACGCAGATCCGCCTCTTTGCCCTCTTGTCCTCAGGGAGGGATTTTTTCGCGACCGGTTCAGAAACAATAGACGGCGCAGGGGGCTTCTCTTTCAACTGTTCCCTTGCAATCTGGATCCCTTTCCCTGCCTCTCTTACACGGTCACTCTCTGGATAGTTTTTTAAATAGAGCTCTAATTGTTGAACGGCCTCTTCATATCTTTCTATTTTGAGATAGCAGAGTCCGATCATATATTGGGAGTAGGAGACCAATTTGCTGGCTGGAGCGGATTGGACAATTTTTGAAAAACCTTGAATGGCCTCGTCACATTTCCCCTTATAATAAAGATCCATGGACGAATCATAGAGTTCCCCTGGATTCAGAAATTTCTCCTGCCCATAACTATGAGGCGATGCTAATAAAATGAAGATGAGTAAAAGCAATCCAACGGTCCTTTTTTTCATGAGATGTTCCTTATGAAAAGAAATCCCAAATTACAAATCCCAAATAAATCCCAAATTTCAATTCCAAATAACCAAAAAGGTTTTGTTTGGAATTTCAAATTTTGGTCATTGGAATTTATTTGTAATTTGGTGCTTGTTATTTGGTGCTTATTTAAACAGCACGTTCATTGCTTCCTGAACGGTTCTGACCCCGATCAAATCAATGCCTTTAGCTCCCTTCATCTTCTCTTGATTCTGCTTCGGTAAAAAACATCTTTTAAATCCCAACCTTGCTGCTTCCTTCACTCTGACCTCCGATTGGCTAACACCTCTCACCTCTCCACCCAGCCCTACTTCTCCAAAGACCACCATTTCTGGATCAATCAATTTATCCTTAAAATTTGAGGCAATGGCAGCAATCACTCCTAAATCAGCAGCAGGCTCCTCCACTCTCATTCCGCCAGCGATATTGAGAAAAATATCCTGATTGCCAAGGTGAACTCCCAGTCTTTTCTCCATGACGGCAACCAGAAGTGAAACACGGTTGGCATCTACTCCCTGGGCTGTTCTTCGTGGAACACCAAAGCTGGTGGGAACGACCAAGGCTTGAAGTTCAATCAAGATGGGTCTCGAACCCTCCATGCTGGGCATGACGACAGAACCAGAGGTGGGTTGGGTCCGTTCAGATAGGAAGAATTCAGAAGGGCTGACTACTTCCACCAATCCGGAGTCCTTCATCTCAAAGACCCCAATCTCATTGGTGGAGCCAAAGCGATTTTTGACCGCCCTCAAGATGCGGAAGGCGTGAGTGGCTTCCCCCTCGATGTAAAGAACTGTATCGACCATGTGCTCCAAAACTTTTGGACCTGCAATAAAACCCTCCTTGGTCACATGACCGATGAGAAAGATGGGGATAGAGAGACGCTTTGCCAGATAGAGCAATCGACTCGATGCCTCTCTTACCTGACTGATCGATCCAGGTGTCGAAGGAAGTTCGGAGGAATAAATCGTCTGAATTGAATCAACTACTACGGTCGAAGGTCTGAGCGTCTGGATGTCCTGGAGAATTTTTTCTAAAGATGTCTCTGAGACTACAAAGAGGTGTTCTGAGGAAACTCCTAACCGATCTGCTCTCATCTTGGTCTGTTGGAGCGACTCTTCTCCAGAGATGTAAAGGACTTTTTTCCCCTTTGATGCTAAACGGTGCATCACCTGAAGAAGAAGCGTAGATTTGCCAATGCCAGGATCGCCCCCGACCAAGATCACCGATCCAAAAACGATCCCCCCTCCCAAGACCCGATCGAATTCACCGATACCGACCTGAAATCTTCCCCTCTCTTCACCAACAATTTCAATGATAGGCGTTGGAACAGCTTCGCTCTCAAAACCCAGAAGGTCTCGTTCAGGAACTTTTTCTTCAATCACTCGCTCTTCAACGAAAGTATTCCATTCCTGACATCCCGGGCACCTTCCCAACCATTTTGGAGCCTGGTATCCGCAGGCCTGACATACAAAATGTGTTTTGGCTTTGGTCATAAGATATGATCTGTCCCTCTCACCACTCCCCTTGAGACTGTGTCGAAATAACGAGAATACTGTGTTTGTCATTCTGAATCCTTCACCAACTGTCACCCTGAGTGAAACGAAGGGTCTCAATCTTGGTTCAGGATAAACTCTGTGAAGAATCTCATTGAATCAAAAGGTTGGATCGCAGAGATTCTTCGGCTAACGCCTCAGAATGACATCGTGACACAGTCTCCTTGTGGTGAGAGTGAGGGGATCATCTAAATTTGGAGGCATTTTAACAGAAAAACACTTTTGAGGTCAAAAAAGAAATGGACCACAAACAAAAAGGGCGAGGAAACCCCCGCCCTGAATTCTTTATGCCTGTTAGCTTCAAGATAATGTGGTTTACTTTCCAAAGACCTCTTTCAGGAGATCGGTGGTTCGAGCCGCTGGGTTTTTTCGGATTTTCTTCTCCTCCTCGCCCACCATGTGGAATAATCCACCGAGCGCCTTGGTCACGACATAGTGGTCAAGATCAAACGTCTCTTTCTTGACAAATGGGATGGTCTCATAGCGTCCAACCAGTTCCTTGTATTGTCGGGTCACGCCAACTTCATTCATGGCATTGGAAACAGGGGGCTTAAAAACAACCGTAAGCTTGTCCGTGGTTTTTCCTTTGAAATAATCTGTCGCTGCTGTTTCATGTCCTGAAAGGATTTTTCTCACATCGTCAAATGTCATCTCTCCGATGGCATCCCAGAAGATCTGTTTGGCAAATGGAGCTGCTTTCTCGGCTGCCCGATTCATGCTCAGAACAAACTCATCCACCTGGGGACCATAGCCTACTGCCCTCAAACCTTTTTCAAAAGTCCTCAGTTTTTCAGGCATCAGGATTTTTATTGCTAGGTTCATAAAGTATCCGTCTGTCTTTCCGGTGAAACTGACGGCGTTTTCAGTCCCTATCTGCAATGCCTCTTTCAAACCTGAACCAATCTTTACATCGCTCAGTCCGCTCTTTTCACCGCCTCCCAGACCTTTGAAGACGCGGTCCAATTGAGCTGATGCGGGTAATGCGGTGAACAAGATAACCATGCTCACTATCAGTATTCGACCAATCATAATGTCACTCCTTTCTCCCCCTCATCCATTGAGGCTGACTATATTTAATAATAAAACTCTAATAAATTTTGACTCACAAATCAATAAGAAAGAATTCGCAAAATTTAGAGACTCGGCTTATAGCCAAAGAGGCTATTTTATGATATGTGTTTTAAACATGGAGACTGAAAATAAATTCCTCCTCGTTGAAGGGGCAAAAACCTTTGGGATTTATTTAGGAGGAAAAACCATTGAAGTCTTCGAGCTTTATCTCAAAGAACTCCTCAAATGGAATCAAAAGATCAATCTCACTGCCATCCGATCAGAGAAAGGAATTGTTCTAAAACATTTTCTTGATTCCCTCTCTGTCTACCCTTATCTCCCTAAACATTCCTCCATCCTGGACATTGGGTCAGGGGCAGGTTTCCCCGGCATTCCCTTAAAAATCATTCAACCCACCCTTGAGATGACCTTGATTGACTCTGTTCGTAAAAAAGTCGATTTCCAAAGACATATCATCCGAATGCTCGGTTTAAAAGGAACGGAAGCGATCCATGGCCGTGTGCAAGATAAGGGAATCCTCCAGAGTTTTGGGAGACGATTTGATATTACCCTCTCAAGAGCTTTCTCCGATCTTCGAACCCTTCTCGTCCTGAGTTTCCCTTTTTTGAAAGAAGAAGGAAAGGTCATAGCCATGAAAGGTGAGGTGGACAACAAAGAGATTCGATTTCTCACTGAAATAGAGAGAACCCGGTACCGGTTGCAAAAAACCGTTCCCCTGATCCTTCCTTCCAGTTCTTTCAAAAGAACAATTCTCCTGTTTGAAAAGATATGACTTTTGTCTTTCCATCATTCCCCTATTTGTGCTATAAAAAGCTTAACTTGGAATACTGGAATAATGGAGTGGTGGAATAATGGGTTTTAAAGATTAAAAAATAATACTACTTTATTCCAATATTCTACAATTCCATAGGAATCTTCATGGCAAGAATCATCTGTATTGCCAATCAAAAAGGAGGGGTGGGGAAAACCACAACGGCAGTCAATCTTTCCGCCTCCATCGCTGCGGCAGAGAAAAAAGTTCTTCTCATTGACATTGATCCACAGGGAAATTCAACGAGTGGTGTGGGTTTAAACAAAGAAGGGTCCAATGGAACGATTTACCAAGCCCTGCTTCGTGGTTCAGGACTGAAAGAAATGATCCAGAAGGCCGCTCTTGCCTTTTTGGATGTGGTGATTTCCAATACCGATTTGATCGGTGCAGAAGTGGAACTGATCCAGGAAAAAGATCGCGAGAAGAAGTTGGATCGATTGATTAAAGAAGTCGAGACTGACTACGATTATATTTTTATTGATTGCCCTCCCTCCCTAGGTCTGCTGACGATTAACTCATTGACAGCCGCCCACTCCGTGATCATTCCTCTCCAGTGCGAATACTATGCCCTGGAAGGGCTGGGCCAACTTCTTAAGACGATACGCCTGATTAAACAGTCTCTCAATCCAAAATTGGAGATCGAAGGGATTCTGCTCACCATGTTCGACGGCCGGAATAACCTCTCTCATCAGGTAGCGAATGAAGTGAGAAAACATTTCAAAGACAAGGTATTCAGGACGATCATCCCAAGAAACATTCGACTGAGCGAAGCGCCCAGCCATGGGAAACCTGTTCTCTTATACGACATTCATTCGAAGGGCGCAGAAAGTTATTTGAACTTGGCCAGAGAAATCATGATGGATGGAAAGATCGATGGCAACTAAAAGAATGGCTTTAGGAAAGGGTCTGGGAGCGCTTCTCCCTGAATTTGGACAAGCGGAATCGAAGGCACTCCTCTATTGTGGCATTGAAGAGATCATCCCCAATCGATCTCAGCCCCGAAAGTATTTTGACGAATCGAAACTTCAGGAATTGGCAGAGTCCATCAAAGAGAAAGGGATTCTGGAACCTCTCATCGTCCGAAGGACCGATCAGGGTTATGAACTGATTGTAGGAGAGCGTCGCTGGCGAGCGGCTCAAAAGGCGGGGCTGAAAGAAGTTCCCGTAGTGGTAAAAGAGGCCGAAGGAAGAGAGGCTTTGGAAATCTCTCTCATTGAAAACCTGCAGAGGGAGGACCTCAACCCTATTGAGGCAGCCGAGGCTTTCAAGCATCTGATAGAAGAATTCAACATCAGCCAAGAAGACTTGAGTAAACGGATTGGCAAGGATCGGACGACCATCACCAATACCCTTCGCCTTTTAAAGCTCCCATTGGAAGTAAGAAATCAACTCCTACAAAATCGCATCACTTCTGGACATGCCAGAGCCATCCTCAGCCTTGAAAGTAAAGAAAAACAGAAAGAGCTCTGTGCCTTAATTATTAAAAAGGGCCTTTCGGTGAGAGAGGCCGAAGCCTTAGCGAAGCGATGGTCAGAGAAACCCAAAAAATCAATCACTCCGGTCAAGAGAAGAGGTGACTTGGAGAGCCAGCTCAGCAGCCTTCAGGATTCTTTGAGAAAATACTTGGGCACAAAAGTCCATATCACACAAAAAGGTAAAAAAGGAAAGATAGAGATCGAATACTATTCCCATGAAGATTTGGAAAGGATTGTAGAAGCGATCCTTGGAAAATGAAAAATACGAAACCCGAATATCGAAATCCGAGACAATAACAAAATTCGGATGACCCAATTTCCAAAACTTTATATTAATTTTTTGTTTCCCAAGTTCAATAAGCAAGTGCAACACTTTTAGGTTTAGGGCTTTGAATTTCTCCTTAAGAAAGGAGCAAATCATGTCAGGAGGAAAACCCCTTTTTTCTAAGAGCAGTTCCACCCCCCCACCTGCCTCTGAGGAAATTAGCGCTTTTCTAGGGAAGGAGACTTTCTTTGAAGGAAAGATGACCTTTGAAGGCGTATTTCGTCTCGATGGGAAATTTGAGGGAGAAATCTTCGATAGCGGAACATTAATCGTTGGTGAAACAGCAATCGTCAAAGGGAAGATCGGGATCAATACGATCATCATCAATGGTCTGGTCGAGGGTGAGGTATATGCCAAAGCACGTGTGGAAATCCACTCCACAGGTAAAGTCTATGGAAAACTGTTCACCCCAATTCTTACCATTAATGAGGGTGGAATCTTCGAAGGCCATTGCAAAATGGAGGGGGTACTTGATAAGAAAGAGGATAATCTCGACCTCCTCTCCCCAAAGGCAGACCATCCTTTAACTGTTTGAAATCAGTGAACAAAAAAATGATTGACAACTTTTTGGTTATATGTTAACTAATTCACAATTTTTGCTCCCTTATCTAATCAACTTAGTTTGATAAGCGACCAAAAGGAGCAAAACTTTACCTTCTTAACCGCTCTTGGAGGCTTATTTGAAAGAGTGGATAAGACCGCTTCAATTCTTACTAACAATAGGATGGTATGTGGCTTTGAGCTTGATCATTCCAGTACTGATTGGTTACTGGCTTGATCAACCTAAGATGTTTAATAAGCGTCCTTTATTTATTTTAATCGGTCTTGGGGTTGGGACATTCGTAGCCTTTTTTGGCTTATTTAAAATGCTCGTCCGTTATCAGGCTGAGCAAGAAAAACTAAGAAAAAATAATAATAATAATAAATGAAACAGAGCCAATCATGAAGGGCAGTGGTCGCCTCAAAGTTTTACTATTTTTCTTTATTCCTGTTTTAATCCTCTTTGGCGTGGGTTTTGTGTTTGGCCCCCTCGGATCCAGTTTTTTGGGTACGAAACCCCCAGGTATCTTCCAAGTCCCTAAACCCACTGTCGAGCTTCCTGCGGAGGCAGTATTTCATATTGGTCATTTCTCTGTGACGAACACTCTCATTGCCTCCTGGTTTACGATCATTGTGTTGGTCGTCTTATCTTTTATCCTTACTCGTAAGATGAAACTTATTCCCGGCAAGCGCCAAGCCATGGCAGAGGCAATCGTAGAAGGGTTGTTGAATTTTGTTGAAAGTGTAGCCGGTAAAAAACATGCCAGGATTCTCTTTACTGGAGTAGCGACTATTTTCCTCTACGTCATATCGAATGCTTACCTTGCCCTCTTCCCCTTTTTTGGCTCCATAGGGGTCATTGAACATGATGGCAAATTTGCACCTTTATTCCGTGCAGCGAACACAGATGTCAACGTGCCCCTTTCCATCGCCATTATGTCTTTCATCTTCGTTGAATCCTGGGGAATGAGGTCATTGGGAGTGTCACACTACCTCAGCGAATTCATCAATTTCCGTCAGATGGTAGAAGGGCTCAAACAACTATTGAAGGGGAAGATGGGCCAGGGAGTGATGGACATCGTTTTCGGGTTTATTAATTTATTCGTTGGTGTCTTGGAGATATTCAGCCACCTGACCCGTATGTTGAGTTTCACCTTCCGTCTCTTCGGCAATATGACTGCCGGGGAGATATTGATTTTAGTTTCCAGTTTTCTTATTCCCCTCGTATTCACCATCCCCTTCTATGGGTTGGAATTACTGATTGGTCTGATCCAAGCTCTTATCTTTTCCGGTTTAACCCTTGTATTCGGCACGATCGCTGTATCTCCACATGAAGAAACAGAATAAAAAGATGAAAGGAGGAGTTAATCCATGTCACCAGAAGTAATGAAAATGTTAACGGTCGGTTTAACTGCGGGGTTGGGGTTCTTTGGTCCGGCATTAGCGTTGGGGTTGATCGGTTATTCAGCCATGCAATCCCTCGGACGCAACCCAGAAGCCAGGGGCGCTATTCTCACCAACATGATTTTGATCGGTGCACTCGCCGAAGCGATTGGGATTTATGTCCTGATCGTATGCATCATTCTCGCCATGGTCGTCAAGTTTTGATGGGTCATCTGGTCGAGACGATAAGGATTCATATCCTGATGGCAATTATTATTCTCGCGATGGGAGTCCGTTAAGGAGGTGTAAGTATGGGACAGGAAGAGTCATCCACAAGCTTACCGGGTATGCTTATCGGAGCAGCGGTGGCATTGTTTATTGTCGTCGCCATAGCGGTATTTTCTCTTGCCGGATTGATTACCTATATCGCTATGAATATGAAAGCGAACTAGTTTGCCGTTAGCAAATACTTGAAGGGGGCACCATGGGAGGCTTCGCAAGTTTAGGTATTAATTTACCACTGTTGGTGGTTTTCATCGTCAATTTCATTATCTTGCTTGTTCTATTACGCCTCTTCTTATACAAACCGGTGATGAAGGTGCTTGACGAGAGGGCGCAAAGGACCAAGGACGCAATGGAACTGGCCGAGGCTATCAAGAAAGAATATGAGCAGGCTAAAGGAGAGGTACAAAAACAGATTGAGAAGGGGCGCCAAGAAGCACAGGCCATTATTACCCAGGCGATGCAAGTAGGGGAGAGGCTAAAGGAAGAATCGAAGCAGGAGGCAGCCAAGCAGGCGCAGGTGATGATTGACCGTACGCGATCTGAATTAGAAACAGAGCGCGATAAAATCGTTGGGGATTTGCGCCGGGAGTTTGTAGATATTTCCATAGCGGCTGCTGAAAAAGTGATCAAAGAGACCCTGGATAGGGAAAAACATCGTAAGCTGATTGAGGAGACACTTCAGGAGAGTGTCACGCTCAAGAAGAATTGACGGAATAGATGCGTAGAATAAGTTCTGCGAAACGATATGCCCAGGCTGTTTTCGAGATAGCCTTAGAAAGAAATGAGTTTGAGAGCTGGCAAGAAGGCTTGAAAAAAATAGCCGACTTGACGACAGATAACAAACTCATGGCTTTGTTGGAAAACCCTAGTCTATCTTTCGCTGCCAAGAAAAGTCTTCTGCAAGAGCGATTGGGGGAGACTAATCCCTTGGCCTTTAACCTGGCTCTTCTCTTGGTCAGTAAAGGTATATTAAGGCTCAGCGGCGATATATCACAAACATATAACGAGTTGCTGGATGCTCATCGTGGTATCGAACGTGCTAAAGTGACGACTGCATTGTCTTTGGGTGACAAAGAGAGGGATGCAATTTCTCACCGTCTTGGAGAAATTGTTGAGCGCAAGGTTGTTGTTGACGCTCAGGTAGACCCATCCGTCATCGGAGGATTCATAGCCCGAATCGGTGACATGCTTATTGACGGCAGCATCCATCAAAAATTGGAAACCTTGAAAAGAACTTTGGTTGAAGTGGGTAGGTAGTAACTTCGCATGGTTTGTGGGTAAAGGTTACGAAGCCCGTTTGGTTTAGAGTCAAAGGGTTACGGTTAAAAAAGTTAAAGACCAACGACATATCTCTTTGACGAAACGAGCATCTTTACCGTTGCCGTTGGACCAAATCCATATTTTCTAACTTAGAGAGGGGGTAAGATGGCAACCCGAGACCAAGATATTGTTGCTGTAATTAAAGAACAAATTGAGCGTTTTGGTGCTGCGGTAACTGTCACGAACGTGGGGACAGTGATCGAAGTAGGCGATGGCATCGCTCACATCCATGGATTAGGGGAGGCCGCTTACAACGAATTACTCCAATTCCCCCATGACATTACGGGTCTGGCTTTAAACCTGGAGGAGGATAATGTTGGAGCGGTTATCCTCGGCGATTGTAGCAAGATCAAAGAGGGGGATGAGGTAAAAGCGACAGGTAGAGTCATTGAGGTTCCTGTGGGAGACGCTCTGATAGGAAGGGTAGTTGACCCTCTGGGCCGTCCCCTTGATGGGAAGGGACCCATTAAGGCCGGGAAGACCCGTCCAGTAGAGAGAGTGGCGCCAGACGTAACAAAGAGAAGCCCGGTCGATACACCCGTGTTGACCGGCATTAAGGCAATAGACAGTATGATTCCTATTGGCCGAGGGCAACGTGAGCTGATTATTGGTGACCGTTTTACCGGCAAGTCTGCCATTGTCCTGGATAGTATCATTGCTCAGAAAGGTCAAAATTTGATCTGCATCTATGTCGCCATTGGACAAAAAACATCCAAGGTAGCTCAGGCCATCGCTACATTGGAGAAGTTCGGAGCGATGGAATATACAATAATAGTGGCAGCAGATTCCTCTGACCCAGCTCCACTCCAATATATTGCCCCTTATGCAGGCTGTGCGATCGGTGAGGAGTTCATGGAACAAGGGAAAGATGCCTTGATTCTCTACGACGATCTTTATAAGCATGCCTGGGCTTATCGCCAACTTTCCTTATTATTACGCCGTCCGCCGGGAAGAGAGGCTTATCCCGGAGATATTTTTTACCTCCATAGCCGCCTTCTGGAGAGAGCTGCCAAGCTGTCTAAAGAACAAGGCGGGGGCTCGCTCACGGCTTTGCCTATCATTGAGACTCAACTTGGAGATATCTCAGCTTACATCCCTACCAATGTCATTTCCATCACAGATGGGCAGATTTATCTTGAGCCAGATTTATTCAATGCCGGAATTCGTCCGGCGATCAATGTGGGGTTATCCGTCTCCCGGGTAGGTGGTTCGGCTCAAAGGAAAGCCATGAGACAAGTAGCCGGAAGGCTAAGATTGGAGCTCGCCCAATTTCGTGAGTTGGAAGCCTTTGCGAAGTTTGGGAGTGAAGAATTAGATAAGGCAACCCGGGACCAGCTTGAGCGAGGTCGCCGCATTACTGAGATATTGAAGCAACCCATGCAAACCCCCATGTCCCTTGGAAAGCAGTCAAGTATTCTTTATGCCGTCACCAATGGCTATCTGGATGACGTTCCCGTGGAAAAAGTGATTCCCTGGGAAGAAAATTTCCACCGATTCATGGAGACGAATCATCCTGAGATAGAGAAAAAAATCAATACAGAGTATGAGATAAAACCTGAAACTGAAAATCTTTTAAAGACAGCCATCACAGAGTTCAAACAAGGAAGTACTTTCTAAATGGCTAGCATTCAAGTCTTACGCCGCCGCATACGTAGTATCCAGGGCACCACAAAGATTGTCCGCGCGATGGAGATGGTGGCCACCGCTAAAATGAGGAGAACGCAACAACAGGCACTGGCGGGACGACCTTATACTGAAAAAATACGCCAGGTGATTGCTAACATCGGCATCGAACCTGGCATCAAGGGGAAAATCCTTCCCCTCCTTGAGAAACGAGAAGTGAAAAAAATTGCCCTCATCCACATTGGTACCGACCGAGGATTATGTGGTGGATTGAATACGAACTTGAATCGGCTTGTGGCTGAGTTCATTCTGGGACAGAAAGCCCCTGTGACCGTCATTACGGTAGGTCGTAAGGCAAGGGCCTTTGCTCGTATTGCCAAACTGGATGTACGTGCTGAATTCACTGGTATCAGCGATCGAGCGACCATGCAGGAAACCATGCCGATCTCAAGAGTGGTGATGGATGACTATAGTCATGGTGAGGCTGATTTGGTCTATCTTGCCTACCCTCGTTTTATCAGTACCGTGGTACAGAAACCGACCATAGAAGTTTTGCTTCCTATTGAGCCGGCAACGCTTCCTCCAGGACAGGTGGCGGAATATATTTATGAGCCTGATCCTTTCACTGTTTTAAATGAATTGCTACCAAGATTTGTTGAGATGGAAGTGTACCATGCTGTCCTTGAGCTCATTGCCAGTGAGCAATCCGCACGGATGGTCGCCATGCGCAATGCGGGTGACAATGCGGAAGACCTGATCAAAGATTTAAGCTTATCTTTGAATAAAGCGAGACAAGAGATGATCACAAAGGAGATCTGTGATATTAGCGGAGGGGCTGAGGCTTTAACGATATAAGTGTAGCCCCACGGGCCAAGTCCCGCCTTCGGTGGGACACCTAACTTAACGCCCATGTGGGGCGACATCTCCCGACGAATGTCGGGACGGATTCATCCGCCGGGACAAAGAATAAGGAGCTAAGGAGATGGCAAAAGGGAAAGTCGTACAAGTCATAGGAACCGTGGTGGACATGGAATTTCCTCAGGGTGAGCTGCCGGCCATCTATAATGGCATCGTCATTCCCATGAATGGCACAAAAGTGATCGTGGAGGCACAAGCTCATATTGGCAACAATTGGGTACGTGGTGTCTCCTTGACCCCCACGGATGGTTTGGCAAGAGGAGCCGAAGCCATTGATATGGGAACTCCCATCTCAGTACCTGTAGGACGAGCTACGTTAGGGAGGTTATTTAATGTCTTTGGCGAAGCCATCGATGGATTGGGTGAGGTAAAAACGGACGAGAAATGGCCGATTCACCGTCCGCCTCCCCCCCTTACGGAGCAAGAGACCGTTCCTCAAATACTTGAGACAGGATTGAAAGTGATGGATCTCGTCACTCCCTTTACAAGAGGTGGCAAGATCGGTGCTTATGGTGGGGCTGGAGTCGGTAAGACCGTCATCATCATGGAACTCATTCGCAATATTGCTGCTGAGCACGGAGGATTTTCCGTCTTTGCGGGTGTAGGTGAAAGATCCCGAGAAGGCAATGACCTATGGTTAGAGATGAAACGTTCCGGTGTTATGGATAAGACCGTGATGGTCTTTGGTCAGATGAATGAAACCCCAGGTGTCCGCTCCCGTGTCGCCCTTACCGGTGTCACCGTAGCAGAATATTTCCGTGATATTGAAGGCCAAGATGTGCTCCTGTTCATCGATAATATCTATCGCTATGTTCTGGCGAATATGGAGCTATCCGCCCTTCTCGGACGCATGCCTTCAGCCGTGGGTTATCAGCCGACTTTGGGTACGGACGTTGGAGAGTTAGAAGAAAGGATTACCACCACGAAGAAAGGCTCCATCACCTCTTTCCAGGCGATCTATGTTCCTGCTGATGATTACAGCGATCCAGGCATTGTAGCGACTTACGGTCATCTTGACGCTGTGGTGGCTTTAGAGCGTTCCATCGCTGAGCTGGGAATTTACCCGGCTGTTGATCCCCTGACTTCCACCTCTCGCATACTTGATCCTGCCATTGTCGGTGAAGACCACTATCGAGTCGCTCGAGGGGTGCAGACAACCTTGCAGAGATATAAAGAATTGCAGGATATCATCGCTATTTTGGGTATAGAGGAATTGAGCCAGGAAGATAAGCTCACGGTAGCCAGAGCCAGGAAGATTCAGAGGTTCTGCTCCCAGCCATTTCATGTCGCTGAACAATTTACCGGGACCCCGGGCAGATATGTCCCCATCAAAGAGACCGTGAGAGGTTATAAGGAAATCTTAGAAGGAAAACACGATGATCTTCCTGAAGCGGCGTTCTACCTGGTAGGCACTATTGACGAAGCAGTGGAAAAGGCTAAAAAGATTAGAGGATAATCTGAAAGAGATGAGAGAATGCCAAATGTCAAAACTCAAAGCTCAAATGAAATCCAAAGCTCAAATGACAAAATTAAGAAAAGGAAAGAGTTTTGACATAGAATCATTTTGACATTCATTTGAAATTTGGATTCGGTTAGCCTCAAGTAAGCGGATGAGAGTATGGCAACATTTAAGTTAGAGATTGTGACTGCAGAAAGAATGGTTTTTTCTGATGAGGTGAGCGCGTTAATTGCCTGGGGTGTGGAGGGGCAATTGGGCATTCTTCCCCACCATGCCCCTTTGATGACGATGCTTCAGCCTGGGGATTTAATGATCAGAAAAGATAAAGGAGAAGAATACCTCGCCATCAGTGGCGGCTTTCTGGAAGTCCGTCCTGACAAAGTGATTATTTTGGCCGATGCCTGTGAACGTGTTGATGAAATTGATATCGCTCGTGCTGAGGAAGCAAAGAAGCGTGCTCAAGAAACGTTGAAGGTGGCACCACTTACCATCGATGCGGCTGTCGCTGAGGCCGCCCTGCGTCGTTCTATAGCCAGACTGAAGGTGGCGGAGAGAAAACGCCGCCAGCCCCCAAGAGTCGGCTAATCCAAATTTTTCTTCTTTGACTCCTAAAGTAACTTATTCAAGCCCTCAACCGCCTTATGGTTGAGGGTTTTTATTTCTTCTCAACCTCAACCCGAATAAATGATCTTCCAATTCTTGTTGACGAGACCACAAGTGTCTTATAGACTCTCATCATATAAGGGCCTTCGTTATTTTTAACCCGGGAGGATTCTAGTTTAGGATTTTTTCCGATCCCCTGAGCAGAGGAGGGAGCATGATGAATGGTTTAATGATCATTTTGGGTATCATTTTACTATCGGGACTACTTTATTATGAGAAGAAGAAATACAGATTACCTCTATTGATCGTGAAGTCCATCCTTTCATTGCTCTTTGTCACGACCGCGCTTTTGCAGCCTCATCCGGTTCCAGCCTATTATCACTATCTCCTCGTTGGTTTGATTTTTTGCCTCGTCGGAGATGTGTGTCTAGCTTTACCTCAGGAAAAGGCGTTTATGGGAGGGCTGGTCGCTTTTTTGATCGGGCATATTTTTTACATCTTTAGTTTTTCATCTCTTACTCAAATCGATCACTGGATCTCAGCAGGGCTCTTCATCATCTTTGGGTTGAGTGCTCTTATTTTTCTCTGGCTTCGTCCCCATTTAAAGTCCATGCTTATTCCCGTCTTGCTATATATCCTGGTGATAACCGTCATGGCATCCGGGGCCTGGGCGGTTTTTTCAAAATCCTTTTTTCCCATTTCCGGTAGGGCATTCATCTTCGCCGGGTCCCTTTGTTTTTACTTCTCTGACCTGTTTGTCGCCCGGGACAAATTCATAAAAGAGGAATATCGAAATCGGCTCCTCGGCTTGCCACTCTATTACGCCGGACAATTCCTATTGGCTTTTTCTGTAGGTTTTTTGAAGTGAGGCGAAGAGGGACACTTCCCATATTTTAGAAAGTGTCCCTTTTATTTTCTATTTAGACTCTTTATATTGGATCTTTCCTTTTAACTTCCCAATCCAATCCTTCAGACTATCGATGACGGTTTTCCCTTTCACGGTTAGCTTCGTTTCTGCTGTCTGTTTTGAAACCATACTTTCCACTTTAGCCGTATAGACGCCCTTTGGAATTGGGGGCTGACTGATGACAACGACATTTTCAAACTTTTCATTAAACGTCACATCCGCCCTCAAAAACTCCATGATCTTTGTTAAGGGAGGCACCGTTGCCTTGAAAGTCCCATCCTTTTGAATCGGAGCCTCGGCCGCGATCACCTGAGTTTCACTCGGTCCTGTGAGAGTGATTAACACAGAATCTCCGGGTTTAGCTTGAAACCCAGATCCCTCAAAAACGATATTCGTATCCCTCATCTTAACCACTCCAAGACGAATGCATTCCGGATTCACAATCACCTGTGGTCCAGTAACAGAAGGATCAAGAGTTTTGGGGGGACTTGCGCAACCAAAAACGATAACCAAGCATGCAAAAATTATTAACTTCCAACAACTAAATTTTCTTTGCGCGGTCATTTTAATCCCTCCTTCTTTTATAATAAACTGCTTGGTGCACAGGACCAGAGCATGGTATCGAAACATGAAAAAACGACATTAAGCCTTCAGCCTCTCCCAGAACATCCTGGGTGAAACAATGCCCATATTCTTTATGCTTTGCAATCCGAGCAGTTCCTTATCGCCAGTGATAAAGAGATCAGCTCCGCCATTCAATGCGGAGGATAGCATTAACAAATCGTCCTTGTCTCGTATATTGACATTGAGCAACGGAGAGGAAACTGAAAGTTGTGAATCTTGCTTAATGACTTCGATGAATTCAAAAATAATATTTTGCGGAAGGCCCAGTGTTTTTCGAAACACGCTTTCCAATTCTGTTAAAAGTTCGGGAGATATAATGAGATGATGGTGACGAAGGACTTCCCTCAACACATCTGCACAGAGCCCTCGTGTGGCGACTGCACTGACCAGGACATTGGTGTCAAGAAAAACCCTCATGAGATCTGGGAGAAGACATCTTCATCAGTTAGTATCCCGCGGGCTTCTGCGAAAGGCATAATCCTTTTCCTCAATTCCTCGAACTGTTCGAGCCTTAGCTGTCGACGTAAAGCCTCGCGAGCAATTTCACTCTTATTCTTCCCCAAGCGCTTGCTGGCCCTGGTCAGCAACTTGTCGAGATCCTTATCCAATCGGATTGTTAATGACCCTGTTTTCATGTCCCACATTGTAAGACGTTAATCTTTAAATGTCAAGAAAAAGTCGAGTCCAATTTCCCCTCGATTGAGGGAAGGGGAAAAATTACCGAATCACTTCCAATAATTTTTCTACCAAGGATCGAGAGTCTGCTTCAGGTAGACAGTATTTCATTTCAGTAAATTTTTTCCTGAATTGAGAAATCTCCTTAGCCACGGGCCGGTCATGAAGGATCACCTGACTCATATACTCAGCCAGCTGGCCAAAATCATCTTCCTTCATCCCGAAACGCGTCATCTCCTGAACTCCCATCCTGAGGCAACTCGCCGTCGTAAAGGCCTCATCATCCGGTGCGCCCTGATAATTGACAATGATATTATTTTCTTCCAATCGTTCGGCGATCAATGGCCCTTTCCCGTAACCGACCCTAACAATGACCTGGTGGGTCTCTGTATACCCAATGTTGGGGTCTCCTTCTACCGTTAATCCTCTTTCTTTTAAGAATCGAGCAAAGGCCTTAGCATTTGCGATCACGGCCTTCTGATAATCGGATTTATAGGCATTCATTTCATAGGCGGCAAGCAAAAGGCCTACCAGTGTTCCCAAATGATGGTTGCTCACACTTCCGGGAAAAACTCGGCGAACAATCGCCTCCCAGAGCTCCTCATATTCCGTCCCCTCTGACATGTTGCTTGAAATGAGCCCTCTCTGAGGCCCGAAGAAAGTCTTATGGGTAGAGCCCGTGACAATATCCGCGCCTTCTTTAAAGGGCTCTTGAAAATGAGGTCCGATCAATCCCAGGACATGAGCCATATCATAAAGCAGGATCGGCTTTGGATTCATGTTTGCGGTCATTTCAGCAATTTCTCTCAAAGGCTCTTTATAGATCACCATGCTCTTGCCCAGAACGATTAATTCAGGCTTGTGTTCTTCCAAAAGTTCTTTTGTCTTCTTAAGATCAATCCGATAGGGATCTTCTTTTACCACTGGAAAAGGAATGGCCGCCGGCCTCTCGGTCATCGGATCATGAGCAACAAAGTCTCTCAAAGCCCCCATGGGCTGGGCGCTCAGATGACCCCCCCTCCCGATATGATGGTTCATCACCTTTCTGATTCGGCGAGGCTCGCTTCTCCGGTCCAAACGATTGAGGTAATCCACGATCCCGCTGAAGACAGCGGTATTGGCCATCTGACCGCTGATCACCCTCGCTTCAACCTCTGAACACCCTATGAAGCGCCGAAGCTCATCTGCGACAAGGACCTCAACTTCTCCGATTAACTTTGTTCCTTGATAATAGAAGACATCGCTCTCCCTGAAGGCTTTCATCAACCTGTGTTCAGCATATCGGCTCGATGGATCAGAAATAGTGAGAAGCCTAACGAGAAGAGAGGGAGTCGTTTCGGAAGGGATAAGATTGAAGGTCTCTCTCTGCCTCCAACGGGTGTTCTCAACAACACGATTGACCAGATTCTCAGTTAACTCCTTTAAATTTCCTGCCACCACAGGTTTTTTCTTCGGTTCTTCAATCAGGATAGGATGGGCATAAGGCGGAGCTTCACTTGAAAGATGCCTTTCCACGATCACACCTTCAAATTTCTTTCCCCGGTGAAGAATTTCTATTCTCTGCCCTTCTTTAAAATCTACATCGATATACCCCAATGCGATGGACCTCATCTTTTTTTCATCGGTAGGCTCTGAAAGGATTCCCCGATCGGAAAAAACCCAATAGGGAACCATGGTTCCGCTCGTCACGTGACCTACCAGCTCTTCCTTTACAAAAACTTCGTATCCCTGTCTCGCAATTCCCTGGCCGGTGATGGTGATTGGGAATATTCTTTTTGGAACCAACTGCCTCTCTTTAGGAGGCAAAGGTTTCCCACTCTCCCTTGCTGTCACCTCTTCAAATTGCCTTTTCAGAATATCCTTTCCGATGAATTCCCCTTTTAAACGGGAAAAACTCATTGCCAATCTTGCTGCCGAAGGGACTGCATAAATGGGGATTTCTATTCCCTGTGGGTCGAACCCCAATTCATGACCGTAAAGAGGAAGTCCCGCTTCCAGTCTTAGGGTGTCCCTCGCTCCTAAGCCTACCGGAACAATCCCCTCTTCCTCTCCAACGGCAAGGATCCTTTCCCAGATGAGCCTCAGCTTCTCAGCGGGTAAAAATAATTCGAAACAAATGGGTTCCCCTGTATATCCCGTTCTTGAGATCGTTACCTGAACGTGCTCTCCCTCTAACTCACAAACCTTTAAACGGTTTCTCCATGGATCAGGAAGTTTGGTATAATCCTCTAAGAGAATCTTTTCTAAAACCCTTTTGGTGTGAGGGCCTTGCAATGCGATCATACCGATCTCATCGGTTTTATCCTCAATCACCATATTCTTGAACCGTCTTTTATGATCGAAGAACCAATTCCAAACTTTCTCTTTATTCGCCGCATTCACAACAAGGAGATAATTTGTTTCCAGAGAGGGATCCCCTTCTTCCAATCGATAGAGATAGGCATCATCCATCGCACCTCCTCCCTCATTCTGAATCAAAGTGTACTGGGCCACACCAGGATCAAGGGCCATCACATTGTTCGTTAAAACATGTTGCATAAAAGGAATGGCTTCCATTCCGCGAATCAAAAATCGTCCCATGTGGGAGATATCAAAGAGACCTCCAAATTTCCTCGTGCCTAAGTGTTCCTCAAGAATTCCCCGTTCATAGGCGACAGGCATCTCCCAGCCAGCAAACTCAATCATCTGCCCGCCATGCTCCTTATGCCATGAATAGAGGGGAGTCCGTCTTAAATCTTTTGGCATGTTTCGACTCCTATTGTTTTCTTACACGATATTCTTTATCCTTTTAACACATTTTAAATAAGATTTGGATAACTATTTCGACAGCCCAATCCTTTCCTCCCGCGCATCGAAGAAATTTCAGAAGTCAATTGATTTGTGGAATATTTGGATGATTAAATCCTTAATTAAAATATTCTCCTCTAATATATAAAAATCGCTCTTATTAAGGTGAAAGAGGAGTCTATCTCTAATCTAAGTAGAAGAAAAGGGGGGTTTCATCAAGGCATATCTCTATCGGATTTACTTCATTAGCCATTAAAACTCTTCAATGAGGAAGATTACCTTTCCATTCGTTTTGAACGTTAACTTTTTCATAAAGTGCAACCTAATAAACGTTTTACTTTCGTTGTTTTTTCCGTATTGACTACCGCATCGCATTCTTATAGAATTCCTTGAAACCTCACAAATTTCCAGGAGTCTAATATGGCTATAATTTCAGCTTTTGTAGGCCGGAGTTTCGATCAGAAGGAGGAGCTTCTTTGGGCAAAAATAAGCAAATGTCTTGATTCTCTAAAACCAATAGGCTTCTCATGGGAAGACGCCGAAGAAGCACAGGCTAAGCCTATTTCAGATAAAGTGAAGGAGAAGATTGAAAGGAACGATCTTTTTATTGGGATACTAACAAAAGGGGATGCAATTATTTCTGGGTGTTCAACTTCAAAATACATTTTGATGAGAAAGATACTTAATTGGTTGGCATCTTATTGGATAATCCAAGAAAGTGGCTATGCAATCGGTAATGGGAAAAAGGTCATATTTTTAATAGAAACGGGCTTGGAGATACCAGGAGGATTAAACTCAGATTTCGAGTACATTCCTTTAAACAGAAATAACCTTTCGGACACTTTCTTAAAGGTCAACCAGATAATTGCAAATGAACTTGCAACAAAGATTGAGTTCTTAAAGGAACAGGTAGTTGCAAAAGGTACTGAATTAATTCCCGTTCAGAAATCAGAGATTGAGAAGCAGGAAGCGGTAGAAGTCGTTGAAGAAGACCACCTACTTTTTAAAACCACAATGGAGGCGATTGACAATAAGGAGTTTCCATCTGCCAAGGAAAAGTTCGCTTTATTACTTCAAACAGATAAGGTTAAAGGTAATCCAGAGCTCGAGCTTTGGGCTAAAACTTATTTTTACAAAAAACTTTACTTAGCTGGTGAACCTGAGGCTCTTGATCAATTAAAGGAAATTGCCAACAAGAATCCTACCAACCTGTTCATCATGAATGCTTTAGTAGACTGTTATGAACCCTATGATCAACACGAACAGGCCATAAGAGCGATAGAACCTTTTGCAGTAGCCGCGAAAGACTTTGATTTTAAGGTCAAAATGTCAATTGTTCTTTCCAGGCTGGAGCTTAAACTGAAAAACTATGGACGTGCAAAGGAAAGGCTATTGGAAATTCTAAAAACCCTGGGATCTAATTCCGATCATCAAAATTATCTTATTTATCAGGCCCTTGGCGACATTTTTAAAGAGCAGGGCGAACAACATATTGCCTGTTTTTTATATGAATTGAGTCTGAGTTACAACCCCACTGATTCAAACCTCAGATTTACATTAGCTCTCGGATATGGAGAGATAAAAAAATATGCGTTAGCGGTCTATCACTACAAAACCTATCTAAATACAGAAGAGGGGTCGGGTGCGTTGAATAATTTAGGAATTGAATATGAGAAAGTGGGACTCTTGGGTAAAAGTGTTTCAGCGTTAAAGAGGTCAGAAAGTTTGGACAACACTTTGGCCAGTGCAAATCTATCAAGAATGTTTATCGAAAAGGGATTTTACGGTGAGGCAGAGAATACATTAATAAAGGCTCTTGAAAAGAAAGATCACCATAGAAATGTTGAATATTATCTAAATGATCTAAAGGCCTCAAACGAAGGGGAGGAGGAGAAAGAAAAACAATTTTTGGAGGAGGCAAGGGAGTATAAAGATTTTGCCCTTGAATTTGCTAAGGCCATTTCAATCCCATTTGATACATATGCCGAGATCAATGGATTATGGTTAACGGATTATGGCCAATTAAAAGAATTTAGAATACAGTTTGATGTACCTAATAGACTTTCAGGAGAACACAAAGAGGAAATTTTGACTACCGGAGGGCTTTTAGCTGCTTTAGCTTTACCTGGAGGTAGAGCAGAGCCTGAAAAAAAGATAAAAAAAATTCTGTTTACCGGAACAATAACGAATCGTGGAATAAGATATTCGATAGAAATATCATCTCAAAGTGAAACCTTTCTCACCCAAGCAATCTCAGAATTTAAGGGATTCGGTATCTTCTCGTTAGAGAACCAAGAAATCAAATTTTCCGTGGAAAAGGAAGATAAACCTACATTTTTTACAGCAAAAAAGAAAAAATAAACATCGAGGTGAATAGAGCACACTATTACTTGCATTCATTGGAATACCTTAGCCCCATCCATAAAATAGGAGTAAAGGTTGTATTTATTGATTTTTTCACTTCATCCCATTGCAGAACAAGAGCTATGAGATAAAATACAAGCGTCCCTTTTTACTTTTACAATATACTTAAAAAGTAAACATTATTCCCCGATGATCTTGACAAGAACCCTCTTTCTTCGCCTGCCGTCAAACTCGCCATAAAAAATCTGTTCCCATGGGCCGAAATCAAGCCTCCCCTCTGTGACTGCCACAACAACTTCTCTCCCCATCACCTGCCGCTTCAAATGGGCATCAGCATTATTCTCTCCGATATTGTGACGATACTGTTTAACGGGCTCATGAGGAGCAAGTTTTTCGAGCCAGACCTCAAAATCATGATGAAGTCCGGATTCATCATCGTTGATAAAAACCGAGGCAGTGATATGCATGGCATTGACCAGAACCAGTCCTTCTTTGATGCCGCTCTCTTTAAGACACGTTTCCACCTCTGGAGTGATATTGATCAGGGCTCTTCGAGTCGGCACCTCAAACCACAATTCTTTTCGATAGCTCTTCATCGGCCTTTCCTTCTGATCGAGCAATGAGTTTTCTCTATTTGATGTAGTAACCTGAAACTCTCCATTTTCCATCCTTATCTAACAATGGGGTAACCGTTTCGATGGCTGACTGTTTTTTTTCAAACATTGTTTCATACTGAATGACAACGTATTCCCCATCTGGAAGACCGGGCAAAGTCTTTGTGTATTGCTTTGATTTAAGCTTTCTTGCCACCACTTTGCCGAGAGGAACCCTCACGGCTCTCACCGTGTTCTGCCACTGCTCTTTGGTCACAGCAGCCTTGAATAACCCGGCTGCCTGATTCCAGCTTTCAGCGTAATTTTCCCCATCCACCAAGGACAACCATGCACCAGCTGCTGCGACGGCAGCTTTCTCAGCCACCTCATTTGCCTGCAAGGCACCCATAGAAAAAATGATACTTAAAATTGTCAATGATAAAACCAAGCCTGTTCTTGATTTCATGGGTAACTCCTTTCTCGGTTATTTCTTACTTCCTATTTTCCATTTCCCATTTAAGAATTTATACTTATTCCAATCTTCCTTCCTGCCGGAGTTGAGTAATGATTGCCATAATCTGTGGGAGAGTTTCTATCGCAGCCTTTTCCCCCTCAAGAATCGCTTCGTGTTTCTTTGAGAAATCGGCTGAACCAATATGGCCCACCTTTGGTCGAATGACAACATCTGCCTTGGCAAGCTGGATGGCACCAAGTTTCGAATACATGATATTGATGGATTGCAGGATGGTCTCAATCGTTCCTTCAGGCTGGGTGCGTTCAGCCCCTGAAGAAACATCAACCGCAATGACGACATCAGCCCCAAATCTTCTGGCAGCATCCACAGCCACCGGGCTTACGACTCCCCCGTCCACATAAATTCTATCAGAAATTTTTACGGGCCTGAATATGCCCGGGATGGAACAACTCGCCCTGACGGCTGTCCCTGTATTCCCTTTTCCGAAAACCATCTCCTGGCCTTTCTCTAAATCTGTGGCCACAGCGTAAAAAGGAATCTTCAATTTTTCTATTGGGGTATTTTTCACCGACTTATTAATAAATTCTTCAAGCTTTTCCCCTTTGATAAACCCATTGCTGGGGATAATGAGAGGATCAACAATATCTCCTTGGTTAACCGAAATGGCCAGCTTCTGAAGCGAGAAGGCGTCAACGCCATAGGCATAGAGGCTTCCCACAGCACTCCCCACGCTGGTTCCGACGATCATGTGAATCGGGATTTTATTCGACTCGAGGATCTTGAGCACGCCAATATGGGCAAACCCTTTGGATGAACCTGCCCCCAGCACTAAAGCGATCTTGGCTGGCTTGGGGGGAGGCTGGACCGGGGGTTGAACGACCGGTGGAGGCTGTTGAACTGGTGGAACTTCCTTGAGCGTGCACGAGGCGCTCAATAGCACAAGAATAACAAGAATGCTAAATGCTATCACTGCATGATGCTTTCTGTTATTCATCTTCTTTCACTTTTCATGATTCTGCCTACTTAAATCATTAAGGGGAAATTCTTCTTCAAGTTTCTCAAACTCTTCTAAAACTCCCGAAGAATCATATGCCACCATAGAGGACTCTTCGAGCAGCTGCTTCTTGAGGAGATTTCTATTATGTGAAGAGCAAATTTTAGACATCGGCCTCCTCTTCGATGCTATCCCGACTGGCAATATATCATTATTGCTGGTTTTATCAAGATTTTCATTATAATGGACCATGCTGGGTCCGTCACCCACGAACAATGAAAATACAATGAATACCCCCTCTCCCTTGACGGGAGAGGGTGGGGGTGAGGGTGGACCATACCTCGACTCCCCCCATCCTTACCTTCCCCCGCAGGGGGGGAAGGAATTAAAGGTATAAATAGGCAATTTTGTTAAAAGGCTATTGAATTACGATTGTTTTGAACATCTCGAAAGCGTGGAAAGAACTACGGACAAAGGGACCGGAGGCAACCGCTCTAAAACCCATCTCTTCTCCTAATCTCTTATACTCTTCAAATTCCTCTGGCGGGATAAATCGTACCACTGGCAAACGATCCGGACGGGGTTGAAGGTATTGGCCGACCGTTAAGAAATCACATCCTACCTCTCTCAGATCTCGAAGGAGTTCCAAGACCTCTTCCTGAGTCTCTCCGAGTCCAAGCATAAAACCTGACTTGGTAAAAAGTTGAGGATAAAGCTGCTTGGATTCTTTTAATAAATCAAGCGATCTCTGAAAGTCAGCCTGAGGGCGGACTCTGGGATAAAGTCGAGAGATGGTTTCGATATTGTGATTCAGGACATCTGGGTATTCTTTTAGAACGGCCTTCAAAGAGGTTTGGTCACCCTTAAAATCGGGAATCAATACTTCAACTTTTATCTTTGGATTCAATGCTCGAATGGTCTGAATCGTTTTGGCAAACAGGGATGCCCCGCCATCGGGAAGATCATCTCGGGTAACGGAGGTGATGACGACATACTGGAGACCCATCTTCTTAATGGCCTGGGTAACCCTTTCTAGTTCCGTTTCATCGGTCGGAACAGGTACTCCATGTTCCACAGCACAAAAACCGCAATTCCTTGTACAAACTCTTCCAAGAATCAGAAACGTTGACGTTCCCTTGGAGAAACACTCTCCGAGGTTGGGACAGCGGGCTTCTTCACAGACCGTATGAAGGTCTGTTTCATCTAAAATCGACTTTACCTTCAGGAGATCCTGAAAAGGAGGGATTCGTTTCTTCAGCCAGGGAGGTTTCTTCTGATCTTTCATCTCTTTCATCACCAAAATTTCTCTACTAAAATCTCTCCCCTCCCCTGGCGGGAGGGGATTCACCCTGTTAGATAGAACGTTCCTTGGATAAAAGGGCTGAATAGAGAACCTTATCTAACGGGATGAAGGGGAGGGGGATAAAATCTTCTTGTCCACCCCCACCCTCTCCCTCCCCCATCAAAAGGGGGAGGGGAAATTGAAGCGCTATGCGCTCAGCGCTTTGCGTCACTCCGGAGTGGTTTGGGGAGATGAATGGCTAAACCATCTCCATCAAGAAACGCCTCTTTCAGAGCTTCTGGAGTGGTTGGATGGGCTTGAATGAGTCTGGAAAATTCCCTGGCTTTTACATTCTTTTCCATCAGGGAGGAAGCAACAGAAATCAGAGTGCTGGCATCGTGGCCAATGATGTGAACTCCTAAAATTTTATCATCTTCTCGATCAACAATTACCTTGATGAGACCATCGGTCTCACCGGAGATCAATGCAGTGGGATTAGAGCGGAATGGGAATCGGCCTATCTTGACTGTTCCCTTCCCTCTCGCCTCTTTTTCGGTAAGACCAATGGAGGCAATTTCTGGATAAGTGAAGATACAGAGAGGAATTAGGGGATCTTTCATATCATGATCGATCCCCATCACATTTTCTGCAGCCACCACCCCTTCTTCCATTGCTACATGAGCCAGGAGAGTTCCTCCAATAGCATCACCGATTGCATAAATATGAGGTGTTGTTGTTTCCATCCGGCGGTTAACCCGAATACCTGATGAGGAAATCTCAACTCCTGCTTTTGGAAAATCGAGATCTAAATTGGGACTCCTTCCAACGGCTAAAAGCAACTTTTCAGCCACAACTTCCTGAAATCCCTGCGGAGTGTTAACGGTCAATCTCAATCCTTCTTCCATAGGACGGAGATCTTCGACTTTGGACTTTGTCAAAATCTTGATACCATCCCTTTCTAAAAATCTTCGAAGATTTCGAACCAATTCATCTTCAAGACCAGGCAGGATATTATCCAGAATTTCAACAATCGTCACCTTTGAACCTAATGCATTGAATATCGTGGCGAACTCAACACCAATATATCCTCCACCAACGATGGCCATCTCACGAGGGATCTTTTTGATTTCCAGTGCTTCATCGCTGGTGATAATTTTTCTACCATCGGATGTAATATTAGAGAGGGTTTTCAATTTTGAACCAGGAGCAAGGACGATCGCATCCGCTTCGAGGATCTCCTTTTCCCCATCATCTTGTAAGAGAACCACCTGATTAGATCCTAATAGGTCAGCATGGGCATGTTTTACAGCCACACGATGGGATTCGAGGAGCATCTCCACACCCTTCACCAGCTCCTGAACCACCTTTTTCTTCCGGTCCATCATTGATTCGAGGGGATTAAATCTTCCATTAAGAAGAGATTGAAAGACTGTTGAACTTCTCAGTGAGCGAAGCATTTTAGCATCGGAGAGAAGAGCCTTAGTCGGAATGCAACCCCGATTGAGACAGGTCCCTCCGATTTTATCCCTCTCTATCAGAGTGACTTTGGCTCCCAGTTGAGCAGCTCGAATTGCTGCCACATAACCACCCGGTCCTCCTCCGATAATAACCACCCTTTTAGAATCCATATGATTTATTAATCCCTGTCTCTGATGAATAACTAAACAGATTTTGTAATTTTAAATTACAAATCCCAAATTTCAAATCCCAAATAAATTCCAAATTTCAATTCCAAATCACCAAAACGATTTTGTTTGAGATTTTGAACTTTGGTCATTGGAATTTATTTGTTATTTGGTGCTTGGAACTTGGTGCTTAATTTCAATCTGCCATCTGCGATCAAATCTTTCAGATCCTTCTCTTTCCAGTCTCTTTCGAAGATCTGTTTGAAATGGAAAACGATCCTCTCAATCAATCGTTCCCGGGAGATTTCTGTTCCAAGGATCTTTGCCATGGTGGTCATCTTTTTCCCTTTGAGACCGCAGGGGTTGATCAGTTCAAAGTATTTCAGATTGGTTTCATAGTTTAATGAAAAACCATGAAATGAAACCCATCGTTTGATGGCCACACCCACTGAAGCAATCTTCTCTCCATCTACCCAGACACCCCGGTTCAAAGGGTCTCTCCTTCCTTCGATTCCAGCATCTTTAAGGACACAGAGAATGACCTCCTCGAGTTGACCGATGTATCGGATGAGGCGGTATCCATATTCCTTTAAATCAAGAATGGGGTAGACCACCATCTGCCCAGGACCGTGGTAAGTGACATCCCCGCCCCTCTCCACGTGGAGTATGGGAATCTTCATTGCCTCAAGAACTTCTGGAGAGGCGATCAGATGCGATCGATTTCCACGCCTTCCCAGGGTGATCACATGGGGATGTTCAAGGATAAGCAACAAATCTGGTAACTCTCCTACCACTCGCCTCGACCAGAGTCGATGCTGAAGATCCCATGCCTTCTGGTAGTCGAGCAGACCGAGATCTATGATATAGCCACCTCTTTCCATGATTAACTCTATGCACTAAAATTCCAAATCCCAAGCACCAAAACCCAAAAATATTCAATTTTCACTTTTGGAATTTGATAATCGGTCATTATTTGGAACTTGGGATTTGAAATTTGGGATTTCCCCCTCACCTTATCGCTCTCCCCGTCAGGGAGAGGGGAAGGGTGAGGGGGCGGTCCATTTCAATTTCGGTTTTCTTGCCGCCAGGACTTCGTCGAGCCTTCTTACTTTTACCCTCTGAGGTGCCTGGCGGAGGAGGTCCGGATTCTCCTCTGCCTCTTTGGCAATTTCGATCATCGTTTCAATAAATCGATCGATGCTTTCTTTGCTCTCCGTCTCCGTGGGTTCCATCATCAGCGCACCTTTAACCACCAAAGGGAAGTAGATCGTGGGAGGATGAAAGCCATAATCGATCAACCTTTTGGCAATGTCCAGCGTACTGACATGATACCTTTCCTGAAATCGGTCTGTAAAAACACACTCGTGCATGCAGGGCCGATCATAGGGAAGATAATAATGGTCTTTTAGCCTTTTCATCAAGTAGTTGGCATTGAGCACAGCCATCCCACTCACCCTCTTGAGTCCTTCCGCTCCCATCGAGAGGATGTAGGCATAAGCTCTAATCAAGACTCCGAAGTTCCCATAGAAGGCCTTCATCTTGCCAATGCTCTGCGGTCGATCATCATTCAGGCGGTAGATCTCTCCACGTTTTTCGACCACCGGAATCGGGAGATAAGGAGCAAGCTCTTTTTTTATGGCCACAGGACCCGCTCCGGGTCCTCCTCCACCATGAGGAGTGGAAAAAGTCTTATGGAGATTGATATGAACCACATCCACCCCCAAATCACCCAGTTTTACAATCCCCATCAGGGCATTGAGATTGGCTCCATCACAATAGACAAACCCTCCTTGGCGATGAACGATCTCAGCGATCTTGCTTAGGTGCTCTTCGAAAAGACCCAAGGTATTGGGATTGGTCACCATGATAGCTGCTACTTCTTCATCCATCAGTTCGGCCACTTTTTCCAGGCTGATGATCCCCTTTTCATTCGATTTAATCTCAACCATCTGATAGGAGGCAATCGTAGAAGTAGAGCAGTTTGTTCCATGGGCCGTGTCCGGGACCAACACCTTCTTTCTCTTCTCTCCACGGGCCTGAAGACATGCCCTGACCATCATCATCCCAGCCAGTTCACCTTGAGCCCCGGCAGCGGGTTGGAGAGTCACATCATCCATCCCTGTGATTTCGGCAAGAAAGCTTTGTAATTCATACATCAACCTCAGAATGCCTTGAGAAAGATCTTCAGGAGCGTAGGGATGGATGTTAGAAAATCCACTCATTCTTGCGATTTCTTCATTCACCTTTGGATTATACTTCATTGTGCAGGAACCCAACGGGTAAAGCCCGCTATCCACTCCATAGTTCCATTGAGAAAGCCGGGTGAAGTGGCGAACTACATCGACCTCACTCAGTTGTGGAAATCCTTCCAGTTCCTTCCGTAAGACATGGGAAGAGATGAAGTGATTGACCTCCACCTCCTCAACATCCCATCGAGGCAAGGAATATCCCTTTCTTCCTTCCCCGCCTTGCTCAAAGATCAGGGGTTCGTCTTGAATCAATCCAGTATCTTTAATGGTTGTCATGAATTTGTCCCGTTTTTCTTTTTCCCTTTCTATTTCTGCCATTCCTGTGAAAACTGGAATCTATACTTCCCATAATTCTTTCCTGGATTCCCGCTTGCGCGGGAATGACATCCACAGAAGCATCTACCCATTCAATGCCCTTTCAAGGGTATTGGCCCAACGATCGATCTCTTCCTTTTTGTTCATCTCAGTCACTGTAACGAGGAGATGATGATCGAGTTCAGGATAAAATTTTGCCAAGGAAAAGCCTCCCAAAATCTTCTCCTTCTTTAACTTTTCCAGGACTTCTTCAGGCTTCCCTTCGATCCGCAAGACGAATTCATTAAAAGTAGGCGCAGTAAAATTCAGTTTGCAACCACGAATCCGGGAAATAACCTTCTTTGCATATTCTGTTTTGCTCAGGTTCATCATGGTTAATTCTTTCAAACCTTCTTTTCCAAGGCAGGATAGAAAAACCGTTGCCATCAGGGCACAAAGTCCTTCATTCGTACAAATATTGGAGGTGGCCCGTTCCCTCCGAATATGCTGCTCCCTGGTTGCAAGGGTGAGGACAAAACCTCTCTTCCCATCCAAATCAATCGTCTCGCCAACCAACCGGCCAGGCATATTTCTGACAAATCTTTCACGAGTAGTAAAAATACCAAGGTAAGGACCACCATAAGAAACAGGAATGCCCAGGCTCTGGCCTTCGCCTGCAACAATATCGGCTCCCATCGCGCCAGGAGGTTGCAAAATTCCATAGGCGATTGCTTCACTGAACCCTACAATCATCAACCCTCCGCAGTTGTGGATTCTTTCTGCGATGGGATGGAGATCTTCAATGACACCAAAAAAGTTGGGGTTCTGAATAACTACTGCGCTCACATCTTCTTTGAGGAGATCAAACAAAATCTTCTCATCCGTTCGACCCTCATCCTTTTGATAAGGAATTAAGACGATCTCCTGTTGATCAGGGTCGATGTAAGTCTGAATCACCCTTCGATATTCAGGATGGATCCCCAGTGAGAGAAGGACTTTCTTCCTTCTTGTGATCCGGTTTGCCATCAAGACAGCTTCTGCTAAACTCGAGGCTCCATCATAAAGCGAGGCGTTTGAAACTTCCATCCCTGTCAATTGACACATCAATGTCTGGTATTCAAAGATCGCTTGAAGCGTTCCTTGGCTGATCTCAGGCTGATAAGGGGTGTAGGCAGTGTAAAACTCGGAGCGGGAGACCAAACTTGAAACGACAGCAGGAATGAAATGATAATGAGCCCCTGCTCCGAGAAAACTGCTCATTATAGGAACCTGAAGCCCTTGGAAGTGACGAAGAAGATCCGTTTCGGAAAAAGGTTCAGGAAGGTTCAAAGGGTTGGAAAGCCTGTATTCGTTGGGAATGATCTGGAAGAGGTCCTCCAGCTTTTTGACGCCAATGGCGTCGAGCATCTTTCGAATATCTTCTTCGGTATGGGGGAGGTAACGAATAAAGTCTCGCATTTACAATTCCTCGGGCAAAGACCCCTGATAGGCTTTGGAGGAAAGGAGTCCTTTTAACTCTTCTCTGTCTTGAATTTCCATTTTAACCAACCACCCCTTTCCATAAGGATCTTCATTGACGAATTGAGGATGATCCTTGAGGGTAAAGTTTTCATCTGTTACTTTACCGGTGATTGGAGAGTAAATATCAGCAACGGTCTTTACGGATTCAACCACGCCTATACTGTCTCCTTTTTTAAACTCAGATCCAACTTCAGGAATATCCACATAGACGATATCCTTCAATTGGCTCTGAGCATAGTCCGTCAGTCCGATCGTCACCTGGCTTCCTTCATCTTTCACCCACTCATGGCTCTCTGTGTAAAACAAACCTTCAGGAAATTTCATTCCATCCCCCCATTATCTATAACGCCCTGCACCACGTAGGGTGCAGGACTGCCCTAAACTCTATGTAGTTCAGGGTGATTCGTGCCCGTGTTCCGTGAATCGTGGACTTGGAACTCACCCAATATCAATTATAATCCTTTATCGCAATTTTTCTAAGGGATCAAAAAGGCCCGATTAGATTCTATATCTCCTTTTTGAGGACCAAATCGATCATCAGTTCATTAGCCAGGCGATGAAGGTCCTCCCTTAATCCCTGTTCAGATATTGACCGGGGGGCCTCCACATCGATATCCATTTCGAAAAGAGGGGTCCCGCTCTCTGCAGAAAGCACACGCTGGGTTTCCATGTCAATGATATTGACTTTACGATCAGACAAAAGGCGGCAGACCTTGAAGACGATCCCGGCATGATCCACCCCTGAAGTGGTAATTTTGAACCGGTCGGTCTCTTCCTTGAATTTGGGATAAGCCTGTTCAAAGGTGATCGGAGAATAGAAGACGGTCAATTTCTTCTCCCATTCAAGTCGCTTCAGGGCGGAAGAGAGTTTTTGATTCACCTCCTCCCTTTCTGTAGAAAAAAGAAGGAGAAGGGCGAAGTGGTTTCGAAGAGCACTCATGCTCGAATCCTCAATATTCCCTCCACACTCATAAATCACTTCAGAAACGTCGGCGACAATCCCTGGCCGATCCTTCCCCATCGCAGACAAGATAAAATAGGTCTTCATGGATACCCCCTAAATCACGTGACCCGTGATTCGTCTGCTCCTTTCGGTCGCCCTTTATTGGGGAGATGGGGAGATGAGGTGATAGGGAGAAGTTTAAAACCGAAACTATTTCACCCCATCACCCTACCACCCTATCTCCCAATCTTTTTACTCAAGGATTTCCAAGTGAGCGGAACAGACTTTCAGACGTTTGCTGCCCACAGTTCCAAAAACAATGGTCGCCTTTTGATTCTCGTCCATCCCTTCTACGGATTTGACCCTCCCCACGCCAAATTTTGGGTGCCTTACCCGCATCCCTACCTTGAGTGGAAAGAACCCCTCAGGACTCAGGACGACTCCACCCCCTTCTGAGAAGGGAATCTCTTGGGACAGGTCATCCACCATACTCTCGGTCTGATGATCATCGTCCCTCCACGGAGTTTCCTGCGAAAATAAACTCTCCATTCTCCTCTTCTTTTCCTCGAATTGCATCATATCCATAGGGAGTTCATCAAGAAAACGTGAGGGAAGATTGGCTCGGCCAACGCCAAAAGTGGATCGTTCTTCTGCTCGTGAAAGAAAAAGCCTCTGCTTCGCACGCGTCATCCCCACATAGAAGAGCCTTCGCTCTTCCTCCATATCTTCAATCTCCTCACCCCGCCGGTAGTGGGGAAGAAGTCCCTCTTCTACTCCCACGATGGAAACCACGGGAAACTCCAATCCCTTTGCGCAATGAAGGGTCATCAAAGAGACCCGGTTCCCTTTATCCTCATAAAGATCTACGTCGGTCACCAATGAGACCTTATCCAAAAAGCTTTCCAAAGAAACCTTCTCTTCTCCCTGCTCAAGTCCCATCATCACGTTGATGAGTTCATCAATGTTCTCCATCTTTGAAAAAGCTTCATCCGTTCCTTCCTCTTTCAACCTCTGGAGATACTCCGTCTTGGCAAGAAGGGCTAAGGTAAGTTGGCTGAGGGTAAGGAATCCTGCATCTTTCCGGAACTCTTCTATCGATTGGATAAAATCTTTCATCTTTACCTTGGCAGCAGGGGTCAGCCAATCTTCTCCGATCGCCTGGCTCAACCCTTCATAAAGGGAAAGCCCTTTCTCTCTGGAGAAGGCCTCTATCTTCTCGATCGTCTTCTCCCCGATCCCTCTCGAAGGAACATTGATGATCCTTTTCAGACTGAGACCATCCGAGGGGTTGTTCATCAACTTCAGGTAGGCCAGGACATCCTTAATCTCTTTTCGTTCATAAAACTTCATTCCTCCCACAACCGTATAGGGAATCCTGTTTTTGACCAGCTCGTCTTCCATGGCACGAGATTGGGCATTGATCCGGTAGAAGACAGCCATGTCACGATAAGACCTGACCGATTCTCCTGTGGAGATATGTTCCATGATTTTCCGGACAACGAAACGTGCCTCGTCCATTTCATCCTCGGCTACATAAAAAGTGAGGAGCTCCCCCTCGGGGTTCTCCGTCCAGAGTTTCTTCTCTTTTCTGTACCGGTTTTTCCGTACCACGTGATTGGCAGCCTGGAGGATGTTCTGAGTGGAGCGATAATTCTGTTCCAGGGTGATGACTTTAGTCTCTGGAAAGTCCTTCTCAAAGTTTAAAATATTTCCTACCTCTGCTCCTCTCCAGCGGTAGATGGATTGGTCATCGTCCCCGACCACACAGATGTTCCGATGTGCCTCGACCATCTGTTTGATGAGTTGGTATTGGATCAGGTTGGTATCCTGAAATTCATCCACCATCACATAGCGGCAGAGTTCCTGATAAAACCTGAGGACCTCTGGGAAGCGCCTGAAAAGAATCGTTACAAAGGTGAGGAGGTCTCCAAAGTCGAGGGCATTGTTTCTGTGGAGATCCTCTTGATAGCGCTGATAAACCAACGCCATCCTCTTTTGGAATATATTATATGGGTTTGGGGAATATTGGTCCGGTGTGACCCCTTCGTTTTTCAGTTGCTCAAGACCGGATTGAATAGCCCGTGGAGGAAACATCTTGAAGTCGAGGTTTAACTCCTTCATGATCGTCTTGAGATGCCGTTCCTGATCCTGCCCATCATAAATGACAAAATTTCTTTTAAAACCGAGACGCTCAATATGCTGTCTGAGGATGCGGGCGCAGGCTGAATGAAATGTGGAGACCCAGGTCCCCTTTGCCGATTTTCCAAGAAGCTTCTCTACTCTCTCCCGCATCTCATCGGCCGCTTTATTGGTGAAGGTGACCGCAAAAATATTCCAGGGCTTCACTCCTTTTTCTTGAATGAGATAAGCAATTCGATAGGTCAGAACTCTGGTCTTCCCACTCCCCGCACCTGCAAAAACGAGGAGAGGCCCCTCGGTTTCCAAAACCGCCTTCTGTTGAACGGGATTGAGATCGTTGAGCAGAGACATAATCACTTAATTGTAAATTCCAAAATCCAAAAAGAAAAACAGACAGGGATGCTGACAAATCTTTATAGCGACACCTCTTAGCGAATTGATTCATGAGATCAAAAACACTTTACCAACCTCACCCTTTACGGCAACAACTCTTACCCATAAAAATTTTAAAATGACTGCTTGATAAAGATTTGGAAGCATCTCTGTCTAGTGAAGTGATTTATTCCACGGTCACGCTCTTGGCCAGGTTCCTCGGCTGATCCACATCCGTGCCCTTGAAATCAGCCATATAGTAGGCCAGGAGTTGAAGAGGAATCGTGAGGAGAATAGGAGTGAGAGAAGGAAGCGTTTCGGGGATGAAGATCACATCGTCCACTTTTTTGACGATCTCTCGATCAGATGGAGAAGCAAGGGCAATCACCTTTCCTTCCCTTGCCTTTACCTCTTCGATATTGGAGATCACCTTCTCATAGACATCGTTCTTGGTGGCGAGGACCACGATTGGCATCTCCCGATCAATCAAAGCGATGGGTCCATGCTTCATCTCACCAGCTGGATAGCCCTCTGCATGGACATAAGAGATCTCCTTCAATTTCAGTGCCCCTTCCAAGGCAATGGGGTAGTTGATCCCTCTCCCAAGATAGAGAAAATCTCTGGCATGTAGGTACTTTCTGGCGATTTTCGCTACTTGATGCGATGTTTTCAGCATTTCTTCCATGAGATGTGGAATCCTTACCAATTCCTCAATCAAGGTCTTCCCTGTCTCGTTGGAGAGGATGCCCAACTCTCTGCCAATTCGAAGGCCAAGAAGGAAGAGGATGACCAATTGAGTGACAAAGGTCTTGGTGGAAGCTACGCCAATCTCAGGGCCTGCATGGGTGTAGATCACATGGTCCGCCTCTCTTGCCAAACTCGACTCCACCGCATTACAAATGGCTAAGGTCATCGCCCCTTTTCGTTTTGCTTCTCTCAAAGCAGCCAGGGTATCGGCCGTCTCCCCAGATTGGGAAATCGCCACAAGCAAGTCATTCTCTCCGATAATAGGATCTCGATATCGAAACTCAGAGCCGATATCTGCTTCCACTGGAATTCGGCAAAACTCTTCGATGAGAAACTTTCCCACGAGGGCGGCATGGTAGGAGGTGCCACAGGCAATTAGGTGGACCCTCCGAATCTTCTTCAGGAACTGTTGATCTAAGTGGACATCTTCGAGGACAACATCACCTTTTTCTTCCGAGAGTCGCCCACGAATGGTGTCGGTCACTGCCCTGGGCTGTTCGAAGATCTCCTTAAGCATAAAATGTTTATACCCACCCTTTTCAGCCATCAAGGGATTCCAGTTGACTCGTTTCGGTTCCTTCGAAACTTCGTCTCCCTTGGAATTGAAGACTTTCACTCCCTTGGAGGAGAGAAGTGCCACTTCACCATCCTCCATAAAAATAAAGTCTCGGGTGTAGGGAAGGATCGGTGGGACGTCCGAGGCAATAAAATTCTCTCCCTTTCCAAGGCCGATCACCAGAGGACTCTCCTTGCGGGCAGCGATCAAAGACTGTTCATCTCCTTCAAGAATAATTCCCAGTGCATAAGAGCCTTTGATCTTATCTAACGCGATTCTCACTGCCTCCAGAGAGGAATATCCTTCCTGAACGAATTCATCAATCAGATGAGAGATGATCTCTGTATCGGTTTCAGAGGTGAAAACATGACCTTTGCTCTTGAGAATTTCCTTGAGGGGAAGATAGTTTTCAATGATGCCATTGTGGACGACAGCGACCTTGCCTGCCTTATGAGGGTGGGCATTTTCATCCGATGGCCTTCCATGGGTCGCCCATCGAGTATGACCTATCCCTACCTTCCCATCAAAGGTCTCCCCTCCGATCAACTCCTCCAGCTTTATTAATTTCCCTTCTTTCCTTCTGATCTCGACCTTGCCTCGATGGAAGACCGCGATGCCTGCGGAGTCATATCCTCTATATTCGAGCCGTTTGAGCCCCTCAATGAGAACTTTTACGGTTTCTCTTGGGCCGATATATCCGACAATGCCACACATTTCTCAATCCTTCTTTTCTCTCGATTTTTTACGGCGGTGCTCTATCTTTTTATTCCACCTCTTGATGTTCTTCTGCTTCACCCGGCTGATCGCCAGTGCCCCTTCAGGAACATCTTTTGTGACCGTGGTGCCTGCACCGATCGAGGAATCGTTTCCCACCTTGACCGGAGCCACCAACTCCACATTCGATCCCACAAAGACCCGATTGCCGATGATCGTCTGGTGTTTCTCGAATCCATCGTAGTTGCATGTAATGGTCCCAGCGCCAATGTTGACGTCTTCTCCGAGAAAGGAATCGCCAATATAGGCCAGATGGTTGGCTTTTGAACCTTTACCGATGACCGACTTCTTCACCTCCACGAAGTTTCCGATCTTTGCCTTGGTCTTCACCTCGCTCAACGGCCTCAGATGGGCAAAGGGACCGATGGAGGCTCCCTCTTCAATTTTGCTTTCCGTAATCACAGAGTTTGAGCGAATGGTCACATCATTGCCGATAATAGAATCTGAAACCTTTGAGTTGGGTTCGATGATACACCGTTCACCAATTTTCGTCCTTCCTTGCAGATGACAATTTGGATAGAGGAGGGTGTCTTCTCCCACTTCAACGGCTCGATCGACATAAGTGGTTTTGGGGTCGACAATGGTCACACCAGAAAGCATCAGATCTTTCAACTTTTCCTGTCTGAGTTTTTCATTGGCCATGGCAAGATCCACCCGCGTATTGATCCCCATCACTTCGACTGGATCCGCCACGATATGAGCCGAACACCTCAAACCTTTCTTCTTTGCAATCTCGACCAGGTCGGTTAGATAATATTCACCCTGGGCATTCTCTTTTCCAATCTCTCTTAAACCTCCCATTAAAAAGGGAGCCTTCACACAGAAGATCCCGGTATTGATCTCACGAATCATCCTTTCTTTTTCTGAGGCATCTTTTTCTTCCAAAATCTTTTCCAACCAACCTTCCGAATTTCGAAGGATACGACCGTACCCAAAGGGCTCCTCAACGACTGCCGTCAATACAGAGAGGGTGGATTTATTTTCCTTATAAGTATCGATAAAAGAGCGCAGGGTTTCCACCTTCACCAAAGGCACATCCCCACAGAGGATCAAAACCGTACCACTGAATGACTGAAGAAATGGAATGGCTTGTAAGACGGCATGACCCGTCCCCAGTTGTTCCTTCTGGAGGGCAAAGTCAATCTTAAAGTCGTTAAACATTTCCTGAATGCGGTCCGCCTGGTGACCCACGACCACAATTGTCTTTTCGGCTTTGATCCCGTTCAAGGAAAGTTCAATGGGATAGGAGAGCATGGGAAGTCCCAGAATCGGATGAAGGACTTTCACCAGTTCTGACTTCATCCGGGTCCCTTTTCCTGCTGCAAGGATGATGGTGGCAATACCTTCCAAGTCTCGTTTACCTCTTTATATGATTTAATATTTTATACTATGCTCGACCGATTCGTCAACCCATTGGAGTAGATGTGAAGGTTGTGGCATGAATAGGCAGCGTCGCGAAGCGGCATTTTAGCTAACGTTTCTGACACAAAAAAAGCCAAAAAGTTCGGACGTAAGTTTTTTGCAGTATGTTAGGCGTCTGTTGCAGGCAACCATAAAATAAGTGTTTCACCTAAAAATCCTTAATGATAGTTCCGTTTACGCGGATAAACTTTGAAGGTGGGACATACATCAAATCATATGCTTCCGAAAATTGGCAAATGATACCGATTAGTTCGAAATTCAAATCTCTCCAAATAAAAACTGGAGCTCCGCTGAGACCTCTAATATCATGTAACTCTTCGCCAGGATGTAAATTAAATGAGTAAACCCAATATTCTCTTTCAAATTGGCAAACAATGGTATCTTCTCTTACCGATGCAACAGCGCATGCCCCGCTACCAAATGAGTCAAACATTACTTTTTTCTGTGATAAGTGCTGCCTCCATCGACCAGGAAATCCTCCAAAGGCAACAAATTCACCGCATTTGATACCCTGAGGCGGCCATGAAACAGGAGAAAAGAAATATGAAGATACCTCACCACCATCGCTTATCTTTTGAGTATTTTCATCCTTTAAATCTATTGTGACAAGATCTAATCTTTCACATTCATCAATGATTTTATTTAAAGGGTCTATTTTTAGGTTACCAATTTGAAATATGATTTGACTACCTTCGCTTAGTTTTTTCCTATACGCTTCTAAAACGTGAAAACAAGTTATTGCCATTGGACCTTGGCCAAAATCAACAAGAGTTGCAGTCGCGTTATTAAAATCTGAATTGGGGGAGGTACCATATGGCTTTTGACCAAAAAGTATTGAGGTTGCAAATCTCAAGGGAAATTTTGTCATCTCTTTGCCAAGAGGCCCGGCAGCTACTTTTTTAGCTTTCTCAACTAATGCTGGATCATAATCATTTTTCATAATCTAAAGCTCTTTCTTTACACCTTGCCTGCAATGAAACCTGACATGTGCGGCACAGACGAAGCCGAGAGGTTTCTAGGTTGCCCAAGTTTGTGCCGTTGTTAGGCGAACTGGCTATTTCAAAAATTCTCGTTGCTTATGTAAATAACTGTGCTCATAAACTCAAATGCCACTTTTGGAGAAATACCACCGTCGTCACGATCTGTCTTTTCTGGTTTCACTTTTTTAAGAAATTCGACTACTCCATTGTTTGCTATTCCAGGATCGCATGAAAAACATCCTTTCATATGATTTGCCCAAGCATTTAGAGCACTTGGCACATCTAACTCTGAAGGTTGACTTCCAGCAAGAAGAACATTTGCTGAATGTATTACCAACGAGGCTTGTTCCTTCTCAACAATGTTTTTCGGGTCTGCCCAATGAGCGCGGCCGTAACATCCCGCATAAAACCCAAGCTGTTTAAGTGAATTCATTAGGTCAGCATCTCGACCTTGATAGAATTGATCTGAGAACTCTTCAAAAGATGGCGCATTCTTGACTAGAAAAGGAATAATCCAATGTTGGCTTTTTTGTAGGTGATCTGAAAAATCACGCCAACAAATTTTCCAATGTTCTGTATTTTCAGCAATTGCCATGCGTCGCAGAATAGGAAGTTTGCCAATCTCTTCAATAGCTAGTATGCCGATAGAACACGCTGTTGGAAATCTATTTGCTTCGAAAAGAATTTTTGCATCCTCCATAAGGCGCTTTGCATTTTTCTTGACTATTTGAATCCCAGCAGAAATTTGAAAAGGATTTATTTGACCTCTGTAAGGTGTTGCTTTAGATTTTGTCTCTAAATTGTTCATCTAATCTCCAGTCCGTTTAACGTTTAAGGCTAAAGAAGTGCGATAGCATTTGGATCAAATCTTTTGGCCTCTGTTATCTGCGGTTGTGGGCAAACTGTCCCGTGTTAAGGCCCCACCCCTACCTTCATTTCCTTGTTATGCGTGGTCAGCGGCCTCATTTTGCCTCTTGAACCCTATGGTGTTTGCTGCTCCTCGATATATCGTTCTATTGGATTCCTAGGAAGCTTGTGAAAGAATAAATGGATTCTCTCTGTAGCATCCGCGCAATGTTTTTTATAAAGTCGAGCTGCTTTATTGTACGGATCATCGTTATTTTGGCCAAATAATACTGATATCCCTCTGAAGTAGCCATTTTCAAGCGAAGTCATACATCGTAATGTTTTGAAGTCTTTTTTAAGTTGGCTGACATTCGTAACAGACTTAACCTCAACGACAACAAGATTGCTGTTTTCCATATCACCCGGTCTGTGTACCAAGAGATCGGGCTTGATAGCCCCACATGCTTTAGAAATAATCGGGTGGTTCCGTTTATCGATCTCGCCCTGTAATGTAAATGGAAAGCCAATGGGCAATGTTTGTCTTAATTGATGATACAACTCGTAACAATACACTCTTTCTCTATAAATTGTTGCGTCAGTGCTGGCAACCTGCAAATCAAAAAACTCAGGTGCTATCAGAGCAGTTGCCTTCAATAGAGCGCCCATGAAGATCTCGTATTCATTTTCCATAATTCCTCCAGTCATGGTTACCGATGACCTATAACGTCTGCGGCACAGATGAAGCTATCAAGTTTAATCATGTCCGTTTGTGCCTTCGTTGTCCACCGCTGCAAACCACATAGCGGAACATTCCTTTGGTGCTAATTGTTCTGTTTTTTTTAGGCACTTATCCAATTAAATCTAAAAGGCAATGAAATTCCCTTTTCTACGACATTTGGGTTTTTTAACATTGCCATTAATTCTGGTGAGAAGAATAAATCGAACTTTCCCATGCCATCTGCATGTATTTTGAAATATTTATTAGACAGAGGATTGGGTGCTTTAATTACCGTTATTAGTCTGTCTCTTTTGCTAAGAAACGTGTAAAAAATGGATTGTCCAGAGTTAAATTTCCTCTTTAGCCTGGGAATCCATCTGGCTTGCCATTTCTCGGGGTTAGTTGTGTTTATCGTATTCATAAATACCCTTTTGTCTCCACTTAACGATGATGAAACCGAAAGCACATTATCTCTAGCCACAACTGAGATGTGCTGCAAGCTTCTGAGATCTGGGGGATACAAAAAGTAAGATGTGTCTTCTTGCCAAGATACACCGGTTGCGTTGACTGAGATTCCAAAGAACACACCGCCTACTTTCATTTTCATTAATCGGTCCAATATTCCGTAATTCTGCAGAATAGCTGTAATAGCTGCTAACATATTTTCATCTGGTAATTTTCCTTTTAGAAACATTTTTATCGTAGCTTCCGACAAAGCAGGATAGTATGAGGCAATACTGCCGACTTGAACAAACTGATCATGCTCATGAATGCTTCTTTCTTCATCGTGGTTGTAACTAATTAGCCTTGGACCGTTCTTATCAACATACCCCACGATTAATTCGACATCATTTTTCTTGGAATATGGACCACAACTTCGAATTGCTTTCTCAAGCACTTCATGTACACTTGAATTTGATGAGATTAACTGTTTAAACACTGCAATTATCTCAAACGCAGTGTTCACATTCCCGGCAAAGCCGATGATTATCTTGCCAACAACGCATATTTTTAGTAAGGCTTCTCTAACATAAGTATCTTTGCTGCTATAATTAACCTCCCCAAAGCTTGATACGAAAGGACCGGTTGGCTTATATGCTTCAGTTGTTAATGCAGTGTCAGCAACTATAAACACACTATTTTGACTTTTCCAACCCAAGCAATATGTCATTCGGTCTCTGTATGCTTTTCTTTGGTTCTGGCAAAAATACTTGCAATAAGCGGCTAACTCGCTCACATCCGAACTGGTTGAGAGGTACACCCCCATGGCAAGCCCCGTTAGAAAGTTTGTTGGGAACTTTGGAGCCTTTTCTCTAACGAGACTGATGAGACAAAAAAACCCATTCCTTTTCAGAAATGGGGTATCCATTCATCTTCAGACCATATGTCCACCCTAACTACATGGCTAAAGGGTTGAAAGATATTGACGGATGGCCTCTATTTTGTTTGGAATATATTAATCTGTGACAAAAAAGTCAACAAAAATGATTTGAATCCTTGAAAACTTACCCAAAAATCTGTAAATAGAAAGACATGCGATTTAATCTTCCACTTCAAGACAAACCTTTTGATGTGGTGGGGATAGGCCTCAACTCTGTGGACTTCCTCAGTGTGGTTCCAGAATTCCCTACTCCGAATTCAAAAATGGAGATGCTCCGGTTTTCCAAACAGGGAGGAGGCCAGGTGGCCACAGCCATGGTGGCCCTGAGTCGATGGGGTGTGAAAACGAAATATATTGGAAAAGTCGGAGAGGATGAGCTGGGCCAATTCTCTCTCCATTCCATTCACCAGGAGGGAGTGGATGTCTCTTCGGTGACGATCGAGCCCAATGCCACAAACCAGTTTGCCATGATCATTGTGGAGGGTCCCTCTGGAGAACGGACGATCATTTGGAATCGAGACGAACGATTGATGTACCGCGAAGGAGAACTTCGGAAAGAGGAGGTCTGCTCTGGAAAACTCCTCCACTTAGATGGTCACGACATCCACGCCGCTATTCAATGTGCCAGGTGGGCAAAGGAGGAAGGAATTCCAATTGTCATTGACCTCGACAAAGTAGAACCTCTCACTTCTGAGTTGATTAAAGAAATTGATTTCGTCATCACCTCTTCACGATTCCCTATGCTCTACACCGGAATTTCAGATCGAGAAAAGGCTCTTCTCGAACTCCAAAAGTATACCCCTGGATTTCTGTGTACCACTCTGGGGCACGAAGGTGCCATGGCCATGGTCAATGGGGAATTTATCTATGCTGAAGGATTCAAAGTAAAGGCCGTGGATACCACTGGCGCAGGCGATGTCTTCCACGGAGGATTTATATATGGCCTCCTTCAAAATTGGGAGGTGGCAGAGATTTTAAGGTTTGCCAATGCAGTGGCTGCCCTTAAATGCCGAGAACTTGGCGGAAGAAAAGGAATCCCCACCCTGAAAGAGACTCAAAAATTCTTGAATCCATCTTGACCTCCTAAAATGAGCCTGTAAGTAATTCTTGCCAAATTCGGATAGATGAGCGATATTTATTACCAAAGATGGCTTCATAACGTCTTGGCAAAAGGAATAAAGTATTTTTTGAAGGAGGAGGATTAGATGTTTGCGGGAAAAACAATCTGGGAAATACTTCAGATAGGTGGTTTCACGATGTATATCTTACTATTCTGCTCTTTTTTGTCCATCACCATCCTTTTAGAAAGGATTTTTTATTACAGAAAACGATCCAGAACCAAAAGATCGGAATTTATGACAGGAATAAAAAGGGCATTAAAAAGCGGTAATATTGAAAGGGCAATGGAAATCTGCAAGGACACGGATGCTCCCTTTTCGAATGTTATTTATTCCGGACTTGAACTCCATGATCACCATGAAAAAGAAATATCCAATGCGATGGAGCGAGAGATTACTGTGGAAACCACAAAATTAGAACGCTTTACAAGCATCGTGGGAACCATTGGAAATACGGCTGTTTATATCGGGCTCTTTGGGACAGTCCTGGGGATCATCAGGGCATTTCATGATATTGCCGCAGCCGGAGCCGGCGGGATGAGTATCGTCATCGGGGGAGTAGCCGAAGCACTGGTCTGTACAGCCATGGGGCTTTTGGTGGCTGTCCCCGCAGTGATCGCATTCAATTATTTCATAAAAAGAGTTGAACATTTTATCAATGATATGGAATTATGTGCCTCCGAATTCATCGACCTGACCGGGGGGAATCAATAACATGAAGAGGGAAATGAGAAGATCCAAATTAATAGCAGAAATTAATATCACCCCTTTTACCGATGTGGTTCTGGTTCTATTGATCATCTTCATGATAGCCACCCCTTTCATTTACCAATCCAGCATGAAAGTACAATTGCCCCAGGCATCAAAATCTGAGGAGACATCCCGAGATATCATCATCAACATCAATGCTCAAGGCGAAGTTTTTCTGGAGGATAAGAGACTTGATTTAGATACATTGAAATATAGACTGACAGCAATGGTACGGAGTAAACCCGATGTCTCTGTAATTATTAACGGGGATAAGAATGTCAAATATGATTCCGTGATACAAGTGATGGATGTCTTAACGCGATCGGGCGTGAAGAACCCTGGCTTAGGGATAGAGTTGAAAAAATGACAAGATTACAAAAAGGGAGGGAAAGATCTCATCTTTTGAATGACCCGCCTTCTCTTGATCAGAGCGCATTGCTGAAAGCGGGGGTTTTCTCACTGCTACTTCATATTACCCTTGTTGCCATCCTGAGCTTCGGCCTGAAGACTACGATTACAAAAATGGGGCTATCTGTTTATCGGGTTACACTTCGGCCCTTTTCCCCTCACGGAGACGGAACTCCGTTAGGTAGATCCATTCCAGGACTCCCGGGTTCTCCCAGAGGATTGCCTGCTTCCCAGCCGGGTGAAAAAATCAAACCTGTTGAGAAATCAAGGACGACAGAATCAAAAAAGGGAGAAGTGCCTTATGTGACGAAGAAACAAAAATCAAATGAGCGCGTGACAGGAAATGAGATCACCGAAGGCTTGAAAAGATCTCAAAAGGAAAAGTCCTATAAGCATCTTCAAGAGGCCATCGAGGAAATTGATAAGAAAGCAGCCCTTGATCAAATTCAAAAAAGAGTAGCCCGTCGTGAGAAATTGGAAAAGGGATCGACAGAGGAACCTTCAACGGCTCGTCTATCCGGGCCTGGCTCCGGGTCTGGAACAGGAGCGGGATTGGGAACTGGAACCGGATCCGGGTCGGCTGGTTCTCCAACAGGAGGGTCACCGTGGGGTTCTCCCTTCGGAGGTTCCTCCGCATTGGAATCAAAGCTGAACGATTACTACAATATGATATGGGCAAAAATAAAAAAGGAATGGGCTCTCCCTGGAGATCTTCCCAAGGGAAAAACAAACCTGGAAACAATCATCGTCATCGTCATAGAGAGGGAAGGGAAAATTCAGAAATCATGGTTTGAAAAAATGTCTGGCAATGCCCTTTATGACAAGAGTACAATGCGGGCGATTAGGAAGGCTGAACCCTTTCCTCCCATTCCCAAAGAATTTAGTGATAATACCCTTGAGATGGGATTCCGTTTCCATCCGGATTAAGCGACCCGATTGAACTCCAGAATCAGATGGCCAAATTCTACTTGAAAATCTCGATTTGAATGATAGAGTTAAGATCCATCATTGATAAAAAAAGAGGAGAGAACAAATAGAAGTTTCCTGGTTTGTTTAATGTCATGGAAGACCTTTTCCACAAAGAAGTTGTTCTGCGAACCAATGATTTGAGCAAGAGGTTTGGAAAGCGCTGGGCTGCCAAGGGTTTAAATATTGAAGTCCACCGCGGCGATGTTTTTTGTTTCCTCGGTCCAAACGGCGCAGGGAAAAGTACGACCATACGAATGATCCTAACGCTCCTCAGGCCTACCGCCGGCTCGATTGAAATTTTCGGAATGGATCTTCATAAAAACCGCAGTGCCGTTCTTTCACGGGTCTGTGGAATCGTCGAGAAACCGGATTTCTACCTGTACCTTTCGGCTTACAAAAATCTTGAGATACTCGGCTCGATGACCCGCAGTGTCCGAAAAGAAGAGATCATGGAAGCTCTCCAAATGGTGGGGTTGGCATCGCGTGCTTTTGAAAAAGTCAAGACCTTTTCGCACGGAATGAAGCAAAGACTTGGAATCGCTCAGGCTCTGCTGACTGAACCAGAACTGATCATCCTTGACGAACCGACTGCAGGACTCGATCCACAGGGAATGAAAGAAGTCAGAGGGCTGATCAAGAAGCTCGCCAGGGAGAAAGAAATGACCATCTTCCTTTCTTCTCACCTCCTTTCTGAAGTTGAATTGGTTGCCACGAGGATGGCTGTGATCAATCGGGGTGAACTGGTTACACAGGGGTCTGTTTCTGAACTGCTTGGCGGAGAACCAACGGAGTATTCCATCCAGGTTTCACCTCTTGACTCAGCAATCGAACTCCTCAGGAAACTCCCTTGGGTTGAGGTCCTCTCAGCCGAGGACAGTAAGATCGAATTGCGCGTTGAACCCGGTCACGCTTCCGAGTTGAACAAGTTTCTTGTTTCGAATCATATCGAGATTTCATCATTTTATCCACATCGAACACTCGAGGATTTCTTTTTAAAGATCACCGAAGGGACATCTGAGATATGAAGCTCTTCTGGTTAGAGACCTATAAGACATTCAGCCGATGGCGCACGTACATCAGTTTTGGTTTCATCGCTTTGATTGTCATTATGACTGAAGTGGTGATGAAATTAAGTGCCAATGAGATCCTTTACCGTATGATGAGATCTTTCCAGAAGGATTTTCTCATCTTTGGGAATGTCCTGAATGGCTGGTTCATTACGGCCTTCATCATGAATAGTCTTCATATCCACATCCCCTTTTTCATCACCCTTGTTGGCGGAGACATTGTCTCAAGTGAAGCCACGGCTGGGACAATGAGGCTTCTGTTGATACGACCCCCTTCTCGAAGTAAGATCATTACAGCCAAATACCTGACAACCCTTTTTTACACAACAGGACTGGTTATCTTTCTCGCTTTGATATGCATCACCCTTGGTCTTCTCTTGTTTGGCCACGGTGACTTAATGATAAATTATCAAACCAAATTACGGATCGTTTTTATTCCCGAGGCGGAAGTCCCCCTTAGAATGCTCCTTGCCTTTACAGCCGCTGTCTGGTCCATGACGGTGGTGGCTTCACTCGCCTTTCTTTTTTCGACGTTGGCGGAGAACTCCATCGGCCCGATTATTGGCACGATGGCTGTAGTCATCGTCTTCCTTGTTCTCGGAAATTTCCCCTTTGATTTCTTCCGAATGCTTAGTCCCTATCTCTTCACAACCTATATGATCTTCTGGCAGCGATTTTTTGATGACCCGATACCGTGGCAGGAGATAGCGAGGTCAGCATTGATTCTCGGTCTCCACAATATCGGTTTGTTTTCGATTGCTTTTGTAGTCTTCAAGAGAAAGGATATAAAGAGTTGAAGAAGGTTTTATTATTGGCAGGAATTCTTTTTCTCCTTTCATCTGAATGGATTCAGGCTCAGGAAGATACTACTCGCTACCTCGATTCAATAGAAAAAAAATATTCCGGGTTGAAGGACTACAGGGTTGATGTCAATGTGCATTTTGATATAGAAGCTCTCAAGGCGCCGGATATGCAAGCCAGGCTTTACTTCAAGGCTCCCGACAAAATGAAAGTGGAGTCAAAAAAAGTCTTCTTCTTTCCTAAGGAGGGTGGATATTTCAATCCCTCTCTGTTCAAGAAAAAGGATTTCGAGGTCAGACTTCTAGAGCGCTTGATCTATGACGGTAGAAAAGCAGTAAGGCTGAGACTCACTCCAACGGATATGAACACCTATAACAAGGGTTTAGTATTGACGATAGACACTGACCGCAACCTGATCAGAGAAATTAAAATTTCACCCTCCGAAGGAAGGGAAATCAAAGCCGCCATTGAATATGGAATGTTTGACGGTTTTGAACTCCCGACACATATTGATCTCCAGCTTGACATACCCTCTGAGGAACCAAGCGGGATGAAGGAATTCACCCAGTTTGGACAGAGGACCAAGAGCATCACTGGCAAGATCCAAATCACCTATTCGAATTACAGGGTCAATGTGGGACTCAGCGATGAGATTTTCAAGGATACAGAATCTCATAATCCGAAGTAACCAAACTATCCCTCTTTTTTTGAATGGTTGAGGTAGAAAGAAGGATCGGAAGGTTAGAGAAGTCAAAGGAAAAAACTTGACAGACCATTTTAAAATTTGTTAAAAGAAATTATTCCAACGGTGATACCCAGGAAAAGGGAACCCCGTGATCTTCGTTTAGACGGAGAAAGTCGGGGACGGACCCGCCGCTGTAGTCCTGATCCCGCATTTTTTAAAATTGCGGGATAAGTGCCTTAACAAAAAAGCCACTGTCCTTGGACACACTCAGGATGGGAAGGCGAGTTAAGGTCGGGAGAGTCAGAAAACCTGCCTGGATATTCTTCACGGAAAGGTCTTCGAGGATAAGACTGTGAAGGGTGCAAGCGGGTAAAATCCCCAGTTTTCAATACGAAGGCTGGGGATTTTTTTTGAACCCTTTTCCCCTGGCCCCGAACTAATATGGTTCGGGGTCGTTCAAAAATTTTTTGACCCATAGGATGGGTCGGGGAGGTGCTTTATGAAACATTTTATTTCCATCTTTTTATCTTTAACCTTTTTTGTAGTGTTCCCATCCTTTTCTCTTGCACAAGACAAAGAAGTGACGCTTGAGAAGGTCGTTGTCACCGCCACACGGGATGAGCAGGAAATCAGGAAGATTCCTGCCAACGTTACTGTCATCACGAAAGAGGAGATTGGACAGTCCAATGCACAAAACGTGGTTGATCTACTCCGAAACGAGGCAGATATTGAGGTTCGGGATATTTACGGAAATGGAAAATCAGCCTCTGTTGATATCAGGGGTTTTGGGGAGACAGGTCCTCTCAATACACTCGTATTAGTAGATGGGAGAAGGGTGAATGAAATCGACCTCAGCGGAGTGGACTGGACCCAAATCCCGCTTGACCAGGTGGAACGGATTGAAATCGTTCGAGGTTCGGGGAGTGTCCTTTACGGGGATAATGCTGCGGGCGGGGTAATCAACATCATTACGAAGAAGCCTGAAAAACCTTTTTCTGCCAAAGCAGAAGTAGTGGGGGGAAGCTACGGCTACAACAAAGAGAGTGCTTCCGTGAGTGGAAAATGGGGTCCCCTGTCTGCCATTCTCAACGCGAGTCATAATGCTACAGACGGATATCGTGAGAATGGATTTTTAAGAGCAAAAGATGTTGGAGGAAAGGTTATCTATGACTTGAATGAAAACATCAGCTTCAACCTGAGCGGAACTTTCCATCAGGATGATCAAGGCTTGCCAGGTGCCCTTCCTAAAGCCATTTACGAAGCGGACCGGCAGGCAACAATTGCCCCTGACGATAAAGCAAAAACGAATGATTGGTATCTCGCTCTGGGAGCAAAGGCCAAATTATGGGACCTCGGTCGATTGGAAATGGACCTTTCCTACCGAAATAGAGAAGTAAAGGACCTCTTTCAATCCTACTCCTTCAGTGACAAAAGAAATTTAAGCACCTGGGGAGTGACTCCAAGATACATTCTCGAAAAACCCCTCTGGATCTTGCCTAACAAATTAACTCTCGGGCTCGATTTCTATCATTCGGATTCCAACGTCTTCTCCGAGTCGTCCTTCGGATCAAACCGGGTAGAAGTTACGAAGCAATCGATAGGCGCCTATGTATTGGATGAATTGTCTCTCCTCAAGAGCCTGATCCTCTCCATGGGTTATCGCCAGGAGTGGGTGACTTATGACCTCTTCCAAGATGTACCCAGAGCAGAGGATAAAAAAAACAATAACGAGCCTGCCTGGAACGTGGGCTTGGACTATCTATTTGGCAAAAAATCTTCTGCCTTTCTTAGTGTAAAAAGGAGCTTCCGCTTCCCCGTTTCTGACGAATTGATCCAATTCTTCCCGACCTTTCAGGTGAACCCCGGGATGAAACCCCAAACGGGATATCAGTATGAGGCTGGTGTCCGCCATGCTTTTACAGATCAGATCGAGGCTAACCTGACGCTCTTCTGGGTCGAAACCCGGGACGAAATCTTCTTTAACCCCTATACATATGCCAATGAAAACTTTCCCAAAACTCGGCGTCAGGGAATCGAAATAGGAGCAAAGGTGAGACCCCTCCAATGGCTCACTCTTTGGGGTAACTACAGTTATATTAAGCCTACCCTGCAGGAGGAACCCTATTCAGGAAATGACATTCCCGGTGTTCCAAGGCATAAAGGCTCAGTCGGCGCGGATGTCCAAATATGGGGCGGTTTATCCTTCAACACCAGAGCCAATCTTGTAGGGTCCCGATACTTTATCAGTGATTGGGCTAACAAGGTGGATAAACTGGATGGATATTATTCCATCGATGCAAAGCTCTCCTACGCCTGGAAGGGATTGAAGGCCTTTGTCGGTGTGAATAACCTGACCAATCAAAAGTTTTCAGAATTCGGCGTTGTCAATGCCACGGGGGCACAATTTTATTATCCTTCACCTGAGCGTAACTTTATCGGAGGTCTCTCCTACACTTTTTAGAGACTCGAAATGGAATACTCTCTACTGCAAAAATGTTATAAAAGGATGTTCCCATTTAGATTAGGAACCACCTCTTATATCTATCCTGATCACATTGTCCCAAACGTGGTGAAGCTGGCCCCATTCCTTGATGAGATAGAACTGGTCCTTTTTGAGAGCGAGGGATTGGATAATTATCCTGATGAGACCCAGATGAAAGATCTAATGAGCCTTTCGATCCACCAAGGAGTCGATTTTAATATCCATTTGCCTATCGATATATTCTTGGGAGACGAAGAGGAGGAGATCAGGGTTAAGGGAGTTAACATTGTAAGAAAGGTGATGGAGCGGACTCTCTGTCTCAGGCCCTCTATCTATACCCTCCATTTGGATTTAAGAAATAAGGACGGCCGAGAGGAGACTGATATTGAAGCCTGGCGGAGGCGCATCCTCCGAAGCGCAAAGGAGATGACGGAATGGGGGATTGAACCCAAACGAATCTCCATTGAGACCCTTTCATATCCTTTCGAATGGATTGAAGATATAGTGAAGGAATTTGGATTTTCGATCTGCCTCGATATTGGTCATATGTTGATCTATAGCCAAGATATACCACGCTATTTGGAGAATTATCTCTCCCAAACCTCCATCATCCATCTCCATGGTATTGAAAACGGTGTCGATCATTTGGGAATTGATAGATTAAATGGTAAAATGGTTGATCTGATCCTTTCCAAACTTCAAAGTTTTACGGGAATTTTGTCCGTTGAGGTCTTCTCGTTTGGCGACCTGAAAAATTCTCTGGAGGTCTTGGAGCAAAGATGGAAAAAAGAATGATCTTTATTACCGGGGGCTGTCGAAGCGGCAAAAGCCGCTATGCTTTACATTACGCCAATCAAAATTTTTCCAAGAAATTATTTCTGGCTACCTGTGAGGTGCTCGATGAAGAGATGGCACAGCGCATCAAGCTTCACAAAAAAATGAGAGGGCCAGAATGGCAGACCATCGAGGAACCTATAGAAATTGTCAAGAAAATAAGGGAATGCGGGAGGGATAGGGAAGCAATCCTGATAGACTGCCTCACTCTCTGGCTCTACAACCTTTTGATGAAATGGGACAATGATTTGAGGATAATCGAAGAAACGGAAAAATTAATAAATATTATTAAACAGAGCCAAACTTCTTTTATCCTTGTATCCAACGAGGTGGGGATGGGGATCGTACCAGCTGACCCATTGAGCCGTCGATATAGAGATCTATTGGGAATAATTAATCAGAGGATTGCCGAAGCACTGGATACGGTTATTTTTATGGTTTCAGGGATTCCAATCTTTTTGAAAGGTAAAGAGTGAAGAATTTTCTTCAAGCCTTTTCATTTCTCACGATCTTTCCCGTTGGGCACCCTTCCCTCTCAGAGGAGAAGGAATTAGCCAGGTCGATGGCTTTCTTTCCCTTAGTGGGTCTGATCATAGGTTTCATTTTGGCTCTTGGATATTATCTCTTCTCATTCCTTTTCTCCAGAGCCCTTGTCCTCTGGTTATCGATTGGACTTCTCGCACTCTTAACCAGGGGGCTCCATCTGGATGGGTTTGCAGATACCATGGATGGTTTGGGCTCTGGTGGACCAAGGGAAAAGATTCTCGAAGTGATGAGAGATAGTCGAATCGGTGCGTTTGGAGTCATTAGCCTCATACTGCTGATCGGAGCTAAGTATCTTGCTCTGGATCAAATTCCGAGCCCCTCTATCCCTTACGCACTCATCTTAATGACTGTGATGGGAAGAAATGCGATGGTCTTGGTCTGTTATCGATCGCCCTATGCAAGGTCTGAAGGAGGCTTAGCTAAACCTTTCACCGAAAATCTTGGGGGCCGCGAAATGACTTTATCCTTGGCCACGGCTTTTGGAATTGCCTTATTGGTCATGGGCATGAAGGGGGTAGCGGTTTTCTTGGGCATTGGACTTTTCAGTCTTGGGTATCGAACCTTTTTCATAAAGAAACTGAGTGGGGTGACAGGGGATATCTTAGGAGCAGCCAATGAATTGGCAGAACTTCTCTGCCTTCTTCTTTTAGTAATTCTTGAACCGATCCATTTATAAAATTGAGAGGGAGAATGATGGATAAAATTAATCAAGCAATCAACAGCATTAAACCTTTGGACGAGAGGGCCATGGCAGAGGCGAGAATGAGGCAGGACAATCTGACCAAACCGCAAGGTTCAATGGGTCAACTTGAGTTCCTTTCTATTCAGGTAGCTGGAATAAAAGGGGACGCAAGGCCCCGAATCATCCACAAAGTCATATTTACACTGGCCGGAGACCACGGGGTTACCCGGAAAGGTGTGAGCGCCTATCCGTCTGAAGTGACTCCCCAGATGGTCTATAACTTCCTTCGTGGAGGTGCAGCGATCAATGTCTTGGCACGACAAGTCGGGGCAAGGGTCATCGTAGCAGACCTGGGTGTTGCCTCAGTACTTGAACGACACCCTCAATTGAAAGATAAAAAAGTAGCCCTGGGGACTGACAATATGGCCGAAGGGCCTGCCATGAGTCGGGAGGAAGCTATTCGTTCCATTGAGGCCGGGATGGAGCTTGTGGAAGAGGAGTTGACAAAAGGGATGGATATCCTGGGAACGGGTGATATGGGAATTGGAAACACCACCCCGTCCAGCGCTATCACATCTGCTTTAACAGGAGTGGATGTTGCCGCAGTGACGGGAAAGGGAGCAGGCCTAGACGAAGAGGGATGGAAACGAAAGGTGAAGGTAATCCAAAAAGCCCTCGCACTCAATCAGCCCGATCCAAAGGATGCGATCGATGTCCTGTCTAAGGTAGGAGGATTTGAGATCGGAGGAATTGTAGGGTTGATTTTGGCAGGGGCCAGATATCGGATCCCTGTTGTGATCGATGGCTTCATTTCTGGTGCAGCAGCCTTGGTCGCCACATCCCTTTCACCTCAAGTAAGGCCCTACCTCATCGCCTCTCATCAATCAGCTGAACCAGGACATAGAAGGATATTGGAACACCTCAGCCTGATACCTTTGCTGAACCTTAATATGAGATTAGGTGAGGGGACCGGGGCGGCCTTGGGCATATTTCTAATCGAGGCCAGCCTTAAGATTCTCAACGAAATGGCAACCTTTGCTGAGGCGGGAGTTTCAGAGAAAATATGATTAGAAAATCGCTTCTCTTAGCCTTGGTGATCAGCCTCCTTCTTAATATTTCCGTTGAGGGGAAAGAACGCCTATTGACCGACGAGATAGGGAGGAAGGTTAAAATTCCTCATTCTGCAAGAAGGATTATATCCCTTGCCCCTAGCATTACGGAAATCCTATTTGCTTTAGGACTGAATGAGGAAATAGCAGCCATCACAAACTTTTGCGATTATCCTGAAGCCGTTTTGAACAAACCGAGGATCGGAGGGTTTGTGAATCCCGATATTGAAAAGATTGTCTCGTTAAAACCCGATCTGATCATTGGGATTAGGGATGGCAATCGGATGGATACCGTTCATCGTCTCAACGATTTTGGCTTCCCCGTCTATTTAATCGATCCAAAGGGTTTCGATGGAGTGATGGGGACAATCAAAAATATTGGAGATGTTGTGGGGAGAGAAAAAGAATCGAGAAGAATGATAAAAGATATGGTTAACAAAAGGGAGAATATCATCACCCTTACCCGATCTCTTTCTAAACCAAAGGTTTTCTTTCAGGTAGGAGATGTTCCTATGATAACAGTGGGGAAGGGTACACTCGCCGATGATCTCATCCGGTTGGCTGGGGGAAGGAGTATATCGGAAAATGAATTGATGAGCTATCCCTCGTATAGCATAGAGACTATCCTATTAAAGGCTCCGGAGATCATTATCATGAGCTCCATGGAGAGCAAAAAAAACTATTTGAATTTGGTCAAAAAGTGGCAGAATTGGGAAAGTATCCCTGCAGTAAAAATGAATGCGATCTATGTTATAGACTCAAATTTAGTGGATCGCCCCACGCCTAGGATCGCAGAAGGGCTAGAGGCACTAGTGAGGATAATTCATCCAGAAGTTTTAACGAGAAAGACTCAACCAAAGGATAAACTATCTCTTGACACATCAGAGGGGTTGTAATATAAATTTTCTAATTATTCATGATGCCGGGTTAGCTCAGTCGGTAGAGCAGAGGACTGAAAATCCTCGTGTCCGTGGTTCGATTCCGCGACCCGGCACTTTGTTTTCAACTTAGGGCAATTTCAATTGCCCTATTTTTTTATCTTTATCCGACAACGAAAATAAAACCCATCGAAGCACAGTCCTTTTCTTAGAATTGGTTGCTATCACCGACATTATTCTAAACATATTTATCTTCTTCTTCATTTCTTTCAGCTTGGTCTACCCCTTCAACCCTGCAAGAGATTTTCGAATCATTGTGAAACTTCCTCAGGCCAATATCAAATCACCAGTAGACCAGACTGAGCCCGTTGTGGTCACGATCAACAATCGAAATAAAATCTTCCTCAAGAACCAACCCAAGAACCTCAGAGATTTAAAGACAGAGATTGAAATCCCTCATTGCTTTTAACAAAGCGAGGCCGGTGATTGTCCGGGCGGATAAGAGCGTGGTCTTCGACCGAGTGGTTCAAGTTCTCGATGTGCGAAAAACGCAGGAGTAGAACGTCTAGGCACAGCTATCGAAGAAAAAACCCTTTCAAACCAGCCCCCAATCCTTAAAAAACCCTTTCATAAAGCTTCCTGTGGCCAATCTTGTCTTCATACCCCCAAATAGAAGAAATGAGACTATATCCCTTAAATTTCATTAAGATGATTTAAAAAATTGTTATTTTACTTTCCTTTAAAATTGTAACTTATTGAAATTATATATAAATTATTTTATAAATTTTTAAATTTTTTTCTTGACATTCCTATATTTTGTGTTCTAAAATATCCTCAATTCTAAATATAGATTATCAGTTCCCGTCTTGACTGGCTGCAAATAGGTAGAAAGGGGGATTTAAAATGAGTTATCTTATTTGTGATAAAAGGAAAGGAAGTCCAAAAATTCATGTTGAAGTCTGTCGGAGAAAGTGTAAACTTATCCAAGAATGTAAGACCTATAAGGAATTTGTCGATAATTTAGAGAAAAAGGCTGCATAAATACCTCTTCATACCCCTCCTTTCTGGTTGGGCCGGTTCTTGAATGGAATCGGCCCTCTTTTTATCCTATATCCCCCTTTTCATATTGAAGAATGCTGAGAAAACAGAGACTTGCTGTTTCAGCCCTTAATATCCTCCTCCCCAATGTAACAGGGATGAATCCGGTTTTTTTCGCCTCATCAACCTCCAACTGGCTAAATCCTCCTTCTGGTCCAATAATAAAAAAGATCTTTTTCTTTTCTTTTAATCTTTCCAATATTTCTTTTAACTTGATCCCTTCTTTTTCCCAGAGAATAAGACGGAGGGTGTCTGGTGAAGCAGTTTGAAGCATATCGGAATAGTCTTGGAGGGATTCAATCTTTGGAACCACTCCTCTTCCACATTGTTTGGAGGCCTCAATGGCAATTTTTTCCCATCGATGATGGCGTTTCAGTTTTTTCGATTTTTCTAAAAGAGGTACTGAACGGGAGGAGAAAAAAGGAATGATCTCTTTGACCCCTAACTCCGTGGCCTTCTGGATCAAGTAGTCCATCTTCTCACCCTTGAGGAGGCTTTGGGCCAGAGTAACTTCTAAGGGAGAATCTCTTTTTGAGGAGAAAATATTTTGAATCTTAATCACGACAGAGGAGAGCCCTTCTTCAACAATTGCACCTTCAAACTCCTTGCCCAAACCATCGAAGACGATGATCTCATCTCCTGCTTTGAGGCGGAGAACCTTTCGAATATGTTTTACCTCATCGCCTTCAATCTTGAGCATCCCCTTCTCAATCCGAGGTTGAGGAACATAAAATCTCGACATCACTCTAACGTTCCTTCTTTCTCTTAAAGGTAAGGCAGACCCACTCCCCTTCTTGAGCGACTTTGATCCATCGTAGGAGTCCTGTTTTTAAGTAATGTTCACGAAGTATCTCTTCTTCCTTTTCCAATATTCCTGATAGGATAAGCCAACCCTCGTTCTTGAGGTGGTTCAGAAGAGGTCTTCTCATCCTTCTCAAACTCTTGAGATCGATATTGGCTACTATTACGTCAAACTTTTTTTGAAGATCCCCTATGCTTCTTTTTCTTATCTTGACGATACTCGAAACATGGTTCTTCTCCACATTTTCTCTGGCAATCTCCACTGCTACGCCATCAATGTCTATCCCCCAGACCTCCTTAGCTCCTAATTTAGCTGCGATGATGGAAAGAATCCCTGAACCTGTTCCTACATCAAGAGCGGATAGCCTCCTCTTCTTGAGTCTCTCTTCCAGTGCTTGGATGCAGAGGATGGTTGTGGCATGAGTTCCTGTACCAAAGGCCATTCCTGGGGTGATGTCAATGGGAATCTGCTCCCTTTTTAATCGAATCTTAGACCAGGGTGGCTTCACCACAAATCTGGATGTCACGTGAACAGGTTTAAAAAACCTTTTCCAATTCTCACTCCAATCCTGTTCAGGAAGAAAGGCGGTCTTAATGTGTGCGCGGGGAATTTCAGGGGCGATCTTCTTCAGTGATTTCAAATAGCGATGGAGAGAATGAAGAATTCTTTTCTCTTTTCCGTCCTGCGGGAAATAAGTCCTCAGCTTTTCCCATTTTAAATCTCCACCGACCTCTTCAATGCCTGTGGCTCCTTGCTCGATCAAGAAGTTTGAGACCGCTTCTCCGAATTCCTTTGGGATGGAAAGGTCCACGACCAACCAACGCTTCATCGGAATATACCTATCATCAGGTTCTCGGGTTGTCAATTTGTTCTCATTGCTTTTTTCCATGACCCTACTTGAAATTGATCTGCGGGGAGGATAAATTATTTTGAAATGAGATGGGGTGCTAATGACTTCATCATTTCTGTCCCATTATCTGAAGAACAGTAATCTCGTTTTTCTCATTGCCTTTCTTCTCGGATTGACCTTCGGAGATTATGCTTCTTTGTTAAAAGAATGCATTTTGCCCGCCCTCGTCTTAATTATGTCTCTCTCGACCACACAAATAACCCTTTTTGAAATCATTCATGTAAAAAAATATATCCGCGACATCCTTTTCGTTTTTTTGACCAACTACTTCTTTTTAAGCGGAATGATCCTTTTGCTCAATCACCTTCTCATTAAAGACCGCGACCTCTATGCGGGTTTCGTAGTGATGGCAGCCATTCCTTCAGCGGTGGCCGTACTGCCTTTCACCTATCTCTTGAAGGGAGAGATGATGGTCTCCCTGATTGGCTCTGCAAGCCTCTATCTCTTGGCTTTAATAGTGGCTCCCCTCATTTCATTTCAGTTCTTGGAGGTAGGCAGGATCGAGCCCCTCAAACTGATCTCTGTCTTAGTTCAGATGATCCTCATCCCATTTATAGTATCCAGAGTGCTTCTGAAATGGAAGGTCTTTCATCAGATCAAAGAAAATACCAACATCCTTGTTAATCTCGCCTTCTTTCTCATCATCTATGTGGTCATCGGAATGAACCGTTCTACCTTCCTCAGCCACTTCGATATCCTAATCCTCGTCTCCTCGATCGCTTTTTTAAGAACTTTTGTGAGCGGTCACCTCGTTGACCTTTTCTCAAGACTGGCTGGGACCAGCAGGGAGCGGAGGATGAGTTACGTCCTTTTTGGATCGTTTAAAAATCTTGGCCTGGCGGCTGCGATCACCATCGTCCTCTTCAATGAGAGGGCCGCAATTCCCGCTGCGGTCACCATTCCCTTCGAAATCCTCTTCTTTATCTGGTTTAACTATTTTCAGAAAAAGTGGGGTTAGAAATAAATTCTCTAATCTTTTCATTGAAGGCCTGAGGTGCTTCCATCATCACCATATGGCCGGCATTGGGAAGAATCTCCAGTTTCGAACCTTTGATCCGACTATGAAGGAATTGGGAATACTTTACAGGGGTGAGTTGGTCATCATCTCCACAGAGGAGAAGCGTGGGAAGAACGATTTTCTCTACCTCATTAATGAGGTCGAACCGGTCACAGGCCAGAAAGTCGCCATAGAGAACCTCCGGTTGACATTGCAGCATAATGGAAATACCCTTCTCAATTAAATCCGACGGAGCCTTCCGAGAGTAGGCAAATTGGTTTATTTTTCGAACCGTCTCCTCAAAGTTGTCCTTGATCCCATTTAGGATCACAGGAAGAACCTTTAACCTCGCTCCGGTTCCTACTAATACGATCCCTTTAATCACTTCTGCCTGAGTCAAGGCCAATGTCTGGACGATTACTCCACCCATTGAATGGCCAACGAGAAAAACTTTTTGGAGATCCATAGCCTTTAAAAAGGCAAGAACATGTTCAGCATACCTTCCGATCTCCTCCTCACCCTCTCCTTCTGATTCCCCATGGCCAGGAAGTTCGATGATGATAGGATTAAATTGCTTCTCCAAAAAACCCTTTTGATAGCTCCACGTATACTGTCCTCCTCCAGCTCCATGGATGAAGAGAACTGTCTCCCTTTCCTCTAAAAGACCCTTTCTCCCTATCCAGTAACTGATCTGTTTTTTGCCGACCCGAACGATTGGCATTGATTCCTCCTTTGAACAAAATCAAAATAAGAATGGATCGCTTCGAACAGAGCCTCTTTTTCTCTTAAGCCTGATAATTTTGAATGGAAGGAGGCGCAGCAAGGAAGCCCCTTCGTATACCAGTAAACATGTTTCCGGATCTCTTTCACCGCCCCTTTTTCACCATAATGGGCTTGAGTCAGCAAGAAATGATAATGGATCATGTTTTTCCTCTCCTCCAGAGAAGGAAGTGTCACCGGTTCTCCCTCTAAATGCATGGAATTTCTAAAACCGAAGATCCACGGGTTCCCTAATGCTCCTCTTCCAATCATTACCCCATCACAACCCGTTTCTTCTAACATCTCCTTGGCTAGAGAGGGTTGGGTCACATCTCCATTTCCAACAACAGGAATACGGACCGCCTTCTTCACCTCGCCGATCAAGTTCCAATCCGCCCGGCCGCGAAACCCCTGGTCTTTTGTTCTGGGGTGAATAGAGATTGCATCGATCCCGCAGTCTTCAGCGATTTTAGAAATCTCCACAGCATTGATATGTTTACTATCCCATCCAGAACGAATTTTGATGGTGAGAGGACTCTTCACTTCCCTCCTCACCATTGTAAGAATCTCTTTCACCTTTTCTGGGAATCGCATTAAATCAACCCCTGCTTCAGCTTCAACTAATTGTTTGGCCGGGCATCCCATATTGAAGTCAATGGCATCTGCACCCATTGCCTCAGCCATCTGAGCAGCTTCGGCTATGACTTCCGGATTTGAACCAAAGAGTTGAACAGAGACCGGATGCTCATCCTTCTTGATTTTTAAAAACGCTTCCCCCTTTCTTATCAACCCCTCTGCACTGACCATCTCCGTAAAGACCAGACCGCACCCCATCTCCCTTGCCAGTTGGCGGAAGGGATAATCCGTAATCCCTGACATCGGTGCCAAAAAAAGAGGATGGTCGAGTTGGAGATTGCCAAGTCTCATTCTGAAAATTTCCCGCTATCAGCCATCGGCTATCAGCTATTAGCTTTTTTTTTCTCTTCCCAGTGTCTTTTAATCGATTGGATTGCCTCATCAATACGGAGGGGGTCTCCAAAATCGAGCCCTTCCTTTTTTAATCCCTTGAAGAGTTTCGTCAGAGTGGGTTCTACCAAATTATAACTTTCTAAATCCTTAAATTTTCCAAAAATCTCATCTGGCCTTCCTCGTTCGCTGAGATCCCCATGTCCGTGCATGAGGTAAAGAATATCGGTCATCTCTGGTACCAGATCAACCTCGTGGAGTGTTATGATGAAGGTGATCCCTTTCTCCTTATTCAACTCATTCAGAATCTGGATCAGATCTCTTCTTGAAACAGGATCCAATCCTGTAAAAGGCTCATCCAGGATCAGCAGGTCTGGCTCCATCACTAATGCTCCGGCTAAAGCCACTTTCTTTTTTTCCCCGCCTGAGAGGTAATTCACGATTTTCTTCTGGATCGATTCAAGACTCAACTTTTCGATCACAACCTTTGCCATGGCTTCTGCCTTTTTCTTCTCAATGCCATAGTTTAAGGGAGCAAAGAGGATATCATCATAAACTGTCGGGCCGAGGATCTGTTCATCTACATCCTGCATGACCACGCCAATTTTTTCTCTGATCTTGGAATATTCCTTCCCGGGATCCACCCCAAAAACCTTAACGCTTCCATCCTTTGGGATAAGCACTCCCAGGAGGTGTTTGAGCAGGGTCGTCTTTCCACAGCCATTGGAACCCAGGATCGAAACCCTCTCCCCTCGATTTACAATAAAGTCCAGACCGCAAATCTGCACTTTGGTCATATCTGGATAGATATGGGTAATGCAATCCACTTCGACAATCCTTTCGTCTTCCTTCATGGTCCTATTCTCCCCTGTAATAAATCTTGTTTTGAAACCCTCGGAACACCATGGATTCATACATCTTCTCGCTGGCATCAATTCCTTTAATAATCAAATGACCGAACGCATTGGAAATATTGATCAGGCTCCTCCACGGATGTCTCCACTGAAATCCTCCGCGAAGGTAGAGGGCATGTTGTGTCTCCTCGAAAATATTGAGGAGGATAAAGATTGATCGGTAGGTCAAAAAAAGAGCAGTCACAAAAGTTGAGGGAAGGACTCTTCCCAGGACAGAAAAGATCGACGGATAAGGAGTGGTAGCCAGAAGGAGAACCACTCCCGTGGAGCCACAGAGAACCTTCAAAAAAATGAGAAGAATAAAATGGATTTGAAATCCCGAAATAAAGATGAAAAGAATGGCAAAGATAAGAGGATAGAAGGTTAAAGAAAATATCTTAATCGGAATTCGTGATAGGGAAAAAAGGGCAAGGAGAATTCCATAAAGGAGAAGAAATCCGGGAAGGTTTCTCAACGTGACAATGGCTAATAAAACAAAGACCATCCCGATGATTTTCAATTTCGGCGAGAGACGGTGAAGAAAGCTCTTCCCCTCCGCAGCGATATAATCTAAATATGAAAGTTGAATCATAGGGTTTCCTTCTCTAAATGTAATAAGTCTGGCCGTAGCCGATAGATATATCGGCAGATTAATGCGGTGATCACACCTTCCAGCATCCATCCGATGAAACCCAAAGGAAGGACGATGGCAATAAACCGTCTCAGATTCACTTTCTCTTCAGCGGCCTCCCCTGGATGATGATCTTCCTTCCCTTTTGAAAAGTGGAATTCAAAGATCCCCTTCCCTTCCTGATGAATTAACTTTTCATAATGAGATGTCCCCAGACTGATCACTCCGATCATGGCCAAGGTGGAGAAGAGTAGGGCGATGAAGGTGGCCAAAAAAGTAGCAGGGGTTAATCTTTTTAAAACCTTCCAGAAGAGGCGAAAAAGAAAATATCCCAATACCCCTTCGATCGAGAGGGTGAGTGTATTAAGCCCGATGACGGTAATTCCACCATGTCCGAAAAGAGCCAAAATGACATTGACGACAAAGGTGGCAAGAAAGATGAGAGAAGGTCCTAATAAGATTCCTGAAATGACTGTCAGGTTGACATGATAGGCGATGGGAACAATCTCGACGGAAGCACCCAAGACCATTACAGCTGCCATCATCCCTATCAAAGGAAGCCGTCTGGTTAATTTTTCTTTCTTAGTGAGTCGAAGAAGAATTGTCCCGACCAGGATGGCAACGATAAATCCCGAAGCCCAAAGCCAAACAGGTAAAATTCCATCTGGGAGATGAATATGAGACATCCATTCCTCCTTTCAGGCTTCTTTTTTACAGGTTTTACAAAACCCATAAAAATTCAATTGATGATCGATCACCTGATAACCGGTGGACTCCGTCACCTTTTTGGACCAATCCGAAATGTCACAAAAGTTCAATTCGACCACACTCCCGCATGCCTTGCAGATGATATGGTGATGGTGGTCTTCTAACTCACAGAGTTTATATTTAACACTCGAACCATTGATGATTTTAAAGACCATGTCCAGAGATTCGAAGAGATCAAGAGACCGGTAGATAGAGGTCAATCCAATCTTCTTCTGCTTTTTTAGAAGGCTTTGGTAGAGCTCCTGAGGACTCAAAGGTGTTTTGGCATTGTAGAGTTCCTGATAAATTAAAAGCCTTGGATGGCTCAGTCGGAGTTTCTTGTCTTTAAAAATATTTTTAAAAAGCCCTTTATTCATAATAAGTTAAGAGAAGAATGAAAATATTTTCAATAACAAATTAAACATTTTCTTTCCTATTGTCAAGTTCCGGATCATTATATGGAACATTCTAACCCAAAATTTTCTTTAACTCTTTTTTATCTTTTACTGGGGGCAGGCAGGTGAATCCTTTGCAGACAAAAGTGGTTGGAACTTCTGGGACCCCTTTCTCCATAAGAAATGGAAACCAATTTCCTTCGATGGATTCATGAGGGTCCCTGAGGCTCAGGATTTTGTTAGGAAGGTAGGTGAGGTAAATCTCTTTGAGCATGGATTTTGTCTTAAGATCATTCCTTGAACCGATGACCCCGATCTCCTCTGAATTCAAAAAGAAGGAAAGACCGGATAGCATCTGGGAAAATCCAGAGGGATGTTGATCAAGAAAGTTATAGAAGAGGTGAAGGGTCTGGTCTGCCTTCTGTTTTAAAGATTCTTCTCCAGTCAGATACCCAAGCCTGATCAAATTAAATACCGCAATGGAATTCGCTGAAGGGATGGCATTATCATAAGGGTTTTTTGATCGAGCAATCAAAGATTCGTTCTCCTTTCCTGTAAAGAAGAAACCTCCATTTCTCCCATCCCAGAATTGGTGAATCATTCTCTGATTGAGGTCATCTGCCTCTTTCAACCATCCCGTCTCAAAGGTGGCTTCATAAAGATCGATGAGGGCCTGGATAAAAAAGGCGTAATCTTCTGAATAACCCTTTACCCGACATTCCCCTTTATTAAATACCCTCATCAAGTAACCAGCCTTCTTCATCTCGTGGAGAATGAAGAGGGCTGCTTCTTTTGCCCCATTAAGATATTTTTCATTTCCAGTGACTTTAAATCCATCAACAAAACTTGAGATCATCAACCCATTCCAAGAGGTCAGAATCTTCTCATCCCTGCCGGGTCTCACTCTCCTCTCCCTTTCGGCATAGAGTTTCTGCCGTCCCTCCTCCAAAACCTTTTCCAAGTCTGGGACAGATGTTCCATATAATTGAGAAATCTTTTCTAAAGTGGAAGCAATGCTAAGAACGCTTGCCCCTCCCTCAAAATTTCCCTGGGTTGCCACCCCATAATAAGCACAAAAAGGAATTCCTTTATCTTTACCCAATAAATCCTTAATCTCGTCTCTCGTCCAGACATAAAACTTCCCTTCCTCGCCTTCGCTATCCGCATCCTGGGTTGAGTAGAAACCACCTTCCGGGCTCTTCATCTCATGAAGGACATAATTGAGGATTTCTTCGCCCACCTGACCATACCTCTCTTTTTGAGTGCCCTGATAGGCTTCAAAATAGGTTCGCGATAGCAGGGCATTGTCATAGAGCATTTTTTCAAAATGGGGAATGAGCCATCGATTATCCACAGAATAGCGATGAAACCCTCCTCCTAAATGGTCGTAGATCCCACCATTGGCCATCTTCTCCAGTGTTTTTTCTACCATCTCCAATGCTTTCTTTGAACCCGTACTTTTCCAATACCGGAGAAGAAAAGATAGGGCCATGCTGCTCGGGAATTTGGGGGCGTTCCCGAATCCTCCGTAAATTGGATCGAATTGACTCTCCAGAGTATTAAAAGCCTTTGACAGGACTTTATCGCTCATAACTTCCTTGGAAGGAATAATTTCAGCGATCTGATTGAGGGCATTTTTCAGTTGTGCTTCCATCTTCCCCACTTCCCCTCGATGGGAACGATAATAATCAGAGACAACAACCAGTATTTTTGGAAAACCTGGCATTCCCCCTCGATCTTCAGGAGGGAAATAAGTTCCCGCATGGAAGGGAATGAGGTCAGGAGTCAAAAAGACGGTCATCGGCCATCCACCTGAACCCGTCATCACCTGAACGGCATGCATATAAAGTTCATCAAGATCTGGACGTTCCTCCCGATCAACTTTGATATTGATAAAGCGCTCATTCATGATTCCCGCAATAGCCTCATTTTCGAAAGATTCCTTTTCCATCACATGGCACCAATGGCAGGAGGAGTAGCCAATGCTGAGGAGAATGGGTTTGTCTTCTTTTTTAGCTCGAGCGAGAGCTTCCTCTCCCCACGGATACCAATCTACCGGATTGTGCGCATGCTGCAAAAGATAAGGACTTGTTTCATGAAGGAGTCGATTCGTATATTTAGATTCCATTTTCTCTCCTTAGAGTATTGATAACCATTGGGATGATGAATAACATCAATGAAACCATCAGCGATTACCGAGGAGCGGATTACGTGAATCAAAACCATTTCAATCGGTGGGACGTACACAAGAAAGATTAGGGATAATATTTTATTAAAAATAGGGGCGCATCCTATCGATTTTTATCATGACAAACGATGTGTCCCTATTTAAATTATTCTGCCTGGTTGATCGCTGATAATTGCCAGGGGTTATCCCCCACCGTCCGGGTAAATGTCCAGTATTCTTCAAATTTAACAGGTTCTGTTTTGCTGCCCGATACCACTTGCCCTGTGGTTTCATCAACCGTATAATCCAATAAGTTAGCAAAGAACCTGACAGTGAGGTAATCCTTTCCTGATTCCTGCCAGGCTTCCACGATATCGACCGACCTGACGGCAATATTCTCAAGCTTATTCATCTTTCTTTCTGACTTCAACTTCTCTACATCACCCTGAATAATTCTGGACATCTCTTCCGTCAATCATCTCCTAATGATAATTTTTATAACATATTTTAGCATAGATTGGCATCCCCTATTGACTTCCGCTCTTTCTCAAAGTTCACATTGACCCTTCTACTCTAATTTAGTAAACTCTTTTCAAAATACATGTTTTCAGTCACTCCTCAAATCTTTGCATAATGGCAAGGTGGGTTTCATCCCACTTCGATTGGTTGAAATCGTGGCTGAGTCCCATGAGTTCCAACGGTTCTTGAAGGACCTGAGGTAAGAGCATGCGGGCATCATTTTGACATTCGGAGGAGTACTTAAGCAATTCTCTAATAATCAATTTATAAGAATTAATTTAGAATGCTCCTGGTAAAATTAAAAAGCTCCGAAATAATCGGAGCTTTAAGAGAGCGTAGCAGTTCTTTACGGAACTTTTTATTACGAAATTTTGGTGGAGGCGGCGGGAATCGAATAAGTCGCCCGTGTTGCAACTCATTAAAATAATTCTGTTTAATTCAGCCATTTCTTATCCGGTTAAAGATTGGATAATGTCAGGTTACTTCGCAACTCTCAATGCACCCTTTAATCGATCAGGGTTTTGCTTAACGTACCTCTTACTCATCCTCTGTGATGTATGCCCCAGGAACTCCGATATCACGTCCATAGACACCCGTGTGGCTGCTTCTGTGGCACTGCTGTGCCTTGTTCCTTGGTAGAGAGATATCCTGATACCCATCCCTCCGCTGATCTTATTCCACAGCTTGCGTGTATAGGATTCGCTGTACGGCCTCCCGTCCTCTTTATGGAACACGAAGGGACTCTTGATATGCCTCTGTAGCCCCTCCAGCAGTTCCTTCACATCCGGGTCCAGAGGCAGCACCTTGATTGCCCTACTCTTGGTAGCAGTCCACAATTCATTCAATGAGAAGTGCCTCTTGATAGTCACCTTGTTATGCAGGAGATCAATAGCATCCCAGCACAACGCCCTCGTTTCGGACGGCCTCACCATCTCTCTTGCTGTAAATAAGATATACGCCCGATCCATTTTGTCTTCAATCAAATTGATGATCCGGTCCTGATCTTCCAAAGTAATAACTTTCACCTCTTGCTCCGGCACTTCTATCTTTGGAAATGTTGGCATCATCCCTATATCCTTCCAATCCAAGGCATCCGCTAACATCTTATGAAGGCCGTTCATAATATTGGCCTGATACTTTGGCTTACCACGGATACTTAAAAAGAAGTTATCAACGGCTTTATTTCCGATGTCTCTGATGTCCATCTCTCCAAAAAATCCCTTGTAGATCCTGACGAACCTCCTCAACTCCTTCAAATATGATGGGGTCCTGACCTTCTTTTCCACAAGGATCTCTTTCTTAGATAGCCATTCATCAGCCCATACATTGAATTGTAATGGCCTCAACTTCGCCTGCACGTATCTGGACAGATCAAAAGTGTGTGCATCAATCTCTGACCTGATCTTCTCCAATATCCGGTAGGCCATCTCATAAGAAGAGAATGGAAGTCTCCTTGATGGATCAGAACACACGACAAGGTTCCTGCCAAGCTCCCTGCTATACATTGCAATGTAGTATCTTCTGGGTCTTGTTTGGTGATCAGGGCAGATAAGGTCATTCCCAATGTGCTGAAAGTTCCGGTTACAGACCGGGCATCTCTCTTTAGAATAGATACCACCCTTCATGCAGATTATAATAGTCGAAGGAAAACTTTCAGTCAATTCTTTCTTACTCTCCCTTTTATAAAATCGATAACTACAATGCCCAAACCTAAAACAACCATGGTGAAAATAAATAATAAAATGGCCGTTTGGTAATTCATGAGATCACCTCCTCCCTCCTATTTTTATGGGCTCTAAATGACCTAAAACGAGACTTTTTACATCGGTCCATATCTAACCATGCACCTAAAATCCCCCTGTGGTAATTTTGTCACATCCCCTCACCAATAAAAGTGCTCTCCCTCGGGGAGAGAGGGCGAAGGTGATGGTCCCCACCTCCCCGAAGGCAAAAAGAGGAGGGCGGAGCCGGCCCATGCTCGCCGGGGGGACCATCACTCTATTTCCCGGTCATATCAAATTATCGGATCCCGATGCTTCGAAACCAAACCTCCAACGAATTCCTCGTCTTTAACTTTTTTAAAGTCCAAAACCTTTTTTTCAAGATCAGATAAATATTGGGCAGTTTGCAGCCAGATACCTTGGCTCTCGTCAGGGTTGAGGTCTCGTGGCTGATTATCAAGAATCCACGAGCGAAATTCGCTGTTTCCCAGGGTTGTCGCCACCTCAAATTCAGAAGGAATCTTTTGAATCGCCTCCTCGAAAACCTTTTTGATCGAAGAAATGGGTTGTAGGTCCATTCCCCTGAGTGCCTCAACCGCGCTCAAAAGTTTTTGTTGAGCTTCGTGGATGCTGAAAAAATTATGTTGAGCTTCAAAAATCCTTCCTCCGCGCTCCGCATGTAAATTTTCTTTATCAGTGATAATCCGGAAGACTTTCCCCTTATTTAAATTTTTCAATTCCTTCAGTAAGACCTCACAAAAATCGACAATCGCCGGAGCAGTTATTTTTTGAAGGTCAATCTGAATTTTTGTCAACCTCCGATACCAGGCATCCCAGAGATTAACCTTTTTTGCCCGAAGCGCCTCTCCCGCAAATCTGGCTTCGCTCGCTTCGCTGCTATTTAGGCAGGCGTTGGCCAAGACAAATCTTTGAAAAGTTCTTCTCATGCTGGGTTCCAACTTTTTTTGTTCTTCCTTAATCACCACCTCCTCCGCCATAATTTCTTGAAGTTTTTTAAAAAGTTTTTCGGATTCCTTCTCTCCAGCTAAAAATTTCATGTCATTTACCTCCTTTTTGGGTTAGGGGTTAATTTTCAGATCATCCCGGGTGTGATGCAGACCACACACAGGACAATCCCAAAGGTCCTCGTTCTTCTTTATGAGAAAAACCTTTCTTCCAGATTCTTGTTTGATACATCGGATGCAATAAGGGTGATCTCCATGGGGTTCGGTGGGTTCATCCTCAACATATCGGATTGGGGGGATGCCTAATCCATTCCAGTCTTCAGAGGTTAAGTGTCCGGTCGGCCGGAGATCGAGGGTTAGGATGCCCCGGTGATCATAAACACTACCTTGACTCACACTCTTGAATTTTGTGGCACAGGATTGTGCAATACACAGCCCGCTTATGCCGTCAATCCTGGTCCTTGATTTCTTCTTATCGATCATTCTATTCCCTTTCGTATCGGTAACCAGCTTCACATTTTCAGACATGGCACGAAGTACGGGGTGTCCTCCATGACGAAGCTCACGATTATGGACTTTTCTCTGGATCTCCATTGTGGCATCGGACATGAAAGAGAATTGTTGCGGGATCGGGACCAGCTTTTCTTCGAAGCCTTCTTGCTGTCTCAGGAAGTCGATCAAATCCTTCGCGCGCCATGGATCAAAGCCAACGCCAACCAAATTAAATTCTTTATTCAACTCCAGAATTTTCTCAGCGATGGATCCAAAATCAATAGCTGGCTTCCCTTCCCAAAAAATGAGTCCCTGTGCATACCACGCATCATAGGCCAGATGATCCTCTCTTGATTTAGCTGTCAATTCTGTTCCCGGCACCCAAATGAAAGGAAAGGTGTCCCATCTCCCACCCGGTTCAAGAGGTTCAAATAATAGAACAACAGCTGCAAGATCGATTGAAGAGGAAAGATCAATTCCCATGAAGCATCTTCTTTGAGGAAGAGATGGATAATCGATCGGATCACCGCACCCATCCCACACGAGTGAAGGAAGCCATGATTCGATGCCCAGGGATACCCACTGATTCAAATAATGCCTTCTAAAAACACCTTCCTGAGCAGGAGCATGTTTTGCTCTGGAAGCGAGTTCCCTCATCTCCTCAAGAGAGCGATATTTTCCAAGTCCCGGATTAGCCTGCTTCCAAAATCGCTCATCAAAGGGATCTTTGTCTGCTTCAACTTCGAAAATGACCGGATAGAAAGCAGGATCCATTTTGGGATTCGCTTCAACCCGTTTCGAATAGTCATACAATTCATAATAGAAGGATCCGGTTGACTCCCCTGCAGAACTTAGGCTGATCATTAAGGGCTGCTTCCTGCTGCCCATCGAGGTCTCCAAGAGGGTGTAGAGTTCACCAGAAGGTAGAGCCCACGTTTCGTCGATGATGACGAGGGATGAATTTCTACCTGGCTTTGTCGGGACTTTGGATGAAAGGACTTCATAAACACCCATGGTTAAAGGGTTCGCAATCCTATGATAAAATGGTTTGACCTCAAGCAGTTGTGAGAGTTCTTCGGACTGACGGATCATCAGTTGACAGATACGGAAGATTAAAGCAGCCTGTTTCTCATCTCCTGATGCTCCATAGATTTCAGCAGCTGGATCAGAAAAGGATTCTTCACATAGCCAAAAAAGGATGAAGGCTGCTGCAAATGTCGACTTTCCGTTTCGCCTGCCTACATGGATTAGCAGTTTGCGGTATTGTCTCGATCCGTCTTTCTTCAATGTCGAGAAAATCACCTTGGCAATCTTCTTCTGCCACGGTTCAAGGATAAATGGTAAGCCCGCAAACTCGCCCGAGACGTGTTTCAGATAGGATTCACAGAAGTGGTTAAACTTATTAAACTGATATTCCCCATTCGACATCTTCTTGGATTTGGCAGGAAATGATAGTCTATGCGGAGGATTCTCAATCTTCTTGGAAGAACCTCGTTCCTTCATGCCAAGAAGTTTCCTCATCGGACCTTCAATCCTGTGTGGTCCTGGCTTATTTTTTTTCGATTTCTTCATATCTTGTCCACAAAAATCCGTTTCTCAGCGTGGGGTAGAGGCCGGAAGGGTCAATAGCGATCTGGGTCCCCCCTGTACCCCCTCCCATCAATTACCTCTCGCCGTCTCATCCTTCTCACGCTCCGTCTCTACTCTATTGTGGTGTTCGTGACATAGGCTAACCAAGTACATCAAGTCAAGATTCCTATCACTATTCTTATCAACTGGTAAAAGGTGGTGAACGAGATCAGCGGGACGGGTCACTCCTTCTTGCTCACAGAGTTCACAGAGTGGGTTGCGGTTCAACTTCATTCGCTTCGCCTTCTTCCATCTTGCCGAGTCATAGAATCGCTTCGAGTCCTTATCCCTTACGAACTTATCGTAAAATTCTCTTTTAAGTTTTTTAGTAATCATCTCATCTTCCTTTCCATTTTCTTCAATCGGAGGAGATGTTTATGGTGTTTGTTTCTTCTTTTAACACTGGATGAATCGAATCCATCATGTCTTCGTTTGACCTGTCCCAGTATTCCATCTTTCGTAACCTTCATTTTAAAGATTCTTAACGCCTTCTCGAAATCTCCAAAAACCTTAACTTCCACGGACCACCTCATAAGGCTGGTAGGGATCCGTTAAAGGTCCCCGACACGTTGGACATTTGCCATCTGTCTTCATCCATACTTTCTTGGTTACCCAGGAGTGACAATAAGAACAATATCGGTTTTGACTGATGCGTCTCTTAGGTGGTCTCATTTACTCTCCTCCACATCAGATGTTTTCCTAATGGCCACGGCACGAGGCCCTTTCAACCCATTGACCAGAACAAACGATACTGGCTCCCCATCCTTCAAATTAGTCACGGTTCTCTGACAGTCGGATTCTCGGAAATAATATTCAATTTGATTCGGACCGATTATGAAGCCATACCTCCCTTGGGAAGAAAAGAATTTGACCTTCCCTTCGAACCTTTCAGCCATTTTAATCACCTCCATAATGTTTGAGTTTCTTTCATTTCAATAATTCGCTTCCCTCGAATATCCCTTTCACCAAACAGGCCGCCCTGAAGTGTTCAGCAAATTCATTTTTCCTCATCAAGAAATATTTGGAGAGCAATTCCATGATCTCCTTGGGCGTAAAGAAGACATTTGCCAATGACGGTATATACTCATACCAAATCGATGTAGAGAGTGAACCCACCTGGATCTGGACGGGTCCATCAAATTTCTTTAGCGAGAGTGCACCTTTTCCCAATGCCTTGAAGATTGCCTGCCACAAATCCATGAATTCGTTTATGGAAGGTTCGGGAGGAGCCTGGAAGAGCACAACCTTGCCTTGAGAGATTAACCTTTGTGCCACATGATCCTTGAATATAATCTTCTGTCCTGTCTTATATTGGAACAGGCGACCATCGATAGCCTCCAACTCGAAATCTACAATCGCTTGAACTATCATTTTCATTCTCCTGTAGGGAATTCGATTTCTGAGTCATTTTTAACAACATCACCCCGTGAAGGATGGAATTTTGGTTCACTTGGTTCATTTGGTTCACACCTCAATGATTCCGATATGTTAGATGGTGAACTAAGCGGTGAACCAAATTCCTGATTCTCGTTTTGGTTCACACTTGGTTCACCGTTTGGTTCACACGAATTCTCGTCTGATTCCGTGTGGTTATCTGGTGGTGAGACTCTCTGTGAATCAAATGAACCAAATTTCCCATCTCTATGGATGGTTATTTTATATCCTTCCCTTGTCTTTTTCGGATGGAAGGTAAACTTCAATCCATGATCAAGCAACGTCGGTGTGATCCTCTCTATGTGCTTCTTCAGGGTCCGCTGCACCTTCGGAAAGGTATCGTCATCCTTGACGGGTGGGCTGATCTCTGTCAGCACCTTAAAGAGGTCACCAACGGTTCCCTCCCACTCCTCCATCGGATAATCAGTCATCAGCCGGAGAAGAGCCTGTGCCAGCGTGTTTCCTTGGATAACTTCTTCATTTTGGCGTTCGACGTTCTTCTGATATGCTTTTAGAAATTCTTCTCCAAGTCCTCTTCCAAGTGCTTCACCAATCGCAAACCCCCATCGATCGAAGTCGGCCATTCGATGAAGAGATGATAAGGTGATATTCGGATGGATCTCCATCGCCCTCGAGAGTACATCGAAGATTCCCCCCAGGATGGATGGCCTGTCAGCCTCAAACTTACTCCAGAGGTCTCCCTCTTCTTTCCTCCGGGAAGGTTCTATTCTGTGCAAAGGAAACAGGACGGTTCGATCCATCAGGTCTGGCTTCGACACAAGCAGGTTGATTCCGTTTAGTCCAACACATCTTTGAATCCGATAGATCACATCATCGTCATCCGTGAAGAGTTGTCGCTTGGAAAATCCGCCTCCGGACACGGCCAGGGAAATCAGGTCGGAGATCCAATCCTTCAAGTCTGTAACGTTATCGAAAATAGATAGGTAATGGTGTGTGAGGTTCTGGACTACCTGGAAATAATCCTTTGGAGCACCAAAGACTTCCACCAGAGATGGGTCCACGATCCTCTTGATAACTTTACACGCTGTAGTTTTGGCTGAACCTTGGGCTCCATGTGGATGGAGCACGGGATGAGGGATTTCTGGAATGAAATAAGAAATGACAACGATGAGAATTAGCAGTCGATACTCTTCCGTGACATTCAGATACTTAAATATCTGCCAGGGATCACCACCATGACATGGAATCAACTGTGGTGTTTGGTGGGAATATCGTCTAAAAAGAATGGGTGAGTCAATGACCTCCCATCCCGAAGGTGCTATGCGAACAGCCTTTCCATTTACACACAAATCGTAATAAAACACATCTCCAACACGAGCCACCCGGTTTAACAAAGGATACATTGGTGACTTGAAAATGCTTACCGCTTCTAAAATATTCAACGCTTGATTAAGGGAATCGGAACTCAACCCCTTTCCTGTGCTGGAGTAATAAATCAAAGAAAGATACTGCCTCATTTTTCTTGAACGGAGGGATACTGCCTCCCGATCTAAGAATACGAATGGTTCCTGATCCTCGTTATGGAAGAGTTTAATCTCTTCGTTCTTTGAAACCTCTGAAATAATAATTTCGGCCTGGGAAAACTTCTTCTTCTTTTTTTCCGCCTTTCCCTCAAACTTTTCTTTTGGAAGTGCATAGAGTTCTTTAATGGTGTAGACGCATAGAAAATCATCCAAACCCTTCTCTGGTCCGGGTGGCAATTTAACAATGAACACCTCCGCCCCTAACTTTGTTAGGCTTGCGGCTAACTCATCCACCGCCTGTTCCAGATTCTTCCCTTTTCCGTACTTATTAGGCTGGAGGTAATCGTTGTCTGGGATGATATTAACCACCCTTCCCTTAAACTCAATCTCATCAAAATCCTTCAATAGTTTTTTCTTTCCGTTTGTCCATCCCCAGATTCCAGAGAGGCCAAGGGTAAATAATCCTTCCTGCTGTCCTTTGAGCTTCTTTTTCTCACCTTCGGTGATCCAAGCAGGAACGGACACATCCGAGAAGAAGGGAATATCAGATTTGAGGGTATAGAGATGATTGGGTGTTCCCTTTTTTTGAAAGTATTTACGACCGTCTATTGGAGGAAATGTTTTGTAGCGTTCGACCCCCTTGAAATTCTGATATGGAAAAACAAGAACAGAGTCTACTCCTTCATCAAACCCCAGCTTCTTCCTAATGTCTCCAGGGGGCAAGGTGTAGAGCCCTGCATCTTTGATTGTCGATTTTGTCAGGCCAGAACTTTTAATGAGGTGTTCGAGGTGGGCTTTGAAAAGGTGAACTGTCATTTTATCCTCCGATTTAAATTTGATTAACGAACTTTAATTATTTACTTCTGAATTTTGTTATACAATTACATTAACTCACATCCGTCACACAGTTTCTAATTAAATATGACATATATCACCTGAGAAGTCAAGTATTTTTTTGCCGTTGCATAACGCCCCCCATTGTGATAGGCTTTTAATATGATGAAAAGATCAGGAGGAGAATCAGGAGGCGATAGGCTTTTAGATACGATAAAGGGAAAAAAGTTCGTTCAGGGTAGGCTAAACTTTATTCTCGATTTTGTAGAATCCGACTTGGCCTCAATGCCTATACAGAAGAAGATGGCAATCGCCCTTGAATATGCCCACATCTATGCTGGAATGATCGATAAAATTAAGAAGACAGGAAAGGTTGATACTGGAAGACTATTTTCAAAAGTTGTAGATGATCTTCCCAATATCCAGAGGCGTCTGAAAGACTTTATAATGAAGGTTCTAAAAATGGAAGAAACGGTTACTAAAACGACAGTGGAGGAAGTTGATCTTCCTCCGGTTCGCAGAATTTTGATAATGACTCCTGATGAAGGTTACTTCATTGTGGAGACTGGCTTCTCTTACAAACCCAAGGGGAGGGTTGTGGTAATCTCCGGATCTGAACCAGACTATGACCTCGCCGTCAATGAGGTGGCAGATCTCCTCACGGCATTTTCCGGGACCCGTATCAGGAGATGTGCTTTCCCAGAATGTGGGAAACTCTTTGCCTCGACATCGATCAGAAATAAACTCTACCACACTCCAAGATGTTTTTATGTTCATTATTCACGAATGAAGAGGGCAGGAGAAAAGAGGAAGGTTGCCTAAAGATTAGATAATGGATTTTCAGGTATGACAAAATAGCAAAGCCCCAAAACTACTGGGGCTTTTGCTTTGGTAATTGGTGGAGGCGGCGGGAATCGAACCCGCGTCCGGAAACCTTCCGACAGAACATCTACATACATAGCCTGTATTTTAAATTCGCCCCTCAGGACTCCCACAGGCAGGATTCCTGAAAGGCTATCCTATAAAGTTTCGCCCCTCTCTTATAGGCGTCAGAGAGGAACTATCCTGTTTTTCTGACATCCTTGTCCCGCCCTACAGGAGAGGACAGGGAAGGACGCCTAGCTGCGTTTAGGCAGCCAGGGCATAATCGTAGTTGTTTGCGATTATGTTTAATCCCATTTGTTTTACGAGCCAATGGGACCTCGGTATGCAGCCCTGACGTCAACGATCCCCGTCGAACCCTTTTCGCCCCCTTTCCATCTCGCGTTCCATGGTTTTCTTCTTAAGGGTCTCACGTTTATCATAAAGCTTCTTCCCCTTTGCGAGACCCAGATCTACCTTCACCTTACCGTTCACAAAGTAGAGCTTGAGCGGAATCAGCGTATATCCCCTCTGTTCCACCTTACCGATTAGCCGTTTAATCTCCCTCTTATGAAGGAGGAGTTTTCGGGTCCTTAAAGGATCGTGATTCAACCGGTTTGCTTGGGGATAAGGACTGATATGAGCATCGACGAGAAAAACCTCACCTCTTTTGATATCCCCATAGCTATCCCCCAGGTTGACCTTTCCGTCCCGCAATGCCTTAACCTCTGATCCCAGAAGGGAGACCCCGGTCTGGTACGTCTCTTCGATAAAGTAATTATGGAAAGCTTTTTTGTTCTGACAAATCAGCTTCTCGGCCATCCTTTATATCACCGCAGAGCGCCCGCCTGCCAAAGAACTTGTTCGGCGGGCAGGCATAGAGCATAGCGCAAAGAGTAACTATAAATCGAAACTCTAATTAATCTTAGCGAATTAAGTGGATTAAATCAATGGCAAATAATTCGTTCTCTGTTTCACCAAGGAGGCTGGTTTGCGCATTCGGCTTTGAGCTTTGAGCCTTGAACCTTCAATCTCGACCTTAAACCCGAACGGGGAGTTCGATGAGGAAGGTCGTGCCTTTGGGTTTGTTGTCCCGTACCCGGATATATCCGTTGTGATCAGAGATGATGGCGTTGACAATGGTCAACCCTAATCCCGTCCCACTTTTTTTAGTGGAGAAATAAGGTTCGAATAGTCTCCCTTTGTCTTCGTCAGGGATCCCACCACCATCGTCACTCACCTCAAGGCGGACCGTCTGCAATTTGGGATCATAACTCGTCTGGATTCTGATCTTCCCTCCGTTTTCGATGGCGGCAAGACTATTTTTGATCAAATTGATCATCACCCGCTTCATCTGATCCCGGTCGACGTTGAGGACAGGAAGCTCGTTGGGAATAAATTCAAAATGGACTTGTTTTTGGATCCCCTGAAAAAGAACGAGCGTTTCCTGAATGATCTCATTGAGATGATTGGGAGTAGGTTGGGAAGCCGGCATTCGAGCAAAGTTCGAAAATTCATTGACCAATCCCTTCAATTCTTCAACCTGTTTCACAATCGTTCGGGTGCACTCATCAAAGACTGTCCCATCAGGTTGAAGTTTCTCCAAGTACCGTTTCCTCAGCCGTTGAGCAGAAAGTTGAATAGGGGTTAATGGATTCTTGATCTCATGAGCAATCCGACGAGCCACCTCCCTCCAGGCTGCCATCCTCTGGGCTTTGATCAACTGGGTGAGGTCATCGAAGACAGCGACGACACCGAGGGATTTCCCTTCTTCATCCCTCAGGGTCGTCAGATTGATCAACAGGGATAGGGATCTCCCCTCCAGGTTCACAATGACCTGTCTCTCAATGGAATCTTTTCCAGAAGACTTAAGTTCGTTCAATAATCGCTCAATTTGCCCCACATACTCCTTCGGCAATACCTCGGAGAAATTTTTCTCCAGAACTGTTTCTCCTTTGATCTGTAACATCTGCTCTGCGGAAGTGTTAATGGTCGTCACATTTCCTTTCTCATCGATGGTGATCACTCCAGCGGCCACATTTTTCAGGACGATCTCCATGTACTTCTTCCGTTGTTCCAACTCAGAACGGCTCACCTGGAGATCCCCGGTCATTTGATTGAAGGATTGGACAAGCATTCCAATCTCATCGGCCGCTTTCATCTGAATTCGGAAATTGAGGTCTCCTGAGGCAATCCGACCGGTGGCCTCTGCCAAGTCTTTGATGGGAACGGTAATATCCTTGGCTAAATGGAAACCAAACCAGGTGGCCGAGAAGACGATGAGGAGGGTCACCATCAGGAGAGCCATCATGTAGCTAAACTTGATCGGCTTTTTCAAAATCTTCAATTGTTTATATTCCACAAAAGCCTGTGAGATCTCACGCATCTTGACCGTTAGACTTTTTGGAATAAAATACGATGCCGCTACGATTCCCACCACCTCCCCTCCTTCCGAAGGATTGAAAATGGGGGCGATGCCAGTAATCAACTCTCCCTCTCCCACCGACAAGATTCTGGAAACCTCTTTTCCTGAAAACCCTGCTTCTAACAAATCCTTCGGAAGATGGAGAGAAACAGGTTTGAGCATGGGATCCTCTACCCCAATCGTATTCCCCTCTCCTTTCAAAAATACCCCAAGGGTGCTGAGATGGTGTTCCTGTCGTCTGGCTTCCAGCTGCTCTCTCAACAGGCTCATTTCTCTTGATCCCTTGTGAATGCCTTGTTTGGAGAGGGACTTACTGATCTGTTGAGCGGTGGAAACTGTGTTGTTGGCAAAATCTCGATAATAGGTCTGAGCCACTTCTAAGGATCCTTGAAGGGACTGTTCCACCTGGGCGCTAAACCAATGTTCCACACTATTGGTGATGAAACCCACTGCTACCAAAAAGAGGAGAATGGTAGGAACGAGAGAAAGGCTGACAAACGCCGCCACCAATTTAGTTCTGAGCCTGGCTCCCAGGACTTTCCGTTTTCGCTCAAAGATCAGTTTTACCAGATTTCGGATCACCAAAAAGATCAGGAGGAGAATCAGAATGATGTTGATATTGATCAGGCTGAAGATGATGATATTGTTGGCGACAGGGATCATCCCCCCTATTTGGGGGAATTTCATCTCGATGGTTGTAAAGATGAGAATGAGGATGGAGATGATCCCAATGATGATCAGCTCATTGCGTCGTCTTCTTGCTTCAGGAGAAAGTGATTTCTTCATACTCCTTTCACCCCCGAATCTTAAGGTGGGAGAGGTTCGATATGCCAATCGGTTTCAAAATCCCATAGGGAGACGAAAAAGAAGAGATACTCTAAATGAAGCGGGAGCCTGACCGGATCCAATTCGGCCTTGATTCGAAAGTAAGTAGGAACTCCAGGTTCGAGTGGAGAGGAAGATCGGATTCCAAATTCTTTCACTTTTGACATCAGCTTTTTGGCTTCCTCCAAACTGGAAGCGGCTAGAGAAGAAGGGTTTTCTTCCAGTGTCACTTGATAGACTTTTTGAATGGGATGGTATTGGACAGTGTGATGAAACTCGATAGAGGCCACTTTTCGATTCTTCCACCAACCTGTCTTTTGGTAAAGATTAATATAAAAGGTGAAGGTCGTCCGTATCCCCGACTGGATCGCCTCCTCCATCTTCTCTGTAAAACAGTCCTCCACATCGAAACTGACCTTCCAGACCCCCTTCGTCCCCTTCACATTGACATCTTTGATGGAGGCCTTTTGACAGAAGGCTGAAAGGGGAAAAATCCCGATCAAAAGGAAAACGATCCCCCCGATTATCCAACGATTTTGAATTCTGTGTCTCATAAAGTTTATTTAAAATTCGAAATCCTAATATCGAAGCTCGAAACAAATTCAAATTTCAAATATCAAAATTCTAAACTTTTTATTTGGGTCATTCGTATTTTGAACATTCGTGCTTGTTTCGAATTGAGTGCTTCGAATTTAGGACCGATAGCAAAAATGTATTCTACCCGGCCTCAGAATAGTAAATGAAAAAGGGGGATCTTCGAAGGGGACCATAAGCCGAGTTCTGTCATCCCGATCCCGCTTTTCAGCGGGAATCGGGAGGATGGTCATTTATCTAGGGCCTTGATTGCTCAAGGTCTCAAGCGACCTCACCCGTCCCGCCTTTGTCCCGATGCAATTGCCTCGGAACAAATTTGAATGGGCTTTTCTTATCCCCCCGCCTGCGGCGGGGGGAAGCGGAACCTATTTGGTCTTGCTCCAGGTGGGGTTTACCTAGCTACCCCAATCGCTCAGGGTACTGGTGAGCTCTTACCTCACCTTTTCACCCTTATCCTACGAAATGGTAGTTACGCCTATTTCATAGGACGGTATGTTTTCTGTGGCACTCTCCTTACCCCGGAATTCTGCCCTGCAGAATTCCGGGACAGTCCGTATTACGGACCACCCTGCCCTGCGGAGCTCGGACTTTCCTCCCCTCCTGGTTTCCCGCTTCGCGTGATCTCAGGAGGAGCGACCATCTGTTCCCCTTCGACTCCCCTCCTTTCCTTTTTCCTTTGAAATCCTCCTCTGGATCGCCTGGTTCGCCAAACGGTCTGCTTCTTTATTTCCTTCCCTTGGGATGGATTCGATTTCAAAGGATGAAAATGTTTTTAAATTCTGGAGCACTGTTTTGTGGAGGACCTTTAAATTTAAATCCTTCACGCGATAGACCCCTTTAATTTGTCTTTCGACTAATTCTGAATCCGTGAAGATTTGGAGGGCCTCCCCCCCCAATCGCTTTGCCTCCCTCAGTCCTAAAAGAAGGGCCCAATATTCTGCCTCATTATTCGTCTTGGTGCCGAGATATCGGCTCACCTCCGAAATTTTTCTCCCTTCTCCATTCGTAATCCAAATCCCCGCCCCTGCCCTTCCTGGATTTCCTCTGGAGGCCCCATCAATATAAATGATCAATCGATCTTCTCGCCCCAAGGATTTCATTTTGTATTTCGATCTCCATCCCAATAGAGAATTCGATTACAGTTGGGACACCGAATGAGGGCATTGTTTTTTTGAACCTCGATGAACATTTGAGGGGGAACGTTTACAAAACAGCCTTGGCAGGTCTCATTCTTCGCGCTGACCACACCCACCCCCTGTCTTTTTTCCTTCAAAGTATTATAGAGTTTGAACAGTTTGGATTCGATCTGTTTAGAAAGGACCTCCCTTCGTTCCATCTGTTCGTTCCAGGCCTTCTCGTCATGGGCCATCTTTTCCTGAAGCTTTTTTCGCTCCACTTCAATCTTTTCCAAGGTAACCCCCACTTCCTTTTCCCTTTTTAAGAGATCCTTCTTGAGCTCGTCGATTTCATCCATCACTTGGAGGATCTCTTCTTCCAACCGGCTGTTCGCTTCCTTGATGGCATCGATTTCGCTGAGGAGGGCCTGATACTCTTTGTTGGTCTTCACTTCAGACATCTTTCCTTCTGCCCGCTTGATTTTTTCTTGCTCCAAGTTGAGATGCCCCTCTTTCTGCCTCCGTGTCTTCTCTAAGGATTCGACCTTTTCTTTCTCCTTCTGAATCCTCTCCTTCTCGATCTTCTGTTTTTCATCCAACTTTTTCATCTCTTTGGGATACCGATCTTTTTCTTCCTTAATACTCTTCAGCTCAAGATCAATTTTTTGAAGTTCCCAAACCAATTCTAATTGTTCCCTCAACAGTCCCCTCCTATCTGACAAATTTTGCAGGAATAAATCTTAAATGGTTTGTCCCCAAACAAGAAGAGTGCACCAAAGGAGTGCACTCTTCTTGTCCCGTCCACACTCACGGAGCATCCTTTCTTTTATCCACAAGGAGTGCATAAGAAATTTTCCTCTTTCCTGGTGGGCCCACCTGGGTTCGAACCAGGGACCTACCGGTTATGAGCCGGTGGCTCTTCCAGCTGAGCTATGGGCCCTATCCTTATTATATGTTATCCCCCAAGGGTGTCAACCCTGCATTGAGTTTAGAGTTTAAAACTAAGAACTCCCTGCCTGCGGCAGGCAGGCGAACTAATCTCTCTGAAATTATTAAGTTTCAAGGAAACTTTTCAACTTTTTTGCCCGGCTGGGATGTCGTAATTTCCTCAATGCCTTTGCTTCGATCTGTCGGATTCTTTCCCGGGTGACATCAAAATCCTGTCCCACCTCTTCCAACGTATGGTCATATTTTTCCCCAATTCCAAACCGCATCCTCAAAACCTTCTCCTCTCGGGGGGTGAGACTGGCAAGGACCTTTTGAGTTTGTTCTGATAAATTGGCGCTGATCACAGCCTCCTGAGGGGAGATGACTGCTTTGTCTTCGATGAAATCCCCCAAGTGGCTATCTTCCTCCTCACCGATGGGTGTTTCAAGGGAGATGGGCTCTTTGGCAATCTTCAACACCTTCCTCACCTTATCCAAAGCCATATCCATTTTCTCAGCAATCTCTTCAGGAGTGGGCTCTCTTCCAATCTCCTGGACAAGGTATCTGGAGGTCCGGATCAATTTATTGATCGTCTCGATCATGTGAACGGGGATCCGGATGGTCCGCGCCTGATCAGCAATGGCTCGTGTGATGGCTTGTCGGATCCACCAGGTCGCATAGGTACTAAATTTATAACCTCGTTGGTATTCAAATTTATCCACCGCTTTCATTAACCCAATATTCCCTTCCTGAATGAGGTCTAAGAATTGAAGCCCGCGATTGGTATATTTTTTGGCAATGGAGACGACCAGCCTCAGGTTCGCCTTCACCAGTTCACTCTTGGCCTCCTTGGCTTTGGTCTCCCCTTCCACAATGGCCTTGACCGCTGTGGCCAACTTGTCCGCGGTTAGACCACATTCAGTTTCCACCTTGTGGATCTTCCTTTGGACAATAATTGCCACTCGGGAAATTTCTTGGAGATCGACTTTACTCAATTTTCGGGTTCGAAGAAGTTTCTTCTCACTCACACTCCTTGCCTTCAACTTCTTCAGATAGGTCCGCGCCTCCTGAACAAAAATCCCCCACTTATCTTCAATCTTCTTGATTTCGTTTTCCCCTTTGTCCACCCGGTTCAGCATCTGTTTCATCTTCTGAACGATCTTATGAATCTGAGTGTCCCTCAGATTCATCTGGTGGAAAAATTCCAGGATCTCTTCTCGCTTCTTTCTGATCTCTTCTTGTTTCTTTTTAATCCCCTTCTGTTTTTTCTTCATCTCCTTTTGTTTCTTCTTAATCTGTTTCTGAACCTTTCTCTTCGACACGGCCTTCCCTTTCAGGAGTCCTCGAAGGTCTTCATCTTTTCGCTTAATCTTCTCGATGAGTTCTAAAATCTTTTTCTTCTGGATCTGTTCTTCCTCAAAACTGGCCTCCTCCTCGTCGATTTCATTGGTCACTTCCCGGATCTCCACCTTTCCAGCCTTAATTGAATTGCTTAGATTGATGACCTCTTTAACCGCCATGGGACAGTTCAAGACGACGCTCAGCACTTCTTTTTTACCGCTTTCAATTCTTTTAGCAATCTCCACTTCTCCTTCTCGGGTAAGGAGAGAAACCGATCCCATCTCGCGGAGATACATCCGGACGGGGTCTGTGGCCCTGCCAAAGGTCTCCATCTCCAATCCATCGCCTTCCTCCTCTTCCTTCTCCACGGCCTTCTCTTCCTCCACTTTCAATCCCTGGAGATCATCCACCACATCGATGTCCATTTCGTCGAACATCATGAGGACATCATCAATCTGATCAGAGGAGACGATATCATTGGGAGGGATATCATTCGTCTCATCGAAGGTCAGAAATCCCTTCTCCCCTTCCATATTAATCAATTGCTGCTCAACCTCTTTGATCTTTCCTCCCTTCGCCATTAACCTCTCTCTTACCCTTTCCGAAAACTATCTTTTTGAAGGCCCTTCTCCCTCTTGGCCAGTTCCTGGCGTTCCTTTAAAAGAGGGACCAGCCTTTTTTCCTCTTGCTGTTTCTCCGCCTCTTTAATCCTCTTGAGCAATTCGCCTTTTTCCTTTTTCAACCCCTTTTCACGAATCTTTTGGATACAGTCCTGTAAGATCTTTCCTCGATCTCCTCCCTCCAGCCCACTCTCCTGAAAGGCAAACTCACACAACTTCCCTTTGAGATCTTCCTCAACATTGGCTAAGGCCTCTGGCAGGTCAAGCCTTCCTTTTCTCTGATAAAGATCTTCCAGAACCTCAGCTATTTTTTGCAAGATCGGGCTCTCAAACTCCTTCAGGATACCCTCCTTCGAAATGGTTGGGATGACTTCAGGATGGTGAATCATGAGACGGACCACCATTTCCTCTGCCTTTGGAAAAGTTTTCTCCAAGGATGACTTTCTTAAATCCTCTCCTGCCTTGGATGGCTCCTTGGGAGAGGATCGGAGCATCTCATAGAGAAAGGATTCTTTGACATCCAGCTTCTCCGCTAAAACCTTCGTATAGAAATCTCTTCGAATCTTATCTGGGATTTTACCGAGAAGGGCCACACCTTCTTTCGCTACTCTAACCTTGCCATCGATAGATTTCACATCAGTGGTCTTCATCAACCGTTCAAAAAAGAAATCGATGAGGGGAACAGCACGCTCCGCCCTTTTCCAAAAGTCTTCCAAATTTCCTTTTCTTAGAAACCCGTCGGGGTCTTCCCCTTGCGGGAGGGCGATCGTCTTTCCTACCACTTCCTCTTCTAAAAAGAGAGGAAGGGAGCGAAGGGTGGCCTGGATACCCGCCTGGTCTGCATCAAATATGGTGATCAAATTTTTTGTATATCGCTTTAGGGTTCGAATATGTTGTGTGGTCAGTGCTGTTCCTAAGGTGGCAACACTATGCTTCAATCCATATTGGTGGAGGGTTAACAGATCAAAATAACCTTCGACGATGATAACACAATCCTTCTCTATAACATATCGCTTGGCCACATGGAGCCCATAGAGGACTTCCCCTTTATGATAGATACTCGATTCCGGAGAGTTAAGATATTTGGGTTGTCCTTCTCGAATCACCCTTCCCCCGAATCCGACCACCCGTTGATGGAGGTCGAAGATGGGAAAGAGGATTCTCCCTCGAAAAGCATCGTACCAGCCCTCTCTCTTCTTGGGAAAAATCAAACCCAGTTCCCACGCCAGTTCGAGAGAAACCTTCTTCTCCTGGAGATGCTGCACCAACCCATCCCAACGGTCGATGGAATATCCCAATCGGTGTTCCGCAATGACCTCCGGGCTGATCCCCCTTTGTGATAAATACCTCCTTCCCTCCTCGCCCTCTCGCCGCTTGGTCAGGAGATCGTGGAAATATTCTGAGGCGATCTGGTTGATCTGGAAGAGGACCTCTCTTTTAGCCATCTCCTTTTTTTGGGTCACAGAAAGTTCACGGGTAGGAAGCTTCACTCCATAGCGTTTTGCCAGTTCCTCCACGGCTTGTGGAAAAGAAAAATGTCCCACTTTCATTAAAAAGGTAAAGACATCTCCTCCTTCCCCGCAGCCAAAACAGTGAAAAATTTGTTTTTCCTCATTGACCATGAAAGAGGGGGTCTTTTCAGAATGGAATGGACAGAGCCCCTTATAGTTTTTTCCAGTCTTTTTAAGGGCCACATAATCTGAGACGACTTCCAGAATGCTGGACCGGTCCCGAATTTCCGAAACCTTCTCTTCAGATAAAATTCCAATGGCCAAACGATTTACCCCGTAAGAAAGCCCTGCCATTTACCCCGTTAGAAAGCCCCTCCGTTTATGGGGGGATGACATTAATGAAGATTCAATTCCTTACCTCGTTAGAAAGCCACGTATTTTCTAACGGGGTTTATGGCGGGGATGATATAATAAATCGATTCAGCTTCTTGTTGAGGAAGAGGTCAAAGCCCTGCCTTTTCTAACGGGGTTTACCTCAATTCCACGATCGTGATCCCACGACCACCCTTCATCGTTTCCCCAGGAGAAAAACTTTTCACAGCCCGATGTCCATTCAGGTATTGACTGATTGCATTTCGCAACCTCCCAGAACCCACCCCATGAATAATATAAATTTTCTCCAATCCATGGAGGAGGGCTTGATCGATGAATTTATCGACCTTTGGAAGGGCATCCTCTACGGTTAGACCAATGACATTTAATTCAGAGAAGGGCTCCTCGCCACCCCCTTTTAAAAGGGGGTGGCCTTTTTGAATCCCTGTCTCCTTTTTCTCTTTTTCCTCCGTCACCTGGACGATCTCAGAGAGGGGGGCTTTAACTTTGGCCTTATCCGTCAATACCTCTGCTCGATTCAATGGTTCTACGACATTCATCAGAATCCCATCGCTTCGAAGGCTCTCAATTCTAACACGTTCCCCTACCTTCAAGCCACTCAATATAGCACGATGTCCTTTTTTTCTGATGGATGGGAGAAATTTCTCCTTGATCTCCTGGAGTTCTTTACGCTGAAGACTCAGAGGGGCCCTTTCCTCTTTTCTGCGACGAACCCATTCCTTCAACTCTTCTTCTATCTTCTGGACCGCCTTTCTCGCCTTCTCCTCAGCCTTGGAATAAACCTCCAGTCTCCGTTCCTTGATCGTCTCCACTATTTTTTTCAGTCTCTGGCGTTCAAGCCCAACTTCCTCCTTCACTTTAAAAAACTCAAGTCGCTCTTTTTCCGCATCAGACTTCAACCTTTCCAGTATCTCCAGGGCTCGTGTCACTTCCTCACCACTCCCATCCTGATAAGTATGGGCCGCTTCGAGGACCTTTTCTGAGATACCCAGTTTCTCAGCAATTAAAAAGGCATTGCTCAACCCTGACGATCCATAGGCGAGTGTATATTGGGGCTCCAAAGTCTCTTCATCAAACTCAACAGCCACATTCTCCACATCTGGATGAAGGTATCCATAAGCCTTGAGCCGATCGAAGTGAGTGGTGACCACCACCGAGGCTCCGCTCTCTCGGAATTGATCCAAAAAACCCATGGCCAGAGCACATCCCTCCTGGGCATGGGTTCCCACTCCCAGTTCATCTAAAAGGACGAGGGACTTTGGCCCTGCTTTTTCTAAGATTTGGTTCACATGGAGGAGATGGCTAGAGAAGGTGCTCAGATTTTCTTCGATATTCTGTTCATCGCCGATCACCGCAAAGATGTCTTGGAAAACTCCAACCTGGCTCCCCTCTGCCACAGGGATGGGAAGGCCAGATTGAACCATCAAGGTAAGAAGTCCCAATGTCTTCAACGCAACGGTTTTCCCCCCTGCATTCGCTCCACTCACGATGAGAACTCTAATCCTATCTCCCATCCGGAGGTGGATGGGAACCACCTGATCTTCACGTTGAAGCATGAGAAGAGGATTCCGGGCCTCCCTCATCTCAATCCTCCCCTCCTCACTCAAGAGAGGAGAAACCCCCTTCAACTGGAAGGAGAGCTTTGCCATCGCATAGAGGAGGTCCAGTTCTCCTAATATCTCATAGTCATTCCATAAGTTTTGTCTTTCCTCTCGGACCTTATCTGAAAGATCTGCCAGAATTCGATATTCCTCCTCCTTTTCCTCTCCCATGAGGATATTGATCTCATTATTGAGAGCAACCGCTTGAAGGGGTTCAAAGAAGAAAGTCATCCGGCTTTGGGACTGATCATGAATGATCCCTTCCAGCCGATTTTTGAAATCGGATTTGATGAGAAGAACATATCGCCCATTTCTTAAAGTAATGAAGTGTTCTTGAAAGATTGGCTGAAGGTTTTCTTGATGAAGAAGGGTCTCGAGCACTCCCTTTGCTTTTTCTCTAACCACTCCCAGCCGATGGCGGATATCTAAAAGGGCTGGGCTGGCTCGGTCGAGAATCTCACCTTTTGTATTGATCGCCTGAAGGATTTCTTTCTCCAACGCCTTTTGGTAAGAGAGCCTGGAGATCTTCTCCTGAAGATGAGGGGCCTTGACATTCTCCATCTTTTGGAAGAATCGCCGGAGCCCTTTACACAACACCATTTGCTGATAACTATCTAATAATTCTTGAACGTCAAGAATGGATCCCTCGATTTCTAATTTATTTAAAATTCCCTCAATATCTTTCAACCCTCTGAGGGGGATTTCTCCCTCTGTTTCCAGGATTTTTTTAAGTTCCATCACCTCGGCTAATCTGGATTGGATCAAAGGAAGGTCTTTGGAAGGTCTCAAGGCTTCACAGCGTTTTCGACCTAAGGGGGAGATGGAATATTGTTTCAAGATATCTAATAAATGATAGAACTCTAAAAGCTTGAGGGAATGATCATCCATAAAGCGTGGAAAAGGGAATTGGATTACCTATCAAAAGGAGGAATTGATGGGGAAAGCCTTTCTTTCACCAATTGATTGATCAGTTTTCCGTCGGTTTTCCCCCCAATTTTTGGCATGACTGATTTCATCACTTTTCCTATGTCCTTTAGGGACGAAGCTTGGGTCTCTTGAATACTTTGATCAATGATCTTTAATACTTCTTCCTGGCTAAGGGGTTGAGGTAAAAAGGATTTTAATATTTCTATCTCTTTTTTCTCCTTCTCGACCAGGTCCATCCGTCCACCTGCTTGAAATTGTTCAACAGACTCCTCACCCTTTCTCACCATCGCCTGGATCACCTTCACCACATCTTCGTCCTCCAACTTCTTTCTCAGTTCAATTTCCTTATTTTTCGATGCCGAACGAATCATCCGGATGGTGGAAAGTCGCAACTTATCGTTGGATTTCATGGCTTGTTTCATTTCTTCGACCAGTCTCTCTTCCAAACTCATCCCCTATCCCCTCTCCGTCATTTTTCTCATTCTTTTCATTGCCCTTTTCTTGGCGGCCAATGCTTTCTTCTTTCTTTTTATGCTGGGCTTCTCGAAATGCTCCCTTTTCCGAATCTCTGACAATATCCCCGTCTTTTCTACCTGTTTTTTAAACCGCCTGAGTGCATTCTCAAAAGATTCGTTTTCTTTAATTTTAATCCCTGGCATCCATTTTTCCCCTCCTCCCATGAATTATTTTAAAAAGCTTATTATATTATTTTGTATTATAAAGTCAAATATTTTTATCACTGCTTCCACTTTTCTCTTGACAAAGGATTTCTACTCTTTTAACGTTACAGTTTATACAACATCCCCACCTGATGGTTCCCAGATAAAAGCAAAATGAAAGATATAGAAAAAGAGAGACAAATGATCAGGGCTGCCGCCGAAAAAACCGCCCAAAGGATTGTCCGGCCCCGGGCAGCGAAGATCGACGCCACTGGAGAATTTCCCTGGGATTTGGTAGAGGCCTTTGGTAAACAGGGTTTTCTCTCCCTTCTCCTCCCTGAACAATATGGGGGGACCGATGGAAACCTGACCTCATTCTGTATCGTCGTTGAAGAGATTGCAAAGGTTTGCGGTTCCTCATCTCTCATCATCCTGGCCCAGGGGCTCGGGTCCCTACCCATTTTATTAGGGGGGAATTCTTCCCAAAAAGATCTCTATTTCACAGAGATCTTCGAGAAGAACAGCTTCACCGCTTTTGCGCTAAAAGAACCGGAAGGAGAATCAGAAGTTTCCTCTATCAAGACGATAGCTGAAAAACAAGGAAAGGGTTACCTGATCAACGGGCGTAAATGTTTCGTTACCCATGGGAGCCTGGCCAAATTTTACTCTGTCTTTGTTGTGACCCACCCAAAACATGGAGCAGAAGGAATTTCTGCTTTCATAGTGGAAGATGGAACGGCTGGCCTTCTTTTCGGGAAGAGGGAAGAAAAGATCGGGATGAGGGGTTCCGTGACGACGGATGTGATCTTTGAAAACTGTCGGGTGCCTCAAGAAAATCGTCTCGGAGAGGAAGGAGAGGGTTGGAAAATCGCGATGAATACGCTCAACATGTCGAGACCAGCCATTGGAGCGCAGGCAGTAGGAATTGCCCAGGGAGCCCTTGACTTCGCCATTCACTATGCCAATGAACGGATCCAGTTTGGGAAACCCATCTCCTCATTTCAAGCGATTCAATTCATGATCGCCGATATGGCCACCCGAGTGGAAGCCGCTCGAGCCCTGGTCTATAAGGCAGCTTTTCAGATTGATGAAAAACTTGAAGACACAGAAAAACTCTCAGCCATTTCGAAATACTTCGCCTCTGAAATCGCCATGAAAGTGACCACCGATGCCGTCCAGATCCTCGGAGGTTATGGATATATGAAAGATTATCCTGTGGAGCGGATGATGCGGGATGCCAAGGTCACTCAGATTTATGAAGGAGCCAATCAGATTCAGCGGTGGCTGGTGGCTCAACAATTACTAAAAGGTTGTTGAAAAAGTGATTTCCCCCAGGCTGCTCAAAAATGTCTAGATGCAAGTTGAGCTTTTCGAAATCCCGCTCGAGGGGGCTCCCGAAATCCTGAGGGGTGAGGCGTACTTGGACGTATGCCGCAACGACTTGCCCTGTTAGATAGAATCCTGATTGGTTTTGCAGCCATTTGAAAGCTGATATCTTCATTGATTCTCTCCAAAATCTAGCTGCTCGTCTAACAGGGCGAGGACGAGGGAAACGCAGCAGATGGGCTTTTTTCAGCAGCCTAAAAGATTAATCCGCTTGAGGCGGAGATGAGTGGAGCCTTTCGCCTTCCTCTCATTCCTATCTTGATCTTCTACACCATTGGTATCTATTTTGGCCACTTCGACCTTCCTTTCCTTTCTCAAGGATGGATTCTCCTCCTAATACTTTTGGGTTTTTGGACTCTTCTCCTCATAATAAAAAGAATCCAGATGGGTTCTTGGATCGCCTTCTCCATTTTCTTCCTTCTCGGAATTTTTTCTATCCAGCTTTATCTCCATCCACAATACTCCCCCTCTCACCTCTCTCATTTCACCGGCTTGGAAAGAATTTCATTAGAGGGAATCATCGATCGCCCTCCTGAGACCTCCCGAGGAAGAACCCAATTACTCATTCGCTCACAAAAGGTCATCCTTTCAAACCGTCACATCTCTGTGGACGGTCTTCTCCTGATCTTCCTTAAAGAGGAGGATCCCTCGCTTCGAGTGGGGGATCGCCTTCGTTTTTTTTGTAGACTCCATTCCCCTCGTGGATTTCATAATCCAGGCGGGTTTTCTTACGAACGCCACCTTGCCTTTGAACGAATCCATACGGTTGGATTCTTATCCGAGAAGAAAGGGTGGGTCAAATTGGGAAAGGGATTTAAAAATCCTATTATTCTCCAAGTGGAGAGCTGGCGGGATCGTATCCGGGATTTTCTAAACCGAGAAGTCAATGCTCCCACTTCTAGTATTTTCAAAGCCCTTGTATTGGGCGAACAGGGGGATATTCCAGAAGAGATAAAGGAATATTTTATTCTTACCGGGACAGCTCATCTTCTGGCCATTTCGGGAGATCAATTCGGAATCGTTGCTCTCCTTTCTTTCTCTCTGCTGATCTGGATTTTAAAGCGTTCAGAATTTCTTCTTCTCTCCATTTCCGTCAGAAAATGGGCGGCTGGCCTGACGATCCCCTGCATCATTCTCTATGCATTCATCGCAGGCGGAGGGATCTCCGTGATCCGAGCGGCAATCATGGTGATCACCTTCCTCTTCTCCATCTTGCTCAATCGGGAGAGAAACCTGCTCCACACACTCGCGCTGGCCGCCTTTCTCATCCTCATCCTCTCACCTCCTTCCCTTTTCGATGTTTCTTTTCAGCTCTCTTTCCTCGCTGTCCTTTCCATTCTCTATCTGGTCCCACGCATCCTTCAAGAGTTTAAACAAGAGGGAATTTCCCTTCTTCTAAAAACTTCATGGAAGAAGAATATCTTGAAATATATCATGCTCTCCCTCCTCGTGACTGGAGTGGCCATTTTAGGGACCGCACCTTTTGTTGCACTCCACTTCAACCGTTTCTCCCCCATTGGATTTTTCACCAACCTCTTCATCATTCCATGGGTGGGCTTTCTCATCGTCCCTTTGAGTCTCACCGCTTCCATTTTTTCTTTCTTCTTCACTCCCTTAGCTACCTTCCTGATCAACATCAATGGTTTCATCACCCTGATCCTGCTCAGAGTACTGGCCTTCTTTGCCTCTCTACCGTTTGCTTCGTTCTTTGTCTCAACCCCAACCGTTTTTGAAATCGTCCTTTTCTACATTCTCCTTTTCCTAGTAGTTCACCTTAAGAAACGGAAGATGGCCCGATATCTTTTTTTGGGGCTCTGCGTTGTTCTCGTCTTCGATTTGGCATTTTGGAATCTGAAAGATTTATTACAAAAAGATCTCAGGTTAACTTTTATAGATGTAGGAAATGGAGATTCCATCCTCATCGAATTTCCAAAAGGAAAAAGGATGCTGATCGATGGAGGAGGCCTTCGTGAGGATCGTTTCGATATTGGAAAGAATGTCATCGCCCCCTTTCTATGGAAAAAGAAGATTCGAAGGGTTGACACCCTTGTCCTCACCCATCCTGACCCAGACCATCTGAAAGGTTTAATTTTCATTGCTTCCCAATTTTCGATTGGCCAATTCTGGGATAACGGGTTTCAGACAGACTCAGAGCCCTATCTCCAGTTGAAAAAAATTCTTGAGGAGAAAAAAATTAAGATCCACTCTCTGAATGAAGAGACACCTTTTCAAATGATCAATGGAGTCGAGATTTCTTTTCTAAACCCACCGGTGTGGAATGCAACACAAAGAAAAGTTCGGAATCTCTGGGATCTGAATAATGCCTCACTGGTCATGAAGCTTCGATTTAAAAATGTTTCTGTGCTTCTGACAGGAGATATTGGAAAGGAAGCCGAGGAGCGAATGCTAAGAAAAGGTTATCCGCTCAGGGCTGATATTTTAAAAATCCCCCATCACGGAAGTTCTTCCTCGAGTTCCCCGCTTTTCCTGGAAAGGGTGAAACTTACTTATGCCATTCTCAGTGTGGGTGAAAGGAATATCGGCCGACTTCCCCATCCAGAGGTATTGAAGAGATACCTGCAATTGGGTTCGAGGATTTTAAGAACTGATAAAGATGGAGCCATCACAGTGATGACGGATGGGGAAAAGATTGAAGTGAAAACATTCCTGAAAGGTGATCTTTAGGAGGGAAGTTGAGGGTTAATTATGTTCTAAATTTCATATGGCAAGAGATAATTTTATAATAACTTTCTGGTTCTCAAAAAGCATTTTTACACAATCTTGGAAAAATCTATATAGAGGCCGCGATCAAACCCCAAGCGCTTGAAGAAACCTTGCAATTCACTATCACGCTCCTCGACCATGGTTCGGATAAGCTTGATTTTTTTTGAGCGACATTTGTCTAATAGCGCCTGGACCAGTTTGGTAGCGATACCCTGTCTCTGATATTGGGGGTCGACTCCAAAAATTTGAATTATACAGGCTTCTGAGACCTGCTCACGGACATAAGTGAGATAGGCCATAACAAACCCTGCAAATTGATTGTCAACCTCAGCCACAAAGCTCATGTCTATTTGACCTCCCAGGGCCTCCTGGACTAAATCTCTATAAGTAAGAGCCCTCTGCACGCCGCTGATCTTCCGGTCGACCACTAAAATACCACTGATATCCTCCGGCTCCATGGGTCGGATCTTCACATTTATACCAACCATTCTATTCACCTCCTTCTTAAAAGAATTCATTCGATAGATAGCCATATCATGATTAAACAGCATACAAAAGTCAACGAAAATCAAAAGGTTGTTCAATGATTCACAGTGCAATGAATATTTGAGACTACCGATACGAGACCCGTCTGCCTGTCGTAGGCAGGGATACGGTCATCCTCCTTTTATAAATAGTTTCTCAGTGAGAGAAATGAAGATTGCAAAACAGTAGGGAATATTATAAAATTTTAAAAAACTGAAAGGAGGGACTAATGAGAAAAAAAGCATTAAATCGATGGATTTTATTCTCACTACTTTTTCTATCTCTTTTTCTCTTTTCCAATGTGGAAGCTGCGAAAAAAGTAGAGTTAATCGGTCGAGAGACCCTCAATTTTACCCTGCCATCCACGCAGGACCGGTTGATCAACTATGCCGATGAGTATTATGGAAAGTACCATCTGATCATCACATTCTTTCCAGCTGCCTTTACCCCTGTCTGAACGGGCGAAATGGAGGGCCATCAGAGGAACCTCTACCTCTATGACCGCTTCAACGCCCGGGTCGTGGGCGTCAGTCGAGATGATGTGACAACATTAAAATATTGGGCGAATGGTTTGGGTATAACCTTTCCTCTCCTTTCGAACATCACTGCTTTTTTAGGTGCTTATTTCGACATCCAGCCTGAAGGAAAACCCATCTTTGGAAGGCGAACGGTGATTATCGATAAAACTGGCATTATTCGTTATGTGAGGGATGGCTCGCCTGATTTCAAGGACATTCTCCTCTTTCTCAAAAAATTGAACCAGGAAGGAGGAAAACCATGAAAAGAAAATTGCTGACGGTTCTGTGTTTTGTGTTGGTGGCGGCCTGGCTTTCTGGGTGTGCCTCGATGCAAACCTCCAAGAAGGTTCCTTACAGATTGACTCCTCAGGGAACGGTCGTCTGGGAAGACGAGTTTGAGTTTATGCCCCCTTCCCCGGATTGGAAATTACTACGGGTGGAAGCAGGCGAGAATGATATAAATTTTGGATTTATGAGATCAGACCCTGGACCCTTTCCCTCTGTCACCACGTTTGCTTATGATGAGGATCCTTTTGGGTGTACAGCAGCATCGTTCGAGGGGAGGGAAAGGGAATTTTTTAAGAGGTTTCTTTTCAATGCGATTCTTCAGTTTCAAATTTTAAACAGAAAAAAGGTTCAGGTCGTTGGTGGAGAAGGGCTGGCAGTATTGGTAGAGGGAAAGGACCCAGTGAAAAAGGAGAAGGTTAGAGCCAAAGTGGTCTTCGGTAAACGGGGTGACCGGATCGTAGGCTTCTATATTACCCAATGGAGACCTATGGATGGGTCTTACGATCTATCCGCTTTCGACGTCTTTGACAAATTTGTTGCTTCCTTTAAATTTTTGAAAAAATCTTTCTACGAAACTCTCTAACCTCACCCCCACCTACCTCCTCCCCCCTCTGAGGGGGAGGGAAGGGTGGGGGGGTGATGGAGGTCAGGAGTATGCAGAGGAGAAAACCGGTCAGGGAAACAATAAGGGTTAATTGAAAAGAACCGGTTAAATCTTTTAAATATCCACCAGAGATCGTCCCTAAAAACTGTCCGATGCCATGGATCAGGGTGACCAATCCATAAACAGAAGCCCTTTTTTCAACCACCTGATCTCCAACCGCCGCAGCAATAACAGTGACCGTTCCTAAAAAAGTCACTCCAAAAAGAAAGGCAGAAAGGCCGAGGATGAAAGACTGATGGAGCAGAAGAGGAAGAAGAACAGAAAGGGATATGATCCCGTTGTTCCAGAGCAGGGCCTTTCGTCTTCCCAAATGGTCAGAAATAAACCCCCAAATCAATCCACTCCCCATACACATCCAACCGAAGAGGGCCCAAATATTTCCTGCAGTTTTTTCTGAAAGTCGAATCTCCTCGACCATATAAGCGACAAAATAGGTGGCATAGATGTTATAAGCAAATCCAAAGATGAAATAGATGATAAAGATTGCCTTAAGGCTGAGTCCATTTTTGTTGTCTTGAGAGAGAATGGATTTTTCATCTCCATCAGGACCGGAAGGAAGAAGTGACATCTGGTTCGGTTTTCCCCTCAATAATATCCATCCGATCACCACCACCAAAAAAGTAATCAAGGCCAGAAGGAGCCAGCACTGTCTCCACGCCTCTTTACCCAAATTGAATAGAAGATAGGGAAGCAGAAGACCCGTGACAATGATGCCGAGGCCTGTTCCACCTGTCACAACGCCAAGGGCCCTGCCCAATCTCCGCTCTCCAAACCATGCCATGGGTAAAGTGGTCATGGAAATGTGAGCCCCTGCACCCCCTGCTCCCATGGCGAAGCTGAAGAAGAGAAGAGGAAGGAGGCCGGATAATCTACTGATGGAGAACATGGAGAGAGCACTACAAAGGAGGGAAATGATCACAATCCTTTTGGGACCGAACCGTGTTGCCAATATTCCACCAATAAGGGAGAAGAGAAGGTAACCCAACATGATGGCTCCGCTTAAAAGTCCCATCTCGATATAGTTGAATCCAAGCGATCCTCTCATATTGGGAATGAGCATGGGATAAGCAAACCGGCCAAACCCTAAGCCTGTCATCTTGACGAGAACGCCCACTCCAACAATCACCCAGCCATAGTTGATCGGTTTCATCGCCTTCATCGCTTAAAACCTTAACTTCCAATATTGACGAAGTCAACTCTTTCTGATATGCATAACTCCAGAATCTAAATGCAATAAATAAAGGGAGAGAAGAAAGATGAAAGCAACGATTCATCAATCAACTTTAGAAGTCATACAGGGCGATATCACCCAGCAGGATACAGAGGCCATCGGTAATGCCGCCAATTCTGCATTGGCAGGAGGGGGCGGAGTGGACGGTGCCATCCATGGGGCAGGTGGGCATTCTATTATGTCAGAGCTAAAAGCAAAGTATAAGGGTTGCCCGACAGGTTCCGCTGTGATCACGGGTGGAGGAAATCTCAAGGCCAGATATGTGATCCACGCAGTCGGCCCGAGATATTCAGGATCACCCAAAGATCCTGAACTTTTGTCGAGCGCTTATCGGAAGAGTCTGGAACTATGCACCCAGAACAAAATTTCCTCGATTGCCTTTCCTTCCATCAGCACAGGAATTTATGGGTATCCCGTGGAGGAGGCTTCCCGAATCGCCTTAAAGACTGTGATGGATTATTTGAAAGACCATCCCGAAATTAAACTTGTCCGATTCGTTCTCTTCGATTCAAAGACTTATGGTGTTTATGAGGGGGTTCTAAAGGAATTGACCACAAGGAAATAGTTTAAATACCAATAAGCAGATGACAGGCAATAATTTAAAATACTAAGCTTGGGAGTCGCCAGTCAGGCTAACTCTTGACTGGCGACTTCACCTACTACTCTTCACTTTAAGATCAGCCTGTTAGTTCACGATTCCCGTTTGTAATCTGCGTAGTGTTTATTGAGTTGCCGCTCCTCCAGAAGCAGGCGGCGCAAGGTTCTCAAGTCGTTCAAGATTCGGAGGCTGGTGGTCATGTGCTGACTCAGTTTCACTAGGTTATTGGAGACAAGCTGGAGGGCTCGCTTTTGACGTTCTAAGCGGTTGCTTTCCGCCCGTGCGATGTCCGCATCCACGTCGCGCTTGGATTCCTCGATCGCTTCGATCATCAGTTCCACATACTGCTGCGCGCTTTCGATGTTGTCAAATGGAGTCTCCGGCTTGTAGCTCACACGCGGTCCTCCCCTGACCCTGCCTTCGCTCTTTGGCAGTTTGAATATGGATTTTCTTTTCCGATTATCTCCTCAGTCTGTGGCAATCATCACATTAGTGGCTTTGATTACCGCATACACTTGTTTACTTTTGGAAAGGCGTAGATCCTGTGTCTGTTGCTGAGCAGATTGAGATTGCGCACCGGGGATGACTGTTCGATGACTCGTGCTGCTGATAAACCACACACCAAACAGGATCATCGTGATCCCAATCATACGCTGCGGAGGAATATCCTCACCAAGCAAGACCACCGCAACCACACTGACCGTAACATAGCTTAAGGCAGTTATCGGCTGTGCATAACTGAGGTCAGCATTGGATAACACTATCATCCAATTGAAAAACATAAGGATGAACAGAAGTACGGTGACGTGAAACAGTGGCTGACGGAATGTGATAACGAGCGTTTGCCAAATGCTTGCAGAAGCAGGGGCATGAAACGTTGCTGCTTTCCAGCACAACTGTGCGGTGGTATCAAGGGCAATCGCAAGGGCCAAGCCGATCCACACTGCTTTGCGCTGTCTGAGATGGGGGTCATCGGAAAGCCGCCGGTTCAGCATAATTATCTCAACAGTTTACAGTTTGCCCCCTTCCTCCCTCAGAAACATGATGAAGGCATTGTCCCTTCCCTGTCTCAAAGTTATGCTGTCTCTGAAATCCTTTAGCGGAAAGCCCAAAGTGTCACCCTGCCAGTTCTACAACCGATTAGTCTCTTCTGCCTTCCCATGCACCTCGTGTTTACTTTTCAGCCCCTCAATAGTCCCGCCACCCTTCTCGCCATTCTCTGTTTCTATGCCAGTATCGTTCGCGCTCCCATCTCTCCCAGTTCCTTCGTAGATATCCATAGGGGATTCGAGAGTATCTGGGTGGCACGCTACGATAGTTTGGCGGGAGTTCTAACAAGACTCGAGGGATCCTAACGGGATCAAGATACACCCATGGTCCGTTGTAGGACAGGCCGAAGTACCAACGCCCTGCATAGGGGCGGTACCAATAGCCATGATAGAACAGAATGTCCACATTAATGTCTGGTACCACGTACACATATGTTCCAGGTATCACAGCCACTTCAGGGGGATTAGGGAATGCGTATTCTGGCGGAGGAGCATTGACGTCGAACTGAACTTCAGGCACGGGAGAAGTAGCGCTACCAGAAGCAGATGGAGCTGGGGGAGGGGGTAACGGAGGCGGTGCCGTTCCATGGGGCGGTTCAACTCTAGCATACTGACTTTGGATATCCGCAATGAGACCCTGAAATGCCTTGAGTGCCTCATCCTTGTTCATCGCTAATTTGCCGGAATCCACTGCTGCACTAATAGCATTTTGCAGCTCACCTATAATATCGGGTGTCACCGGATAATCAGCAATCCATCCATTTTTAGGTGCAATACCTACTGAAGCCAACTTACTCTCGGCCTCTACCTCACTTTTAACCTCCCCTATCTTCAGTCCCTCAACCAGCTTCATTGCAAAAGAACCTTCGCGTACCAAACTCTGTCCGGCCGGGGGTGCTTCCGTTAGATTCGGCTCTGGCTGTGAATAATACCGATACCTTCCACCTCGTAGAGGACGACACTGGGTAGCCACTACTCTATCCTGAGAAAAAGTGACCCAACAAAGAGAATTGGTGTTTGAAAAATGGTATTCCCAGGTTTCAACAGCTTTCCCATTAACAGTCCTAAAACTGATAAGATCTGTCCTCCCCCACAAAGAAACCACTTCTTCTTTCGTCATGTTAGGTCTAATATCTGAAACATGACGAGGGTGGCATGAAGAAAAAACGAGAATAAGAGCAAACAAAAGAAATAAATAGACTATCCTCTTTCTTTCCATCTCTTCTCATCTCCTTTCTTTCTCTTTGTCAATTCTAACACTGGAATCATAATTTTTCTAACCATAATATCCATCCCCTTTTATCCTTATAACCTTTATCAGTCCTATTTCTTCTGGACATCATAGGCCTTAATGACCTGATCTGTAATGTCAATAGGCTTGGAAGCAAAGAGTACAATGTTCTCGTTCTTCTGCAGGATGAGGGTGTATCCCTCATTTGCCCCAATCTCTTGAGCTACCTTTATAAGGCCGCTGGAAATGTTCCTTTCGATGTCAATCCGTCTCTGATTGAGCTCATTCTGATGGTCCTCCCCCCATCTCTGAAAATCTCTAACTTTAGCCTGTAACTCCTTTTCTCTTGCTACCCTCGTTTCAGGGTTCAGCATCAGACCCTGTTTTTCCAGCGATTCTTTCACCCCCTGAAGTTCTTTCTGCTTCTCAGCGATGAGGCGCTGGAATTTTTCCGCCTCTTGGGTGAGTACCTTTTTGGCCTCTTTCCCTGCATTACATTCATTCACTGCCTTCTGCATATCAACCGATCCAATCTTTATATCAGCAGAGTAAACTGTTCCTGTAAATAATCCTCCTATAATCATGAAAACGAGAACTCCAATGAATTTTCTATACATCACTATTTTCCCCTCTGTGTATTATTGAATGGCTTGCCTCGGTACCTTTAACGATCTACGTATTGCCAAAATGGGTGACCGCCGTGTTCGTTCGATTTCCGATACGCCTCCCAATCAATATCATCTGCTTTTACGTCCAAACCAAAATCACCGCCTTTAAGCACTATCAAAATTGTACCGTCTTTCTCCACTCTACTAAAAATCCACTCCCTTGTCTGGATTTGTTTCAACACGCCATCCCTCAACCATACCTGTTCTCCCGGAGTAATCGATTTTAAAAAAGACCTTATGTTCTTTTTTCCAATCTTCCTATTGGATCTGTTTGAAGTGTTGATCATTTCGCTATTAAATTTTTCTGCTGGGACAATGTCCTTTTAATCTTTTAATAGTGGCTTCCCGACCTTACGGTGGGATCGACCTCTTTGCCTTAAAACCTTTTTAATACCAAAGAGAACCAAAGAAATCCCAAGGCCTAATAAAACAGCTATTATTGCCTCCTCTCCTCTTTATATTTTCGACGTATTATTTAGGCTTTTTATTCATGACTTTTTAGGCTTCCAAAAATTTAAGCATTTCCATTTCCAAGCAAGACATCCGTCCATTTAATATGACAGCAACTCCTGTGCCAATCCATTTTCAAAAGAATTCAAACCATATTCTTCAGAATCCTCAGGCCGATTTATTTAAAATATTTAAGGGCTTACTAAGGCCTTTGACATTTGAATAAATGCATTCTTGGAAAAAATAAAAGCCCTAAGGCTTAGTTTTAAACCGGAATGGTTTGTCGATCTTTTTAGAGCGGTAAATGCTTTATTCTTAGATTTCGATTGATAACGAGTTTCGACAATTTTGATGATGAATTCGACAAGAATTTCCGGTTGGATCATCTCTTCAGGCACAGATCCAAATTTTGATTTTTTAAACCAAGTAGTTTGTAATTAAACTGGAAGGGTTTATTATTGATCTTGACTTGAAGTATTTTATCAAGGGAAAAGATTTAAAAATCACAGTTACAAGGAAGGAGGCGTCGATTATTTGTTCGCCTGATCACTTTTAGGTCTGAATGGAAGGTGAGGGTTATTGAGGGTTTTGCGTTTCAATCGGCATGTCAGTCCTAACAGCAGCATCAAATACACGATCAGGAAAACGCAGGTGAGCCACTCCCAGAACGCGAGGCTAAACACGAAGGGCACCCCGCGATTTTGCCAGACAAGGCGCGCCTGACCGAGTCCTCTGGCAAAAAAGTAAAGGTAGAGCTGACTCAGACTCGTCCCCACCATGGGAATCAACGCCAGAACCGTCAAACTGATCCAGCTCCAGCACATGGTGCTATCCTTCGGAGCAGTACGGGAGAGTCCCTGCTTCACCACGAGGCCTGTGTTTACCATCACGGAAAGCACGAGCCCGATGAATGCTGTCGCGGCCAGCACACCATGTGGTACTTCGGGGAAGATGCTTCGGGTGATGCCCATCAAGATCATGGCTGCCAGCCCCAAAACCATAAAAACCCAACCCAACCTCGCTCCCCATGGTGAAGTGCCGCGCAGGCGTTCGTAGAAGAAACCGGGCAATGGAATCTGGATCAGGCCCGAAAGGGAGGTGCCGAGGGCAATTACCCAATAGCCATGGGGGTTTTCGTATGGACGCAGCAGGCGGGAAATCACCATGTAGCGCCAATCGTATTCACCCGGGAAGCGATGAGCGGCCACCCACACACCTCCAAAGAAGGTCAACCAAGCCACGGGCAGAACCACCCATTGGACGAACCATTCTGGAAGCCTACTCAGAAACCAGTTTTTGATCATGGAGCTCTCACCTACACCGTCTGGAGAAGATGCTTTCTAGATGCGGCAGCGGACATGAATACGGTTTTCACGGTTTATCAAAGACTATGGCCACCTCACGCGGAACGCGCAGATTAACGTTTGTCCTCGTTAGGTCTGAAGGCTCCATGTCCGACCAAATCATGGGTGAGATCGAGTAGACAAGTAGCCTCATCGATATGCAACTGTGGACCCTTGGTTTGCAGTAGCTGAACAGCATGTACAGCTGCAGAGAGAACTGCTGTAGACCATTTTATACCTCTCTTTTTGTCTTGCGTCAAAAAAATAGATTGTAAGTTGCGTGAAGTGTGGTGTTTAGAAGCTAAGGAAGGAGATTGGGAATGAAGGGAAGAAGCACTGAGGATTACAAATCCAAATCGTGTATAATTTGACAAAATGCTGGGTTGAAGAGTTCAGGAAGCAATATTGCATCAGTGACCCCTTAAATATCAATAAATTACACAGAGGGATCGGCCATAGAGTTATGGAACATACCCCAAAGAGAAAATTCCTCAGTTCTTCCCAAAATCACATTTCTCTGAGAGGTCTTTTAAAATAATAATCGTAAGGATATGTAATCAGGAATTCTTTCGCCTCATCTGCCTTTTTGAGAGGAACGGTAACTGGAAGAGAGATCACATAGAACAGCGCTCCTAAACCAATATTCATGAATCCCAGTGGCCTCACCCACAGGACATCTCCAACAACCTCCGGTGTAGAAAGATCTCCAGTAGGTTCGTCCTTGGCGAAAACAAATCCGTTGAAAGACAACACGAAGAAAGAGACCATTAAAAAAGTTATCATTCTTTTCATTTAAATCCTCCTCGTATAATGTATTTGTTTAAAACCGAGAATAGCCATTTCAAACCACCGTCAACCTGATAAGCCCTTCCAATATATTACCTGAAACAAGAGGAGTTCTTCAAAGGAAACGGTTTGTTTAAGATCAAAGCTGATTCTATTCTGCCGTCACTTGATCTGCGAAAAATCTGTGATTCCCATCCGCAATATAAAAATAACCGTTAACCGCCGCCGGCTCTAACCAATAATATTGGGAAGCATTTAATCTTCAGAATGTTCTCTATAAGTGGATTTGTCGGTCTAATCTTTTCAGCATTAACGGAAATTGGCCTTTTTGCTTTGACCCAGGATTTTGTAGGTATTTTACCCGTATAAATCATCCCTCACGATTTTATTTATTTCTTCATGTGATCAATTACTTCCACAAATTGTAAACCACTATCAAGATGATGAACACAATCATTATTGTAAATCCATTCACCTTCAGCAAACCCATCACCTTACCCCAACTAAAAGTTTATAAACATTAAAGACTTGAATGAACAGATTCGGAACTTGCAAGGGAAAATCATTTGAGTTATGAAAACTGATCTTCGTATCTCCCCTCAGACACTGCAAACAATGCTTCAAATACTGTCATTGCGAAAGACTTCTCAAAACATTTTTCAACTTGGTTAGGTCTACTGGAGAGATATCCTGATATTTTTTACATACCGACTTTTCTATCCAGATACTCAGAATGATCTCTTATCACCGGTGAGTATCCCTTTTCCATTAATTTGGAAGAGATCAAGAAATCTGCTGTCGATCTATTACATGCAGTGGGAATGTTATAGAGCACTGATATTCTTAAAAGGGCCTTTACATCTACATCATGCGGGTGTGGTTGCATAGGATCCCAAAAGAATATAAGAACATCGATATTCCCATCAGCAATCATTGCACCGAGTTGTTGATCTCCACCAAACGGACCAGATTTTAGTTTAATGATATTATGTTTTAGAGGGTGTTCTTGATCTATTCTTTCCGCTAAAGCCTCTTCTACTAACCTCCCTGTTGTTCCTGTGCATATCAATTGATGGTTTAACAGCAGGTTCCAGTTCCAATTCACCCATTCCACCAAGTCCTTTTTTAAGTTGTCGTGGGCAACAAGTGCAATACGTTTTGTGGTTTCCATGTTACCTCCTTTTTTGATTGATGCATACCGCTTTCCAAACTTCAGTAGATGCTCAAAGTCAGCTTTATCCTCTATAATGGTTTATTGGCATGAGTTATTCAACGCCCGCAATTTCGCATAACTCGTTCATTTCTGAACTTCACCAACCAGACTTAATTTCTGACTTTCCATTCTTTTCTTTTGAACTCTGTCTCGTTATGGAAAACTGAAGTTAAGAAGGCCTCCTACTTTAACCCACAATTCGGACACAATCCTGGCTTCCAAAAGGATGTCTTGATTCATACTTTAATACTCTCCTTTTTCTTATAAAATAAATTTAAATTCTCAACCTCTGTTAAAATTTGGCTTTGGCCATCTTCAGATTCAAGGACAACCATGCTGTTCACAATTCTT
>Ga0116116_1000065_pt1 | contig 119562 bp, 100 predicted proteins | sample June2015DPH_10_1_FD_89722 | JGI IMG/M metagenome (GOLD analysis project Ga0116116, IMG submission 89722) | Peatland microbial communities from SPRUCE experiment site at the Marcell Experimental Forest, Minnesota, USA - June2015DPH_10_150 | ecosystem: Environmental > Terrestrial > Soil >... | reverse complement strand
GCCTACGGCTTCCGCTCCTTCCAGAACTACCGCCTCCGCGTCATCGCCCAGTGCGGCTAACCCTCCACTCACCAACCCAACCCTCAACCGTGCCCCCTCCCCAATCTTTGGTGTAGACCCCAAACCTGGCGGAGAGAGAGGGATTCGAACCCTCGGATGGGTTTAACCCCATCAACGGTTTAGCAAACCGCTGCCTTAAGCCACTCGGCCATCTCTCCGGGAAGCGGGTTGGTAGGCAAACGGTGCCTCCCAAGGAGTGCAAGGCTCTTTTCGAAAACCGCCCCGCGAAAATCAGCTTTCGTCGTCCACGCGCCGCCCCAGCTCCTGCCGGCATTCGCTGATCACGCGCAGCCAGATTTCACGCAGGTCGAACAGGCGGGGCAGGGCGGCCTCCCGCCAGTCGGCAAAATAACGGTTGGCGGCGGCGGCGGGCTCGCCGGTGACGGCGAGCGTCTGGTTGAGTTCCTGCAACGCCCGCTTGAAAAGGCTCACCGCCAGGGCGAAGTCGCCCAGGTCGAGCGCCTGCACACCGAGGATGGCGTGCTCCTCGCCCCGGTAAAGACTGGTTTGCACGGCGAGCGCCAGCGGCTGCGGAATCCTGGCATCGTCGCCGGCCAGGCGCTCCCAGCCGCGTTTCAGGCTGAGGTAGATGGCCTTGGTGGCGATGAAGACCGGGTTTTTGTGGAACGTATAGGGTTCGAGGGAGTAATTGCCGGCGGTCGGCGGGGAGTCGACCGGCTCGTCATCCGCGTCGCTGGTGATCCCGGTGCTCTCGGCCTCATCGCCCGGCTGGCCGTCGTCCCAACCCATGAGATGGGCGACCTCGTCGATGCGCTCGGGATGATTCTGCAGCTTCTCGTAGTGGGCGAGATAGCGATGCAGCGTGTCGTCCTGCTCCCGGAGGTATCGCTCCCAATCAAATTCGTTCCAGGCAAGGTCGCCGCGCTCGTCCCATTCGTTTTCGAAAAAACCCTCGGAATCAAAGTCACTCATCACTCGCGGGCTTTTTGCCCGGTCGCGGAGTGTGGGTGGAGAGGCATGAAATGCAAAGAAAAATCCATGCCGGCCGGAGTGGAATATTCCAGGAAAAATTTCGGATTGAAGAAAAAGCGCGAGGTTGGCAAAACTGCGCCCATGTCGGCTGCGAACGACGTCCATCACGAAACCGTTCATTTCTCCGGGCGGGTGCAGGGAGTGGGGTTCCGTTACACGGCCCTGCAGATCGCCCGCGAGTTCGAGGTCGCCGGTTATGTGCAAAATCTGCCGGATGGCCGCGTGTGCATCGAGGCGGAGGGAGACATGGGCGAAGTGAGCGCGTTTGTCGCGGCCCTCGAGGAGAGCATGCACGGCTACGTCCGCACGGTGGAGCGGGCGGGGCGGCGCGGTCCCCCGCAGTTCAGCGGATTCACCGTCCGTTGAAAACGCCGTGAATGCCATCGAGATTGACGGCATCACCAAGGATTTCACGCCCGGTCTGCGGGAAGCGAAGGTGCGTGCCCTGGACGGGGTCACCCTGCGGATCAGGGAAGGCGAGGTCATGGGGCTGCTGGGACCGAATGGTTCCGGCAAGAGCACGCTCCTGAAGATCGTCCTGGGTCTGCTGGCGCCGACCGCGGGAGAGTGCCGGATAGGGGGAGTGCCCAGTGACCGCGTCGAGGCGCGGCGGAGGGTGGGCTATCTGCCGGAGGCGCCGGATTTTTATCCGCATCTGACCGGTTTTGAGCTGGTGCTTTTTCATGCGCGGCTGGGGGGAACGGCCCGCGTCGGAAGGAAGGAACGCGTGGAGGCGGTGATCGCCGAGGTTGGACTGGTGGAGGCCATGCATCGTCGCATCGGCACTTATTCCCAGGGAATGCGTCAGCGCCTCGGGCTGGCCCAGGCGCTGGTGACAGATCCGCGGTTAGTGATTCTCGATGAGCCGACCTCCGGCATTGACCCCATCGGCGCGGCGGAAATCGGCGAAATGATCAACGGGCTTAAAACGCAGGGCCGGACCGTGCTGCTCAGCTCGCATTTGCCCGGGCAGATCGAGGACCTTTGTGATCGCGTCGCCATGCTCGACCACGGCCGCCTGGTGTTGCAGGAACGCGTGGAGGAGCTTACGCGGCGACGCGGGCAGACGGCTTTGCTGGTCGACCGGCTCCCGGCGGGGACGCTGGGGGAGTTGCGGTCCTGGCTGCAGGCGCACGGGGTGGAGTTTCATGGGGTGGAGACGCCGCGGACAAGCTTGGAGCGGGTCTTTTTGGAAACGATCGGCAGCCTTGGAAAAAAAGGGAACGAGCGATCATGAACCGCGTGGCATTCTCCCCGGCACGGGTGAGATGGATCGCCGGAAACACCTTTCGGGAAGCCGTCCGACAACGGCTGCTGCTGCTCCTGATCATGGTGGCGGCGACCATGACGGGCGGAGCGCTGTTTTTCAGTGATTTCCACTTCGGTTCATCCGAGTTGAAGTTTGTCACGGATGTCGGCTTCGGGGCGCTGGCGTTTTTTGGCGCGATCCTGTCGATTGTGTCCTCCGCGCAGTTTTTCTTCGACGAAATCGAGAGGCGCACCGTGCTTACCGTGCTGGCGAAACCCGTCTGGCGGGCGGAATTCGTCCTCGGCAAACTCGGCGGCGTGCTGCTGCTGCTACTGGTATTCTGCGGGCTGGTGACCGCGCTGCTGGCCGGCCTGCTGTGGTGGCGGGAGACCGGGCTGATGAAGGCGCATCCCGGGACGTTCGAAACCGGGCGCGTGGTGGCTTATGCCGGCGTGGCCTGGTGCGGTCTGGTGCAGTGGCTCAAGCTCAGCGTGCTGGCCGCGCTGACTCTGCTGGTGGCCAGCTATGCGCGCAGCAGCCTGTTGGCCATCATGGCCGGCTTTGTCGCGCTGGTCATAGGCCAGCTGCAATATTTGGCGCGCGATTTTTACGGAATGATGGATTCGTCATTGGCCCGCGGCGGCGTGTGGCTGGGCGGACTCCTTTTTCCAAACTTCCAGCTGTTTGATGTTGCTGACCGGGTGGGGGCGGGAGAGACGCTCTCCGCCGGCCTTATCGGCGGTCTCGCGGCCTACGCGCTGGCTTATATGAGCGTGTATGGCGGGTTGGCGGTCTACTGTTTCCGGCATCGTGAACTCTAGGGCCAAGGTTGCCGCGGTCGTGGGTGCGGTTCTCTTGATCGCGGGCGCGGCTCTGCGGCCGGTGGAAGCGGCGATGAGGAAGGCGGAGGCGCGAGCCGGGATGCCAGGGCGCACCCGCCGGTTGAGTGCGATCGTAGGCCAGGGCACGAGCATGGCCGTGCTGGGAGGGTTCCGCGCCTTGGTGGCCGATTGGCTCTGGCTGAAGACCTATCTGGCGTGGGCGGCGTGCGACCTGCCGGCCACGCAGGCCATGCTCCGGCTGGTGACCATCGTCGACGAGCGCCCGCTCGGCTTCTGGTTGAACGGGGCGCGCATCATCGCCTACGACATGACGGAATGGCGGCTGCGGAGCGCCGGCCGGGAAGGTGCCGTGCCTGCGGCGGTGCGCCGGCGCATCTTGGAGGAGCAGGCCGGAATGGCACTGCGTTATTTGGAGGACGCCCGTAGTTACCACCCGGAACGAGCGGCGGTGTGCGTCGAGATGGCAAACATCCACCTGAACAGCCGGGGGGATCCCGCCACCGCGGCCCGGTGGTACCGGCAAGCGGCTGAATTGCCGGATGCGCCCTACTATGCCGCGCGCATCTACGCCGAGCTTTTGAAACACCTGGGCCGGTCGCGCGAGGCCTATGCGTGGTTGCGCCGGCTTCATCCGACGTTGCCGCCGGACGTGGAGGCCGCCGGGTCCCGGATCGTGCTCGGCCGGATCAGGAACCTGGAGCGTACGCTGGAGATTCCTGAAAACGAGCGATATGTGGCACCCGAAGTTGACGTGGAAACCCGGAGGCCGCAAAAGATTGATTGACTCATCCGCCGCGTCGCGAGGAATAACGCCCCCTTTTTGGCAGCACACCGACCCATGGCCGACATCCCCGAAAACATTCATCCGGTCTTCGACCGGGTTTTGTCCCGCCGCGACAAGGAGACCCGGCTGCGGCAGCGGGCCCGGGTGGTGTGGCTGTATGGGCTTTCCGGTTCGGGCAAGAGCACACTCGCCGCGGCCTTGGAACGCCGCCTCCACGCGGACGGCTTTGCAACCCACCTGCTCGATGGCGACAACGTGCGCACGGGTTTGAACCGCGATTTAGGCTTCAGTGACGCGGATCGCGGCGAGAACATCCGCCGGGTGGCCGAGACATCGAAGCTGTTCGTGCAGGCCGGCATCGTTGTCATCAACGCTTTCATCACACCGACGCGCACGCTGCGCGAGCTGGCGCGGGGAATCATCGGGGCGGAGGATTTCCTCGAGGTATACGTGGAGGCATCCCGGGAAACCTGCGTCCGCCGCGATCCGAAAGGGCTCTACGCGGCCGCCGGACGCGGGCAGGTCAAACAATTCACGGGACACGATGCGCCTTTTGAACCTCCAGAGCCGGCGGCGCTCGTGATCAACACCGACCACGAACCGGTCGAGCGATCGCTGGAACGCCTTTACGCGTTCGTCGTCCCGCGGCTCCGCCTGCCGCCCGCGTGAAGCGGCCGCCGCCGGCGCCATGATCCAACCTTTCACGCATGAGTTCCTATAACATCACGCACCTGGCCCAGCTCGAGCATGAGGCCGTCTTCGTCATGCGCGAAGTCACGGCGCAGTTCGAGCGTCCGGTCCTGATGTTTTCCGGCGGCAAGGACTCCCTGGCCATGGTGCACCTCGCGCAGAAAGCATTCTGGCCGGGCAAATCCCCCTTCCCCCTGCTGCATATCGACACCGGGCAAAACTTCCCCGAGACGCTGGAATTTCGCGATGCGCTGGTCCGCCGCCTTGACGCGCGGCTGATCGTGCGGCGGGTGGAGGACTCCATCAAGGCCGGTCGCGCCGCCGAGGAGAAGGGGTCCAACCCCAGCCGCAACGCCGCGCAGACCGTGACGCTGCTCGACGCGATCGCGGAATTCAAGTTTGACGCCGCGCTGGGCGGCGCACGCCGCGAGGAGGAAAAGGCCCGGGCCAAGGAGCGTTTCTTTTCGCACCGCGACGAATTCGGCCAGTGGGATCCCAAGAACCAGCGCCCGGAGCTCTGGAACCTGTTCAACGGCCGCCGGCACCACGGCGAGCATTTCCGCGTGTTTCCGCTCAGCAACTGGACGGAAATGGACGTGTGGCAGTATATCGCGAAGGAAAACCTCGACATTCCCTCGATTTATTTCTCCCACGTTCGCGAGGTGGTAAACCGCGGCGGCGTGCTTCTGGCGAAATCGCCCCACCTCACGTTGCTCAACGGCGAGCGTTATGAAACGCGGCGCATCCGTTTCCGCACCGTGGGCGACATGACCTGCACCGGCGCGGTTGAATCGACGGCAAGCACGCTGCCGGAGATCATTCGGGAGGTCGCTGCCGCGCGCATGGGCGAGCGCGGGGCCCGCGCCGATGATAAACGTTCCGAAACCGCCATGGAGGACCGCAAAAAGGCGGGGTATTTCTGAATTTTAACGCAAAGGCGCAAGGACGCGAAAGTCGCAGGGAGCCCATGGACGAAAATGACATCAGTCGCGTGATCGTTGAAGCGGCAATCGAGGTTCATCGAGTGCTCGGGGGGCCCGGCCTGCTCGAAAGCGTCTATGAGGAGGCGCTGGTGGAAGAATTGAGCGTGCGTGGCTTGGCGGTAGAGCGCCAGGTGCCTGTTCCCATTTTCTACAAGGGGAAGGAATTGGCTTCGCCGCTTCGTCTCGATCTCCGGGTCAACCGGCTGGTATTGGTCGATAACAAGGCCACCACCGATTTTAATCCCATCTTCAGGTCACAGCTTTTGACTTATCTCCGTCTCACCGGCTTGCGTTTGGGGCTCGTGATAAATTTTGGAGAGCAGCTGGTAAAAAATGGAATTCATCGGGTGGTGAATCATTTATGATCGATCTCTGCGGCTTGGCGACTTTGCGTTAATTCATCGATGTCCACCGACAAAAGTTACCCTTCCATGGGCCTGCTGCGGTTCACGACCGCGGGCAGCGTGGACGACGGCAAGAGCACGATGATCGGGCGGCTGCTCTATGATGCGAAGGCCATTTTCGAGGACCAGCTGGAGGCGATCGAACGCGCCACGGCGCAGCGGGGCGAGGAAAACCTCAACCTCGCGCTCCTGACCGACGGTCTCCGCGCGGAGCGCGAGCAGGGCATCACGATCGACGTGGCCTACCGCTATTTCGCCACGCCGCGGCGCAAGTTCATCATCGCCGACACGCCCGGGCACATCGAGTACACGCGCAACATGGTGACCGGCGCTTCCACGGCCAACCTCGCCGTCGTGCTCGTCGACGCGCGCAAGGGCATCGTGGAGCAGACCAACCGGCATGCCTTCATCGCGTCACTGCTGCGCATCCCGCACCTGGTGCTGTGCGTGAACAAGATGGACTTGGTCGACTACCGGGAGGAGGTTTTCGACGAGATTGTCGAGCAGTTCTCCGCGTTCGCCTCCCGCCTCGAGATACCCGACCTCAAGTTCATTCCGATCTGTGCACTGCATGGCGACAATGTCGTCGAACCCTCGCATCGCATGCCGTGGTACCAGGGCAGCCCGCTGCTCCCCCTGCTGGAGACCGCCTATATCGGCAGCGATGCGAACCACGTCGATTCGCGCTTTCCCGTGCAGTGGATCATCCGACCGAACTCCGACACCCACCACGATTTTCGCGGCCTGGCCGGCCGTGTCGCGGGCGGCGTGTTCAAGCCCGGCGACGAGGTCAAGGTGCTGCCATCCGGCCTCACCACGCGCATCCGGCAGATCTACGGCCTAACGGAACAAGTGGCCGAGGTCTTTTCCCCCATGACCGCCGTAATGACGCTGGAGAACGAGATCGACATCAGCCGCGGGGACATGCTGGTCAAGCCGACCAACGTCCCGCACGTCGGCCAGGACCTCGAGGTGATGGTCTGCTGGTTTTCCAAGAAGAAACTCCAGCCGGGCGGGCGCTATGTGGTGCGGCATACGACGCGCGAGGCCAAGGGCTTCGTCAATGAGGTCCGCTACAAGACAGACATCAACACGCTTCACAGGCTGGAGGGTGACCTGGCGATCGGCATGAACGACATCGGGCGCATCCGCCTGCGCACCACCGCCCCGCTCTTTTTTGACAGCTACAAACGCAACCGGGCCACCGGCAGTCTGATTCTGATCGACGAATTCACCAACAACACGGTCGCGGCCGGGATGATTTTGGAACCGGGCGGGGCGGGCGTAGCGGAGGATGCCTTTGTCGACATGGGCGGGCTGTAGGCCGGCCCGCAATCAGCTTGTCCCGGCGCGCCGGCGGATTACGGTGGCGGGCCGTGTCCACCGGGGAAACAAGATGGAGGATCTGGCTGGCGGCCATGCGGCCGCGCACGCTGCCGGCGGCGGTGGCGCCGGTGATCGTGGGCTCGGCGCTGGCGTGGCGGGCCGGGGCGTTTGACCCGGGGGCGGCGGGGTTCTGCCTCGGCTTCGCGCTGCTCGTGCAGATCGGTGCCAACTTTGCCAACGACTACTATGATTATGCCCGGGGCGCCGACACCGGCGAGCGCATCGGCCCGCGGCGGGCGGTGGCCGCCGGCCTCGTGGCGCCCGCGACGATGTTCCGGGCGATGGGGCTAGCCTTCGGACTGGCGTTCGCGAGCGGCCTGGCGCTCATCGCCTGGGGCGGCTGGTGGCTGGTGGTGGTCGGTGTGGCCAGCGTCGCCAGCGCCATTGCCTACACCGGCGGGCCGTATCCACTCGGGTACCATGGGCTGGGCGATGTGTTTGTCTTTGTCTTCTTCGGCCTCGTCGCGGTGTGCGTCACGTTCTTCGTGCAGGCGGGGCGGGTGAACGCCGACGTCGTGCTGGCCGCCATGGCCGTTGGCGTGCTGACGACCAACATCCTCCTCGTAAACAATTATCGCGACGCGGAAACCGATGCCAAGGCCGGCAAGCGGACCCTGGTCGTTCGGTTCGGCAAGCCGTTCGCTCAATGGCAGTTTGGCGCGGCCCTTTTGTTTGCCTGCGGGGTGTTTGTGGCGCTGGCCTGGCGCGGGCTTTATCATCGCGGGATCGGTGCCGCGGGGGCTGGCATCCTCGGACTGTACGGTATTCTCCAGTGGCGGAGGCTGCGGGCTGCCGGAAGTGCCGCGGACGTGATTCCCCTCCTGGGCCAGTGCGGGGTCTATCTTGCGGTCTATGCCCTGAGCCTCGCAGCGGCCCTGGCGATGGGAAAATAAAACCCGCCGGATTTTCGGCGGGTGGGGCGAGCAAGGACGTCTGGACGCCGCTTAGAGGTGGATGGAGATCTTGGCCTTGAGCGTGGCCTTGTCCATCATGCCCACGATCTGTTCGGCGAGCTGGCCGCCCTTGAAGAGCAAGAGCGTGGGAATGGCACGGATGCCATATTGGGCGGCGATGTCACCATTGTCGTCGACGTTCACCTTGCAGATGGTGAGCTTGCCGGCCAGTTCCGTGGCCAGCTCCTCCAAAATGGGGGCGATCATCTTGCAGGGGCCGCACCAAGGCGCCCAGAAATCCACGAGCACGGGCGTTGCCGCAGCGGCGATCGTATCTTTGAAATTGGCAGCGGTCAGATGAGAGATATTGGCAGACATGATAATTACGGTTGGCGGGACGGTTGCAGTGTCAATAGATGAGGGGGCAATGATCAGCGCGGTGTCGAGCGGTGGATGATTTCCGACAGCTCCTTCGTCTCGACCTCCTCGAGGGGTTTGCCGCGCTGCCTCAGTTCTTCGAAGGTCTTCACCAGGGTTTCCGTGATGCGCTCATGCGTCTCCTCTGATCCGCCCAGGATGAGGAATTTCTCGCCGGTCGTGATGCGCTTGTGGCCATCATCGTTGTCGAGGCCGACGCCGAGCAGGGCCGCGCGGGTCTTCTTCCTCCGCTTTCTCACCGGTTTCACACCGTCACTGTGCTCGGAGCGGCTGGCGTTTCAAGTGCGTTCTCGTTTAGCGCTTCGCAGAGGATGTCGGCAAACGCCTGGTCCTGCCGGATGCGCAGATGCTTGAGGCGGACCAGTTCCAGTACCGCCAGGAAGGTGGCGATGAGCGTGCGCAGGCTGACGGTCGTGGTGAAGAGTTGCGAAAACACGAAACGCGGCTGGGTCTGGAGGCGGGCGAGGAGCATCTCCATCTGATCAGCGACGGTCACCTGCTCGTCATGAATTTCGCCGACGACCAGTTTTTCGGCCAGCCGGCGCAGCACCACGTTGAAGACATTCCAGAGCTCGATGCGGTCGGCGCTCTTGAGGGGCCGGTCGCTGCGGTCGGAAAGAGCCGAGACGTAGCGGGCGATCATGTCCTGCTGTTTGACGGTCAGCTCACCGAGCCGGGTGGCGGCCTCCTTGAATTTCCGGTACTGGATAAGTTGGTGGACGAGCTCCCAGCGGGGATCCATCTCCTCCTCGTCCGTGGCGTTGGGATCAACGGCCTGGAGATCCTTGGGCAGGAGCAGGCGGCTTTTGATTTCCATCAACGTGGCCGCCATCACGAAAAACTCGCCGGCCAGCTCGAGATCAAGCTGCTGCATGGCGAAAATCACGTCGAGATACTGTCGGGTGACCTGCTCGATGGGGATGTCATAAATATCCAGCTCGTTTTTCCGGATGAGGAAGAGCAGCAGGTCGAGCGGGCCCTCAAAAACCTGGAGCTTGATGCGATGATCGGCGTCAGGAACCACGGGGGAGGGGATGCGGCAGAAGGCGCCGTCGCGCAACGGAAAAATCAGCGCTCGCGGCGCAGCGGAACGACAAAAAAGCCGTCGGTGTTATGCCGGGCGGGCAGGATGGTGAGGCCTGGTTCCTCGACGGTGCAATTGAACGTGCGGAGGAAGGGGGCGGCGGTGAAGCCGGGGTGAGCGGCCAGATACGCAGCAACGACTTTCTGGTTCTCGTGGCAGCTGAGCGAACAGGTGGCATAGATGAGCAGTCCGCCGGGGCGGACCAGGCGGCTGAAGCGGGCGAGCAACGCCCGTTGCCGGCGGGCATGGGCCGCGATGTCCGCTGGCGAGGTGCACCATTTCAGATGGGGAGCGCGCCGCCAGGTGCCGCTGCCGCTGCACGGCGCATCCACGAGCACCCCGTCATAATCCGCGGTGCGAGGAGTCAGGGGCAGGGGATGGATGTTGGCATAGCCTCCGCGGCGTGCCCGCAGGCGAAGTTCCTCAAGGGCGCTCGCGCGTGGGTCGAAAGCATCAACGCGTCCCTCTGGACCGAGGAGGCGGGCGAGCTGGAGGGTTTTTCCCCCGGCGCCGGCGCAGGCGTCGAGCCATTGCCCGCCGCGGGCGATTGACGCACTGGCAAGGACGAACTGTGACCCCAGATCTTGAATCTCGAACCGGCCCTCGCGATAGGCCGCGGTGGCGGTCAGGTCAGCTTCGTCCAAGACCTCGCAGGCTTCGGGGTGCACTTCCGATTTACGCCACCGCCAGCGTCGTCCGGTGAATTCGGATAAAACCGTGCCCGGGTCGTCGGTTTGCAGCCGGATCCACAAAGGCGGCCGCGTGTGCAGCACCTCGAGATTGGGTGAGATAAACGCCTCGGGGCAGTGACGGTGAAACCATTCCGGCAGCAGTTCACTACGGACACCAAGGTGGCGGGCGCGGGCGGAGATGGCCGGCGGCGGCGGCGGCCAGCCAGGGACAAGGGTTTCCCGAAACCCCCGGGTCGCTGGCGTGTCGGCCGCCAGCCAGGCGATGGCGCGCACCGCCTCCTCCTCGGAACGGACGGTGAGTTCCTCGACCCACGGCAGGAAGCGGACCGCCGTGTAGAGTAATTCACGGTACAGCCGCCGGTCGCGCGCGCCGAACTCCCGGCGGCGCAGCGCCTCCTGAATGCGCGCCGGCAGATCGCGGTCGGACCGCAAATGCGGTTGCAGACTCCGCCACAGGCGGAGAACGGTTTGCTGCTGGTTGCGGGCGATGGAGAGGGACATCAGCAGAGGGCGGGCGGCGCCGCGGCGGCGACCGAGCAGGGCGTCAAAACCGGATCAGATCGACCATGACGTTGAAGCCGAATGAGCCTTCACGCTGGTTGCCTTGATACCACGAGACTTCGTAGCGGACATTCCAGGTGTTGCGGAGGTTCTGCCTCAGGCCGAAGGAGATTTCGTCCCAGCGGGCGGCGCGCGCGTCATAACGCAGGCGGGCAAATCCTTTCCATACCTCATTCAGGCGCCGTTGATACTCGAGAAAGTACTGTTCGATCTGGTCCTGCAGGTAATTGTTCGACAGCCGCAGCGTCCACCAGTCCCGGTCGATAAGCTCGAGTTTGGCATTGAGTTCCTTCAGGTTGAGGCTCTGCGGGGAGAGCCGCTGGAAAAGCTCAAACCGCAGCCACGGTGCGGGGGCGAGCGCCAGCTCGGTGTAGACATCAGACCATCGCTGCTGGGCCGGTTGCGTCGAGAAATTCAGGTCGGCGGCCAGATTGAAGGTCAGCAGGTCGCGGGAGCCGTAGTTTGCATCACGGGTCTGCAACACGTTATCGAGACCGAACCGCAGGGTGTTGGTCCCGTGCAGCTGGTCGATATTGCGGATGGAACCGAGATCAAGGGGCTCGAGATCGGTGGCAAACACCTCCCGGTCGATCTGCGGGATGAAGGACTGGCCTTTGTCCGCCTCGGGAATGTAGCGGTAGGAGAGTTTGGGCGTCAGCAGGTGGCGCAGGCCGTCGATCTTCCAGAGTTCGTTGCGGTAGTCGAAGACGCCGCTGGCGTGCAGTTCCGCGTCGGCGCCCACTTCGCCCAGCCAGCGGGTATAGGTGTCGCGGCCGCCGGTGGCCTTCGCGTAATAGGTCAACCGTCCGCCGGCGACCGGCGTGATGGTCAGCCATTCGGCAGGTGTGATCGGACGGTCAACGGCGTAAAAGGTGTCGAAGCGGTCGCTGCGCAGGGTGGAGCCGGTAAGCAGCGGATCCTCTTGGAGCACGGCGAGGCTCGAGTTGAAGCGCTCATGGATTCCGCCGCCGATCGGCACCGGCAGCAGGTCGAAGCGGATCTCCGGCAGGCGCTGTTGCACGATCTCAAAATTATTCGGCGCCAGCCGCATGAAGAGATCGAGGTAATAATTGTTGCCGGCATAGACCCCTTCGAGAAACGAGTCGGGCTGCTGCACGGGGTAAAACTGGTTGGGGCGAAAGTCGCGCACGACCTCGGAGTCCCCCCACCAGGAGAACTGGCCGGTGAGGGTGAGGCGGTCGTCGATGGTCTGCTGGTGGCGCCATTCGATATAACCACGCTCCTCCGGCACGGGCCGGCCGAGCAAGTCGGTTTTCCTGTCGCCGTGATCGTCGATGAATCCGGATCGGAAATCGCCGGTGGTCTCCCCGCCGTCCGACTTGAATTGATAGCTCCCCGAGGGGCCGAACATGACACCGCGGGCGGTATATTCGCCGAGATCGGCGCCGAGGTTGATGCCCGGCCACACCGGCACGTGCAGGCCGAAGTCGACATAGGCGCCGAGGTTGTGCCGGTAGCCGACGCGCGCCGTGAAATACGAGATGAGCGGCTGGTCGAACGGCCGGTCAAACTTGGAAAGCGTGAACAGCGGATGGTCGCCGAGGCCGAGGTGGCCGTGCTCCCCCATGATTCGCCGGCCGGGTTCGTAGATGATCTGGTCGGCGGACAAGGTGGGGGCAAAGAGCCCCGGCTCGCTGTACGTCACGACGGCGTTGGTGAGCGTCATCCGGGCGCGCGTGCCGGTGGCGGAGGCGGCCGTGACGTAAAAGGGCGGCTCGCCGGCGCGCACGTCAATCAGGGTGAAGAAACCGGTGGCGAGATTGTAGGTGCCGCTTGCGGCGAGCAGCCGCTCCGCGCCGGAGGTGATGGAGAAATCACCGCTCGCGATGACCAGAGTCTTGGCCTGATTGTAGCGGAGTTCGTCCGCCAGCAGCAGGGTGGGACCATATTCAATGCGTGGATTGCCCCGGAGCACGGCTTCGCCGGTCGTGAAGTCAAAGGTGGTGTCGTCCGCCGTGACCACGGGCGTGAGCGGCGTCACCTGGGCGGTGACGCTACCGGTGGCGAGCAGGAGGATGAAAAAAGCGGAGGTTCCGCGGAGCACGGCGCGAGGGATACGGGCAGCAGGATGGACAGGCAAGCTCCGACCGGGTTGCAGACAAACGGATGATATTCCGATGGATTGTCGTACCGCGGTTAAGCGTCCGCCTCACCTGCCCGGCCCGGTGAAGCTGTTGGCATAAGTCGCCAGCGCGGCGGCCAGCAGCACGCCTGCCATCGGCAGGAATGGAGGGGCGGGGGACGAGGGTGGACCCGGTGGCGCGTGCGGCGTGTTCACGGTTTCACCTCTTTACACGGTGATAGACGCCAAACGCACTTTCACCAAATACCATTCTCATACCCGGCATGACGCCCGCCGCCCGGATCTTGTCCTGCACGTCATACACTTTCACCAGATCATAGTTCTTCGAAAGAAACTCCGACTGCCCCATCAACTGGGACTCGTCCGGCCGGGCGACAATCCAGGACGGCTTGAGCGCTTCGGCGACCTCGCGCCAGGTGTAGCCCGACTGGATGGACAGTTTCCTCCGCGCCGCGACCACCTCCGGCGAGACCAGCCCGGGCCAGTCCAGCATCTTGCACCCGCTGAAATAGCCGATGTAGCCCAGAGGCTCGAGGTACACCGTCTCGCCCGGGCCGACGTGGTCCTTCAGCCACAAGCCGATCACCCGCCGGTGACCCCATTCGATGACGTCCTGCTTGAAACGGAGCGGACGCAGCGACGTGAAGAAAATGAACCCCAGCAGGCAGCCCACGCCGGCCAGCGCCAGCAGGGCAAAACCATAAGAAGCAGGAACGTTCGTGAGGCGCCGGGTCAGCGCGGCGATGATGGCCACCAGCGTCAGCAGGCTCATGAAGGCCAGCGGCGGGAAATACCACGGCGCGTGCTGAGCAGCCACGTTGGCGTAGACCAGGTAGGCGAAGATCAGGAAGGTGAACAGCGAAGCCATCCGACCGAACCGATCGCGCGTCGGGATCAGCCAGTACAGGACCGCCACGAGTTCCAGCGCGAGTTCGCAGTCATGCGTCCACCGGGGCCAGGTGCCCAAGCCGCCATCCATCCAGTCGTAGATCGGCGCCAAAGCCCAGCACAGCACGGCCGGCGCCTTCCTGATGCCGGCCGCCAGGGGCGCAAACAATCCGAAGGTGACGCGGGCGGATTCGTAGGACTCAACGCCGTACTTCGCCACAATCGTGTGCGGAATCGGTGAACCGTAATAGGCCCAGGTGAACAGGAACCACGGCAGGTAGAGCACCGCGCAGATCGCGCCTGACTTCAGCAGGGCGACCACGAGTTGCCGGCGCGAAGTGGTTTCAAAGCAGAAGGCCGTGAGGCCGAGGAAGGCGATATAAACGCAGGCGTCGGGGCGGCTGTACATCAACCCGGCCCACAGCACGCCGCCGAGCAGGGCGTGCTCCGCCCAGCCCAGCCAGACCAGGGCAAAGGCCGGGGCAAGGAAGGCAAGGACGAGACCCGCCTCCTGTCCGCTCATGGCGAAGGCGGTCGTCTTGATTTCCAGGACGGCGATCAAAGGAAACAGGCCGCACGCAAACAAGGCCGCGCGCGCGCCGGCGTATTCGCGCGTGAGGACACTCGTGACCGAAACGAACGCGACCGTGAGTCCGGCGAGCGACACGAGCCGGAAGAGCCACAGCGGCAACACGAAGTCCCGGGCGCCGGACAGCCACGCGAACAGGGCCGGGAGCAGGACGTTCAGCGGGGAGGTAAACCCGTACACGTGTTCACCGGGCGAATAAACCAGACCCTGGCCGTGGGCGAGATTGGCGCTGTAGCGATAGGTGATCAGGAAGTCTTCCCAGACCAGGCCGGTGGCAAACGTGAAGTAAAGCGGAATGGCCGCGCTGACGCCGAGAATCATCCAGACATGGGCCGGCGGTTTTTTGAGGCAGGCGAACAGCGGGCGGGAAGACGCAAGCAATGAGGTGAGCATATGATCCGGGATCCTGGGGCCGGTCGGGTCAAGCCAACCGGATCAGGAGATCCCGTGATTCGGGCATCCGGAATAGACGATTCAATGACCGCAATCAAGGCGGCGTGCGCGACAGTGATGGATCGGTTTATGCAGGTCTGGCTAGAGGCCCGACACTGCAGCCATCGAAACTCTCCGGATCGCTGGAGAGCGAGATCCGACAAAGACTCGCGACTACTGTCAGAGTTCCTGCCGGGCGCAAGGACCGTGGGCGGAACCCGCGCACCGCGCGGGTTGGCCCGCACGGCGTGCTGGCCCCACCACGGGACAACGGCCCGTCCTCCAATTCACCCTCAGACGTTTCAAAGACACGACACAGGAGGATTGGAGACCGCTGCAGGAGGCTGGTGGACGGAAAGAATTACAACCTGACTCCTTTGCCGGCTCGGCGTCACCCCATTCGTCACCGAGCTCGCGGGCGACGGCCATCGAAGAGGAGACGGCGTAAAGCGCGAAGCGGCGCGGTCACCCGCCAGGAGAACGAGCCCATCAGACGCCGAATCTTGTCCTCGCGCTGATTCACGAGGTCTTCAAGGGCGGTGATCCGCTCCGTGGTCCGGCAGTGCAGTTGCTGTAGTTGGTCAGTGGTCTGGAGGTGAAGCTGCTGCAGCTCCTGCAACTGCGCGGCGGTCCGGAGCTGCAATTGCCGCAACTCGGTCAGCTCCCGGATTCTCTGCTCCAGCTCCCGGGCTCTCTGCTCCAGTTCCCGTTGCCGGGATGCCGTTGCCTTCCGCGCGCCGGCCAGTTCCTGCTGAAGCTGCTGCTCGATCCCCAGCAGGCGGTTCACGAGACGATCCAGCCGGTTTTCCTGTTCGTAAATCCGATAAATCCACTTCAAGGGCGGGGTGGCCGCGGTGAGCGGCTTGCCGTCGTCCCGATAGAGATCGTAAATCCACTCGCGGAGAATCCCGCCGGCCCCGCTGGGCAGGGGGGAATCGCCGCCGGCCTTCAGGATGTCGTTGCATTCCCGGCAGATTTTCAAGGGGACCGCCTGCGCGAGCAGTTCCACGCGGCGCTGCAGGACCACCTCCAGCGGTTCCGTCAGCAGGTCCCCCAAGCTGTGTTCGCCATGCAGATCATTGCTGCAAATCAACACCCGGCCCCGCCAGTCGACAAACAGGGTGTTTTGCATAACATCGCAGATCCAGTGCTCCTCCGGCATGGGCGGTGTGTCGCAGAGTGACCGGTCCTGCAGATTACCGCCGCGGCTGTGGACGAGGGAAAAGATGACCGACCCCACGCCCTCCTGTTCGAGCCGCCGCTTGATCTGTACGAGCCGGTGTTGATTGGCCTTCGTGATGCATACATGGGCCACGATCCTCAGGCGGGTGCCCCGGGACAATTCCACCGCCCGGCGCATGTAGGCGGTCACCTTTTCGAAGGACAGCCCGCCCATCATCCGCGAATACAAGTCCGCGTCGTCGCCATTGAAACTCAGATAGATGACATCCAGCCCGGCATCGATCAGCCGGCGGACGTTCTGCTCGGTCAGGAGCGTTCCGTTGGTGGAAAACGAGGTGAAGGCGTCCGCCGACACATGCTGGATGAACTGGTAGATGGCCGGATTGAGCAGGGGTTCGCCCATGCCGCTAAAGGAGAGGGAAAACCGCTCGCCCCGGACATGTTCCCGGATCTGGCTGACAATGGTTTCAAATGTGGTCCAGGTCATCATGCCGCGGGGCCGGCGCATGACCTCATGCGGGCAGTGCAGGCACCGGGTGTTGCAGAGGTTCGTGGCCTCAATCTCTGCGAGGAACATGGTCGTAAGGCCTCGTGCCATTCTCACGGCGAGGGGGATATCGCCGGCGGGGGGAAAGGTACCGCACTGTAGGCTGACAGAGGGGCCGGCGACTGCAACATCGGCGCCATGGGGATTGCGGCCCAGCGTCGCACGCCTCCTCACGCCAAGACGCAAAGACACGAAGGAGGCGGACCTTCGATCTTCGGCCTTCACCCGAGGTACAATGGCCTGTCTTCAAACCGCTAACAGCCTCCTGAATGAACCTCTGATTGCAGCAGCATGTAGCGCGGTGTTTTCCTGTCCGTCGTAGCCCGAAGGGCGAAGTCGGAAACCCGCGCTAATCCACCCAGCGCAGGCCGAAGCACTGCGCTACGCTTGCCAGCGTCCCACCAAGCTTTCGACCTTGAACCTTCGACTTTCGTACTCAGCCTCAGCCTGCGCCGCCGAAGGAGGTGTAGTCGTCGAGATCGAGATGTTCGCAGTAGGTGCGCACGTCGTCGCGATTCGGCCCGTAGCCGGCGATGCGTTCGGCGAGCCAGGCGTGCCCTTCGCGCTGCCGGGGCCTAGCGCCTCCAGCCAGGCCGACCATTGCCCGATCTCGGCTGGTGTGCGCGCGGGGCTGAGGTGTTCCATCACCCAGGCGAGCATCTCGGTGTCCGACTTGCCGGTCTTGACGGCTTCCAGGAACGCCGCCGCGTCGATGCCGGTGAAGGCGAAGAAATGCCGGTCCATCATCGCCCCGTAGACGTAGAGGCCGTGCCTGCCCGCGGCGAAGGCCCGGGCCTTGTCGAGCAGGCGCGGCAGATGGGCGAAGCCGCCCAGGCGCACGCGCGGGCTGCGCGGGGGATGCTGCGTGAGATCCGGCTGGCGGTAGTCGATCATGGCGCGGAGTTTCTCCTTGAAGATGTTTTGAAAGGAAAAAATCAACGGGAGCAATCACGGAGAAGCAGGCTGACCAGCATCCTAGCCCGTCGAGAGCAAGATGCGATCAGCCTGCGGAAATTGATGCTGGTCGGGAGCAGGGCGGAACCGCTCACGGCGGATTGCGCACGAGATTGATGACGTCGGCCGGATTGAGGGTGCGGGCGCGCGCCTGCACGGCACCGGCATGCTGGCTGAACAGCCCTCTGCCCTCGGTGAGCAGGCGGGCGTAGGTGTCGCGCAGCACGGCGGTCTCCATCTTGCGGCCACCGGCATAGTAACGGTTGGCGAGCTGGCCGATGGCATAGGTGCCCGCAAAGCCGAACGCGCCGCTCGCACCGACACTCATGACGGCCCGGCCCAACCCGCCGAGCAAGGAGCCCGCCAGTCCACCGAGGACCCCGCGGGCGACGCTCTCCACCGCCTGAGAGGCGAGCCCCACGCCGGCGGTTGCCAGAAAATCGCGGATGTGTCCGCGGTCGAGCGCATAGCCATAACGTTTGCCGATGCGATAGACCATGCGCATCTGCAGCGGCACGATGGCCATGGTGGCGAGGCCGTGCGGCAGCAGCTCGAGCGCGCCGTTGAGGATCGAGTAATTGATGACCATCTTGTCGATGGCCCCCGTGTCCACGGGTTCCAGCAGCGGTGGAACGGCACCTGCGCCGGCCGCCGGGGCCGCGGATGCCGGTGGCGGGGGCGGGGAGGCCGCGGCGCCGAGGTTCAGCGCACCGCGGAGGGAGTCGAGGAACGCGCGTTCCTTTTCATTGACCGTGCCGTCCGCCTCGCACACGCCGGCCGCCAGATCGTAGGCCATGGCGCGCGCCTCCGGCGTGACGAGTTGCGCGGCGACGTCGCCCAGCGGACGCCGGCGGTCGACCACATCCTGGTAAATGTCCCAGAGGTTGATCTGGGCGTCGGGGCCGAAGCTCTCCGCCATGCTACGCAGGGCGGTGCGCTCGACCTCGCTGTTCTCGCCGTCGGCGAACGCGGCCATCATGGCTATGGTGAGCACGGCTTTCTGTTCGGAGGTATTCATATTGAAATCAGCAGTTGAAGCGGGTCACAGAGCACACAGAGATTTGAGCGAGGGCACAGAGGAGATGTGAGCGACTGGGCCGGGTCTTCCAACCGTCATTGCGAGGAGTCTTGCTCCGCGAGACGACGACGCAATCCAGCTGGATCGCCACGGCTCGCTCCGCGCGCCTCGCGATGACAAGCGTTTTGAAGACGCGATTGAATGGGCATGGATAAGGCTCTGTCCGCTCTGTGTCGGTGCTCCGTGCTCTCTGTGACCTGGGCTCATGACGCGCCAGACTTTGCCACACGGGCGCAAGTTGCGGCAATTACGATCCGGCGCCGAGTTTCCACACCCCGACCGGCGGACGACGCCGGACCCAGCGCAAAATTCACAGCTCCCGCAGGGCGGCTGCCACCGATTGCCGCGCCGCGCGAATCGCCGGGAGCAGGCCGCCCAGCAGCCCTATCAGTGTCGCCCAGATGATGCCCTGCACCAGCAACTGCGGGGTGACCGCGAACGCGAACGCGACTTGGCTGAAGGTCTGCCAGTTGACCGTCGCGGCGTGCATTCCATTGAACACGAGATACGCCAGGACCGCGCCTCCTCCTCCTCCCACGAGGGCCAGCGCGATCGATTCGAGCATGACCGACACCACCACGGCGCCGCTCCCGAAACCTAGGGCGCGCAGCGTGGCGATCTCGCGGGTGCGTGCGGACACCGAACTGTACATCGTGTTCAGTGCGCCGAACACGGCGCCGACCGCCATCAGGAATGCAACGATGAAGCCCAGCGTCGTGACGAGTTTCGTCACCATCGTCGATTGTTCGGCGAAGTAGTCGTTCTGCCGCATGACCTTCACGTTCAGGCGAGAATCGGTCGTGAGCGCATCCTTGAAGGCGTCGAAGGCCGCCGGAGAATTCAGCCGGGCGCAGACGGTCTCGAAGCCGTCGCCGCGGTGGTAGGCCGATTGCAGGATGGTGGCGTCGGTCCAGATCTCCGACTCGGCGTTGCCACCGCCGGCGGAGAAGATCCCCACCACGGGCCACTGGTAGCGGCCGGTCTGCAGCGTGTGGCCGACCTCCAGGCCGGCAAACTCCCGCGCCGCGCCGACGCCGACGATGACCTCGTTCTTGCCCCACTCGAACATGCGGCCGTCCACGATCTTCACCCGGTCGCGGACCCGGAACGCGGCCCGCTCGACGCCGCGGAAGGGCACGTTCACGTCGGTGCCGGTCGAGCGCTTCGGCAGGTCGATGATCACAAAGAGTTCCGCGGACGCGAGCGGGCCCTCCGGCGAGCGCGCCACGCCCGGCGCATCCGCGATGATGCGCGTGTTGTCGTGCGATATGTAGCTGACCATCTCCGAGTCCGCGCCGCTGCGGAGCACCATGGCGATGTCGGGCGAACCGGAGGCCTGCATCACGCGGAGGAAGCCGGCGGCGATCGAGAGCACGCCCACCAGCACCGTGACGACCCCGGCGATGCCGATGACCGCCGCCGCCACCGAGCCGCGCCGCTGCGGAATCCCCAGCAGGCCGAACTTCGTCACCGAGGCGATTTGGGAAAACCAATTGAGCGGGCCAGCCATGTCACATCCTCCTTAGTGCGTCCGCCACCCGCAGGCGCATCGCCTGCAGGGCCGGCAACCCCCCCGTGACCACGCCCAGCGCCAGGCTGAAGCCCAGTCCTAGAAGCAGATCGCGGTGTGGAAAGAAAAACATCGGCAGCATGCCGGTGGGATCGCCGCGGGAGGTCGTCAGCCAGGCCAGCCCCAAGCCGAGTACGCCGCCCACCAGCGCCAGCAGGCAGGACTCCATCAGCACCAGCGCCAGGACCTGCGCGTTGGTGAAGCCGATCGCCTTCAGCACGCCCAGCTCCCCGGTGCGCTCCCGCACGGACTGGGACATGGTATTGCCCGTCACCAGCAGGATGGTGAAGAACACCGCGCCGAGAATCGAGGCGGTGATCAGCGCGATGTCACCCACCTGGCTGACCCAGCCCTGGACGAACGCCCCCTCCGGCTCCGTCTTGGTCTCCGCCGACGAGTTCTCGAACTCCTCATCCACCTTCTTCGCGACCTCCGCCGCCTGGGCGGGATCTTTGACGCGGATGGTGAACCAGCCCACCTGTCCCTTGCCCCATTGCCGCGCCTCCTCGAAATAGTCGTACCGCAAAAAGAGCGGGGTCGTGTCCGTGTTCTTGTCGCGGCCGTCGTAAATGCCCACGAGGTCGAACTCCCACAGCCGGCTGCCGTCCTTATGGGACCAGATGGTCGATTGGATCGGGATCTTGTCGCCGACCTTCCACCGAAAACGCTCGGCGGTATTGCGGCCCACGATGGCGCCCGTCCGCGTTTTCAGCAACGCCTGCTTCTGCTCCGGCGGGAGGAGCATCTCCGGATGCATGTTTAGGAACTCTTCCGGCACCACCGGATTCTGCATGAAAAAGTTCTTCGGGTCCTGGTAGACGCCGCCGAACCAGGTCTGGTGCGTCGCCAGCGCGACCCCGGGGATCCGCTCCATCCGCGCCTTGTAGCTCTCGGGCAGCAGCTGGATGATCGAAACCTTGTGCCGCACGATCAACCGGTCCGCCCCCGCAATGTCGACCCCGCCGGTGAGCGCCTGCTTGATGGCCGACAGGTACCCGAAGAGGACGAACGTCACGACAATGGAAAGCAATGTCAGCAGCGAGCGCAGCTTCTTACGCTTCAAGTTGCTCCAGACGAGATGCAGGTATTTCATGGGGAACGCCGGCGGCGGGGCGACGGGCGTTTTATTTCACCGGCTCATTGCTGAGCTGGCCCTTGTTCAGATACACGGTGCGCGACGCTCGCACCGAGGCGTGCGGGTCATGGGTGACCATGATGATGGTCTTGCCGTGCTCGCGGTTGAGCGCCTGCAAAAGGTCGAGGATTCCGTCGCCCGCCTTGCGGTCGAGGTCGCCCGTCGGTTCGTCGCACAGCAGGAGCGTCGGGTCGGTGACGATGCCGCGGGCGATGCCCACCCGCTGCTGTTCGCCGCCGGAGAGCTGGCGTGGAAAATGTTTGGCGCGGTCCATCAATCCGACCACGGCCAGCGCCGCTTCCACGTGCTTCCGGCGCTCGGCCTTGGACAGGTGCGTCAGCAGCAGCGGCAGCTCCACGTTGCGCTCCGCGGTCAGCACCGGCAGCAGGTTGTAGAGCTGGAAGACGAATCCGATGTGCCGCGACCGCCAGGCCGCCAGCCGGTGGTCCGACAGAGCATCCACGCGTTCGCCCGCGACGGTGACCGTCCCGTTCGTCGGCCGGTCGAGCCCGCCGATCAGGTTCAGCAGCGTGCTCTTGCCCGAGCCCGACGGTCCCATCAAGGCGAGGAATTCACCCGCCGGCACCTTCAGGTGCAGGTCGCGCAGCACGTGGATGTCTTCCGATCCGCGATGGAAGACTTTCTCCACTCCGTCCACCTGCACCAGCATGCCGTTCCCGGCGTTCGAGGTCTGTTCGCTCATGGCTTGTTCTCCTTCACAATGGCTCCGTCCGTCAAATCGCCCGGTCCCTCGACCACGACCCGCTCGCCCGCCGCCAGGCCGGCGCTGATCTCGGTCTCGTTGGCCGACGTGCTGGTCACGGTCACGGCGCGGCGCTCGGTGCGCCCGCTCTGCACCACCAGCACCACGTCGCGTCCGTCCTGCTGCCGGATCGCGGCCTTGGGCACGAGCACCGGGCGCGCGACGGCGACCGGCGCGGGTCCGACGGTTTCGCGGAAGGCGACCTTCACCGCCATCTCCGGCAGGATGCGCGGGTCGAGCTTGTCGAAGCCGACGCGCACCTTGACGGTGGATTTGTCGCGATCGGCCGTCGGGATGATGGCGATCACCTTGCAGGGAATCTTCCAGTCGGCATAGGCATCAAGCGTCGCCTCGACCGGCTGGCCGGGCTGCACGCGGTTGATGTAGCTCTCGTTGACATCGATTTCGATCTCGAGGGATTCCATGTCGACGATCGTGCAAATGCCCGTGCGCGTAAAGCCGCCCGAGGACATGGGAGAGATCATTTCACCCGGCTGCGCGTTCTTGGACGTGACGATGCCGGCAAACGGCGCGCGGATGATCGTGTCCTCCAACTGCTGCTGCCAGATGGCGATCGTGCGCTCCGCCACGGTGGCATCCGCCTGCTGCTGCTCCAATCTGGCCTTGTAGGCCAGGGCCGCCGCCGCGGCGTGGTCATAATCGGCCTGCGTCGCGACCTTGCCCCGGGTGAGGTCGATCTGCCGCTGCAGCTCCTGCTCCGCCTCTTTCAGGCGCACGCGGGTTTCTTCCAGGGTCGATTGCGCGGACTCCCACTGCGCCCGGGCCAGATGCAGGCTGGCTTTGACGTTCGTGTCGTCGAGCCGGGCCAGGATCTGCCCCTCCTTCACACTCATGCCCTCCTCGACGAGCACCTCCGTGACCTTGCCGGTGATCTTGGACGAAACCGTCGCCTCCCGGCGGGCGGTGACGTAGCCGGAGGCGTTCAACACCGTGCGCTCGGTGCCGCCCGTGCTCGCGGCCTCGCGCGCCAGCACCGTGTGCACTTCGATGGCCTTGGGTCGCGTCAGCCACCAGAAGCTGGCCGCGATGACCGCGGCGACGCCGACCGCCGTTGCCACCAGCAGCAGGCGCGGCGGCGCATCCGGTTTACCACTGCGCTCGATGCGCAGGTCATCCAGCGAGGGCGTCGGCGAGCTCATTTTGGCCCTCACACAAGAGAGTGTTTCCGGGCAGGGTCAATGGTCTTGTGCCGGCCAGTGCTACCGGGGCGCGAGGTGCAGGTGGTGCGGCGCTGAGCGCGTCCAGACAGGCGCCATCAACGCTACTTTGCTCTGCACGGTGTCGCCGACTTGGACCAGGACTCCGTCCACGATGCCGTCGGCGGGGGCGTAGACCGTCGTCTGCATCTTCATCGCCTCGAGGGTAAGCAGCTTGGCGTCTTTCGCCACCTTCGGGGCCGGCACAATTTGCGGGTCATCACGAGCCAAGTTCTGCTGGCCAGCAGAGCCGCAATGACAAACTGCACTACTACGGCCGGCCCAGAATGGCCTAGACCCGCGCCGCCAGCTGCGCAGAATGCCATCCAATAACGACTCTCCCGTCCCGGTGAAAATCTCCAAGTCCGAGCTTAAATCCCTGCTCGAAGCCAAACACAACCAGCCCCACAGCCTGCTGGGCATGCACCCGACGAAACGGGGCCGCAGCGAAGGGGTGGTCGTGCGTGCCTTCATCCAGGAAGCCGCGGAATGCGCCGTAATCGACGCGCGCGACGCCGTCGCGCTCATGGCCGGGGGTGCGCCCCGCTGGCCGATGAAACAGTTCGCGCCCGACGGTTTCTTCGAGATTTTCATCCCCCGGCAGCCCCAAGTCTTCCGCTACCAGTTGCGCGTCAGGCTGCACAGCGGCGAGATCCGGCAGTTCTACGACCCGTATGAGTTTCTGCCGACGCTGGGCGAGCAGGACCTTTATCTCTTCAACGAGGGCAACGAACACCGCATTTACACCAAACTTGGGGCGCACCTGCGCGTGATCGACGGCGTCCCGGGGGTCTCGTTCGCCGTGTGGGCGCCCACCGCCCGGCGCGTGTCGGTCGTGGGCAATTTCAACCGCTGGGACGGGCGCTACCATCCGATGCGGTCGCTGGGGTCCTCTGGCGTGTGGGAGCTCTTCGTGCCCGGCTTGGGCGAGGGCGAGGTGTACAAGTACGAAATCTGGGACCAGCGCAGCCACATCCGTCTGAAGACCGATCCTTACGCGACCTATTACGAGGCGCCTCCCCACAACGCCGCCCTCGTCTGCAACACGCGCCGGCACCAGTGGAACGATGCCGCCTGGCTCGAGCAGCGCAGCGCGCAGGCGGGGCAGCCCGACCGCCCGCTCTCCATTTACGAGGTGCACCTCGGTTCGTGGCGGCGCGTGGTCGAGGACGCCGAGCGTCCGCTGACTTACCGCGAGCTGGCGCCGCTGCTCGCCGACTATGCGAGCGAAATGGGCTATACGCATGTCGAGATCCTGCCCGTGGCCGAACATCCCTTCGACGGCTCGTGGGGCTACCAGGTCACCGGGTTCTTCGCGCCGACCCACCGGTACGGAACGCCGGAGGATTTCGCGTGGTTCGTCGACCAGTTGCACCAGCGCGGCATCGGCGTGATCCTGGACTGGGTGCCGGCGCATTTCCCGCGGGACAGCTTCGCGCTGGCCGAGTTCGACGGCACGCACCTCTACGAGCACGCCGATCCGCGCCAGGGCGAGCACCAGGATTGGGGCACGCTCATCTTCAACTACGGCCGCAACGAGGTGCGCTGCTTCCTCGTCGCGAGCGCCCTCGCGTGGTTCGACCGCTACCACATCGACGGCCTGCGCGCCGATGCCGTCGCCTCGATGCTTTACCTCGACTACTCGCGCAAGGAGGGCGAATGGGTGCCCAACAAGCTCGGCGGCCGGGAAAATCTCGATGCGATGGATTTTCTCCGCCAGGCCAACGACCTCGTGCACCAGTATTACCCCGGCGCGCTGATGATCGCCGAGGAATCGACCTCGTTCGCCGGCGTCTCCAAGCCCACGAAGGACGGCGGGCTCGGCTTCGACTTCAAATGGAACATGGGCTGGATGCACGACACGCTAAACTTCTTCTCCAAGGATCCCATCCACCGCAAGTGGCACCAGAACGACCTCACGTTCGGCATGCTGTACCAGTACGCCGAGAACTTCATCAGCGTTTACTCGCACGACGAGGTCACGCACGGGAAGGCCTCCATGCTCTACAAGATGGGCGCATGGCACATCCCGGAGAAGGCCGCGAACCTGCGCGCGCTCTACGGCTTCATGTGGGCGTGGCCGGGCAAGAAGCTGCTCTTCATGGGCAATGATTTTGGCCAGGCGCACGAATGGAACCACACCGCGAGCCTCGACTGGCATCTCTGCCAGTATCACGACCATGAGGGGGTGCGGCGGCTAGTGCGCGACCTCAACCGGCTCTATGCGGACGAGCCCGTGCTCAGCCGCAATGACCTCAATCCGCAGGGATTCCGCTGGATCGCCTGCCAGGATGCCGACGCCAGCGTGATCGCGTGGTTGCGGCTGGACATCTTCGAGCAGACCATCTTCGCCGTCGTCGGCCACTACACGCCGGTCATCCGGCCGGACTACCGCATCGGGGTGCCGCGCCGCGGCCTCTGGAAGGAAGTCATCAACACCAACAGCCAGTACTATGGCGGCAGTGGCCTCGGCAACGACGGCGGCCGGATGACAGAGGACGAGCCCGCGGACGGATTCAGCCAATCGCTCCTTCTCACGCTGCCGCCGCTGAGCACGACGATTTTCAAGTGGACGGCTGGGTGACGTCCCCTGCCAAGGCCGGGAGAAATCGGCGGCGGCCGGAAAAGCGGAAGCCGCGCCGCTCGCGCCGGAAACCTTCCGAATCCCACAGTTCCATCAGGAAACTGTAGCCATGCCGCTCGAAGCCCAAGGTTTCATAGAAACGATGGGCGGCTTCGCGCCGGAGGCTGCTTGACAGGGTCATTTTGTAGCAGCCTCGCTCGCGGCAGCGCTCCCGCGCAAACTGCATCATCCGTCGGCCGATGCCGCGTCCCTGCCGGTCGCTACGCACGACCACGTCCTCAACCACGCCGGACGGTGCGCCGAGATGCGCGAGATTATCCATGATCAGCAACGCAAATGTTCCAACGATCTCTCCAGCGCCGACCGCCACATAGACGGCGTAATCCGGATACGACTGCATGCGCCTGAAAATGGTCTGAGCCCGGTCGAGCGGCAGCGCGTGACGGTCGCCGACGTCGCGATACAACGCCAGGATCGAGGTTAAATCGGCGTCGGCGGCCGGACGAATTTCGACTTCCGAAGGTGGGTCCACCGCTGCTGGCCGGCGCGGAATCAGCTTTTCCGCCCCACGAGCCGGTAAGTGGCCATGAAGCCGCGGCTCTTCACGTCGATTTTGCCGCGCTCCTCGAGAATGAATTTGTCAGCCAGCAGGGCGCGGGTGTTCTCCGATACTTGGATCATACCCGGCTGGCTGTGGGACTCCATCCGGCTGGCGACGTTGACGGTGTCGCCCCAGAGATCGTAGGCGAACTTTCTGGTGCCGATGATGCCGGCGACGACCGGACCGCTGTTGATCCCGATGCGGATATCCAGGGTGAGGGAATTGCGGCGGTTGAAGTGGTGCAGCACCTCGAGCATGTCGAGCGCCATCAGGGCGCATCGCTCGGCATGCTCGGGCCGGGGGGTGGGGACGCCACCGACCACCATGTAGGAATCGCCGATGGTTTTGATCTTTTCGAGCTCGTAGGTCTCGGCGAGTTTGTCGAAGCCCGAGAAGAGGTCGTTGAGCAACTGCACCGTGCGGCTGGGCGCAATGTTGGCGGAGAAACTGGTGAAGCCGACGATGTCGGCAAACACCACCGTGGCCTCGCGGAAGCTGTCGACAATGGTCCGCTCGCCCTGCTTCAAGCGGTCGGCGATGACGGTGGGCAGGACGTTCAGGAGGAGCCGGTCGGACTTGGCGCGCTCGGCCTGCAGTTCGGAAAGGTAGGCCTGCTCCTGGTCGCGCAGCCGCTTCTTTTCGAGCGAGGCGTTGATGCGCGCGTGAAGGATGATGGTGTTGAAAGGCTTGGGCACGTAATCCTCCGCCCCGGCTTCGATGCACCGGACCGTGCTGTCGACCTCGTCGAGCGCAGTGAGCATGATGACCGGCAGATGACGGAGCTTGGGGTCGGCCTTGATGAACTCGAGGGTATGGAAGCCGTTCAGCTCGGGCATGATGATGTCGAGCAGGACAAGATCGAAGGCCCGTTGCTTCAGAAGATCGAGCGCGACGCGGCCGTTTTCCGCCGTCGTGATGTTGAAGCCCGAGCGCTGGAGACGCCGGGCCAGCATCTCCCGGTTCATGGCATCATCGTCGACGACCAGGAGGTTGCCGCTATACCGGGCGGTGGTGCTGCCGAGAAATTCCATGGGGGGCGTCGACTTGCTGGCCGGCACCGCCGGCCCGATGACGGCATGGGGGGCGGGACTGGCGGCGGCCGGTGCGGGGCCGACGTCGATTTTGATCGCGAATTCCTTGCTCTCGAAAAGCTGGTGGAGGTTATACCCCGCCAGGTTGATGCGCTTGAGATCGCTGACCACGTCGGGCATGCCGGCCTCCGCCGCCTCTTCCTGGCATAGCTCGCTGTAGCCGATGATGGCGTTGAGCGGGGTGAGCATTTCCCGCCGCATGCTGAGCAGGTCGATCTTGCCGGTTTCAATCTTCCAGGGGGCGAGGGCGTCGTTGAACAGCGCCAGCAGCTGCCCGCCCGCGGTGTGAATCTTCTTGATGTCGCGCAACAGACGTTCCGCGCTGATGTCCTCGATCGATTCCAGCAGCATCTCGCTGTAACCGATGATCTGGTTGAGGGGGGTGCGCAGGGCGTGGCGGAGCTGGGTGAGCGTCTCGATGTCGTTGGACTGGAGAGCCTGCAGAAACGGGCTCAGCGTGCTCTGCGCACTGACGGAAGGACGCTCACCGCCGCTGTCTGGGGAAGGCTCGCTCATGCTGCCGGTGCCGGAGGCTTGTTCAGCAAGGCCTCGATCTTGCCGAGCAGGCGGGGCAGTTCGACCGGTTTGGTGTCATAGTCGTTGCAGCCCGCCTTGAATGACTTGTCCCGGTCGCTCGTCATGGCGTGGGCCGTGAGGGCGATGATGGGGATCGCGGCGGTTGCGGGGTCGGCCTTGATCAGGCGGCTGGCCTCCCAGCCATCCATGACTGGCAGGCTCACATCCATGAGAATGAGATCGGGGGCCTCGGTGCGGGCCTTTTCCACGCCGGCGCCGCCGTCGACGGCAATCACCGTCGTGTAACCGCGGCGTTCGAGACGCCGGGAGAGCATGTCCCGGTTCATTTCATTGTCTTCAACAATGAGGATCTTCGCCATGGGGGAGAATGAAGAAGGGGATGAAGGCTAGGAGGATTCGGCGGCTGCCTGGCCGGATCCGGTCTGACGTTTCAGCATGTGCTGATTGATGGTCTCGCGGACCTCCCGGAGCAAGTCTTCTCGGGCAAAGCTTCCCTTTTGAAAGATGCGTTCCACCTGACCCTTGAGAGCCTGCTGCGCTTCATTGTTAAGATCAAGCGAACTCACCACCACCACGGGGATCTTTGACCACTCGGGATGCGGATGAATCTGGCGGAGGAATTCGAAACCGTCCATCTCCGCCATCACCAGATCGAGGATGATCATGTCCGGCAACACGCCGCCTTGGATGACATCGAGCGCCTCCTTGCCGTTGCCAGCCTCCTTGACCACGATGTTCTCCTTCTCGAGCATGCGGACGAGCAGTTCGCGGGAAGGAGGATCGTCCTCCACCACCAGCACGGTTCCGGCCTGCTTGGGGGTCCGGTGCCGCTCGAGGACCGGCAGGAGCTTCTGGGCGTCAATGGGTTTGGTCAGGTAGTCGGCCGCGCCCAAGGCAAATCCCATCTCCTTGTTTTCAAGCATGGTCAGGAGGATGATGGGAATGTCGGCGAAACCCGGCATGGCCTTCAGCTGGGAAAGCACCGACCAGCCGTCCATGCCCGGCATGAGGATGTCGAGAATGACGATGTCGGGGCGGTACTCGCGAGCGATGCGCAGTCCCTCCTTGCCGTCGTGGGCGTTCCGGGTCGAATAACCCTCGCGGGTGAGCATGTTGGTCAGCACGACGTGAACCGCCTCATCGTCGTCGATGACCAGCACGCGCCCCTTCGGGGCGGGCCCCGGCTGGCTTTCCTTGTCCGTGATGGCATACGGCGAACGCGCGGGTTTGACGCGGGCGGGAACGCGCATCGTGAAGGTGGAGCCGGCACCGGGGGTACTCTTGACCGTGATATCGCCGCCCATCATCTGGGCGAACTGCTTGGTGATCGCCAACCCGAGACCGGTGCCGCCGAACTTGCTGGAGGTCGAGGCGTCGGCCTGGGTGAAGGCTTTGAAGAGCCGGCCCAACTGTTCCTCGGTCATGCCGATGCCCGTATCAATGACATGCATGAGGACCCAGACCTGCTGGTCGCCGATCTCGCGCTCGATCTTCAGCTCAATGCGTCCGTTCTCGGTGAACTTGCTCGCGTTGCTCAGCAGGTTGAGGAGCGCCTGGCGGATCTTGGTGGCGTCGCCATACATCGAGCCGATCGCGGGGGTGCAGTTAACAATCAACTCATTTTTGCGCTTCTCGACCAGGGGCGCGATGGTGCTGCTGACTTCGTGGACCAGGGTCTGCAGATCGAACGTCTCGAGATAGAGCTGCATTTTGCCGGCCTCGATCTTGGATAGATCCAGCACGTCGTTGATCAGACCGAGCAGGTGATGCGCGGCACTCAGGATTTTTTGGAGATCTTCCGCGGTGTCCGCCTCGCCCTTGTCCGCGGCATCTTCGCGCAGCATCTCGCTGTAGCCGATGATCGCGTTCATCGGCGTGCGCAGTTCGTGGCTCATCTTGGCGAGGAAGGAACTTTTGGCCTGATTGGCCTCCTTGGCGGCGACCACCGCCCGTTCCAGTTCCGCGGTGCGCTCGGCCACCTTTTGTTCCAGCCCTTCGTTGACCTGCCGGAGGCTATCCCGGGCATCCTCGGCGTTCTTGTGGGCGACCACCAGTTCGGCGTTTCGCTGCTGGATGGTCTGCAGCATCAGATTGAAGGAACGCGTCAGCGTGCCGATTTCATCGTTGCCCCGCTCCTTCACCCGCACGCTGAAATCCTGCCGCTTCGCGACGCTGTGGGCCGCGCCGGCCAGCTCGGTGATGGGATTGGTCACGGTGCGCTGGAGACTCTGGGCGACGACCATGGCGAGCAGGCAGGAGGCGAGAAAGATGATCACCATGAGGCGGATTGGCTCCCCGAAACGCTCCGTTGCGAGGTGCTCGACCCCGGCCTTCATGTACAGCGTACCGAGTTTTTTAGCCTCCTTGTTCAGGATCGGGCGGAACAACGTGACCTCGTTGGTTGAGATATTGAAGAAGTTCACGACCCGAGGCAGGGGAATGAATTCGTTGGCGCCCTCTTTGACGTATTTGCTCAGGAGCTTGTTGTTCGCCGAGTAGACCGCCGCCGCCACGATGAGGTTGTCGCTCTTGAGTGTGCCCAACGAAAGATCGGTTGCGGCCGGATCCTTCTCCAGGGACGAGACAAGGCTTTCCATCAACAAACGCTGGGTCGCATCCAGCCTCGCGACGATTTCGTTGCGAAAGCGATAGACTTCGAAGGCATAGTAGCTGCCCAACGCCGCCAGCAGCGAAACGGCGCAGACTGAGATGATGATAAGGCTCAGCTTCCAGCGAAAGGGGAGGGTGAACCGTTCAGCTATTTCCATGAGATTTCCACATCTATTCGGCCGACTGCAGTGAACAGTGGTGAACTATCATGCTCGGATCAGGGTCATCCGCCATGCTAAAGTCGCATGCCCGGAAAAACGCTGTGGGGGGAAAAGTTCAAGGTTCAAAGATGATGTCAATTACTATTACTTCGGCGGGTTCAACGAGTTAAACGGGGATTAAAGCCATGCGTCACCGCCCTGCTTTATTCACCGGCCAGCGACCGGATTTTTGACGAGAGATTATCGGCTGCGTTGGACAACCAGCGCCGCCCTTTTTCTTCAGTCGCTCGGGTAGGATCACCCATGACGCCACAGCGGGAAATGTCGCGGGTCATCCATGCAAAGGTTGCCACGGCATTTTCCGGCCGCAGCTCGCCGGGATCGCCAAGACGGGCAGGGTATTCACAAACCGCCTTGTCCATGCGCACAAGTTCCGGGGCGCAGGCCAGCAGGAGTGCCGTCTCCCATTCGTCGGCGTGAAAACCCCACGCGGCCTCCTGTACGCTGACGTCCGGTTGGCAGCCGTGGCGCAACAGCGTCGCGTTGATGCCGAGGCTCTCCGGTATCTCGTGCAGCAGGGACGTGAGCACCGCGCTGTTGCCGCCATGCGTGTTAAGGAAGGCGAGCCGGCGGATGCCGACGTCGCGCAGCTGCCCCGCCATCGCGAGCCCCAGGCGGCGCAGGGTTCTGGTCGAGATGGAGATCGTTCCCGGGAACCCGTGGTGTTCGATGCTTTTGCCGTAGGTCAGGGACGGCGCGACGAAAACCGGAAAGTCGGACGGCAGCTTGGCCAGTGCGGCGCTGAGCAGGGCCTGGCCAAGGATCGCATCCACCCCCACCGGCAGGTGTGGGCCGTGCTGCTCGATGGAGGCGGTGGGTACAATGACAAGCGGCCGTTTTTTGGCGGGCAGGGCGGTCAGCTGGGCGGAGGAGAGGGCCGGGAGATAACGGGAGCGGTAGGCCGGGAAAATCGCGGGAGGCGGAACGTGGAGTACCGATGGATCGATGGCGGGGGATGCAACCGGGGGCGCGAGATGCTGGCGGATTTCCGCGAGCAGTTCTGCCAGATGGCTCGCGAACGGGGCGACCTCGCCGGCATTGTCCCGGCCAGGATCCAGACCCAGCGAACGGGCGTGGATGACATAGGTGCGAAGGTTGAGTCCGGCCCGTGCATCCATGGCGGCCGATGCCACGAACGGCTCGTTGAAAGGGCTGGTGTTGAAGAAAACCAGCTTGTGAAAGCCGGCCGCCTTCACCCCCGCGGCAATTTCAGCCACTAGGTCGTGTGCGGTCTCGGGATCGAGGCCGAAAAAGCCGCCGTTCTTCGCCGCTGGCGCGAAGCGCAGCGGCGGCAGCACGCGCACCACAAAATGCCTCTTTACCCGCTCAACCGCCTGGCGCAGCAGGGAGGCGCCCAGCAGCTCTTCGATGTCGAGCGGCCGGTCGGCGCCATGGCTGGCAAAGCCGTGCAGCGGCAGCACCACGATCGCATATTCCTTCCGCGGCAGAGCGGCGAAATCCGTCCATGCATGGTGTGCCCAGAAAGTCTCCGGTTCGGCATCAGCCAGCCATGTCATGCCCATGGCGTGAGGGTAAGGCTGGCAGTGCGGCTGACGACAGGAAAATAATGAAGGCGGGCCCGACGCGCCTCACTCTTTCCGGACCCGTGCCTTCTCGAAATCGGAGTATGTGACGACCACGGTTTGATCGAGCGGCCTGACAATCGCCCGGCCGCGCACGTGCGCCTCCACGCGCTGCAGGTGGCTGGGCTCCTCAGCCGTGGGCAGGCTATAGGTCATCACGGTGCGCATCTGTTCCACCCTGACGAATAACGCCGGCGAAAACGGCTCAATATTCTCAAGGGCGAGTGTTTCGATCGAGGCCGCTGCTTTGCTGATGGTGAGCGTCGCGCGCATGTGGGCCGCCGCCCGGTCGTCGCCACCCCCCGGTTTGAGGTGGAACCGGTAGCGCCAGCAGGTCGGCGTTTCTTCCAGCAGCTCGGCGGTGCCCAGGTCGAGCTGATCCTTGATCGGCGGCGGGCCGGCGGTCAGCACCCGGCGGGCCTTGCGCTCGCGATATTGCTGCAACTCCTGCACCGTGGGGGCTCCGCCGTCCTTTTCGATCAGCGTCCATCGTACAAACTCTGGCCGGCCGGGGTCGAAGCGTTCGATGGTTTTCCGATCCCCATCGACGGTCGTCTGGGTGTAGGCCCAGCCCTTGGCTCCGTCGGCACGGAAGGCGGCGAGGGCCCTCGCCACTGCGCCGGGCAACTCGGCACGGGCGGCGGCAGAGCAGAGACACGCGGCGAGCAGGACGGTGAACCGGCGCATGGCGGAGAATGGGTCAGTAGCAGCGGAATTCCCGGCGACGTCGACTCCGTTTTGCGCCCGCTGCCACGGTGACATCGCACGCCGCAGGTCGGGGTGCAGACCTAAGAAAAGCGCCGGGCGGACGTTATCAGGGTAGAGAAGCACCCCAGCCAGGAGGACCCCATGAAAAGGCAATACATCCTGCCAGCCACCTTCGCCCTGACGTTGCAGGCCTTCCTGCTTTTCGGTCTCCCGGGCAAGCGGCCCATGATCACCTCTCCGCCCGAGGAAGAAGGGAAGCTCGAGGATCGGTTAAAGCTGCTCGTTGAGCCCAATGATCCTGTGCGCGCGAGCGAAGACAGTGAATCTTCCGAACGCACGGATCGGACCGACAAAACGGCTCCGCGCCTGGTGGACATTCCCCCGGTGGACCCGCCGCCAGGTGCTGTTACTATCCCGGTGATCCCGGCGATCCCCGGTACCCCCGGGACCAAGACGATTCCGGTTGGTTGGGCCGTTCAACGGGCCGACAAGAATCCGTCCACTGGCGTGGTCAACTGGAACGAACTCGATCGCGTGCCGCGTGTACGTCTGCAACCAGCCCCAGTCTATCCCTTTGCCATGCGCCAGCGGGGCGCGGAAGGGATGGTGATGGTGGAATTCCTGGTCGACGAAACGGGAAATGTGTACAGTCCCGCCATCCTCAGTGTGACCACACCCGGCTTCGAGGAAGCGGCGCTGCGCGCGGTGGCCAAATGGAAATTTGAACCGGGCTGCAAGAATGGCCGCCGGGTGCGTTTTCGCATGAGTGTGCCGTTGATTTTCCGGATTAGCGGGGAGTGATCACCGCCCCGCTCGGACCGTTGGATGCGAACCCGGCGCGCCGGCGTGGCAGCCGCCTCTCAAGCGGATGCCGGACGCCACTGCAGAAGTTTGTTCACCCGGGCGACCAGATTTTTCGGACTGAAGGGCTTGGTAATGTAATCAAGAGCGCCCAACTCGAGCCCCACGTGGCGCGCATCCGTCGTGGACCAGGCACTCAGGATCACAATCGGGATGGTCGCCGTGTTGGCGTTGTACCGCAGGATTTCGCAAACGCCAAAGCCATCGATGTCAGGCAGCATGAGATCCAGCAGCACCACATCGGGACGGCGGCAACGAATGGTTTCGATCGCCTCCCGTCCACTCGTCGCGGTCAGCACCTCATAGCCGGCCTCGCCGAAGTGAAAGCGCACCAGGTCGGTGACATCTAGTTCGTCGTCCACGCTGAGTATGACCGGAGTCATGACGGCAACATGAGACGCGAGCAACATGGCAAGACGGTGTCACCGCGGTTACATCGGCGTGAAACTTGACGAGGAGTCCAGCAGCGCCGGTGGCCGGACCTGGGGGAAGGTGATCAGCTCGAGCGTGGCCGGGCGCTTGATCCGCCGATCGCCCCGGCATACTTTGGGCGGATTTGGTGGACTCCGCTGTCATCTCCAGGACCAGCGCAAAAAAACGGTCAAACTCCCAAGGATATTATTTTGACTCGCGCGATGGGTGAAAGCTACCATTTTCAACCCATTAGATGGGCGAGTGTAATACATTTTTACATGCCGCGAAAGATAGCTTTCATCAATTACAAGGGTGGCGTTGGTAAGACATCGTTGATTGTCAATGTGGCGGCATGTCTGGCCAAGCTCGGCAAGCGCATACTGCTGTTCGATCTCGATACGCAGTCCAACGCGAGTATCTGGCTGCTGCGCCTTGAGCGTTGGAACAAGATCAACAACAGCGGAGAGGGCGCGGTTTTTTCCATTTTTGCACCCGGAAAAACGCGGCTGAAGGAAATTCTCGTCAAGGATGTCATTGAGGGGAAAGGGGGGGAGAAACTGCTGCCCGGCCTCGATCTCATCCCGACCACTTTTAATCTCGTCGATCTGGAAGAAGAGTATGAGGGTGATCCAACCAAACCGCCCTATCTCTTGTTCAATGAAGAGCTCCGCGAACTGGAGGACGACTACGATTTTGTCCTTTTTGACTGCCCGCCGAATATCCTGCGCGCCTGCCAGTGCGCCGTGTTCTCCGCCAACGAGGTGTACACACCCGCCAATCCCGACGCGCTCAGCCTCATCGGCTTCACCTTGATGGTCGAGAAACTGCATCGATTCCACAAGCTTTCGGCCAGCTTCCGCACGGCCCAGATGGGGCCGCCGGCCGCCGTGCAGGGCATCATCTTCAATTCCATCAAGGCCGGCGTCGACATCGAGGTGCCGAAAATGCGCATGCAACTGCGCATGAATCAATATAAGAATCAGCGGCGGGTCGCCTCCACGGCCAGGATTTTTGAGACCGAGGTGCGCGACGCCACCATCGTCCGCCGGGCCGTGGCCCTCGGTCTGCCCGTCATCCTCGTGGGGCAGGAGACCACGGAGACGGATAATGTGCTGAACGACTTTCGCCGGCTCGCACTGGAGATCATCAAACACGGAGAGCTTCTCTGATTCACCGGTTGCACGATTTATGAGCACATCAGGAGGAAAATATACCGCCCAGGACTGGGACGATGTACGCATGGGTTTTCAGACCTCGATCATGGTAAACACCGCCCTCCACAGTCTGGCGCAAAACCTGGACGGGCCCGACTGGCCGCTGTCGGGCCCGGATGAAACGCCGACGAAATACATCGATCTGACCTTTGAGGAATTGCACCTCATGCCCGGGCTGGCCGGATATCCAGACCGCATTGACCAGCTGATCGTCATCCTGCGGGAGACCCTCGCGTTCGATAATCCGTTCGGCGAGATGATCGAACAGACCATGGCGACCGAGGAAAGGGACAATCCGCTGCTGAGGAATCTCGCGAAGCTCGACATCCCCATCGATTTTCCCATCGAGTTCACGATGATCTCCGCCGACACGCAGGAGTTCTGCAAGCTTGAGAAGATCACGACGCTCGGTGAATTTGCGCACTTCGCGCAAAGCATGCCTCCGCATGTGATTGTGGGCGGAGATTTCCGCACGCTGCTCAACGCGCTGGCGCATGTGAATGAAGAGGCGCTGGCGACGATCCTGCCATTCCGTCCCGGCAGCAAGGGCCTGCATCTGCCCGAGGCCCTTGGCCAGTTCATTGACACAGTGCCCGCCGGCGAGCGGCTCGCACTCTTCAAGCGCTTCGGCGGCAAGCTCAAACCGGAGGAGGAAACCCAGGCCGCCCACCTCAGCAAGGACGAGTTGAAGAAGGCGGAAGCCACCCTGCGTGAGCGGGCCACCCCGCTGCTCGACCATTTCAAAACCGAGTTCGACGAATTGACCGCTTCGCTCAAGGAGGGCGGTTCACTCGAACGCTATCTTGCCATCTTGGAAGATCCAATCAAGGAAGCGATCGCCACCGAGCTGCTCGAGCCGGTTGTACGCGAAGTCGGTGCCCCCGCCCCCGCCGCCCCCCCCGTGAAGAAAGGCGGTCGATGGGGGTTCTTCTTACGACTGTTCAGGAAATGAACGGAACACCTTTCCCGCCGCCCGGCCCACCCAGACCGCCCCCACCGCCGGGGTCGATCAAATTTCCCGCCCGGCCGCCCGCGATGAAGCCCCTCTCGCTGCGCGGGCGGCTTTCACTGGAGCCGTCCAAGGAAACCGCCGCCGCGCGGGAATCCATCAACGCCATCATGGCGGCGACCCGCATGCCGTGGGGCGAGACCCGCCCGTTGACGTTGCAGCAGGTTGGCGAGCTGCAAAAGGCCTTGCGCCAGCTGGAAGGCAAGCTGGCGGAGCGCGAACGGGCCGTCAGCGACCTCGTCACCAAACTGGCCGAGCGCGAACGCGAACTTGCGGAGATGGAGGCAGTGTTGGTCGCGCGTGAAAAGGTCATCGCGGCGGCCAAGAAAAGCGTCCAGACCCCCTCTCTGTCCAAGGAGGAACAGACGGCATTGGAACAGCTCAAGGCCGAGCTGGAGCGTCAGGAGGCTTTGCTGAAGGAACAGCGGACGGAGCTCAAGGAGCGCGAGCTGTTCGTTGAAGAGAATGAGGCGAAGCTGTTTGAAAAAATGCAGACCCAGCAGGAGCAGGAGGTGGAACTGGAGCAAAAGCTGGAGGACTTGCAGGCGATCGAAAAGCGTTTGAAGGAGCGTGAAGCCGCCATCGATCCGGCCACCGCCGCGGCGTTAAAGGCCGAAAAGGCGGCCCAAAAGTTCAACGAATTCAAGGAGTAACACAGGGTGCAAACCGCCTTCCCGCCGGACCGGGCGCCCGATCGGCGGGAACAGCCGCAAAGAAGAGGTGTCGGAATGTCGTCATATGCTCCAGGGTCAAGCGCAAGACGGCTGCTTCCGATAACCCTGTCTGGCCTGATCCGCGCCACTTTTTGCTCGCCCCCGCCTCTCAAGCAATGCTTGCCTCTTCCCTGCCCATGAGAATTGCCGTTTCCCTTGCCGCCAGCCTGGCCGTCCTGGCCGGAGTTCTTCACGCCCAATCCGACGACGACGAGGACGAAATGGATTATTTCCCGCTGACCCCCAGCGCGAATCAGCTCCGTTTCAGCCTGCGCTATATTGGCGGTCCCAAGGTTTCCTTCGGAAAGCTCGGCAACGTGCCGAGCATCGTCAATGCCGGTGACACCACCTCGACGGTGAGCCGGAACTACAATGACGGATATGTGGATCCGGATGCGCGCAAGGACCTCAATGGCAACCCGGTCAACGATGGACTGACCAACTCTTGGAACTATCAGTACACCTCCCAGGTTACGCCGGGCGGAGACATTGCTTTTCACTCCTACAGCGCCAGCACGCTCGGAGCGGGGCTTCAGGCAAAGGGCCTCGGCGCCCCGGGTTGGGAACTGCAGATGGGCCACAGCTTCGGCAAGATCGCCCGCAAGGTGGACTTCAGCTTGGTGGCTGGTTTCAGTTTCTCGGGCTTGAATGCCAAGATCGACAGCACCGTGCCCGCGCAGCTCACGTCCACCACTGACGTCTACGCTCTCAACGGTCAAGCCGTGCCGGCGGTGCCGTACACCGGGCCGACCTACGGATCCCAAAATGTCCTCGATGCCAACGGGAATCCGGTCTTGAACTCTGATGGCAGCATCCAGACGCAATCGGTTGAGACCACCACCCTCCTTTCCAGCCTGCCGGCTCGCACGACCACGACCAGCACGACCGACGTGCAGGGTCACTGGCAGATCAAGGGGGCTTATTACACCTTCCGGGTCGGACCCCTGTTTCAAATCCCAATCACCGAACGCCTCAAATTCAGCTTGGGGGCGGGTGCCGCCGTGGCCTATGTTGGCATCAACTTTATCGTGCAGGAGACCCTCGTCGATCTCGTGGACGTGACCTCCTCCGTCGATACGGTCGAGCAAAAGCAGCACGGTATATTTCTGCCGGCCTATTACGCCGACGCCGACGTCGAGTACTGGCTGACCGAACGGACCGGCTTTTTCCTCGGGGCGAACTATCAAAAGAGTGGCAGTTTTGATCAGACGCTCAACGAGCGCACCGCCAAGATCGATCTCAGCACGACCTACGGCGTCCAAAGCGGCATCACGCTGCGCTTCTAACCAGGCCGATCTCCGGTTTCGACTTTCCGCGAGGGCGCGCTAGGGTCGCGTCATGAAAAGGCGTTTGCGGTTGGAGGAGGTCTCTGATCCCGCCGTGCTCCGGGCCATGGATGTAGTGCCGCGGGAGGAGTTCGTCCCCGGGCACCTGCGCGGCGCCGCCTATGATGATTGTGCCCTGCCCATCGAGTGCGGGCAGACGATCTCGCAGCCAGCGGTGGTGGCTTACATGACGGAGCAGTTGCACCTCGCGCCCGGCGACCGGGTGCTCGAAGTGGGCACCGGCTCAGGTTATCAGGCGGCGGTGCTCGCCGAAATCGTCCGGGACGTCTATTCGCTCGAACGCATCCCCGAACTGGCCCGGGCGGCGGAGGCCCGACTGGCGCGGTTGCAGTATGCCAATGTGCACGTCCGGCAGGGTGACGGCACGCTGGGCTGGCCGGAGGCAGCCCCGTTCGACGCGATCATGGTGACCGCGGCGGCCGACGACATTCCGCCGGCTCTGATCGCGCAGCTGGTAATCGGTGGACGACTGATCATGCCGGTTGGCGGATCGTACGGAGAGCAGGTGCTCATGTTGCTGGAGCGAAAGACACCCGACGAAATCATCAGCCATCGTCTCTGGCCGGTGCGCTTTGTCCCGTTGATCCCCGGGTAGATTTCCAGCCGGCGGGCGGCCATGGGAGCGGAAAGGAGGCAGCCGGCGGTTCCGCCGGGATCAGTCGGGCGGCTGCGAGGAGGCGCCTTCCCCGTGCTGTTGCAGCTCGGCCAGCACTTCGTCGATATGCCGCAGCCGTCTGGTCGGGAAGAAGGCGTTGATGCGCGCAATGACCTGCTGGATGAGGCCATCGGGGCATGAGGCGCCGCCGGTGATCAGCACCCGAAGCGGATCGCCGCGGTCAGGGAATGACCGGCGTTCCATCTCGCCGGCCCGGTCGTGGCTGTTGGCAGGAAACACGTAGTGCTGCACATCGTCGCGGTCGCGGATGTTCTCCTCCGACTGGATGAAGCAGGCGCGCGCTCCCATTTTCTGCTCGCACAGGCGGTAGAGCTGGTAGGTGTTGGAGCTGTTTTTACCGCCGATCACCAAGGCGACATCGAGAGGCTCCGCCAGCGCCCAACTCAGGGCATCTTGGTTGACCTGGGTGGCATAGCACAGCGTGTCTTTCTTGCCGCTGCCACCCACGTGCGCATCACCCTCGGCCTCGCCATACTTCCGGCGGTAGACGCTGCGGAAGTAATCGATGATTTCCACCGTCTCGTTCATGAGCAGGGTTGTCTGGTTGACCACCGCGATGCGGACGAGATGATGCTCAAGGTCGAAACCGGCGGTGGACAGCCCGCGGAATTTCTCCGCGAAAGCGGCGCGGCGGGCGGCGGTGGGCTCGAGGATGAGTTCGCCGATGAGGCGCGCCTCTGCGAGGTTGCGGATGATGAGCGAGGGGGCGAAGCGGCGGGAATTGGAGAACGTGGCCTTGGTCTCCTCGTGTTCCGCCTTGCCGTGAATGACAACAGTGTAACCCTCGCGGCCGAACGACCGCGCGGCCTTCCAGACCTTTTCCACCAGCATGCACGTGGCGTCATACTGGGCTACCCGGATGCCCTTGCGGATGAGTTTCCTTTTGTCCTCGTCGGTCGCGCCGAACGCCGGGATCACCACGATATCATCGCTTGTCAACGTGTCCCATAGCAGCGGCGCGGGGTCGTCCGGTTGCGCGAGACGACCTTCGACCGTAAAGGGGCGCCCCTTGTCGGTCTGCAGGAAGCGCAATCCACGCCGCAGCAGGTCATCGTTGACAAAGGGATTGTGGATGAGCTCGCTCAGCATGAAGACGCGGCGGCCGGGATTTTCGGCGAGCGTTTCGTAGGCGCGTTCGATGGCGTTCTTCACCCCGAGGCAGAAGCCGAAGTGACTGGGGATGACGTAACGCACCGCCCCGAAATCAAGCCGGGCGGGTGGCGCGGCAGAACGCTCGTGGGTGCGATTCAGGCTCTTGATGGCCTCGCAGAGTTTGCTCTGGTAAAGAGCGCAGGCGGCGGAATCTTGCGCGTAGATGCCGCGGTTGCGTTCCTTCTCCACGCGGAAACGGTAGATATAGTCGTTTTCGCCGAGGTGCAGATAGGGGATGGCGATCAAGTGGGGATCGAGTTCGTCGAGCACGGCAGCGAGCGATGGCGCGAGATCGGGCTGGCGCGCCGCGAGCCGCTCCAGCGAAAGGAAGATCACCTCGGCGTCGGCCGGAGTTCCGTCCACTTGGCAAAAGGCAACCCGATAATGCATGCCGCCCGCCCCGGCCGTGAAATACTCTGCCGGCGGGGTATGGTTCTTAAAATGCACCTCCAGGCGTTGGGTTGCCACCTCCGGGGTGGGTCCGACGAAGGCAAGGCCGAGGCGGGTGCCGGCCTGCCGCACCGCGAGCTGGTTGGCCGGGTCGAAGGCAAGATGGACGAACAACAAGGGTGTTGCGGTCGGAGAGCTGCTGGCGGCGGCGGACATGGGTTATAAACAAAAGGGCCGGCCCCGGTTGGTCAAACCGTACGGCGCCAGCGATCCAGTCACGCCGCCGCGGGGAAGACGATCACCAAGATGGCCGGACTGCCAATGGCCAGTTGACGCATGGACGGCGCGCAAGCTGGTGGCGGGTCGGCGGTTCTCAGGCAAGACCATCAGTCGAGTCCAGTTGCGCGAACCCGCACTTTTGAGTAAGAGGCATGTCTCAAAACCTCCATCCATGGTTTCCGTTTCCCTTGGCTTGCGCCGATCGCTTCTTCCCGTCCTGACCGGTGCCGTCTGGCTTCTGAGCCCAGGATGTGCGACCCTGCCTCCGTCGCCGCCACCACCTTCGGCTCAAACGGCGGAAGCGACGACCCTGAAGCAGACGGAAACCCTGCTGGCGATGGTGCGGCAGGTGGGCTGGAAGGAGGTGCAGGATTTGCTGCCGGGATTGGGCGAACAGCCCGATGCCGACTTCCCGGGCGTGGCGGCGCTTGCCGACGATCTGCGCATCGTCGCGGACGCAACTGAGGCCAGTCACGGGACCCCGCCCGTCGACGTGGGTAAGTTGATCGATCACAATCCAAACTTCTGGAGCGCGTATTACGAAATTGCGCCCGGAGATCCGCTGATGGCCATGCTTCACGTGAGCCTGCTGCTGGCGGCTGGTGATGCGGTGAGGGCCGACCGGGTGGCCACGCTGGCCATCAATTTCGGCCGGATGGAACTGGAATACCGCAAGGAGCTGGTTCGGCTGGATGCCCATGCCCAGCTCGTGCTCCAGGTCAGTAGAGGCAACGGGGTGGAGCTGGAACGGCTTCGCCGAACGAGGGCATTTGCGACGTTGGCGGACAAGGCGCAGGCGGCCCTGGCGGTCTGGCCGAAGAATCCCGAGGCTTGGGCGGATCTCGCGGTGGCTCAGCAGGCACTGGCCGGCCGGGCGGCGGGTGCGACGGGCGATCGGCCGGGCGGACGGAGCCTGGCGGAATTGCGCCAGGTGGATCCATTATTCGCAGTCCCTGCCGCCGTGACCGGACCGGAGCCGGCGGCTTTGACGGAAACCCGCCGGCTATGGACCCTGATCAACGACGACAAGGCGACCGGCGATGATCAGGTGCTCGAGCGATTCTCTGAATCGGCCCAGGACGCGGGTTTCGATGAGCTGGCACTGATCGCCCACAGCCTGCTCGCGGGCTGGTCCGCGGGATCCCGGCCCCTCGATTCAAATTTCATCCATACGAGCCTGCAACGCCTGGTGACGCCGGAGGCCGCCGCGAGCATTTGCAGCAAGACGTTTGCGGAGGCGCATGAGTGGCTCGGATTGGGTGCGGAAACCGACTCCCCGCCGTCGAACCTGGAGGGAGTATCGGTGCATCCGCAGCTGGAACAGCGCCTCCTCGTGCAACTCGCCGCCGCGTCGTATTGGATCGAATCCGGTCTTTCCCAAGGAGCCGATCTGGCGGACAATTATGGCGAACGCGGCGAGGCGTGGGCACAGCTCCTACAGAAGGATGCTGCGGTCGCCGATCTGCGCCGCTCCCTCCAGCTAGAGCCGGCCAACAACGCCATACGCTACAGCTTGGCGGTGGCATTGAGCGATGGCGGGGATTTCAAGGAAGCGGATGCCGTATTTGCCGAGGCGCAGAGACGGGCACCCGGCGATGCCCTCGAAATGCAGGCGTGGGGAAACCATCTTTTCAAGCAGGGCCGCTTTGCCGAGGCCGAGGCTGCCTATGCCCGCGCGGCCAAGCTTGATCCCGGGTTCGCCTATGCCCGCATCATGCATCATCTGGCGCGGTTGCGGCAGGGAAAACCCGGGGGTGCCCGCCTGGATTCGAAGATGGCAAAGGAGGATCCGTGGGGTGCCAGCCTGCTCGGCTTCCTCGCCGGGCGTATCGACGAAAAAACCTTGTTCAGCCGGCTGGAACCGCAGGGCGGACTGCGCTACTCCGAGGAGGAATGCGAGCTGTATTTCGTGCTGGCACAGCTGGCGCTGAGCCGCGGCGATATCGCCGGGGCCCGCCGCAACCTACACAGCTGCCTCGGCACGGGCATCACCTCGTTCGTCGAGTACGCCATGGCTTGGCACGAGTTGCGCCGGCTCAACGCGGCGAGCCCGCCGCCTCCGGAAAAGAAATCCGAGCGAGGTGGCACGACGGACGAGGAACCCGTTTGAGCGCCCGGATTGGTGAGGCCGGGTCGCCGTGGCACCCTCCGGCCTCGAAAGCCATTCCGGGTTGCGCCGGGGGTTCGTCGTCATCGGTCATCGAACCTGCCATCTTCTCGGTTCAGCCTTGTCCCGCGCGGGGTCGGACACCAACATTTGCCTACTAATCCGGCTTTCTACGAGCAAAACGCGCTTTATACTCAATCCGTGCTCGGGCAGGATCCACCGTCACCGGCGACTGGTGTCTGCCATTCGTACCTTCATCGCCAGGCACGGGCTCGACGCCGATCTGGTTTTCACCGGACGGCGTGGCCAAGCCACGGACCTCGCGAGGGCGGCGGTTGCCGACGGATGCGAGCAGGTCGTGGCGGTGGGGGGTGACGGCACGATGAACGAGGTTGCCCAGGCGCTGGTCGGTGCGTCCGCCGCACTGGCCCTCGTGCCATGCGGCTCAGGCAATGGCCTTGCCTGGCACCTCGGCGTGCCCGCACAGCCGTGGCGCGCTCTCGCGCTTCTCGTCGATCCATCGGCCCGCGTCGTCAACATCGATACTGGCACCGCGAACGGTCATCCGTTTTTCAATGCCATGGGCGCCGGCTTCGATGCTGAAATCAGCTGGCAGTTCAACCGGTTGGCGCGCCGGGGAATGGTAGCCTATCTGCGCACTGGATTGGCCGCCTTTGCCCATTATCACGGCGAACCGGTGGCCTTTTGCGACGCCGACGGCCGACGCGAGACGATGAACGCTTTTCTCGTGGTGGTGACCAATTCCGACCAATATGGCAACCATGCCCGGATGGCACCGGGGGCCCGGGTTGACGACGGTCTGCTTGACTTGGTGGTCGTGCCGACCCCCAGCGTGGCGAGGGCAGTGGCGTTGTTGGCACGACTGTTTCTGGGCAATTTTGATCGGAGCGCGCAGGTGCGCCACCTGCGCAGCACCCGTTTCGTCATCGAACGCTCGGCGCCCGGCCTCATCCATACCGACGGGGAGACCCACGAAACCGGCGCCACGGTGGACGTCGTCGTCCGCCCCCGCAGCCTGCGCCTCGTGGTCCCGGCCGCCTGCATCGTGGCTGCCGCCAGCCCGCCGCCGTTTTCCACCTCCCTTTCTGGATGACCGGGGATATCCCCGTTACGTCCGCCGCCCGCTGAAAAAGCTGGAAAAGCGAGGCACAGAGGTCCCTTATGAATACTCGCCCTGAAATCCCAGGTTCCTGCCAGTGACCGCAGTTACATTGACCTGCGCCAGTAAGTTGAGTGTCCTGCTCCGCTTGGACCCTGGTGTGTCAGCATGGAACAAGGCGACCGTGCCGCAGCCCGGCGCCTCCGCGCCACCCATCTTTCATCCGACTTGATTTGCGAGCTGAACAACGTTTCGATGGCGTACCCCATGCAGCAATACACTGACACCATCCACGAGAGAATCAGTCGTTACACCGCCCCGGCGGAAATCAAGCATCTCGGGCTCTATCCGTATTTTCGTCCCCTGTCCTCAGGCCAGGACACCGAAGTGCAGATGAACGGCCAAAAGTTGCTGATGTTGGGATCGAACAATTATCTGGGCTTGAGCACCCATCCGAAGGTCAAAGAGGCGGCCATCGCGGCGATCGCGAAGTATGGCACGGGCTGCGCGGGATCGCGCTTCCTCAACGGCACGTTGGACATCCACCTGGAATGCGAGGAGCGACTGGCGCGCTTCGTCGGCAAGGAGGCGGCCCTGATCTATTCCACGGGCTTCCAAGTCAATCTGGGGGTGCTGCCCACGCTGGCCAGCCGGAGCGATTCCCTGATTTTGGACAAATTGGATCACGCCAGCATCGTCGACGGTGCGCGCATGAGCTTCAGCCGGGTGATCCGTTACCGGCACAACGACATGCAGAACCTCGAAGAGATACTGCAGTCGCTGCCGCCCGAGAAAAGCAAGCTGATCGTCGTGGATGGTGTCTTCAGCATGGATGGCGATCTGGCCGAACTGCCGGCCATCGTTGCCCTCGCCGAAGCCCATTGCGGGGTGGTGATGGTGGACGACGCCCACGGGCTCGGTGTCATTGGCCCCCAGGGTCGGGGAACGGCCGCGCACTTTGGGCTGACCGATAGAGTCGATCTCACGATGGGCACGTTCAGCAAGTCGCTGGCCTCCGTCGGCGGCTTCATTGCCTCGGACGCGGAGACCATCGAGTACCTCAAACATCAGTCCCGCGCGCTCATCTTCAGTGCCAGCATTCCTCCGGCCAACGTGGCGACGGTGATGGCGGCGCTCGAAATCATCCAGTCAGAACCGGAGCGCATCCAGCGGCTGTGGGACAATGCCCAGCGCTTGTCCGCCGGGCTGAAGGCGATGGGGTTCGATCTTGGGCGGAGCTGCACCCCCATTCTGCCCGTGCGCATTGGCGACGACCTGCTGTGTTTCAAGTTCTGCCGCCTCCTCCAAGACGAAGGCATTTTTGTGAACCCGGTGGTGGTGCCGGGGGTCGAGCCGGGCAACGCGCTGCTGCGGGTGAGCCTGATGGCGACGCACACCTTCGCCCAGATCGACTTTGCGCTGGAGAAGTTCGAGAAGGTGGGACGGCAAACGGGTCTTGTGCACTAACCATGCCGGTGCGGATCATCGAGGTCGGGGACAAGCGCGGGAAGAACCGCTTCATCGATGTCCCTTGGCGGATCTACCCCGGCCGGTACCCACAGTGGGTTCCTCCGTTGCGCGTCGAACGGCGGGACTTCCTGAATCCGCGCAAGAACCCCTTCTTCGAACACGCGGACGTGAGATTGTTTCTCGCGGAGGACGAGCGGGGCGGGTGCTGCGGGCGGATCGCCGGCATCATCAACCACAACCACAATGCCATTTACGGCGACAAGACTGGCTTCTTTGGCCTCTTCGAATGTGTGGAGGACGACGCGGTGGCCGGCGCGTTGTTTGGCGCCGCTGCGGGTTTTCTCAAAGCCGGCGGCTTGGAGGTCATGCGCGGCCCGATGAACATGTGCGTCAACGACGACATCGGCCTGCTCGTCAACGGATTTGACCATCCACCCATGATCATGATGCCCTACAACCCGCCCTATTACGAGAAGCTGATCGCGGGGTTGGGATTCCATCCGGTCATGAACCTGCTGGCGTATTATTCGGAAACGCCATCCGGCCATCCGCCGGCGTACCTGGAGCGCGGAGTGAAGCTCGCCCGGCAGAAATACGGGTTCAGCGTCCGCAAGGTGAATATGCGGAACTATGATGGCGAGGTCCGGCGCATTCAGAACGTGTACAACTCCGCGTGGGCGGAGAACTGGGGCGCCGTGGCCATGACTGACAAGGAGTTCATCCACTTGGCCAAGGACCTAAAGACGGTTGTCGATCCTGACCTTTGCCTCATCGCCGAGGTGGACGGGGAGATTGCGGGCTTTTCCCTTTCCCTGCCGGACATCAACCAGGCGTTGATCCATCTCAACGGCCGGCTCTTCCCCTTCGGGGTTTTCCAGCTCCTGTGGCACAAACGCCGCATTAACGCGATTCGGATCATCACGATGGGCGTGCTCAAGAAATTCCGGCACATGGGCATTGATGCCTGTTTCTACTGCGAGACCTACCAGAACGCGTATGCCAAGGGCATGTTCCGGGGCGAAGCGTCGTGGATCCTCGAATCCAACACGACGATGAACCGCGCGCTCGAGAAAATGGGATTTCAAGTCTACAAGACGTACCGCTTGTATGACTTGGCATTGTCGTGAGCGGGCGCGTGAAGCCGAACGATGGGCCGCCGTATGCGCAAGATCCTGGTGACCGGTGCTTCCGGCTTTGTCGGTTATCACGTGGTGGCGGCGCTGCACACCGCCGGTTTTGCCGTGCGATGCCTTGTCCGTGGGCGTAGCCGTCTGAAATTCATCGAAGCATTTGAACCGGAGTTGGTGCGGGGGGATGTCACCAGACCGGAGACCCTGTCGCCCGCGGTGCAGGACGTTGACGCGGTGGTCCACTGCGCCGGCCTCACGCGCGCTCGCCGGCCCGAGGCGTTTTTTTCCGTCAATGCCGAGGGCAGCCGGCACCTGTGCGAGGCTTGCGCGCAGGTGGGCGGACGGATGCAGCAGTTGGTCATGATCGGCAGTCTCGCCGCCCTGGGGCCCGCGGCCGGCCCGGATGCGCCAGTGACGGAGGATAACCTTCCGCGCCCCGTAGGACCCTATGGCCGGAGCAAACTGGCCGGCCAGCAAATCGCCGCCTCGTTCCGGCATCGGTTCCCGGTCACCATCCTTCTCCCTCCCGCTCTTTACGGACCAGCCGACGTCGATTTCCTGACCTGTTTCCGGCTCATCAAGCGCGGGGTGGTGCCCCTTATCGGCCGGCAGACCCGCTCACTTTCGTTGCTCCATGCGGAGGATCTGGCGCGCGCCGTCGTCCTGTGCCTGCAGAATCCCGCCAGCCGGCAGAAGGAATATCTGCTGGAAGATGGTACGACGCACACATGGGACGAGGTGGTGGCAACGATGAGCCGAGTCATGAACCGAAATCCATGGACAATCCGGTTGCCCGAGGGTCTGGCGTGGGCGGTGGCGCGGCTCGGAGGGTGGTGGGGCACGGTGAGCGGCCGCCCGCCGGTGTTGAATCCCGAGCGAATGCGGGAGTTCCTGCACCCGTACTGGGTGTGCTGTGGGCGCCGGATTCGCGACGAACTCGGATTCGTTCCGCAATTCGACCTGGCGGCGGGCCTTCGCCAGACGTGCGATTGGTACTTCAACCATGGCTGGATTTGAGGCGCGAGGCGCTTCTCGATGACCCCGGCGCTTTCATTCACATCAGTTGCCCCCATCTGGCGGAATCTGAACCGTACCGACCGGTTGACCTTCGCCTACAACCTGGTCGTCGCCGGTCTGATCTTGAGCTTTGCGCACCGCATTCCGGCGTGGTACGCCTTGGTTCTGCCCAACTTGGCGATGCTGGCGCTGCTGTGGTTTTTCTTCTCCCGGGTGGGAGCTGACGCGCGCGCGGTGTGGCGATCGCTGCGGGCGTTCTACCCGGTGTTCTTCATCTGGGCCGCGTATGCGCAGACCGGAGCGATGAACCACATTCTGTGCCCCGGCTTTCACGACGACTTCCTGCGCGGCCTTGATCGGACACTTTTTGGTTGCGAACCGGCCGTCGACTTTTCCCGCGCATATCCACAGGCCATGATCGCGGAAATCATGCACGCGGTGTATTTTTCGTATTACCTGCTGTTCCCCGGCTTGGCCTTGCTGCTATACCTGCGCCGTACGCCGCGCGTGCTCGATGACTATTTCTCCACCCTTTGTGGTGCGTTCTATTTCTGCTGCCTGGTATTCGTGCTCTTTCCGGTTGCCGGACCCGTCGATCTGAAAACCGCGCCGTCTTCCGGCGCTGTCTTTCCCGGTGTCATGGAATTAATCTATCGCTGGTTTGAACTGCCCGGGGGCGCCTTCCCAAGTTCACACGTCGCCGTGGCGGTCATCGTGCTGGTATATGCTCTGCGATACGCCCCCCGGTGGGCCGTGTTGTACCTCCCCGCTTGTCTGGGGGTCCTGCCGGCCACGGTTTATTGCAGCTACCATTACGCCGTCGACGTGATCGCCGGGGTGGCGGTGGCGTTGGGCGCGCTGGCCGTTGCCCGGTGGAGCAGGGCTGGGACGGCTTGAGTGCCGTATCGCGCCGGCGGATTCGCCGGTTCCCGCCGCGTCCGAGAGCCGCGGGAGATCCCTTTGCTCAGCGGAGCGCGGCGATCTTCGTTCGCTTCTCGTCGCCCCCAGCCCGGTGGCGCCCTCGGCGGAGCAGGGCACAGAAATCGTGGTGCCGGTTATTCGATTCCGCCCCGGGAGACGAGGTACGCGCAAACCTCGTGCCGATGCCGAAGGGTTGGTCCCTTCGCCACCAAACGGGGGATTCTTCACCGTGAAGATCTGATCACTTCCCGCCTTCGACTTCTTCGCCCGTCCCACCCCAACGCCCGGCGGTCTCAAAAAAGCCTTCGTTCTCAAGAATGGCCATCACGCCTTCCGCGACTTTTTTACGGTCGACCGGACTGAGGCGTGGATAGTCGGTGTTGACCCGCTCGTCGATGCCGGCACGGGCCTCCTTGCGGTTCGCTGCATTGGCAAGGAAGTCATCGGCTTGGCCGGCGATTTCGTCGATGATGCTGCTGAGATCCATGTTGGTGAATGTTGCGCTACTTTATAGGGCAACCGCCTCTTCGCAACGCCTTCGATTGGAAAGACGACAATACAGAAGACTCGTTTCGATCGGGGCACCCGCGCGTCCGGTGGTGCTCACTTCGATGCCGGTGCGCCAGCGCACCGGCCAGTAGCCCCGGGACCCCGCCAAGAGGTAAGCCGGTGCGACAAGCACAATGCTGGGCCAGGTGTGCATGGCAGCAGACTTTTCAGCCTGGTGCCCGGGAACGGCTTTTCCATCAGAAAGTTGCACCACTCGCCTTTGCATCGGAATCGTGGTAAAACCATGCGCGTGCCAAGTCATGGCGATCCAGTTGAGCGGGAAATTACCTATGAGGGATGAGTCCACCGAATAGTTGGATTTGCAGGCAGCCCGCTTGCGGGCGGTTTGCGCTCCGCATCGCGCGCAAGCGCGCCTCCTACCTGCCGGATCAATGGCATCGTCCCTATAAGCGAACTTGGATCACCATCAGGACAGAAATTCATGCGCACCCGGCTCGCTCTGAGCTTGATCGACTGGAGCGGGTCGGTAGCATCCGCCCGCCGTTCCGCCAGACCGCGGAGCGACATCTACTTCAAAAATGAAGAGCTACAATATCGCAGTCATCGGCGGTGACGGCACCGGTCCGGAGGTCGTGCGCGAGGCCATCAAGGTGCTCGATGCCGCCGCCCCTAAATACGGCGTCAAGCTGAACTACCAGCATTATGACTTCGGGGGCGACCGCTACCTGCGCACCGGCGAGGTGCTGCCGGACAGTGCCATCCCCGAGCTGCGCAAATTTCCCGCGATCCTCCTAGGCGCCATCGGTCATCCGGATGTCAAGCCGGGTATTTTGGAGAAGGGCATCCTGCTGCGGATGCGCTTTGAAATGGAGCAGTACATCAACCTGCGCCCCGTCCGCCTCTACGACGAGCGGTTCTGCCCCCTCAAGGACAAGAAGCCCGCGGACATCGATTTCGTCGTCGTTCGCGAGAACAACGAGGGCCTCTACACCGGTTCCGGCGGATTCACCTTCAAGGGAACGCCCCACGAGATCGCCATCCAGGAGAGCGTGAACACCCGGCGCGGCGTTGAGCGGTGCCTGCGTTACGCCTTCGAGTGCGCCCGCAAGCGCCGCGGAGGGAAACCGTGGAAAGGGCTGAAGGCGGAGGACGTGGCGGCCGGCAGGAAGGCGCAGCTCACCCTCTGCGGCAAAACCAACGTGCTGACCTATGCCTTTGACCTGTGGGAGCGCGCGTTCCACGAGGTCGGCGCGAAAGACTATCCCGACATCAAGCGCGACTACGCGCACGTCGACGCCACCTCGATGTGGTTCGTGAAGAACCCGGAATGGTTCGACGTGATCGTCACCGACAACATGTTCGGCGACATCATCACCGACTTGGGCGCGATGATCCAGGGCGGCATGGGAATCGCCGCGGGCGGCAACATCAACCCGCAGGGCACGTCGATGTTTGAACCGATCGGCGGCAGCGCGCCCAAGTATACGAACAAGAATGTCATCAACCCGCTGGCCGCCGTCTGCGCCGGGGCGATGATGATGGACTTTTTAGGCGAAGGCACCATGGCCGCTGCCATCGAGGGCGCCGTCATCAAGATCGTGCGCGAAAAGTTAAAGGCTCTCGCCGCCGGCAAGATGGGCTACGGCACGCGCGAGGTTGGCGATCTGGTGGCGGCTTCGGTCTAGCCGCAAGGATTCGTCTTACCGCCGGCAACTACGGGAACGGAGGCGCAGCAACTCAATCGGGGCTTAAGAATTGGCCGCCCCGCTGGCTGCTGTTCCTTTCTTTGGCTTTGGTTTTCGGCCGACGGCGATCAGGCGCTCGACGTTGGTGCCGTAAGTGCCTCCGCTGAAATCGCCGTAGAGCCGCACTCCGACAAACCCGGCCTGTTCCATCCGGTCCCGCAGTTCCTGGCCGGAATAGACCGTATGATGGAATGCGAAGGTTCGCGCCCGGCCCCGACGGATGAGAATCCACTCGGCGCGGATCCGGGTCCAATCATCGAAGATCTCGCCTCGTTGCACCAACCGGCTGCCATCGGGGAGTTCATCCACTCGGGCCGGCTGAAACACCCGCGCGAGGTATTCCTTGCTGACGACGTCGATGAGGCAGGTTCCGCCCGGGCGAAGGCTGGCGAACATGTTCTGCAGCACCGTGAGGTCCTCGCGCTTGTTGTCGAAGTAGCCGAAGGACGTAAACATGCTGAGTACGAGATCGAAGACGCCCGGGCGCACGAAGTCGCGCATGTCCGCCCGCACCCACTCGATGCTGACCCGGGCAGTTCTGGCCCTGCGTCTGGCTTGGGCCAGGAGATACTTCGTTCGGTCGACGCCGGTAACGGAGAATCCCCGCCGCGCGAGGGCAATCGAGCATCGGCCGGGGCCGCAGCAGAGGTCGAGGGCCAGCTTCCCCTTGGGCTTCGTCAGCTTTAGCGCTTGGTCTACCTGCCGGATTGCGTCGGCAAACCGTTTCTCGGGAAACATGAACGGGTACAACTCCCGCCAGAACGAGTCATCGTCGAACCATTCTTTTTTGCGCTTTCGCTTCATCTTGTTCTCTCCGGCTATCAGCCGCATCTGGGCAGGTCCTTGCTAAAATTCTGGCGGGATCGGCAATTTCACCACCGTTCGTAGCGCACAAGTTCGGACAGCAGCTTGCGCTCCTTCGGGCCGGGAAGGTCGGCGGGGTAGCCGAGCGGCGTCAGGGCGATGGGCTCCACGCCCTCGGGCAGGCCGAAGACCTGACGGGCTGCCGCGACGTCGAAGGCGGCGATCCAGCAGGTGCCTAGCCCCAAGTCGGCTGCCGCCAGGATCAAATGGTCCATGGCGATGGCAACATCCACCACCGTGCAGTTGAAACCATCCGTGCCGCGCACCCAGCCTTGGGCCGGGAGACCGCAGGCGCAGATCACCAGCGGAGCCTGAATGAACCATTCCCGGTGGTAGACGCGCTGCAACTCGGACTCGCGGCCTTTGACGTGCGCGACAATGAACTGAAACGGCTGCAAGTTGGCGGCAGTCGGCGCCAAGCGTGCTGCCTCGAGAACTTTGGAAAGCTTGGTATGCTCCACCGGATCAGGTTTGTAGGCGCGCACACTGTAGCGCTTTTGGATCAGGTCGAAATATTCCATGGTCGTCTCCTCTCCAGATAAAAAGCCCGGGGGTGCGACGATTCCAGCGCGCCAGCGGCATTTAGACAATTCTGGAAATCAGGCACTAAAGCGGCCATGGATCGCGGCTCAACCGGACGCTCCGATCGCGGTTGCAATGGTGGAATTTGCTGTGGCCCGATTTGGGTTTGCGAGGCTTCCCTGCCGAGCTGCCTCCACCGGCTTTTGCTCACACCTTCCCGCGCCTCGCTTCGAGTTCGAGCCGGATCGCGTGCATCCGCGTCTGGCTCAGCGGATAGAAGGCGAGCAGGAGCAGGGCAACCAGCAGCGCGACCACGGGAATCGCGGCAAACAGAAAGCGGATCCACCAGATCGTCTCCGGAGTCTGGGCCCCGCCCAAAGACTGCCGGTAACCGACCGCTTCCAACAGGTAGTTGGCCAGCCCAAGACTCAACGCCATGCCGAACTTGGCCACCCAGGAGTACCACGAGGTGAAAGCGCCCTCGCGACGCTGCCCCGACTTGATTTCATCGTCGTCCACCACGTCCACGCACATCGAGGGCAGCACGACCCAGAGGCCCGTGGACGAGAAACCGGTCAGCGCGGTGTTCAATACGATCAGCCAGCCGTTGCCCGGCCGGTACATCCACCAACTGGAACCGAAGGAAAAGATTCCGGTGGCCAGGGTGAACAACAGCGCCTTGATCTTGCCGTGGTGGCGCGCGATCCATCCGGCCGTGAAAACCCCCATGATTCCGCAGACCAAATAGCCGACGCTGCCCCAGGCGTAATAATACGACATGATCGCCTGGTCGCCGTGGAACGCGTAGTAAGTGCCGACAAACTGCGAGAGGCCGCCGAGCATCGTGGTCGGAACGACATAGACCACGCCGATCGCCAGCAGCACGATGAACGGGCGCGACCGGAAGGTCTGTCCCAGCGTGGCCCAGAAACGGGTCTTGGGCTGCTGGGCGGCTTTCGCGTAATAGCGCTCCTTGACGCAGAAGAAATTGGCGAAACCGGCCATGATCATGAGCAGACCAGCCAGGGCTGCCGCCCATTGCACTCCGCGCAGCACATCGGGTTTTCCCGTCGCCGCATCGTTGAACATCGGCCGCGTCGCGAACCACCACGCGAAGGCCATATAAACACCGGAGATTTTCTGGATCACCGCCTTGAACGCCATCACGCTCGTGCGTTCGTGGTAGCTGGGCGTCAGCTCGCTGCCCAGACTCCCGTAGGGCATGTTGTAGAGGCTGATGATCGGCGCGTAGAGAAACAGCGACACGAGCATGAACCAGAACAGGCGGTTGTGCATCCAGGGCGCCGACGCGTCCCAGTGGCGCGAAGCCAGAAACAGGCAGGGGAGGGCGATGCCGGCCGCGATCGAGCCAAACAGGATGTAGGGACGGCGGCGGCCCCACCGCGAACGGGTGTTGTCCGACAACCAGCCAAACAAGGGGTCGGTGAACGCATCGAACATCCGCGCGACCATCAGCACCGTGCCGACGAGGTTCGGCGCAAGGCCAAGATACATCGTGAAAACCGGGCCCGAGAGATTCGGATACAGCCAGTGTCCGAAGATGTCGTTCACGCCGCCAAAGCCGTACGCAGCCTTGGCGACAAAGGGGATTTTGTCATCCGGGGCCGTTCCCGGGGAACGCGGTGTGGGCGGGATGTCTGAGCGCAGGGACATGGCGGGCCAGCAGGGCGGGGGCCTCGGACGCACCGGCGCGGTTCAGGGTTCCGGGGCGCGGGTCAGAGCTTCAGCACCTCGGCGAGCCTGGCGACGTCGCGGCCGCCGCCCATGGCGAAGTCGGGCTTGCCGCCGCCTTTGCCGCCCAGCTTGGCGGAGAGTACGGTAACCAGCTTGCCGGCTTGCAGGCCGGACTTGATGGCGGCCGGCGAGCAGAAGGCGACGACGGCAGCCTTTTCGCCAAAGGCGGCGCCGAGTTGGACCACACCTTCGCCAAGCTTGGCCAGCACCTGCGCGCCGAGTCCGCGGAGTGTCTCGGGTGAATCGGTCGCGACGACGGCGGAGACGAACTTGAAGCCATCCTTGGTGACGGCCTTGGCAGCGAGTTCGTCGGCAAGGCCGGCGGAGGCTTTCTGGTCGAAGGTTTTGAGTTTCTTCTCGAGCTCGGCCTTGTGCGTCAGCAGCGACTCCAGCTTCTTGGCCACGTCCAGCGGGCCGGCGGAGAGCAGGCTGCTGACGGCGGCGAGCGCGGCCTCGCGCATGGCCACGAAGTCGAGCGCCGCCTGCCCGGCGACGATCTCGATGCGCCGCGTACCCGCGGCGATGGCCGATTCGGTGACGATTTTGACCAGGCCGATCTCGCCCGTGGTGGCGACGTGCGTGCCGCCGCAGAGTTCGCGGCTGTAACCGCCGATGTCCACGACGCGGACGATCCTGCCATATTTCTCGCCGAAGAAAGCGAGGGTGTCGGCGGGCCGTTTGTCGAACTCAACCTCGTAGGCCTCAACCCGGGTGTTATCGAGCACCTTGTCGTTGACGAGGTGCTCGACCTCGCGGAGCTGGTCGGGTTTCACCTGTTCGAAGTGGGAGAAGTCGAAACGGGCGCGGTCCCGCGTCTTCGACGTGCCGGCTTGGTGGACATGAGTGCCGAGCACCTTGCGCAGCGCCCAATGGAGCAGATGGATCGCGGTGTGGTGACGGGCGATCGCCCGGCGGGCCATGGGCGAGACGACGAGCTTCGCGGTCTGGCCGGTGAGGGAGAGTTTCGCCGCATCGAGGGCGCAGGCGGGCGCAAGCTGGTGCAGGTAGCGGCCGGACTTGTCCTTGATCGTATAAACGATGGCGAAGATCTGCCCGGCGATCTTCGCGGCGCCATGATCGCCGGCCTGACCGCCCATCTCGGCGTAGAACGGCGTCTGGTCGAAGACGAGATAGGTTTCCTTGTCGGCTTTGACGACGTCGATCACCTTCGCGTCGGCCGTGAGCTGGGTGTAGCCGAGAAACTTGGTCGGTTTTTGTTCAATGGTTTCTTCGCCCTCGGTGGTAGCCACAATGATCTCCTTTTTCTGTGCGGCTCGGCCGCGTGCACGTTGTTTTTTCATCTCGGTGTTGAACCCCTCCACATCTACCTTCAAACCGCGCTCCTGCGCGAGAAGCTGGGTCATGTCGAGCGGGAATCCGTAGGTGTCGTAGAGCTCGAAGGCGTCTTCACCACGCAGCACTTCGAGGTTGCCCACGACACTGTAATCCGTGGAGCGATAGCCTGCTCTTCCTGCGTGGATGAAGCCTTTCTCAACGATTTCTCTTTTCTCAATCATTCTGGTGAAGACGGAAAGTCCGCGATCAAGGGTCCGGCCAAAAGATTCTTCCTCAGCTCGGATCACCCGCCGGATGATATCCTGTCGTTCCTTGAGTTCGGGGAATACGCCGCCCAGCGACTGCACCACGGGCTCGACGAGTTGTTCGAAGAAGCCGGTATCCAACTTGAGATCTTTTCGCCCATACAGGATGCCGCGCCGGAGGATGCGGCGGACGACGTAGTTCCGGCCTTCGTTGCTGGGCAGGATGCCGTCGGCGATGGCGCACGAGACGCAGCGCGCGTGGTCGGCGAGCACGCGGAAGGCGATGTCGATGTACTCCTGTTCGGTTAGGTTCTCGCGCTTGGTCGGAACCGTGCCCTTGTAGGTTTTTCCCGAGAGTTCGGAAACTTTCTTGAACAGTGGCGCGAAGATGTCGGCGGCGTAGTTGGTGGGATCCGGCGTGAAGTCTTTGAAGCCTTTCGTCGTGGCGCAAATACCGGCCACGCGTTCAAAGCCCAGGCCGGTGTCGACGTGTTTGGCGGCGAGCGGCGAGAAAGTGCCGTCGGCGTTGGCGTTGAACTGGATGAAGACATGGTTCCAGATCTCGATGCAGCGCGGCTGGCCGGCATTGACGAGCGCACGGCCGGCCTGCTCGTCGTCGGAGGGCGCGAGGTTCAAGTGGATCTCCGAGCACGGGCCGCAGGGTCCGGTGTCGCCCATCATCCAGAAATTGTCCTTCTTGCCGCCGTGGAGAATGTGGACCTGTGGATCGAGTCCGGCCTTTTTAAAGATGCCGGCCCAGATATGGTAGGCCTCGCGATCGAATTCAGACGGATCGCCCTTGCCGGGCTGATAAACGGTGGCGAAGAGGCGCTGGGCGGGGATGCCCCAGATCTTGGTGAGCAGCTCCCAGCCCCATTCGAGCGATTCCTTCTTGAAATAGTCGCCGAAGGACCAGTTGCCGAGCATCTCGAAAAACGTGTGGTGGCAGGTGTCGAAGCCGACATCCTCGAGGTCGTTGTGCTTGCCGCCGGCGCGGATGCACTTCTGCGTGTCGGCCGCGCGGGTGTCCTTGCCGGCTTTGACGCCGGCCCACTTGGAAACGTCGGGCTGCCGGTCGCCGAGAAAGATCGGCACGAACTGGTTCATGCCGGCGTTGGTGAAGAGCAGACCGGGCGAGTCGGGCAGCAGCGACGACGACGGCACGATCGTGTGGCCGTGTTTTTGGAAAAAATCGAGGAAGCTCTGGCGGATGTCAGCGCTAATCATGTCGGACTACGGTTATAAGCCACGGAGGCACAGAGGGCACGGAGAATTGGAAGGAGAATGAGGTAGCGAGGTCCGGCGTAAAGGGAAGGTGAAAGTTCGCGGGAAAATCGCGGATCGATGGCTGTCGACAGTGGCCCCGACACTTCGCGGTTGCGCGGGCGGCGCGCAAGCCGCATCTAATCGGGGATGAACATCCACGTCCTGCCGGCGGGTCCGATCCAGACCAATGCCTACCTGCTGACCGCGCCGGAGTTAAACGAGGCGGTGCTCATCGACGCGCCGGGCGGCATCTGGCGGCAGATCGAGCCGATCCTGGCGAGGGAGCAGTGCCGCCTCCGGGAGCTTTGGCTGACGCACGGCCACTGGGACCACACGCAGGGCGGGGCCGAGGTGGTGGCGGCGACCCAGGCGAAGGTCCGCGCCCACCGCGACGACCAGATGCTGATCGAGAGCCCCGAGGTCATGGAAATGTTTCTGATCCCCGGCGTGCGGCTCGGACCGATGAAAATCGACGAGTTCGTTGAGCAGGGACAGCGCTGGACGGCGTTGGGGCAGACGGTCGAGGTGCGGCACGTCCCGGGGCATTGTCCCGGCAACGTGGCATACTACTTTGCGGCCCTGAAGGCGGCGTTTGTGGGCGATGCGCTTTTCCACAGCAGCGTCGGCCGCACCGATCTGCCGGGTGGCAGCCTCGAAGTGCTGGAACGTTCCATTCGCGCGCAGATCTTCACGCTGCCCGACGAAACGGTGGTGTACCCCGGTCACGGGCCCGAAACCACGGTCGGCGTGGAGCGGGAAACGAATCCCTTTGTCCACGGGTAAACAGTGGACCGATGTCAGAAGTCAGGTGTCAGAGGAAAGGAAGACCAAAAACGAAAAATGGAAAACCGAGGACAGCCTGCCGCGTCATCGGGTCCCGCCATGGTCGACGGCAACGACGGAAGATCGCTGACGGATGGCCGATGCTGAAAATCAGAGTGCAGAGACAGGTGATCCGGTTTTGATCGAATGACATGGACTCCCCAGACAATTTGATTCACGAGCACTTCATGCGGCGCGCCCTGGCGCTGGCCCGGCAGGGGTGGGGCACCACGCACCCGAATCCCATGGTGGGCGCCGTCATTGTGGAGCAGGGCGGGGTGGTGGCGGAGGGTTTCCACGCCAGGGACGGCGAACCGCACGCGGAAATCATGGCGCTGCACAACCTCGAGCGCCTGCCCCGGCCGGGCGCGACGCTTTACGTCACCCTCGAGCCATGCAGCACCCAGGGGCGCACCGGCGCGTGCACCAGCGCCATCATCGCTGCCGGCCTCCAGCACGTGGTGGTCGGCGCCACCGATCCCAATCCCGTGCACGCCGGCCACGGCTTCGAGATGCTGCGGGCGGCGGGCGTGGAAGTGACCGAGGGCGTGCTGGTCGACGACTGTCTCGACCTGAACCTGATCTTCAACCACTGGATCACCACGCAGACCCCGTTGCTCGCCGCCAAGGCCGCCGTGACCCTCGATGGCAAGATTGCCACGCGGGCGAACGATTCGGAGTGGATCACGGGGGAGATGGCGCGCGCGGATGTGCACCACTGGCGGCGGTTGTTTCCGGCCATCGCCGTCGGCGCGGGCACGATCCTGAGCGACAATCCCAGTCTCACCAGCCGGGTGGGCGACGAGGTGTGGTGCCCCCTACGCCTGGTGTTCGACGGCCTGTTGCGAACGGTCGTTGAGAAGAAACTGCCGAAGGTCTACACGGACGAACACAAGCATCGGACGATCGTGGTCACCACGCCGCACGGCGGCCTTGGCTACATGCGGAAGCTGCAGGCGATGGGCGTGCAAGTCTGGAACCTGCCGTCGTCCACGATGCGCGCGCCGCTGGTGGATTTCCGGAGGAAGTGTGCGGAGGCGGGCATCACCGGCGTCTACTTCGAGGGCGGCGCGCAGATCATCAGCGAGCTGATCCAGTTTCGCCAGCTCGACTACCTGTTCGTCTACCGGGCGCCCGTGCTATTGGGGGATGAACGGGCCAAGGCGGTGTTCAAGGGGTTGCGCACGGAGAAGCTCACCAACGCCGTGCGGATTGAGAACGTGCGGCACGCCTCGTTCGGACCGGACCAGCTGATGCGAGGGCGCGTAGCTTATCCGGAAAAACTGCAGGTGGATGAGACGACCTTCAGCTTGGGATGAAGCCGTGTCGATGCCGGCAAAGGTCGAAAGTCGAGAGTCGAAGGCCGTGGATGCGGTGAACCTCCCGCCATGGCGGCAGCCGTCAGCTTCATGCCGGGCCGCCCTGGCTCTCGGCGCTCGTCTCTCGCCTTGCGACTGAATCTTTGCGAATGAAAATCTATCTTGCTTCGGGGAACGCCCACAAGGCGCGCGAGTTTCAGGCGCTGGCGGATGCGGACGCACTGCCGGTGGAAATCATCTCCGCGGTGGCGATTGGCGGCATGCCACCGGTGGCGGAAGACACGGGCTCCTTTGCCGGCAATGCGCGCAAAAAGGCGCGGACGCTCAAGGAACGGCTGCCGGCGGGAGGCTGGGCGCTTGCGGACGACAGCGGCCTGTGCGTGGACGCTCTCGGCGGCGCGCCTGGCGTGGAATCGGCCTACTACGCCGGGCCGCGGGCCAGCGGCGCGGAGAATCTGGCGAAACTGGTGGCCGTGATCCACGAGGTGCCGGAGGAGCGGCGGGCTGCACATTTCGTATGCGTGTTGGTGCTCGTGGGTCCCGACGGGGAGGAGCACGTCTTCGAAGGCCGCTGCCTTGGAAAATTGCGCCGGGAGCCGGCAGGCACGGGCGGCTTCGGCTATGATCCGATCTTCGTGCCCGACGGATACGAGCAGACCTTCGCCGAGCTCGGCGCCGCGGTGAAGAACCGACTAAGCCACCGCGGCCGCGCCTGGGCCGCCTTGGCCGCGTGGTTGCGCGAAAACGCCACGGCGTGAAGCACGAGAAATCAAGGGGGGGCTGACCTCTCTGGCCCGAGCCATGGCAGAGACCGAAGCGCGTTCCTCGAAAGCGAAGCTCTTCTCCGGACGAGTTGGCTTTCTTCCGGCTTGGCTTCTTTGTGGCACTCAGCGGCCACTGCTTGTGTATTCCATCGCGTCCGGCGACCTGAAAATTGGTGAACCTGGCGAAGCCACGGCGGATTTTGGGAAGGGGCGCAATTATTGTGCCACGGGGATGGAAGTGGCGGGAGTAGCTGCGGACTGAGGCGGCGTAAAAGAGATGATGAGATCAACGGAGGAGAAGAACCCAAAAGCCTTGTGCAACCGGCCGACGTTATCGCATATTGCAGACATCATTCGGCGACCGGGCAAATCCACGTCGATATCGGCCGGCCGCTCTTGGCCCACCTCCATGGATCTTTCAATCGTCGTCCCAGTTTACAGGGAGGAGAAGAACATCCCGGAGTTTCTTCGCCAGCTAACGCCGATCCTGGAAGGTCTCTCCATCGACTATGAAATCATCTTCTGTCTCGATCCCTCGCCCGACCGCACGGAACAGGTGATCCTCGAACAACGAGAACACAACCCGCGCCTTAAGCTCCTCACATTCAGCCGGCGGATCGGCCAGCCGATGGCGACTCTCGCCGGGCTGCAATACTCGCAGGGAGACGCCGTGGTCGTGATGGATGTCGACCTCCAGGATCCTCCGCGGCTGGTCGCGGACATGGTGGCCAAGTGGCGCGAGGGATACGACATCGTCCTCGCGCAGCGGCGGACCCGCCAGGGCGAGCCGCTGATTCGAACGATCGGCGCGCGGGTGGCCTATTGGCTGATCCGGCGGGTCGCCGAGGTGGACATTCCAGAGAACACGGGTGATTTCCGGTTGCTGAGCCGCCGGGCGGTCGACGAAATCAATCGGCTGAAAGAATGCCACGGATTCCTCCGCGGGCTGGTTTCCTTTGTTGGTTTCCGGCACACGGTGGTGCATTTTGACCGACCGACGCGCTTCGCTGGCAAGACTAACTACCCCTCCATCGGCTCGCTGCGGATCGCGTTGAACGGACTGGTTTGCTTCTCTTCAGCCGCCGTGAGACTCAGCTCGGTCGTGGGCTTTCTCGTCACCGGTTTATCGTTGCTGCTGGCCGCTGCGTACCTGTTCCTGAAGCTGATCGGCCATCCGATTGTCTGGAGCAACCCGACGATCGTGCTCCTCATCACCTTCCTGGCGGGCGTGCAATTGATCAACATTGGCATCCTTGGGGAATACATTGCCCGCATCTACGACGAAGTGCGCATGCGCCCCAAGTTTATTGTCGATCGGATGATCGGTTTATCATCGGAGGACGGCGCGCGAGACCACCCGTTGCTCCCGATCCGATGATCCCGGCCGCGGCGGGCCGGAGATTCGCGACTGACCAACGACTAGCGGAGCCGTGGCGTTCCGGCGGCTGGCTGTTTGCCGCCCGGAATAGCCTTTGACCAACGGGTATATGCTGGGCGTTATCCCGCGGACCCGTGTGGAAGCAAAACCCGTTGACCCGTCTGCCAACCAGTCGGCATGCTCCCTGGTGCATGCTCGTCCAACAGGCAGTCATTCTTTGTGGAGGGAGGGGCACCCGTCTGGCCGAATGGGTGCGAGAATTACCCAAGCCGATGATCCTGCTCGATGGGCGCCCGGTGCTCGATCACATCATCTCAAACTTGGCGAAAGCAGGCATCCAGCGTTTCCTGCTTGCCGCCGGTTATCGTGGCGATGTCGTGACCCGGTACTATACAGCGCCCCGCCCTGCTGATTGTCGAATCGAGGTTTTGACCGAACCCGAACCCGGGGGGACGGCCGGCGCATTGCGTGGGTGCGCCAACCGGCTTGATGACGATTTCGTGCTCGCCTACGGCGACGTCTTTCTCGACTTCGACGCCCGACGCTTGATTGCGGCGCACGAGATCCATCGTCCGCTAGGCACCTTGCTGGTGCGGGCGTCCGATCATCCTTGGGACTCACACCTGGTGGTGGCGGACGACGCTGGCCGCGTACTCGAATTCGTCAATCGGCGCGAGCCGGGCCGCCTCTATCGCAACGTCGCCAACGCCGCCGTCCACGTGGTCTCACGCCGGCTCCTGGACTTTGTCCCTGCGGCGGGTCCGGCGGATCTTGGGGCCGACGTTTTCCCTGCCGCGATCACCCGTGGCGAGACGCTGGGCATTCATTTCTTGGAGGAAGAGGGGTTCGTGAAGGACATGGGTACGCCGGAGCGGTTGGCCTCGGTCGAGGAATACCTCGCCGATCGCGCGCTGGCGGAGGCGGCCCGAGCCCGACCGCAGCCGGTCGAGACGGTCTTCCTCGACCGGGACGGTGTGCTCACGGTCGATTCCGGCTTCATCGACCGGCCGGAGAAACTGGAGCTGCTCCCCGGAGTTGCGGAGGCGATGGCCCTGTTGCACCGGCGGGGTATTCGATGCGTCGTGACGACCAACCAGTCAATCGTGGCGCGCGGGCTTTGCACCATGGCGATGCTGGGGACGATCCATGATCGGCTTCGGGCCAAGATTGCAGCTGGCGGCGGGAAGATTGACGCGATCTACGCTTGCCCCCACCACCCCGAGACCCACCACGGCGAGGGGGTGCCGGAGCTGCGCCGGGCCTGTCGTTGCCGCAAACCTGCTCCCGGTCTGTTATTTTGCGCCCGCCGCGAACTGGGTCTGAATCTCGCCGCCTGCATCATAGTGGGAGACCAGACCAGCGACGTGCGCGCGGGTCGCGCCGCCGGCATACGGACTGTCCTCCTGGGGAATCCTGGGCATCGTGATCAAGTGCGGAAAGTGGCGGCACCCGACGCGGAGTTCGATTCGCTGCTCGCCTTTGTCCAGGCAGCCATCGAAGATGGTCTTATCCGGCAATGATCATCAGCAAGACCCCTTTCAGGATCAGTTTTGTCGGCGGCGGCTCCGATCTTCCCGATTTCTACCAGCGCGGTTATGGCGCCGTGGTCAGCTCTGCGATCGATAAGTTCGTCTATCTGGCGATCCATGAGTTTTTCGAGCCTCGGTACCTCCTGAAATACGCACAGACCGAGAGCTGCGAAAGTATCGAAGCCATCCGGCATCCCCTCATCCGCGAATGTCTCCGCGTGACGGACAACCGCGATTTCCTCGAGATCACGAGCTTCGCCGACATGCCGTCGCTCGGCAGCGGGCTGGGTGGTTCTTCGGCGTTTTCGGTGGGGCTCATCCATGCTTTGCTGGCACACCGGGGACGCATGCCGTCGCACGAGATCTGCGCGGCCCAGGCGTGTGAAGTGGAAATCGACCGGCTGAAGGAGCCGATCGGCAAGCAAGACCAGTACGCAACGGCGTTCGGGGGGATGAACTATATCCGGTTCAACAGCGATGGCAGTGTTCACGTCGATCCGATCATCCTTGGCGCCGAGGACCGCGCAGAACTGGAGAAAAGACTGGTGTTGTTCTACACGGGTGTCACGCGGAGCGCCGTGGGAATCCTCGCCGAGCAGAGGCAGAACATCCTGTCGGATCCAAAGCGCTTCGAGATCCTGTGCCGCATCCGGGATCAGGCCGACGAGCTTCGCGCTGCGTTGGTGGACGGGCATTTTGAGGCGATCGGCGGCATGATGCACGAGGGATGGTTGCTGAAAAGGCAGATGGCCTCCGGCGTCTCCTCCGCGCATTTTGACAAACTCTACGAGCGCGGTCGCGCGGCCGGAGCGGTCGGCGGCAAGATTCTGGGCGCGGGTGGCGGCGGCTTCTTTCTCTTTTACGTGGAGCCCGAGCGCCGCGAGGCGCTGATCAAGGCGCTGGGGGACCTGCGCCACATCGATTTCCGGCTGGAGCGACAGGGTACGCGAATCATTTACGTTGGCGATTGACCGATGAACGCCCCGAGAAGCTTTGCGCAAGATTACGTTTCGCGTTTGCGCGAACTGCTGGCGGAACTTGACCTCGACGCGGTGGCGGCGGCGACGGCCGTGTTGCTCGATGCCTATGAAAATGGCCGCACGGTTTTCATCTGCGGAAACGGAGGAAGCGCTTCCACCGCCTCGCACATGGCCGCGGATCTGGGCAAGAATACCGTGGCTGTCGGCAAACCTCGTTTGCGGGTGCTCAGCCTCAACGACAACATGGCATGGTTTTCCGCCCTCGCCAATGACTTGGGGTACGAGAACGTGTTCGTGGAGCAGATGGGGAATCTCCTGCAACCCCGGGATGTGTTAATCGTCCTTTCGGCGAGCGGCAATTCGCTCAATGTCGTTCGGGCGGCCGAGTTTGCGAAGGCACACGGTGGCCGGGTCCTGGCGCTCGTCGGCTTTCAGGGAGGCCGGCTGCGCGAGCTGGCCGACGTCGCGATCCACGTGAAATGCGACGCCTACGGACCGGTCGAGGACGTCCATTTGGTCCTCAACCATATTTTCACCGAAACGCTGCGAGAACGGATTCGCTCGACGCCATGAAGCCAGGACGAGCCATGGTGTCCGGCGGTGCCGGCTTCGTCGGCAGCCACGTGGTCGATCGTCTCGCGGCCGATGGAGCCGAAGTGGTTGTCTGCGATAATTTCACCACCGGCAGCCGACGGAATCTGGCGCCGCACCAGAGTAATCCGCGGGTGCGCATCGCCGAAGCCGACATTCTGGACCTTCCTCGCCTTACCGCGGAGATGCGGGGCTGCGATTCAGTGCGCTTTCTTGTCCAGCAGCCGTGATTGTGGGATATTCCCCGAATGCCCCCTCATAATGGGTCGCAATGATGAAATTCACTTTGATACGGCCTCCCGTTCTCATGCCGACCTTCAACCTGGCGGACCTGGTGGTTCCACCGATCGGCCCCGCCTATATCGCCGCGGCTGTTCGGCAAGCGGGACATGAAGTTTGTTTTATCGATGCGATTTCGCTGGCCATTGAGCAATATATTCCACGGGACCGGGGGACCCTGCTGCATGGCCTGACGATCCCCGCCATTGTTGAGCGCATTCCCAAAGACACCCACATGATCGGCGTGTCCTCCAATTTCTCGTTTGAATGGCCAGTCTGCCGGGAACTCCTTCATGCCATCCGTGCTCGATTTCCGGGAACTTTGATCGTCGCCGGGGGAGAACACGTCACGGCCGTTCCCGAATTCTCGCTCGCCCAGTCTTCCCTGGATGCGATCGTTTTGGGGGAAGGCGAGGAGACGATGGCGGACCTTTTGCGGGTATATGAGCAAGGGGGGATCCGGCAACTCCACACGGTCCCGGGTCTGGTGTATCGTGACGCGACCGGACAGATTCATCAAACTGCCGCCCGCCCGCGTATCCAGGATCTCAACGCCATTCCTCGCCCCGCATGGGACTTGCTCCCGATCGAGGAGTACCTCTCAAGGGGTTACGGGTTCGGTGTCAACCGAGGGCGCTCGATCCCGGTTCTGGCCTCGCGAGGCTGTCCTTACCAATGCACCTTTTGTTCGAATCCCACCATGTGGACCGTGCGCTGGAAACCGCGAGATCCGGGCGACCTGCTCGATGAAATCGCCGATCTTCAGCAAGAGTATCAAGCGGACAATTTCGATTTTTATGACCTCACGATGATCGTGAGCAAGCAATGGATTGTCGACTTTTGCCACGGGATTGAACAGCGGAAGATGAAGTTCACCTGGCAGCTTCCCAGCGGAACGCGCTCTGAAGCGGTCGATGAAGAGGTCGCGCGTCTTCTATATCAAACTGGCTGCAGGAATATTTCCTATTCTCCGGAGAGTGGGTCCGAGGAAACTTTGCACCTGATCAAGAAAAGGATCTCCATTCCTCAAGTTCTCAAGTCGATGCGGCTGGCCGTGCGGAGTGGACTGAATGTCAAATGCAATTTCATCCTGGGCTTTCCGGAAGATCGTTGGAAGAACCTGCGGGAAACCTACCGTGTCATCGTCCGAGCCGCGTGGGCCGGCATTCACGATATCGCCATCTGGGTCTTTGTTCCTTATCCGGGCAGCGAACTCTTCAATCAGCTCCGATCCGAAGGGCAGATTCAAGAGATGAATGATGACTATTTTAATCGTCTGGCCGCCTATGCCGACGTGACCCGGACGTATTCCTACTGCCGCGCCCTCGGCAAGCAGCAACTCCTCTTTGCACGGATCGTCGGGACATTTCTCTTTTATGGAGTGGCGTGGCTCCTGCGTCCTTGGCGGCCGTTCCGTATCCTCATCAACTCAGTTTCAGGGCATTTGGAGAGTCGCTCGGAATTGGCGGTAAGAGGATTCTTTAAGCGACTGCTGAAAGGGTGGACGTAGATCGGGTTGTCAGCCGTTGGACTCCCACGTATCGTGGATCCGGCTTGCGAGCGGCGCCACGGGCTTGTCGACGATGTCGAGCAGCCACGCCTGCAGCAGCATCTGGATTCCGACGATCACTGGCAACAGAGCCAGGGCAACGGTTCCCGTCGTCTGCACTCGGCCGGCGATGACCCCAGCATGCCACCGGTAGAAACCGAATGCGGCGCCTCCTACCAGACTAAGCGAGCCGACGGCAAGGAGGACGGTCACCGCATTCGTGTCGTAAATGAAATAGCGCCACATGATCCGTCGCAGCAAGCCCGCTACGAGCTTGGGCGGAAAGCCGATCAGCGTCCGCCAGACACTGAGCGAAGATCGTTCGGAGCCGTAGCGCGCCGGCATGGGTACTTCGGTCACGACGGCGCGGATGATATTGAGCTGAATGAGCAGACTGGTTTCGAAGAAGTAACTCCGCGAGAGCTTTTCGAAGTTCAGCATGCGCAACGCCGCATGGTGCATGGCCACGAAACCGTTGGTCGGGTCCGAAATGTGCCAGTGTCCGCTGGCCACCTTGGTCAGCAACGTCAGCCCGAAGTTTCCGATCCGGCGGGCCAACGGCATCTGCCGCAGCGCCTGCAGATCGTAGAAGCGGTTGCCTTTCGCAAAATCGGCAGTCCCGGAAACGATCGGATGCAACAGGCGTGGGAGCAACCCCGGATCCACCTGCCCGTCGCCGTCGACTTTCACGATGATCCCGTGGCCGGCGGCAAGTGCGGCCTTGAAACCGGTGATCATGGCGCCGCCCACGCCCTGATTCCGCTCATGGAACAGGACCCGCACGCGCGGGTCGTGGATCTCCGCGCAGATCAACTGGCCCGATTTCTCGGGGCAGGCGTCGTCGACACAGTAAACGGCATCAACCCAGACGGGCAGGGTGCGGACAACCTCGAGGATACTACGGGCAACCCGGTAGCAGGGGATGACGACCGCGATGGTCTCGTGTGGCATGGTGAGGCAACCTGGCTTGCGATCCAGAATGGCCGTGCTTGCTAGAAATGCGATACCGAAGCGAGATTGGGCGCGATTCCAACCAGTCGATGACTGGCGCTGCTACCTTGGGCACCGAGGCAGCGGCGGCAAGCGTTTGGCGCGCGGATCGTCCGGTCTCACGCCTTGGTTGTGCAATGGGTGGGCTGCCCGCTTGCTGGCGCCGTATCGCGCGAGTGGGCTCGCTCGCCTGCAAATCAGTTGGCAAACGCGCAAAACAAAAAAACATGGTCTGGATCGAGGCGCACGGTTTTATCGACTCGACGCATCCATCTTCCCGCATTCAAATCACCACTTGCACCCGGTTGTCCGTTTCCTGATGCGCGACACGAGCACGATTCGTTCGTCCAAGGCTTCGAGCAGGTCGGTCGAGGTGATGCGAGCGCCAATTGACACCGCGAACGGCGAAAGAACCACATGATTGCGAGAATCCAGCAAATCAGGCGATGGCTGGCGCCAAGGGATTCGGATCTGAGCATCCTCGTGGCCATCACTTTGGTGTGTTTGCTCGCTCGCTGGATTTTCGCAATTGGGACGGCACTCCCCGACGACCCGGGTTACGCTTGTCCCTTGGGGTTTATATTCCGGGGCGAATATCCTTCTCTGGGCGCTCAGGGCCAGGCCGAGTTTCGCCCAGCGTGGCTGCTTCCGATTGGCGCTTCACTCCGGTGGCTCGGCTGGACGGCCCACGGCATGGTGCTTTATCCGATCATCACCGGAGGCTTCCTACCGCTTCTCACCGCGCTTTGGTTGCGAAGAAACCTTCCCCGCGGATCCCAGGCTCCGGTCGTTTGTGCAGTCATCCTCGCGTGCTATCCCGTTTTATTCGTCGATTCCTTGATGTGGGTTATCGAGGTGCCGTTGATCTTCTGGTGCCTGCTTTGCGTCAACTTGTTCGGATGCGCCTATGCTGGATTGGCGGAGTCGCCACTCACGGCGCGCAAGCATCTGTCATGGATTGGGTTCTCGATTCTGGCCGGTGCGGCTTTTTCCGTCGCCTACCAGGTCAAGATCACGGCCCTGCCGCTGCTCGGCATCTGGTTGACGACCGAAGTTCTCCTGCAGGTTGAGCGCCGGGGTTGGCCCGCGCGAAGACGTTGGATCGCTCTTTTGTTGGCGGCGGCGGTCTTCTTGTTGCCTTCACTCGGTGTCCAGCTGTTCTATCAAGCAAAGACGGGGCATTTCTTCGGGAATATCCAAGCCGAGATGCGTATGTACGCGGTGAAACTGCCGGAGAATTATCTGAACGGGAACCTTCGGCTGCACGATCTCTATCTCCAATACGTCGAACAACTCTTGCTTCCGTTTGGACCGGCTGGTTTCCGGGTTTTGTTGCATGGAATCTGGATGTGGATCGCGCTGGGTCTGGGTGTGGCCGCCGGGGTTCTTTGGCGACGATTGCCGGCGCCCGAACGAACCATGGCTTTCGTATTCTTCTTCAGCGCGCTGGGACTTTTTCTGTTTCTCGAGTTTTGGCCGTTCCGGCTGAGGCCGCACTATTTGCCCATTTCTTTCGACGGCCGACCGTGGAGATACACCGACGTGTTGGCTCCGCCTATCGCGGCGTTCACGGCTGTCGTCCTGACGTTGCCAGGAGTGTTCGATCGCTGGCTTCTCGGCGCCCTGCGTTGCGGTCTGCTCGGCACCTGTCTGGGAATTGCCGGATATGGCATGGTGATTCGCTACCATCAATTTGAGGACAGCACGGCGGACTATCGGCAGGCCGCGGTGGCGAGCACAACCTGGCTCAAATCGTATTGCCGGCTTCCGCAGGTGATCGATGAGGATGGATGCGAGCAATTCACAGAAATGCTGGGCTGGCCCGACAAGACCTCGTTTCAGCCGTCGCGATCGCGGTTCTTGGACTTGCGGAATTCGCCGCCGGTCTGCATCTGGACGGGTGGGGCCCGGCGGGAAGCCATGAGCGCCGATGCCGCCTGGTCGCCGGATCGCATGAAGCTTCTTGGCGGGGACGTCGTTCTGATCCACACATTTGCGGGGTTGCGACGACCGTGGCGATCTCGTCTGTTACAGCTGTGGCTTTTCCGTCCGACGAAGGTGGACTCCCATGATCCCCCATCTCAGCCTTGAGCCCCGATACCGCTGGCTTTTGTGGACGTGCTGCGCTGCCTTCCTGATCGGTGTGGCCATGGGCGTGCGAGCGATAAGGACCGAGAGCGCACCGCTTCCAATACCCAATGCGATACCGCGACTTGTGCAGGATGACATCAAACTCGATCATCCTCTATCCGGTGACCCGCCGCCGGCGAACCTGAGGGGAAATCTGAGGGTTTGGCTCTATTCCGGACGTGAACTGGCAGAGCCGCCGCTGGCGGTGGCGGTGCAACCTCCCGTCTTTGATGTGAGTACTCCATGGCTGAAGGCGCTGGTCGATGAGAAAATCTCTCACATACCGCGTGCTCGCAGCATCAAAATGCGAGGCTGGATCAGCTTCTCGTCACCGCGTACGATGCTGCATCTCCGAAGTGAAAACGGATATCGGGTCCGATTCCGCAACGCTTTGGGGGCGGAATGCAGTCTGGTGCATTGGGAGGATGATGTGACGGAGGACTTCGCCTGTGGTGCCTTCGTGGAACCCGGGCGTTATGAAATCGAGATCGATTACTTCTGCGCTGGGGGAAACGGTTTTTTTGAGATCTGGGGCACGCCGGAGATTCAATTCGACCCCGCGCCAGATCCGCGCGACGCCCCGCGATGATTGTGGCGAAGTTGAACGCTCGCGATTCCCTCGCCGCGCGCTCACCCGGGTTTGGTTGCCACGATTTTGCAGTGGCTGACCGGCACAAGCAGCGTCGGCCAGCGGCGGCCCAGGAAGATCATCCACCTTCCCCGCGGGATGCCGTCCGCGCGAATGTCGATGAACCCCGTCTCCCGTGCAAATGCACAGAGACGAGCCGGTGTCCACTGGAACACCATCGGATGTCCGACCAAACGCAGCAGGCGGCGGGTCAGCGGGAACGACAATCGTTCCGCCATTTCAAAGCATCGATTGACGACGGATTCGATCACGACGATCTTGCCGCCCGGCCTCAACACGCGGTACGCCTCGCGTAGCGCCGTTTGGGTTCGGGCCCGGGTGGTGCGGTAGTCGCCTTCGGCCAGGTGATGCACCAGCATCTGCATGAGCAAACAGTCGTGCGCGCCGTCCCCCAGGGGCAGGGCAACGGCCGTCCCCGTCTTCAGAACCGCGCCGGCCGGCAGGATCACGCGGTTAAGGTACTCCGTGCTGATATCGACCAGCACCAGGTTGGTAATGTTGCCGCAGTCATAGTTGACGACCCCGCCGCTCCCAACATCCACGACCCGGCCGTGAAGCTCTCCGACCAACGCCCGCGAAACAAGATCATAGGTATCGATGCTCCCGACAAGTTGCTGATAGTTCTTCCAGGCGTCAAAATACCTGGCGTTGACGTTCTCATTGTTGGCCAGGGGCTGTCCCAGGGGTGCCGCTGGCTTCGGTTCATCGTCTCTGGTCATGGATGGGTTTCTTCGTTGCGCCTTGGCAGTTTCAGGATGCGTACGGATGGTATGCTAGGATCCATCAAACTCAGCCTTGTCTGAATCAACTGCCAGCCGGGCGGAGGTCCGACCTGCCCTCGGTAATAGGGGCGCAACCATTCGGGATATTGTTCGATGTACAACTCGGGCGACAATCCGTGCCCTAGGGAACCACCCACCACCCCCCAGCCGTCGCAAACGGCGTCCTCGGGTCCGTCCACGAAATACCTCCAATCATAGTGTCGAGGATATTGAAACAGTCGATAATAGGGCTCCGAGCCGGCGGCGACATAGACTTTCGCTCCATTGGGCGCGATGGCCTTCAAATCGCTGCAGACTTGACGGAAATCTGCGAGAGAATCGCGTAAGAACGTGTGAAAGTATATCGTGCCCGGATAGTTGGCGGCGCCAAAAGCAAGCACGAGGCAAACTGGGGCCAACAGGAGAATGCGCCGGGGCCAGCGTTGGGTGTGTTGCTGCCCAAAGCGTGAAAGCGACCCGAGAGCAAGTCCGACACACAGCGAGATGCCGATATAGCAGGGAAAAACAAAACGGTGCACTTTGTGTATAAAAGTCAGATTGAGCATTCCGCCTTCGCTGGTGGGATAAAGCCAGAAACACTCCTGATATAGATAATAGAACACGAAACCGGTGATGATCAGGAGCGAAAGCTTGCGGTGACCGATTCGGAGAAAAGGCAGAACCAGAAGTGCGGGCAGGAAGGCGGCGCCGCTCCACCCGTGGATCGGCATGCTGTAGATGGAACTCTGCCAACCCACGGGGAACAGACTGTCGCAGAACATCTTGGTGTGCGCCAATAAATCGCTCCAACCACTCGGTGGCAGCCAGAGCTTGACAAACCCGAGGGTCACAAATTTCGCGCAACGCCATGACTCAATATTCACCGCATTGCATTTCATGATTCGCCAATGCAGAAACCAGTGGCCGGACAAAAAGTAGTAGGCGCAGTTTTCCGCCGCAAAAACCAAGGCGAAGCCGCCGAGCAATACCGTCGAAATCCACATTGCCTGCCGCAGCCTGCCTCTGGGCGCCAGGAGCGTCTCCTTGTCGCCTAGCGCGACCAGCAAAAAAGGAACGAGGATGGCCCAGGTCAGCGCCAGAAAAGCCAGCAGCAACTTCGAGAGATACAGGAAGCCGAAAGCCAATCCACTGGCCGCGGCGTATGTCAGCTGCGTTCGACTCGTGGCCGCCTTCAACGCCGGGACGAGGAAGAATATGCCCAGGCACATGAAAAAGAGCTGCGGCATATCGGTGTCGACACGGGCGGAATAGATAATGTGCCCCGGGATGAGCGCCAGCACGGAGGCGCTGAAGAGTCCGGTTCGCGCATCAACGAGCGATCTTCCGATGAGCCCCACCAGCAAAACGGTGCTGATCCCGGTGAGCGCGGTCCACAGCGTTAACGACGATTCCGAAGCCCCAAACGCCTGCATGAATAAAAGGTTCGGGTAAAGCGCGGCGATCCGAAACTGATACATATCCGTGGGATCCCCTTTCCACTTGGCCCAGTCGGAAACGGTCCTGAATTGCGCAATGGAATGCCAATAGTTTCGCCCGGGCTCCCTCGGTGGTAGTGCTAGCGACACAAAAATGTCCTCCTCGCCGTATTGCCGCGCCACGCCAAGGAAGAAGAACACTTCAAGGAGAACTTTGGCGATGAGGATCATGGCGAGGTAGCGCCAGAAGACGGCGCGCCTGCCAACGGAAAACGCCGGGAGACACGCGCCCGCGGGAGGGACGTCGACTCGATCGGGCTTAGGCGGTGTTTTCAAACGTCGTGACTGATCCAATCAGTGGTAGCTGCAAGATGCACGAAGCGGGGAGGTTGACGGTCGGTTTCTCGTGGCGCGTAGCGATTCGGCGGCAGATTGCCGGCTCCTCAATGATGGGCATTTCTTCCAAAGGACACGACACGTGAATGCTGACCGGAGTCTCCGGTCATGGTTAAAACAGAAACCGGCCCAGTTCCAGCGTGTCGAGCGCCGCATTCCGGTCATCGCTCCAGATCAACTGCGTATTGATCAAGGGCGCCTGAACGGTGGTGACCTTGTGTTTGACCCGGCCTTTGTCCTCCTCCTCGGCGAACCAGCCGGAAATGTCCTTCATGCGCTGGGGCCGGCAGACGATGAGGTACTCTGTGTGGGTGGGATCCCAGTCACGATCATTGGTGGAGGCACTGATGTCGGTGGCCACGTCGATGGTGGAGCTCCCCAACGAGCGCGCGGTGGCTTCCACGACGGGGAATAACTTGGTGTAACGGGTCGAGGCGTGGACGACCAGCAGGCCGTCGCGCGCGGCGAGCCGGCGCTGGTAAAGGGCGATGGCCTCGCGCGTGAGCAGGTGGGAGGGGATGCCGTCACCGGTGAACGCGTCCAAGACCAGCAAGTCATAGTCGGACCGGGACTCTTCGAGCGCCTTGCGGCCGTCGCGCTGGATGAGGTTGATCTGGCCGGCGGACTCGGCGACAAAGGTGAAGTATTCCCGGGCGACGCGAATGACCTTCGGATCGATGTCCCAGAAATCGTAGGTATCGCCCTTGCGGGCGTAGGCGGAAAGGATGCCGGCCCCGAGACCAATCACGCCGACGCGCATGGTCGGACGCTCAGCCTGCAGGCGCTCGAGGACGCGGCCGACGCCGGTGCTTTCCGTGAAATAGAGCGTTGGTCGCCGCCGCGCCGCCGCGTCGGCGGTCAGTTGTGAGCCGTGGGTGGTCGTGTCGCTTGACAGGACGACGCTCTGGGGATTCAGCGTGATCATGATATGCCCGTAGAGGTCGCGGATATGGCGGACGCGTGCGCCATTGGCAGTCTCGAGTCTGGTCTGCTGGAGGCCGAAGCCGATCACGGGAGCGAGCAGGACGGCGGCCATAATGACTGCGATGCTGGGTTCGCGGCGGCCGGTGAGCCATAGCATGCCGATCGTCAGCAGCGCCACGGAAGCGATGATAAATTCGACGGGGCGGACGAACAGATAGGGGATGACCGTGACGGTTAGCAGGCCGCCGAGCACTCCACCGGCCGCCAGGATGAGGTAATACCTTTCAAAGCGCTGCGCCGGCCGGAGGCTGTGCAGCAAGGCGTTGCCCAGGAAGCTGCCGCTGGCGGTCAGCGAAATGAGCCACCAAGCGGTCCAGGCGTTGACCGTGGCGGCCGTAAAACCCTTGGTCACCATATAGCCAGCGAGGCTGATCGCCAGCCAGACGATGGTCGTCTTTGTCATCCAGCGGCGCCAGCGCTCGGAAAACGTGACGGTAAAGCTGAGCAGGTATACGCCGAAAGGCCCCACCCAAGCGACCGGGTTCGAGCCGATTTCCGAGGCGAGATGGTAGGTGGCGCCCAGCATGCCGATGCAGGTGAGGGCGCTGAGACCAAGCCACACGGCAATGAGGCCGGGTGACGCGGTTTCGGCGGGCCCGCTTGGAGCCGGTGTGGCGTTCGTATCATCCGAAGTGCGCAGGATGATATAGCCCGCCGCGGCGAGCAGACCGGCGATAACGGCAAGAATGCCGTGCCAGTAGAAAGTCTGATCCGCAAGCCGCAGACTGGTCTCGATGACAAACGGATAGAGCAGGAGTGCAACCAGGCTGCCGGCATTGGAAATGGCGTAGAGGTAGTACGGCACCTCCTGTCCGCGCCGCTGCAGCCAGCCATGCAGGAGGGGCGACGTGCTGAACAACAACACCATGGCCGGCAGGGAGCTCAAGGCGAGGCGCCAGACGACGATTCCGATGCTGGGCACGGAGTCAGCCTGTCCGAAGGGCAGGTGAAAAGTGAGCACCGCCAGGAGAGCCAGCCCGATCGTCGCTCCAACCTGGAGCGTGACCGGCTTGCGCACAAGCCAGGCGGCCCAGGCGTAGCCGAGCAGAAGCGTCAGTTGGAAATAAAGCATGGTACCCAGCCAGGTGGCGGATGTGCCGCCATAAAGTGGCAGGAGCTGCTTGCCCATCATCGGCTGAATGGAAAAGGCGAGGAATGAAGCCAGCGGCACGGCGGCGATGATCAGGACGGAGAGAGCCTGGGTCAGCAGGAGGGGGGAGCGATTGGAGTCGTTCATAGGAAGGTTGGTTATTTGAAATCAGCTTCAGCGGGAAAGCGCCAGCAGCGAACGCACCGGCGAGGCGCCAATGGCGGCATAGGCCTCGCAGGGAGTCCAGCAATTGGGGCACTTCTGCTCGGCGACGGCCCGGCGGACTCCATCGCGGCGGGCGGCTTCGATGATCGGCATCAACGCAAAGGCGGTGGTGCGTACGTTTCCCAGGGGACGATTCCAGATCGTGCAGGGGTAGACCTCGCCCTTTTCCGAAAGGTAAACGGTGGAGAGCAGGGCCGAACAAGTGATGGAAGTCCGGCCCTCGGCGAGATACCGACCGGCCTCGGCGCGGTAAATGCGCTCGATGGCGCTCATCGCCGACCAAAAGCGGCGCCTGGACTTGGATGCGGCCAGCTTCAAGGCATTCATCATCTCGGTGCGGTGGGCTGCGCCGCCGAAACCATCCTTCGCCTCGCTCCCCGTGTTGCCATAGTAGTGCTGGGAAATATGCGGAATGTTGAGGTGGAATTCGCCCCAGCTAATGGCGGCTTCGGATCGCGCCTGCAGCGCCTCGTTGATGGCGGCGAAGGTGGACTCGATTAATTCGGAGGTGGTGTGCCCGTAAGCCGCCCGGTGTCCATGAAGTGTCATGCCGACGAAGACACTCTCCGGCCCGAGCAGGCGGCGAACCGACGCGAAGGTGTCCACGGCATGGGCGAAATCGTTGCGGATGCCGCGGAGGCGGTCGTTAAGCTCGGATGGGCCGTCGATGGAAACGGACACCACCAGGCGTGCCCGCACCGTCTGCTGGATCTCCGTCACCATCTCCGCGATCCGCTTCGTCGCGATGCCGTTGGTGGGGAAATGCACGAGGAGAAGATCGGGGCACGCGCGGGCGAACGCCTGCACCACCTGCGGAAAATCCGGTCGGTCGGTCGGTTCCCCGCCGGTGAAATCGATCCACTGAAGAAACGGGTTGGCGGCCGCGACGGCTTGCACTTCGTCCAGCGAGAGCTCGCCGTCAAGTCCGCCGGGCGTGTCCTTGATCTTCCAAATATCGCAGTAGACGCAGCGCGAGTAGCAGCGCTTGGTGACGACGAAGATGAGCTTGGTTGGCCGGCCCTCCCTGCCCGCGGCGGCGGCGGCGGTGCGCAGGGCAAAGCGGCTCCAGGAGTAAAGCGCACTCATTTGACAGGTGGGGGAGCGGCGGCGGCCGGGGCGGGCTCGGCGCGGGCCCGTTCGAGCCGGATGTCCAGGTCGGTGTCGCGCCGGCGGTTGACGGGTTGCTGGCCGCCGAAGCGGGCAAGCGCCTCAGGCGTGTCGATGCGAAAGATTGCGAGCTTGAAAGCCTGGCACTGCGCCCGCGCGACCTCGGTGGCCTTGGTTTCGACCAGCAGCTTGGCCGTGGGCTCAGCCATGCCCGGCTCGGCATTATGCCAGAAGCTCCAATGGACGTACACGCCACCCGGGTATTGGTTCACCAGCTCACACATTTGCCCGCGCACCATGTGCTCGATGGTGAAAAACTGCGAGGAGTTGACCCCCTGAAGAAGCCACATGCACGGATCCGGGGAAATCACGAGTGATCCCTCCGGCAGGGTGTGAGCCATCCGGGCGACAAAGTCCACATCGGCCACAGCCTCCACAGCTTCACGGCTCAGGGTCGGCACGTAGTGCATGGCGGCGACCCAGTTGACCAACCCGCATGCGCCCAGGCCGAACGCCAGCATCGGCAGCTTGCGCCATGCGCCATACAGGCCGGCCAGGCCAATGCCCATGAAGATGGCCACGGGCGTGGCGGACACCACGCCGTAACGCGAACTCGCTCCGTAGTAATAGCCGCCGGCATAGAAAAAGATGAAGATGCCCCAGGACAGGCAGAACCACACGACGAGCGCCAGTCCGGCCGTGCGGTTCCGCTTGAGCAGCCACAGCATGCCGGTGAGAGCCAGCACCGTGCCGGCAAGGGGGAACCACTTTGAATCAAAAAAATAGCCGCCGTTGCTATGGAGATTCTTGCCGATGAAATCGAAGGCAAAGCGACGTCCGTCCCGAGCTCCCCAGTTCTCTTCCCGGATCGACCAGAGATGAAGGACGTTCGGCGCCGCCAGGGCGAGCGCCAACGCCAGCGCGCCCCAGGCGGACAAGTCCTCGATAAACCGGTCGTCAGTGGACCAAAGCACGGCAGCCACGAGCGGAAAGATCAGCAGCGACTCCGGTCGGAGATAAACGGCAAATGCGGTGGCGCCCGCGAGCAGAAGGCCGCTGGCTGGGAGGCCTTGGGCCGTTTCCCTGTCGCGGAGCCGGGCGTGGACGCAGGCGGCCAGAAAGGCGACCGCGGTGGCTGCGGCGGCGGCCGGCTCCGTAGCGACCGTGTGTCCCCACCACAGGACCAGGGGTGTGAAAACGAAAAGGACGGCAGCGGCCAGACCGGCTCCGGGCGGCAATGTCCAGGGTACCAAGGTCAGTCCGAGGTAAATCGAGGCCGCGGCGACACCGACCATCGCACGGTTGAGGAAATGCGAGGCATTGTCGGAGACGCCGGCAATGCGGTAAATCCAGGACAGGAGGTAGGGCAGACCGTTGGGCTCCTTGTTGGTCCAAGGACTGTACATTTCGAACTGGCCGTATTCCACCCGTGCGTAGTTGGCGCCTTCCGCGCGGCCGGTGTGGGCGATGGTCTGACCGATCTGCATGTAGAGATGCTCATCAAAGAAGATGCGGATGGTCTTCGGCGCGAGGCCGCAGGCGAGGTAGCCGCCGACCAGCAGGGCCAGCGCGGTGAGGGCGCGGCGGCGCCCCAGGATTCTTCCCACCGGCACGGTCAGGGCGCCGAGCCCGGCGATGATCGCCACCACGCAGGCGTGCATGCCCCAGACCGTGGAAACCGGCACCAGATTGCGCTGTTCATCGATGCTGAGGTCGGTAACCACGCGGCCGGCCCAGACCGCGACCAGGGCCAGGACAACCAAGGCGAATGCAAGCCAGACAATGCGTTGAAGACGGGGTGAGGACGTCATGGTTAACCGGGGGATAAAAGAGTTTTCTTGGACAGCAACGCCGAGCCCAGCGCAAGGTGCTCAACCCCGCTTTCCCGCCAGGCCTCGATCACGCCGTCGGCGGCGTCGGACATGGGTTTGCCGTGCATGTTGAGACTGGTGTTGATGATCGCGCCAGTGCCAGTGAGGACCTTTACCCGCGCCAGCAGCCGATACCACGGGTCGGCCTCGTTTTCTACCACCATCTGCGGACGGCATGAACCATCGGGGCCGATGGCGCCAGCCAGGGCCGTCCGTCCGTGGCTCGTCGTTATGAAGCCCATGGTCATGTGGAGATTGGTGTCCTGCGGCCCCCGGTAATCGGCCAGCAACGCCGGCGCCTCCGAGAGCAGGATGGAGGGGCAGAAAGGCTGGAACCAGACCCGGCGCTTGAGCCGCAGGTTGAGATCATCGCGGGCCGTGATGTTGTCGGCGCGGGCGACGATGCTACGCGTGCCCAAGGCCCGCGGGCCCAACTCCATCCTTCCCTGGGCCCACATCACGATCTCGCCGGCTGCGACGCGGTCGGCGACGGCGAGCGCAATGTCGGCCGGGCGGGAACATGCCGCCGAGGCGGCATCGGCGATGACTTCGGCCCCGCGTCCCAGGTCGCCATAGTCCGTGCCGAGTCGAAAATCGTTGAACGGCTGCGGCCGCTGCCCGGTGATCTGGCGCCAAGTCGCGAGGGCCGAGCCCAGGGCCAGGCCGCCATCGCCCATCGCGGGGCAGACTTCGAGACGGGCGACGCCGGGCGTGGTGCGCACGAGCCGGTTGACCTTGATGTTGGAGGCTACTCCGCCGGCGTAACCAAAGGCGTTTCGTCCCGTCGCCTCCACCAGCATGGAGAAGAATCGCGGGACGATGGCTTCCAGCGTTTGCTGCGCCATGCGACAGACCTGCTCGCGCGGCGTGCACCAGACGTTCCGGGCCACCTCCCGCGCCATTCGTGCCGGCGGGATGTGGCAGCGCAAGACGGGCAGTCCGTGGGAGTCCGGCGTGAGTGTGAACCAGCCCAGGAAGGGGTTTTTCGCGGCCGGACTTTCCGCCGCGAAGGTCGCCAGGGCCATGACCTTGCCCTCGTCTTCCAGCGGGCGCATCTGCAATTCCTGGGTGACGTGCTCGAAGAACAAGCCCAGCGAGGCGGCCCCGGGAATGGAGATGATCCGACGCAGCGACGCATCCGCCTCGGACCACTCCCAGACGGATCCGGACTCGCCGTCGCCGATGCCGTCCAGCGTCACGATGATCGCGTCCTGCCCCCACGCAGGCCAGAAGGCGGCCGCGGCGGCGTGCGCCTCGTGATGATCGACGAGGAACACGTCATGGGAAGGGACGCCCAAGGCGACGGCCGAGGTTCGCCGCGTCCACGCGCGCAGTAGACGGTTGGTCGGCAGCTGGGTTAGCGTGTATTTTGCGAAGGTCTTCACTCCGTCGAACGGCCCGGGATATTCGAGACGCCGCCGCAACCGGTAGTAATTCTCCTTCAGCGAGGGGAACGTCCGTGTGAGGGTCTTCGCGGGATCAGAGGTGGTGGGCGCCCACGCGATGTGCCGGCCGGCGGCGGCCTGGCGCATGGCGGCGATGGCCCGCACCGGCAGGCCCACGTCCAGCTTGCGGCCGCTGAGGCGCTCCTCGTTCAGGGCGAGGACGACCCGGCCGTCGGCCACCAGGGCGGCGCCGGCATCGTGGCCGTCCCACACGCCGATTACAGCGTCATACGTTCGCTTCATGCAGGGGAGGGAGCGGGGCCTTGGGACGGCAGAGTCCCGCGAGCAACGTCCAGCCGTAGGCCAGCCAGGTGGCCGGGCGGGAGAGCGAGATTTTGGAATAGCCCGCCGCCCGCGGCAGCTCGTGGGTCGGAACTTCCACGATGCGCAAGCCGGCGGCGAGCGTGGCCATGATCATTTCCATCTCCACCGTGGTGTGGCGCGAGCGCAGCTTCAACCGGCGGAACACCTCCGTCCGGATCGCCCGAAATCCGTTTTGGGAATCGGACAGACGCGCGCCAAACCGCTTGTTGATCATATAGGTGATGAAGGCCGAGCCGGTGAAGCGCAGGAACTCATCCCCGCCGCCGTGCAGTTCATCCGAGCCGCCCAGCAGGCGGGAGCCGCTGACATGGTCGGCGAGGCCCGCCTTGATCGGTGCCACCAGCACCGGAATATCAATCGGATCGTGTGAACCATCGGCATCGACGAAGACACAGATGGGGGTGTCGACGTGGCGGGCGGCCAGGCGCAGCGCCACGCCCTTGCCGCGGCCCGGGTCGCGCACCACCCGCGCTCCGGCGGCGGCGGCAATCTCCGCGGTGCGGTCGGTCGATCCTCCTTCCACGACGATGACTTTGCCGGCGTAGTTGAAACACTCCCGCACCACCACTCCCACCGTGGAAGCTTCATTGCGGGCGGGGATGACGGCGGTGACATCGCCGTCGGGCTGCTCTTCCGCGCGCAATAAATTTCCGGCGTCGACCCCGCCCTGGCGCAGCAGGCGGCGCGCCCGCAAAACCACAAACATGCGCTCACCTTCGCCGAACCGGAGGATGTCGTCCTCTTTATTCATGGGGGGCATGTTGCGGTACAAAATCGCTGAGCCGGCCAATCCCGTGTGATCTTTGCAGCTTTCGCACTGCCGCCGGCCGGGCATGCCGGGAGGGATTGCGCCGGCGGCTGATCACCAATTGAAGAAGCTCCCGCGGGTGAAAGAGGTGGTGGTCGGCGAGTCCGGAGGGGGCATGGTCTGCAAAGCGGTATTGTAGTTGAACGTGCGGGAGAGGGGCGGAATGTAGACGGTGCCGGGTTGCTGGTACGGGCGGATGTAGTATTTCGAGTTGAACAGGCGGCCGAGCGAGCCGAGCACGACCACATTCGTTCCGGTCCAGTTTTCCAGATAGCGCAGGAGATTTTGAGCGCCACCGCTGGCGGTGGTCGTGGTGGCGGCAACGTTGCCGGTGAGGACGCCGCCGTTGATCGTCGCTGTGCCCCCGGTGGCGGGGCGGTCATTCACGTTCAAGTCGTCAGCATTGCCATCATCCCAATTCGCGGAGAGCAAGGTGACCGAGTCGCCCATGAGCATCGCCGGATTGCAGCTTCCATCGGTAAGCGGGGTCGTGTTGTAATCGCCTTTAACGTAGATTCCACCGTTGGTCGCCACCGAGAAGCCTGCGGAGCTGACCGTGGGGGTGGCGGTGGCGTTGATCAGGCGAACGGCGGGGGGATGAACGCTATCGCCGTCTTTCATATTCACGTAGAGCGTGCCGTCAAAAGTGGTCCCGGGGAAGCTTGCCGCGAGTTTGGCTTGGAGTGCGCCCACGTTGATCTCGGTCACGTTGACAGTCGTGCCTTCGCGTAGGTCGGTGACGGCCTTAATGTAGACGCCCGAGGAGTCCGAAGAAAAATCTGTCACCACCCCGGCGAACTGGGTGTCGCAATCGACCGAGTCGCCTTTTTTCCGGAAGTGGACGGTTCCGTCGGCATTGACCGTGATGCGCAGGCTGGCGCGGTTGTACATCCGTTGGGCGCTGATGGTCGGGTCGTCGCCGAGACTCGGAATGTACAACGGGTATTCCTGACTGCTGGCGTCGTCGGGCGACGGCGCGATCAGTGAGCGGTAAACGTCGTTCACCGATGAAAACAGATCGGGTCGCTGGTTCGCAAGGGCCTCGGCATCCACGCCGCCCAGCAGATTCTCGGGGGTGTTCATGGTCTCGACCTGCGCCGCTTGAGACGTGCCAAAAACAGGGGGGACGTCGGGGGGGGAGGGGGAGGGGGTGTCCGGTTCGTAGTAGTACGTTTGGCCGGAGGAATTCTGGTTGAAATAGTGGTCAGCCAGGTAGCGCACCTGATTATTCAACCTAAGCGTGGCGCCCTGGGAAGATCGGGTTCCCATGTAGATGCTGCCGTTGGCGGCGATATCGCCGTTGACGGTCATATTCGCGCCGGGAGCCATTTCCAGATCACCTTGGAAAAAGATGCTGTATTGGAAAATCGAGGTTCGGGAGCAGGCAAAGTAGCGGCCAACGCGCTCCGAGACGGAACCCGCAAAGCTGCTGGAGGGAGGGGGCAGGACCTCGACTCTTACGTCGATGTAATAAATGGTTCCTCTTTTTTGCGTGCCCGGGATCTGGCCCGCTATCATCTGGTTGCGAACGACCGAGCGCCGGACGATCCAACCGGCCGTCTGATGGGCTTGGAGAAATGGGGTTTGGTTGGTGGTGAGAATGGGCGTCGAGCCATCCGCGCCGGTATCAGCCGGAAGCTGCGCGGCGAGGGTGCCGACCGTGTCCCACGGATCGGTGCCTCCGAGGATGAGGTTCATGAACTGGTAGTAGATCCAATCCATTTCCGTCTCGGCCACCGCCTTGGCCTGGGCCCGGACCTCGTTCCGCAGCGCCAGGCGGTAAGAATACAGACTCAACCCCAAAATCGCGGCGGCCGAGGCCGAGAGGCAGGTCACAAAAAAGAGCGTGGCGAGCAAAACGCCACCGCGTTCACGTCTGAGTTTCATGGGATGCTTGAACGAGCGGGGTCGGGTGGAACGCTTCAACCGTCATAATAAATACTCGTGGAGGTGGTGGTGGTGGATTTGGTGGTGGTGGAGGTGGAGGTGGTGGAGGTGGAGGTGGTGGAGGAGATGGTGGAGGTCGTGCTCGTGGTGGAGGAGGTGGTGGAGGTGGTGGAGGAGGTGGTGGAGGCGGTGGAGGTCGTGCTCGTCGTGGAGGTCGTGCTCGTGGTCGACTTGGTGGAGGTGGAGGTGGTGGAGGTCGTGCTCGTGGTCGAAGTGGTGGACGCAGAGGTCGTGCTCGCGGTCGAAGTGGTGGACGTGGTGGAGGTGGAGGTCGTGCTCGACGTGGAGGTCGTGCTCGTCGTGGAGGTCGTGCTCGCGGTCGAGGTGGTGGACGTGGAGGTCGTGCTCGCGGTCGAAGTGGTGGACGTGGTGGACGTGGAGGTCGTGCTCGACTTGGAGGTCGTGCTCGAGGTCGACGTGCTCGACTTGGAGGTCGTGCTCGAGGTCGACGTGGTGGACGTGGAGGTGGTGGAGGTCGTGCTCGTCTTGGAGGTCGTGCTCGCGGTCGTGCTGGTGGACGTGGAGGACGTGCTCGTGGTCGAAGTGGTGGACGTGGTGGAGGTGGAGGTCGAGCTCGTCGTAGTGGTCTTGCTCGTGGTCGACGTGGTGGACGTGGTCGACGTGGTGGACGTCGACGTGGTGGAGGTCGTGCTCGACTTGGAGGTCGTGCTCGACGTCGACGTGCTCGACTTGGAGGTCGTGCTCGAGGTGGACGTGGTGGACGTGCTCGTGGTCGAAGTGGTGGACGTGGAGGAGGTGGAGGTCGTGCTCGACTTGGAGGTCGTGCTCGAGGTCGACGTGCTCGACGTGGAGGTCGTGCTCGAGGTCGACGTGCTGGACGTGGAGGTGGTGGAGCTCGTGCTCGTCGTGGAGGTCGTGCTCGTGGTCGAAGTGCTCGACGTGGAAGTCGTGCTCGAGGTCGAAGAGGTGGACGTGGTGGACGTGGAGCTCGTGCTCGTCGTGGAGGACGTGCTCGTGGTCGACGTGCTCGACGTGGTGGACGTGCTCGTGGTCGACGTGCTCGTGGTCGACGTGCTCGTGGAGGTCGTGCTCGTCGAGCTGGTCGTAGAGGACGTGGAGGTCGTCGAGATCGAAGTGGTGGACAAGGTGGACGTGGAGGTCGTCGAGGTCGAAGTGCTGGACGTGGTGGACGAGGAGCTCGTGGAGCTCGTCGTGCTGGTCGAGGAGGTCGAAGTCGTCAGAATCGAGGTGGTGGGGATCGTCGTGGAGGTGGTGGCGAAAGAAACGACGTTCAGCGGGTCGCCAGACCGGGACATGAGCAGCCCGTAGGTTTGATTGGCCAGGTAATATCCCCCTTTGCCACCGAGCAGGGAGGGTGACCCGGTGGACGCCAGATAACTGAACTGCCATCCCACGGCGGGTTCTTGAACAGCTGGATTACCGTTGGGGGGGTAGGTGATTTGGGAGAAAAGATAGCGGGCTGAGGCATCGACATTCCGGGATAGCACGGTGTAATTGTCGGAGTTGGCAGTGTTTTCAATCCAGTGTAGTTCGGTGACGGGGTTGGAGCCCGGATCCGTGGTTTCGTAGGCACGCTTGCGCTGAATGGTGACGATAAAGCCCGCCATCACATCCAACTGAGTCCCTGTGGTCAGGTTCGCGATGTTGTCGGTCAGGGTCAAAGTCACATCGCCAGCGGTATTGGGTGTGCGCGGATCGCTAACCGCTGCAATCGGTCCCCCACCACCCACACTCAGGTTCGGGGAATCCAGCATCAGGTAATCGCCGGGGTGCGGCTGAAGCGCGGCCGGACAATGGAGGGTGATCGTATTGCTCGTCTTCGACGTCTGGTCCACGACGTTGGCGAATGGACCGATGACAACACGATATTCCAGCCGCGAGTAATGCGGAGGATTATCGGAATTCGCCCCAACAAACGAGGGATTGGTTGTGGGATAGTTGCTGGATACCACCGCGGTCGAAATCTCCCGGTTCAAGTGCTCCTGAAACTTCCGCGTGTTGGTTACCGCCTCATCCGCCAGCATATTCTTGCGGATGATCCTTTCCGTCATCACGAAGATTGCCGCGATGGCGGCCAGCACGATCAGCCCGATGGTGAGCGACGTGATCACCTCCAGCAAGCTGAAGGCCTTGCGGCGCGCCGCCTGAGGTGGAGGGCGTTTCGGACTTTTCATTGGGCGGATCGGGCCACGGTCAACGTCTGGGTGCGAACGCGATTACCGAGAGTATAGGTGATGGTGAATTGGGCCGTGAGCATGCGCCCGGCCGCCGTGTAGACGGTGCCAGACCGCAGCGTTCCGGTCGCTGATGTGGGCGGAAACGTATCGTCGAGATCGCGCACGGTTTCCGTGACCATGGCGATGACCGTGTTGCCGCCGGCACCGACCAGCGTCACCGGCAAACCTTGAGCGGCACCGGTGGTGGTGTTGCCGGCTTGATCGGTCCAGGACAGGCCGACGCCGGTGGGAACAGTGTAAATTTGGAAAAAAGGCCGGATGACGACCACGTTGCCGGGTTGAACCAGGTCGGTCGTTTCCAGCCGGAGGAACTGGTCGCCGAAAGATTCCAGAACCGCCCGGGCGTTGTCGCGGAGCCGGGCCGACCCCACCAACTGGTAGGACTGAATCAGCGTCGTGTAAATCCCGATGGTCACCACGGTGAACACGGACATCGCCACGAGAACCTCCAGCAGGGTAAAGCCCCGAACAAGGCTGAACCACGCATGGTCGCGCCGGGACTGTGTCCCCATGGTTGGAGGTTGGAACGGCAGGGGCGTTCCTCGCAATGAAATCATGGGTGAAAAATAACGGCGTGGATAGAGGCAGGCGATTTGAAAATTGACCCTGTCGGCTACGTCCATTCGGCCCTATTGGGGCAAACCGTCAATCATGTTTAGAAGCGGAGATGGCGGGACTCCTGGACGAACACCGCGGCGGCTTGGGAGCGGCGGGTCACGTTCAGCTTGGCAAAGATGTTGGCGAGGTAGTTTTTCACCGTTTTTTCACTCAGGCCGAGCTGAACGCCCGCTTCCTTGTTGGTGAGGCCCGCGGCGATCTGCGCGAGCACCCGGTACTCCTGCGGCGAGAGGATGGCGAGCCGGTCGGCCGGCGCCGGCTCCTGGCCGCGTTTCATCAGGTTGAGCACCTGGTCGGCCAGCGAGGGATCGAGCACCGAGTGGCCGGCCGCGACGCGCGTGATGGCGGCGACGAGCGCGGCGCCGTCGTTTTCCTTGAGCAGATAACCGTGCGCCCCGACGGCAATCGCCTCGTGGACGTTTCGTTCATCGGTGGCCGACGTGAGGATGAGCACCCGCGTCCCCGGCCGCCGGGCCAGGATGTCGCGGCAGGCGGAAAGTCCCGGCTGGTCGGGCAGGCGCAGGTCGAGCAGGACCACGTCGGGTTTATGCTGCAGGACCGCCGCCAGACCTGCCGCCGCCGTGCCGGCTTCGCCGACGATGGTGACTTCGTCATGCTCCTCCAGCACGGCGCGCAGCCCGGCGCGGATGAGCGGACTGTCGTCGACAATCAACAACCGGACCGGATGCGCAGCAGCAGGAGCGCTCATGACGCGGAAGTAACCGGCAGCGTCAGCAAAACGCGAGTTCCTTTTCCCGGCGAGGAAACCACGTTCACGGCGCCGCCCAGCGCCGCGGCCCGCGCCTGCATGTTGCCCAGGCCATGACCGTGACCGCCGAAGGCGGCGGGGTCGAAGCCGTCGCCATCGTCCTGGACGGCGAACAGCACGGTGCCTTCCCCGCGCCGGGCGTGGACGGTGATCGTGCGGGCCCGGCCATGCCGCAGGCTGTTGGTGATGGCCTCACGGAGAATGTTCACGACTTCCGTGGCTCGTTCCGGCGCGATGAGCGCGGTCGCCTCCGCGTCCAGATTTCGCACCAGGCGCACCCCCTCGGCGAACGGCTGGGCGGCGAGCATGGAGTCAAGCGCCTCAAGCAACGGCTGGCGGTGCACCGTCTCGGGTTCCAGCTCCTTGATGTAGGAGCGGACCTCGTGGTTGAGGCGGCGCAGTTCCGTGATGCATTGGTCGAGGCGCGGCGCCGTTTCGTCGGGGCTGCCGGCCAGCTTGGCGCGCAGGCCCTCGAGCTTCAGGCTGACGGCGTAGAGAGTCTGGCAGATGCTGTCGTGAAGGTCGCGCCCGAGCTGGATGCGTTCCTCGAGCGACTTACCCAGCAGCGCACGGCTGAGTTGCAAATCCTCCTCGGCCCGGTGGCGCGCCCCGGATTCCTGTTCGAGCGCCTCGCCGCGAGCCACGGAAATTTTGGCGAAATGCTCCAGGCCGGCCATCTCGGCGCGGGCCGTGATCCAGGGTTGGCGGGTGCCACTTTCGCCCAGGGACCGGCGGGGCAGGGTCAGCAAGGCCGATACCAGCAGGAGCAGCAGGGCCAGCAGGATGATGGCGACCAGCATCCGTTCATGCAGGACGGCCAGCCGGCTGGCCGCTGGCGCGGCAAAAATCACCCGGACCGTGAACGCGTGTTCGCCCGGCAGCCGGTAATCGAACCCCAGCAGGCCCGCCCCGAGGGATTCCAGGGGCGGCGGCACGGCGTCGCTATAGAGCGTCATCGTTCCGCCCATCAGATCGCCAAGGAGGCGCTGGAAGTCTGCGTCCCACGTCTCCGGTGGCTGGTGGATGCGTTCCAACGCCTTGGCGAACTGCGCGCGTTTGGCAGTGACGACATCAGCTTGCAGGCGTCTCGCCTCGCGCTGCAGCCAGGCCTGCGCCGCCAGCGCCGCCGTGAGAAACACCAGCAGCAGAATGAGCGTGAAGCCGAGATGACGGGTAAGGGGCTGCATGGGGGAATGCGGGCCCCCATACTGGGCGGCAATTGCCCGGCGTCAAAACCTTCGACATTTGCCCACCGCCCACTAACTTTTTTTACCTTTTTATGAAGTCGTTCTACCTCACCACCGCCATCGACTACGTCAACGGGTCGCCGCACCTGGGTCATGCCTACGAAAAGGTGCTGACGGACGTGATTGCCCGATTCCGGCGGCTGATGGGCGACCGGGTGTTTTTTCTCACCGGCGCCGACGAACACGGCCAGAAGGTGCAGATCAGCGCCCACAAGCGCGGCATCCCCGCGCAGCAGTTTGTTGACGACATGGCGGCCGAGTTTCGCGCGCTCTACGACCGGCTGAACGTCTCGTATGATGATTACATCCGTACCACGGAGGAACGGCACCAGCGCGTGGTCCGGGAGATCCTGCAGCGCCTCTACGACAAGGGCGAAATCTACCGGGCGGAGTATCGCGGATTTTACAGCACGCGGCAGGAGCAGTTTCTGCTGGAGAAGGACCGCCTGCCCGACGGCACATGGCCGGAGATCTACGGCGAGGTGGCGGAGATCGTGGAGCCGAACTATTTCTTCAAGCTCCGCGCCTATCAGGACTGGCTGGTCGGCCACCTGCAGACGCATGAGGATTTCATCTTTCCGCGTTTCCGCCAGAAACAGGTGTTGGAGTTTTTGAAGGAGCCGCTCAACGACCTCTGCATCTCGCGCCCGCGGGAGCGGCTGGAGTGGGGCATCCCCCTGCCGTTCGACGAGGCTTTTGTCACCTACGTGTGGTTCGATGCGCTCGTGAACTATGTCTCGGGGGTCTGGGGCGAGGGCGCGCCGCGGACCGAATTCTGGCCGGCGGATTTCCACGTGATCGGCAAGGACATTCTCGTCCCCCCCCACGCCGTCTACTGGCCGATCATGCTGCACGCCGCCGGCATTGAGCTGCCCAAAGCGCTTCTGGTGCACGGCTGGTGGCTCCTCAAGGGCGGCCAGAAGATGTCGAAGAGCACGGGCGAGGTCGTGAATCCGCTCGATCTCATCGACCGCTTCGGCGTGGACGCCTTCCGCTACTTCCTCATTCGCGAGATGAACGTCGGCCAGGACAGCGAGTTTTCGTTCGAGCTGTTCCTCAGCCGCTACAACAGCGACCTGGCCAACGACCTCGGCAATCTCGTCAACCGCACGCTCAACATGACGGGGCGCTACGCCGGCGGCGTCGTGCCCGCGGCCGGGGTGGTGGAGGAACCGGAGCGCGAGCTGCAGGCGCTTTGGAACCACACGCGCGACGAGGCCGTGCAGCTCTGCGAGGGTTTCCAGTTCCACCTGGCGCTCGATCGCACGTTCACCTTCATCAAGGCGATCAACGCCTACATTGAAAAACGCGCGCCGTGGAAGCTGGGCAAGTCCGCCGCAGCGGCGGACCAGGTGTTGCTGCGCACCGCGCTGGCCACGATGGCCGAGGCGCTGCGGCTCGGGGTGGCGCTGCTCGCGCCGGTGATGCCCGGCACGAGGGAGAAGGTTTATGCCGCCCTTGGGGGCCAGCCGGGTGCGAAGTGGAGCGACGAGCTTCAATGGGGCGCGAGCCTCACCGGCGCCAAGGTGCAGGCCGGACTTGTGCTTTTTCCGCGACCGCCGGCAGAGAAGCCCGCATAGATCCCGGCTGACAGGCGGCGATCGGCTGTCGGCGACCGGCGTGTATTCTGTTTGGGGGAATGCAGGGCGCAGGCTCGCAGAGGTGTGTCTTCAAACCAGTCCTTGCGAGGAGTCCACCCTTCGAGGGGCGACGACTCATCTGGACGCCGCCGTCGCGGCGGGCTGGATCGCCACGGCCTGTTCTGCTGGCCTGCAGAACAGGCCTCGCGATGACAGCGGGATTTGAAGGCACACCTTAATCCCCAAACGTCAACCCCGGCACGGCGCGCAGATCGCGCAGGTTGTCCAGCACCCGGTCGGTGGCGCGTCGCAGGCGATCGGCGGGGTGGTGGCCCGCCGCCACCAGCACGCAATCAACGCCCAGTTCGCGGGCGACCTCCAGATCGTGCAGCGTGTCGCCGATCAGCAGGATATCGCCGGCGGGAATGCCGAGTTCTGCGACCCAGGCGCGTCCGAGTTCCGTCTTGCTGTGTGCGTAGATGTTGTCGAGGCCCGTCAGACGGACGAAGTACGGCGTCAGGCCGAAATGGGCGACGATCTCGCGCAACGTCTCTCCGCGGTAGGCAGACAGGACTGACTGGGTCACGCCCGTCCGCTCGATGCCGGCGAGCACCTCCCGGGCGAGGGGATAGAGGTGGCTCTCCCAGCGGCGCGAATCGTAGCCGGCGATGAATTCGATGCTCAGCTGCTCGAAACTGTCCCGTGAGAAATCGAAGCCGAGGCGGGCGTAGTACGCGCTCACCGGGAAATCGAACACCGCGTGGTAGCGGGGGCGGTCCATCAACGGCAGCCCGCGGCGGCGGAGGAGGCCGTTCATGATGTCGATGCACAGCTCGACGTCATCGAGCAGGGTGCCGTTCCAGTCCCAGATCACGTGCCGGTAGGGGGTGCTCTGCATGCAGCACGCACTCTGCCGGCGGGCCGGTGCGGGCGACAACACCTTTCCGGGCCGGCGGAGCGCGGCCGGGACGGCCGGGCGCTCCCGCGTTCCGAAGTTGCCAACGGATGCAATCCGGCGGACGAATAGGATCGTCCTGTCCGCCTGTGATCACGCTCCCGCTCGACCCGGCCGCCAACGCAACCCCCGACGCCTTGATGGCGTTTCTGGAGGGCTGCCGCGCCGCCGCGGCCGCCGACGGACGTCCGCGGCTCGTGAGCATTTCGCTCGAGGTCGAGCCGCTCGATCCGCTCGCCGTGCTCGAGTCGATCTTCGAGCCGGCGGAACTGCATTTCTATGCCGAGCGTCCGGGGCAGGGCTGGGCGGTGGCCGGCGCGGAGGCGGTGGTGACGTTTGCGGCGCACGGCCCGGAGCGGTTTGCGGCCTGTCAGCAGTTCATCGACGATGTGCTCGGGCGCACCATCGCGGTGGGCGAGGTGGCTCGGCCGTTCGGCGGGCCGCATTTTCTGGGCGCCTTCACGTTTTTCGACGAGGTGGAGGCGGGCGAGCCGTTTCCGCCAGTGCGGCTTTTTGTGCCGCGCTGGCAGGTGGCGCGCACGCCGGAGCGCACCGTCGCCGTGGCCAATCTCGTCGTCGAACCGGCCGCCGATCTCGACGCCCTCACGACCAAGGTCTGGCGCGCCCACGGCAAATTCCGCGCGTTTGACTATTCGGCGCCGGACTTCTCCGGGCGGGCGGCGGAGGTTGAATCCGGCGCTGTGGCGGTGCAGGAAGCCGGCGGCGAGAATTTCTTCCGCCGGTCGGTCGCTCGCGCGGTGAAAATGATTGCGGAAGGCAGGTTCAACAAGATTGTCCTCGCCCGCTGCAAGGAGCTGACGGCGGCGGGCCGCCTGCATCCCTTGAAGGTCCTCAACGGCCTGCGGCAGCGTTTTCCCGACTGTTACGCCTTCTCGTTTGCGAACGGGTGCGGCCAGAGCTTTATCGGGGCGAGTCCGGAGCGGTTGCTGCGGGTGGAGGAGGGGAGGCTGTTCACTGAGGCGCTGGCCGGTTCGGCCCCGCGCGGTCGCACCGCCCGCGAGGACGCCGCCTTGGGCGAGGCGTTGCTGCGCGGCGACAAGGACCGGCGCGAGCAACGAATGGTGCTGGAGTCGATCATCCGGCGGCTGGCGCCGCTCGGTCTCAAGCCGGAGCATCCGGACAAGCCGGCCTTGCTGCGCCTAGCCAACGTGCAGCATCTGCAAACGCCGGTACACGCGGCGCTGCCGGCCGGCGTGCGGCTGCTCGACGTCCTGGCGCGGTTGCATCCGACGCCGGCGGTGGGGGGATCGCCGCGCGAGGCCGCCTGCGCGCACATCAGGCGGCTGGAGGCCTTCCCCCGCGGCCTCTACGCCGGACCAGTCGGATGGATTGATCATCAGGGCGGAGGCGAGTTTTTCGTTGGGATCCGCTCGGCGCTTATCGACGGGGCGCGGGCCCGGGTTTATGCCGGCGGCGGCATCGTGGCCGGCTCGGAACCGGAAAAAGAGTTCGCCGAGACCGAGCTGAAGTTCAAAGCGCTGCTCGACGCACTGCTCGGCTAGCGGCTTCGCGCCTCGCAGCCTGCCGTCCGACCCGTGCGGCAAAGTTGTGTGGAGTTCACCCAGAGTGATCGATCTCACTCCATCCTCAGCCTGGGATGTAACATAATACGTTACAAAAATGACCGTGCTTCCGGTTGATTGGCTGAGGAAATTTGTAACGTAATACGTTACAAATGTCACTGGACCTGCAGGCCGGATCGGACCTTCCATTCACAGCGGCCGGCCGACGGGAATCATCGCCAAGGGCTGCTCTTCCAGCGGCAGATTGAGGAGTTTCTGGAGCGCCGCGTCGTCAAACGCGCCCACGATCGTGGTGCCCAGCTTCAATGCGACAGCCTGGAGGCACAAATTCTCGCCCGCGTGGCCCGCCTCCATGTGCACGTAGCGCTGCCCGCGCGGGCCGTACTTTCGGGTGGTGCGTTCGTAGACCGCCGCAATGACCACGACCAGCGGGGCTTCCTGGATCCAGCTCTGCCCCAGCGCCACTGCGGCCACTCCGGCACGCTTGTCGCCGTCGGCCACGAGCGCCAAGGTGTGATTCTGCGGTCGATATCGATAAACGCCCGGCGCGAGATTTTCCACTTTTCCGACCACGGCATACACCTCCAGCGGATAAAGCGCGCCGGCCGAGGGGGCGGTCCGCCCGCCATCGGGACGGTTGACGCCCTGCGCCGCCCACAGCAGCTGCGCGACGTCCGCGAGTGGCAGCGGCTCGTTGCGAAACTCCCGAACGGACCGGCGTTCGCTTAGAGCGGTTTCCACTGGCAGGCGTCCATCACGGACTGGCGCAGGCAGCGTGAGGGTCGGTGGCGGCACGGCGTTGCTCCGGACTGCCACTACAACGGCGAAGGCCAGCAGCGACAATCGTCTTTTCGCGATCATATTCCTTCCTCCTTTCCTTCAGAGCACATTCTGCCGGCGGAACCCCGTCCCGCGTTCGTCGAGCCGAAGCAAGCCGGCGGCGCGCGCATCTTCTGACGCGACGCGGAATTCCTCGACGGTGATGCGCCGGCGGACGTCGGCGTAAAGTGCCGATGATCCGGCCTGCACCACGGCACCCTCGGGGTGGTACTGGTCCATCACGTTCACATAAGTGTCCGGGGAAAGTTCTGTGGCGAGCCACCGGGCGATCTCCCGCGTGCCGGCGAGTCCATGGGGCATCACCAGATGCCGCACGAGCACGCCCCGGAGGGCCAGGCCGTCGGCGTCGAGTTGCAGCGTGCCGACCTGGCGATGCATCTCCTTGATCGCCAGCCGGACCCTTTCAGGATAATCTCGCGCCGTTACCAGCCGGGAGGCGGTCTCCGGATCCCAGAATTTGAAGTCGGGCATATAGATGTCCACCACGCCGTCGAGCAGGTGCAACGTGTCGAGCGCATCGTAGCCGCCCGTGTTGTAAACAATGGGTAGTCGCAGGCCTTGTTCGGCGGCGATAGCCAGGGCCTCCAGCAACTGAGGTACGACGTGCGTCGGGGTGACCCAGTTGATGTTGTGACAGCCGCGGGACTGCAATTCGAGCATCATTCCGGCGAGGCGCTCGGGAGTGACCATCTCGCCGGCGCACTCATGACTGGTCTCCCAGTTCTGGCAGAACACGCAGAGCAGATTGCAGCCCGAAAAGAAAATTGTGCCGGAACCACGCCACCCGCGCAAACAATCCTCCTCACCGTGATGCGGCCCGTAGCTGGCCACCCGGGCGTAACGCCCGATGCGACAGGTCCCCGTCTTGTCATGCAGGCGGTCGACCGCGCAGCCGCGGGGGCAGAACCGGCAGTCAGCCAGGCCGGCCACCGCCGCTACGGCGCGGCGATGGAGTTCACCGGAGCGGGCTAGGGCCAGGTAGGCGGGATAGGAGGAGTCCGGCTGGTTCGCCATACCCCGAGCATACCGGGAAAGATCCCTTCCGGCAATTTCGCGATGGCATCGCTCGTACGGTCCGGGGCGTTCTTGGACCGCACCCTTATTGACAAGAGAAAACAAAAACCGGCGCCGAATCGCATTGGATTCAGGCTGATTTATATTAATCGTGGATGCAGGCAATCATGAGCGTCGCGACCCTCGATTTCCGCAACACGAACAGCCTGTGGTGCAGTGTCATCGTCGAAACGCTCGCCCGGCTCGGGTTGCGCCATGCCGTCGTCTCGCCTGGTTCGCGCTCGACGCCGCTGACCTTCGCATTCGCAGGGCATCCGCAGATCGAAGCCATCCCGGTGCTCGACGAACGGTCGGCCGGCTTTTTCGCCCTGGGCCTCGCGCGGCAGCACCGGCGCCCGACCGCGCTCATCTGCACGTCGGGCACGGCGGCCGCCAATTTCCTGCCGGCGATCATCGAGGCGCAGGAGAGCGGCGTGCCGCTGCTTGTGATCACCGCCGACCGTCCGCCCGAGCTGCGCGAGTGCGCTTCGGGCCAGACCATCGACCAGCAGAAGCTTTACGGTGGCCATGTGAATTTCTACCACGAGCTTGCCGTGCCCGAGGCGAAGATCGAACTGCTGCATTACGCGCGCCAGACCATCGTGCATGCCTTCGAACGCACGCTGTTTCCCTTTGCCGGGCCGGTGCACCTCAACGCACCGTTCCGCGATCCGCTGCCGCCGGTGGAGGACGGGTTGGCGGAAGCACTCCGGCCGCGGATCGATCCGGATTCATTTTTTGCGCATGTTGAGCGTTTGGTTGCCGAAGGAATTGTAGGAGCGAGCTTGCTCGCGAATGCAGAAGAAAAATCGCCTGCAAGCAGGCTCCTACATTGTTCGCGGCGGGGCCTGATCATCGCCGGCCCGGCCCAGCCGGCCGACCCGGCGGCGTATTGCGCGGCGGTGGCCCGGCTGTCCGTGGCACTCGGCTGGCCGGTGTTGGCGGAAGGTCTTTCGCCCCTGCGCAATCACGCGGCGCTCAATCCTCTACTCATCGTCAACTACAACGCCGTGCTTCGTTCGCCCGCCTTGGCGGAGCGCCTCAAGCCGGCAGCAGTCCTCTGCCTTGGCGAATGGCCCACGAGCAAGCAGCTCCGGCAGTGGCTGCAGGCGGGCGGGTGGGACACGTGGCTCGTCGCCGACGACGCGAAGAACCACGATGCACTGCATGGGCGCACGCGTCACCTGCGGTGCACCGTCGAGGCATTAGCCGCAGTGTTTCCTTCCGGCCGCGCCGAACCGACGGCTTACACGCGCGACTGGCTGCGCGCCGACCAGGCGGCCCGTCAGGCCTTCGCCCTTCGCCTTTCGACCTTGGACTCTCTTTTTGAGGGCAAAGCCAGCCGGCTGCTCTCGCAGCAGCTCCCGCCGGAGACACCGCTCATGATCGCCAGCAGCATGCCGGTCCGCGACGTCGAGTTCTTCTGGGAGACGAACAACCGCCACGGCCGGCCGTATTTCAATCGCGGCGCGAACGGCATCGACGGCACGCTGTCCACGGCGCTCGGCGTGGCGCACGGCAACCGGCCGGCGGTGCTGCTCACCGGCGACCTCGCGCTGCTGCACGACACCAACGGCTTCCTGCTGCGGCCCAGGCTGCGCGGCAGCCTGACCGTCGTGCTGATCAACAATCATGGCGGCGGTATTTTTGAGATGCTGCCGGTGGCAAAGTTCGATCCGCCCTTCGAGGAGTTCTTCGCCACGCCGCAGGAGGTCGACTTTGCGAAGTTGTGCTCCGCCTACGGCGCGGAGCACGTGCTCGTGCGGGACTGGTTCCATTTCATGGAACTCATTTCGACGCTGCCGGCGACCGGCCTGCGCGTGCTGGAACTGTGGACGGATCGGAAGCGCGACGCTGCCTTCCGGCGCGAATTGTTTCTTGCCGCGTCTCAGTCCGCGGAGCAGGCGTTTGCTTCGTAGGAGTCCGCCCTCATCTAGCCGCAGCTCCGCCAGGGTGAAGGTCGGTTGTCCTCGCCGTGGCTCCATCAGCGCGAAGACAGTTCTGGTCGCGCGGTAGCTCAAACTTTACAGACCTGCCACACTAGGCGGCGGCGCGACGGGTGCGTCAGCAGCCGGCGTGACGCTGGCCGGCGTCTGTAGTGTCGGCTGGTTAGGCATTTTACTCATCCATTGGGTACTTAAACTGGAATTCAAATTCGACGACGGATTTGCATGGCTCATTCCCTCGCTTGGCTGGGCGAAAGGACCAAAGCGAAATAGCCTCTTTGACTGCACTTTCGAATTCTACAGATGTAGCTTCCTTTACGCTGACCTTATCAATCACACCTGATTCATCTATTGAAACCGTAACCTTAACGAGTCCTTCGATTCCTTGGCTGCGCATCTTGATCGGATACTCTGGTAGCGGCTGCCGCATAGGCTCTGGCAGTGGAGCGCCCAGTGGTACTCGCGGAATCATCTTTATCTCAATGCTATGGCAAAGCTGAGATGGCCGTGTCTGGCCTGCTGTATCGGAAACGAGAGATTCGCCAGTCAGTACGGCTACGAGAAAGCAGATGAGGTGAAGTTTTTTCATCTTTTGCCGAACAGTGTTAATGAAACATAGAAGCCGAATCTGGGTATGGGGGATTCTTGGCTTTTCCGACTAAAGCCAAAAGAAATTATGGAGCAACGGAAATGATCATTCATGGAATCCCGTTGTCGCCGAAACGAATGAAAGGAATCAGGCCGGGTCGGGCGCTCCGATGATCTTTGGCTTTTGCGAGTTGACGGCGGACCGGGAGGTCCGCCCTCCATGCGATTGTTGGATCGCGTAGCGCAGTGCTTCAGCCTGCGCTGTAAGAGAAGTGCGGTCTGAAGAACCGCACTACGATGGTGGCGCCAGCGGCTTCTGCACGAGCACCAAGTCCTCGCGCGCGGCCCAGCCGTGTTTCAGCCAAAACGCCCGTCCCGCCTCGTTATCCGCGTAGAGGAAGATATTGCACTTGAGCATGCCGCACTTCTTGAGCTCGGCGAGCACGGCTTCTACCAATGCCCGGCCGAGACCGCGACGGCGCCAGGCCGGAGTTACGGCCAGATGGTGCAGATAACCGCGGCGCCCGTCATGTCCGCCCAGCACGGCGCCGATGATGCGCCCGCCGGCGACCGCCACGAAACTCATGCCCGGGTTGCGCGCCAGATAGGCGCCGATGGCCGCGCGCTCGTCGGACTCGTTCAGTCCAATGCCCTCGGTGGCGCGCCAGAGGGCGACGACCTCGTCGTAGTCGGCGAGGGTCATCCGACGCAGCTGCCAGTCGGATCGGGCGTTCATGCCGGCAGCGGCAGGCGGATGCGGAAGGTGGTGCCGGCGCCCTTTTTTGACGCGAAGGTGATCTCGCCGCCGTGCGCTTCCACAATGCCCTTGGCAATCGCCAGCCCGAGGCCGGTGCCACCTTGCTTGCCATGGGTGGTGAAGGGCTGAAAGAGCGTACTCCAGATGACCTTGGGGATGCCGGGGCCATTGTCGCGCAGGGTGATCTCGCACGCGCCCTTGCGACGCCGTGCCGTGAGAGTGATGGCGCCGTCATGGCCGGGACCGATCGCCTCAATGGCGTTGCTCAGGAGGTTTTGCAGCACCCGGATCATCCGGTCGTGATCCAGCACGACGCTCAGGTTGGCGGCGCGGATGCGCAGGGTGATGCCGGCATTGCGCACCGTTTCCGCATTGAGGGAGATCAGGTCGGCGAAAAGCTCGCGCAGGGACACCGGGCGCCGGTCCAGGCGGGCTTCGCCGCGGGCAAATTCGAGCACCTCCTCGACCATGGAGCCCATGCGCCGGAGCTGCCGGTTGATGGTGGCGCAGGCCTGCCGGGTGGATTCGTCGTCGTAATGCCTACTGATCGTGCCGAGCGAGAGCTGGATGGAGGTTACGGGGCTGCGGAAGTCGTGCAGGATGCTATTGGCCATTTCGCCGATGAGCGTGATCTTTTCCTTGCGGATCACCTCCTGCACGAAACGCGCGTTGGTCTCGCGCAGGTTCGCGATCACATGCATGAACAGGCCCATGGTCGTCTCCCACGGGCACCGGCTCAGTACGTCGAGGAAGATCCGGCGGGGCAGCATGGCCGCCTTGACCGCGGTTTGCGTCATCACGCGGGCGCTGCGTCCGCTGCCGTCGAGCACGCCGAGTTCGCCGAAATAGTCGTTTTCGCTGGCGTAGGCGAGCGTGTGATAGTGGTCGCCGCTCGAGTGCTTGAGAATTTCCACCCGGCCGGACAGCACCAGATAGATGGCGTCCGAGGGGTCGTTTTCCTCGAAGATGATCTTGCGGGCGGGGAAGTTCACCCGGTGCGCAGTCCTGGCCAGCCGTTCCGCGTGTTCAGGCGGAAAGAACCGGAAGAAGCGGTGCGCGATCAATTCCATGACATTCGCCGGGCCGGCCTTATGCCAGCAACGGCCCCGGCGTGAGTCGAGCAAAACTGGGGTCAGTTGGTCAGTTTGTAGGCTTCCAAATCAGGGCAATACCGACCTAAAGCACGGTCTTGCCTTCACACAGGTTTATTAGTTCCGAAAGGACAAGCACAGATGACCTTCTGCCCTTCCCTTCGCGTACGACCTTAAGGATATTTTTTTCGCGCAATTGCCGTAACATTATCGCCACCATTTGCGGACTGGGCATCCGTGCGGCGTGAGCCAAACTACTGGCCCTGAAAATGGGCCGTTCAAAAAGGTGGTCGAGTAATGGAACGGCATACTGTGAATGCGTTATCACAAGCACCTCATCTTTTAACCGTTCATAAAGGTCCAATATCGCTTTAGCCGTCATCGCATTGATCTCAGCCTGTGATTCTAGCGCAGAAAGAAAAAAGTTAAGCCATTTATCCCACGAACCAGGAGTGCCGAGTTCTCGCAAATGTGAAACGTACAGATCGCGGTTTTTCTCTAAGTAGCTAGAGAGGTAAAACATTGGCCGCGAGAGCACCTTTTTTTCATGAAGAAACAAGGGAATAAGAATACGCCCAATTCGACCGTTGCCGTCTAGAAAGGGGTGGATAATCTCAAATTGAGCATGGGCCAATGCCAACTGAGCAAGCGGGTCGAGTTCTTCTGAATGGTAATAGTTTTCCCAGTTCGTCAGGAGTTCAGGAACGTATAATTGGTGCGGAGGCACAAAACTCGCTTCCTCGATCTTGCAGCCTTTTGACCCAATCCAGTTTTGTTCCGTGCGAAAACGGCCAGGTATTCGGTCTCTTCCCCTAACACTTTTCATGAGGACTTCATGCAGCTTTAGGAGAAGATTCAAATTGAAAGGTTTCTCTTTGAGTTCTGTTTCAGCTAAACGAAGTGCCTTGCGGTAGTTTAGAATCTCAAAAATATCGTTCTGTTTTTCGGCATCCGCGATTTTCTCTCCTGCCTCAAATTTCAGCACTTCGTCGAATGACGCTTGGGTTCCCTCAATGCGTGAAGAAAGGACTGCCTCCTGCGTTGTGAGAGGTGAAAGCAATACCTCTGGATTTGGCACGCCGTAAAGAGCGCCATCGTATTTCGCTAGCGCTCTGTTAGCACGGCCTAGAAGCGACACATGCAATGGCCAATTGATGTGCTTGATCGGAAGGTGCTCGGCTTCAAAGGGGAGCATAGTAAAATGAATTAGTGAAAGCAGATTAGCGGTAAAACGATTTGTGGAAAGCAAAAACGATTCTATTAGATGCAAGATGTTTTGTATCTAATTGGCTTGGGAAAAAAGGGCGTCAATTTCCGGATGTTTCCTAACAAATTAACAGATAGTAACATGCATAGCTTTAGTGACGCGCAAGTCCTGATGAATACGGCAGAAGTTGTAGAGCGTGAAGTAGGCGCCAGCGCGTGCTCGTGCCGATGTCGCCGAACACGACCCCCAAGGCTCCGGCACCCAGCACCAGCTGGGTGGTCCGTCCAGGGCTAACTCGTTCCGGTGAACTCATGAGCCGGTGATATTCGGCAACATCTGGACACGGTCCAAGAAATATTTCTCCAGGCGCGCGGAATAACTAGATCGCGCCGTCGGGCTCAGTGCCGGGACGAGTTCTTTTCCCGGGTTGCGAACCAGTCGACAACCGCGCCGAAAAATCCCACGCTGCCAGGCATGAGCATCCAGTGGCAGACGGCGAAAACCTATCGGGACATCCTCTACCACAAGGCCGACGGGATCGCGAAGATCACCATCAACCGTCCCGCGAAGCGCAACGCCTTCCGCCCGCGGACGGTGGCCGAGATGTACGATGCCTTTGCCGATGCGCGCGAGGACCAGGGAATCGGCGTGGTGCTGCTCACCGGCGCCGGTCCGCATACCGACGGCAAATACGCCTTTTGCTCCGGCGGGGACCAGAGCGTGCGCGGCCACACCGGCTACGTGGACGAGAGCGGCGTACCGCGCCTCAACGTGCTCGACCTGCAGAAGCTCATCCGTTCAATGCCCAAGGTCGTCATCGCGCTCGTCGCCGGCTACGCGATCGGCGGCGGCCACGTGCTGCATGTCGTCTGCGACCTCACCATCGCGGCCGACAACGCCGTGTTCGGGCAGGCGGGGCCCAGGATGGGGAGTTTCGACGGCGGCTTCGGCTCGAGTTATCTCGCCCGCATTGTCGGTCAGAAAAAGGCGCGCGAAATCTGGTATCTCTGCCGGCAATATGACGCGAAGCAGGCGCTCGCGATGGGCCTCGTCAACGCCGTGGTGCCCGTCAGGAAACTCGAAGCGGAGGGTGTGAAGTGGGCTCGCGAGATTCTCCAGCACAGCCCGCTGGCCATCCGCTGCCTGAAGAGTGCCTTCAACGCCGATGTCGATGGCCAGGCCGGCCTGCAGGAACTCGCCGGCAATGCCACACTGCTCTACTACATGACGGCGGAGGCGAAGGAATTCCATCGCGCCCAGCGCGAGAAACGCCGGCCCGACGCCAGAAAGTTTCCGTGGCTGCCCTAGGGCGGGCCCACTCAGCGTTCCAAGGATCTCTTGCTTTCCGTCGCAGGATCATTCTCGGCACGCTGCTTCAAGGTGTAGGTGGAGACCCGTTCGATTTTGTCCCCGATCGCCATCTTCTCCAACGGGCCGAGCATTTCGAGCTCCACGTAAGCCAGCGGGCCAGCGTTGGTGTAGATCTCCGCGCTGCTGCCGTTATCGGGATATTTCCCATCCGCCACCAGCGGGGAATCGATGCGCAGTATCTCCTTCTCGCCGATCCAGACCAGGGTGGCGGACCGAACGCCGATTTTGTGGTTCCAGTCGGGATCACGCGCAAGGGTCAGGCGTCCGCGTTCCAGCTGAAAGGCGGCCGGCGATTCATTCAGCTGGCGGACCTCGGTTTCCCGGGGGAGCTGGGGATCGGCGAAGATCGCCTGTGTCGTGACCGGATTTTTAAGCTGGGTGATGATCCAAACGCTGACCTCGACCGGCGGTCCGCTGGCTTTTTCATAGCGGGTGGTGATTGTCATCACCGGCTGGCCCGGCCGGAGTTCGATCCGGCGACGCATGCCGATGCCGAAGCTCGGATCCACCGGCGAAACCAGGATGACGGCCGGGCCTTCCACCACCGCTTCCTGCGGCAGTCCATCGAACCCGCCGGGCGGGGGCCAGCCGCGCGAGGCGATCTGCGGCCAGTTTGCCTGCGGCGCCGGCCACGCCTTGTCACCGCCGAAGTTGGCCCAATCCGTGGACTCTGCATCAGGCTTCGTGCCAAGGAGCTTATCGTTTTCCCAGAACGGTCCTTCCTGACTTCCCGCGAAGCGAAACTGCATTACGCGCCCGATCGACGGCACGATGACTGCCTCCACCACGCTGTTGCGAAGCAGCAGCGCATCGGTCCACCCATGATAATCGATCCGGATGACATTTCCCGGGTGCGCCGCCCCGGGCTCCATCGACGAGGCCGCCGCAGATTTCATAGGGCAAGCCAGGGTGAGGCCGAGCAACGCCGTCCACAATCCCGAAGCCGCTCCAGAAATAGTCAGGTGCGTTGCCATGGCATGTGACGAGCCGGCATCAGGCAAACATGACTTCGCCAATCGGGTCGATGGCCAAATCCACGTGAATCAGGCGGCGGTTGAACACCGTCGCCACCGGCAGGCGACGAAAAACCCATCGCCGCCGCGGTGCCGGGTTCTTGCGGGGCGCCGGCCGGCATCAGTTGCCCACGACTTTAACGACAGCCGTCGAACCGGGATACTTGTCACCGTCCAGCGGTTCGGCCCGGCCGCCGAGATTCTGCGCGAGGAAAGCCTCGGCGCGGGCGTTGAAGTCGATGCGGTTTTCCGGCCGGGCGAAGCCGTGCCCCTCGTCGGTGTAGAGCACGTAGGTGACTTTGCCGCCGTGCCTCTGGATCGCGTCGACAATCTGCTCGGACTCGGCGTGGTTGACGCGCGGATCATTCGCGCCCTGGCCAATGAGCAGGGGCCGGACGATCTTGTCAGCGGCGAAGAGCGGCGACGCGCGGTGAATCAACTCGGCGTCCTTGGGGTCGTCCACATTGCCGACGCGTACGTCGAACATCGCACGCATCGGCTTCCAATAGGGCGGGATCGAGTGAATGAGAGTTGTCAGGTTCGAGGGGCCGACGATGTCCACGCCGCAGGCAAATTTCTCCGGCGTGAACGCGAGGCCGGCCAGCGTGGCGTAGCCGCCGTAGGAGCCACCCATGATCGCCACCTTGCCGGGATCGGCGTAACCTTGCTGGATCGCCCAACCAACGGCGTCGAGGAGGTCGTCGTGCATTTTGAGGCCCCATTGCCGGTTGCCGGCATTGAGCAATTTCTTTCCATAGCCGGCGGATCCCCGGTAGTTCACCTGCAGGCAGGCGTAGCCGCGATTCGCGAACCACTGGGCATAGGCGTTGTAGCCCCAGTTGTCGCGTCCCCACGGGCCGCCGTGCACGAACAGGACCATGGGCAGTTGCTTCGGCGGCACCCCCGCCGGCAGCGTCAGATAGGCGTGCAGCACGAGGCCGTCGCGCGCCGTGACGGCGACGGGCTGCATCGCGGCCAGTGGCAGACCCTCCAGTTTGGGCCGGGCCGTGAAGAGGAAGGTGCCCTTCTTCGCGGTGCGATCCCATGCATAGTAGCGCACGGGGCCGCGGTCGGAGGTGAAGGCGACGAGCCAGGTGTTGTCTTGGTCGTCGCGGCTGATGAGGTCGAAATCGCCGTCGTTGAGGGCGGCGACGCCGGCGAAATCGGCTTTGACGTCGGGATCGACCACCGTCCATCGCGCGCGGCCCGGAGCGAAGGAGACGGCTTCGACCACGTGCTGGCGCGGATTGATCACCACGTCACCGGCGTCAACTTCGTCGGAGGCGGCGACCGTGGTCTCAGCGCCGGTCGTGACATCCTTCCGGATGACGCGGGCGGTGTCGAAACCGATCGAAGAATTCAAAAAGGCTGCTTTGCCATCGATCGTGAAGTCTAGGAAATCCAGGATTTCGTCAGGGCCGACCTTGATCCAGCTCTGCCACGGCACGCGGGTGTCGCTGCGGATGCGGATCTCGGTGCCACCGTCGGGCGTCTGCACCTGTGCGGCGCGGATCTGCATGTGCGAGTCGGCCATCCACGCGGCGATGTCGCCCGGATTCTCGGTATCGAGCACCAGGGCGCCGGTCTTGAGAGTCAGCCGGTAAACATCGAACAACGCGCGGTTCCGGAGGTTGAGTTGAACAAGTATCTCGTCAGGGAAATCCCTTTCCACAGCCACGACGTCCGCCCGCACCCCTTGGAACGACGTATAGTCGCGGACGTTGCTCGTGGGGAGATCAACTCCATATAGGTGCCAGTTTTCATCGCCGTCGGTGTCCTGCAAATAGAGGAGAGTCCGGCCGTCGTGCGCCCAGAAAAACAGGCGGATGCCGCGCTTCTTGTCGGCGGTGACGATCTTATCATCGTCTTTGCCGACAGTCTTCACCCAGACCTGAAGGACGTTCTTGGGGTCGGGCGCGATCCAGGCGAGCTGCTTGGCATCGGGCGAGAGCTGCGGGCTGGATTTCTCAGGGTTCCCAAACAGGACGTCGCGCGGGATCAACGGTGGCAACTCGGCGTGGGCCAGCGAGATTAAAACAGCAAAATAACAGGCAATAGCGCAAAACGCGCTGAGGTAAGGGCCTCGAAGTTTCATGGGCGCACTGTTGCTGAGGGTCGCTGCCCTGGGCGAGTCAATTCGCCGCGGAAGACAACGGCAAAAAAAGCCCGGTTGAAGACCGGGCTTCTTGGAAGGGAGTTCGCCGGCGCTATTGGCCGAGGCTCAGGCGCAGGCTGGCGAGCTGGTTGGCGGAGCCGAGCTTCTCGTTGCGGCTCGCGATGAACTTGGCGTACTCGTCCATGAAGATCTTCCCCGGCGGCCGGAAGTCGAACTCGGCCGGCTTGTCGCGGAAGAACTCACGGTGTACGCGGGTCCAGACGAGGCGGCCGTCGGTGTCAATGTTGATCTTGGTGACGCCGAGCTTGGCGGCGGGCAGGTATTCGTTGACGTCCACGCCGACGGCGGTGCCGAGCTTGCCCCCCGCGGCGTTGATGCGCTGGACCTCATCCTGCGGCACGCTGGAGCTGCCGTGCATGACGATCGGGAAACCGGGGACGAGCTTCTTGATGCCGGCGAGGACCTCGAAGTGGAGGGACTGCTTGCCCTTGAATTTGTAGGCGCCGTGGCTGGTGCCGATGGCGGCGGCGAGCGAGTCGCAACCGGTGAGCTTGATGAATTTCTGCGCCTCCTCGGGCTTGGTCAGGCAGGCGTTGCCTTCCTCGACCTTGATGTCCTCCTCGACGCCGCCGAGCATACCCAATTCGGCCTCGACGGAAATGCCCTTCTTGTGCGCGGCGTCCACGACGCGTTTGGTGATCTCGACGTTCCTGTCGAACGGTTCATGCGAGGCATCGATCATCACCGAGCTGTAGAAGCCGGAGTTGATGCAGTCGTAGCAGGTCTCCTCGTCGCCATGATCGAGGTGCACCGCGTAGATCGCCTCGGGGAAGATCGTCTCGGCGGCGCGGATGATGGCTTCGAGCATGCGCTTGTCGGTGTATTTGCGCGCCCCCTTGGAGATTTGGATGATGAAGGGCGCCTGCGACTGAAGACAGCCGCGAAAGAGCCCCATCGCCTGCTCGGCGTTGTTGATGTTGTAGGCGCCGACGGCGTATTGGCCGTAGGCATGTTTGAAGAGCTGGGCCGTGGTGACGATCATAGGCGTGGCAGGTTGGCGGAAGCCGGCAGGCTACCCTGCGGCCGGAAGCACGCACAAGTGTTTTTTCTATCGGCCGGCAGGGGGGCGGGAGACTGATGGCAGTCCGTCGCCACGCTGATGAGCACGTTCCCACGCCACCGACAAGGAATCGCGCATGGATGCTGTCAGCCCTTGGGTGGAGTTGGAGGCTGGCTGGAGCCGCCGGTCGTCGTTGTCGCCGTCCCTGGCGTGCTGCCGCCCTGCGCCCCATTAAAACTCTGGCGCAGTATACTGGTGATCTGCTGCTGGGCGGCCTGCTGCTGTTGCATCTGTTGGAGGACCTGCAATTGGGCGGGGGTCAGGACGCTGGCCGCCTGGGCCACCGCATTCGTGGTGATGGTGGGGCCGGTGACGGGTGTGGGAAACAGGCCACCAAGAGCACCTATCGCGCCAAAGAAACCACCACCGCCCGTTCGCTGACCACTGCTGGTTGCCGCGCTGTTTTCGGCGAGAATCTGAGTCAGCTGCTGGGTTTGATAGTCCTGCAATGGAGTGGCGCCCGAAGTGACCAGGAGGGTCTGCAGTTGGTTTACCTGATTACGCTGCGGCATCGTCTGCTGATAGTTGGTATATTGGCTGTAACCATCGGGACCCAGCAGTGCCTGGATCTGGCTGTCGATCGCGCTGCCGGCCTGCTGGATCAAGCTGCCGATCTGGGCGCGGCCGGTGATTCCCTCGGCGCCGGCGGCTGAGAGAACGTCCAGCATGGACATTTGTTTCTCGGCGAGTAGATTCTGGAACTGTGCCGTTTGCTCCGGCGTAAGATTCAGGCTCTTAAAGAGGGCGCCATAGGTGCTGTTGATACGGGCCTTCTGCTGGTCAGTCCACAGCTTGTTGAATTCCGGATTCTCCAGCAGGGTGGAAAGATTGGCGGGGCCATTGCGGCCGTTGAAACGACCCGGACCGCGCGCGGGCCCCGGGCGATTCGCGGCGCCGGTTGAAGCGGCATCGCCTTCGTCCGCCGCATCGGCAAGATTTCCGCGGGCACGCAGGCTGGCGATTTCGGCCTCGAGCTCGTTTTTGCGTTTCTCCAAGTCCCACAAACGCTTCTGCAGATCGGCGCGAGCGCTGTCGGAGAGACTGTCAGCGCGCAGCTTGATAAGCTCCTGGTATTGGTTCCAAGCAAGCGCCCCGCCCGCAATTGTCGTCAAAGCGAGCAATGCGATAAGGTAGTTTTTGATTTTAGGGTTCACCATCAGGGAGACAAGACGCGGCCGGGCCGCCGCAAGTTACCTTGGATCAAACGAAAGCACTAGGCAAGGTACCGTTGGCCCGCATTTGTCACCCACCCGAGCGGCGCGTCGGCGCTCTGCGCGCAGCAACTCGTGAACTGTTAGCTGACAAGTCGACCGGCGCAAAACGGCGTCCTTCGATCAAGTGTGATGGATCCGTTTCAGTCTGGTGACCCCCTCGGTCCGTCCGACTTTTAGGTGGCGAGGGCGGGGGGGGTGGCTTTGCCGGCCTTCGGCCCCTTGGGGGCACGGGGGGCAAATTCGAAACCGGTCGAAAGGTCCGGCTTCAATACCAGATAGGCCGAGAACGGCCTGTGCGTGCGCTGCGACCAGAACTTGTCGAGCAGGTCGGTGCGGCCGGTCTCGATCATCTTCAGGAACTGCTCCCGCGGGATGTCGCGGGCGAGGATGCGGCGTGAACAGCGAACCAGGATTTTGTCCTCGCCGTGCCCGACTTGGCGGACCACGTAGCTTTGCGGCGTCTCATATACCTGCGCGCCTGGGCCGAATCGGGCCGGCGCCGGAGCTATCGGCTGCAATCCCGTGAAATCAATTTTCACGCCACCGTTGCCATCGCGCTGGCCGTCGAACTGAAACACCACCTTCTTTGCGACCGGATCGAGCTTGAGGATCGCACTGAACGGCCGGCCGGCCTTGGAACGGAAATTATCCAGCGGCCCGATCTGGCCTTTTTCGACCAGCTCGCGCGCCTCGGCCTCCTCGATTTTCCGGTTGCCAATGATCTTGTAGATGGTGAGCACGCCATCCTGCGATTTGAAGGCCCGGAGCGTCTCCAGCATCGGCTTGCCATCGGTCGGGCTCGGCCAGGAGAGTTGACGGGCATCCTCGGGCGATTCCTCGAAGGTCTTCACCCGCTGCACGAAACTTTTGGTGTCCTCGATGATCTCCTGCATGAACTTCTCGCGGGAGAATTTGCCGTGCTCGATCTGACGCAGCTTGTACTCCCATTCGCCCGTCATGTCCGGCTTGGTGAGTCCCTCGGCCCGCATGGCGGCGAGGAACTGCAGCAGCGACTCGGCCTTGGCCGTCGGCACGAGCTCGCGCTGCTGGCGCTCGAGATACCTTTGGTTGATGAGGCCGTCGATCGTGTCGGCGCGGGTGGCGGGCGTGCCCAGCCCGCGTTCCTTCATGGCTTCGGCCAGATCCTCGTCGTCCACGAGCTTGCCGGCGCCTTCCATGGCGGAAAGCAGGGTGGCTTCCGTGTAGCGGGGCGGCGGCTTGGTCGTTTCGTCGTGCAACTCGGTCGCGATGGTCCGGGCCTGCGGCGGCTGGCCGTCGGCCGGATCGAGGGCGGGCAGGGCCTTCGAATCGGGCGACCCGTTGTCCAGGGTCGTCTTGCCGTAAACGGCGAGCCAGCCGGGGAAGGTGAGCACTTTGCCCTCGGTTCTGAAATCGTGGCCGGCCACCGTGCTGGTGCGTATGGTGATGTCGAATTCCGCCGCCGGATGAAAGGCCGCGACGAAGCGGCGCGCGATCATGTCGAACACCTTCGCCTCCATGTCGTCGAGGTGCTTCGCCTCGTGCGTGGTCGGGATGATGGCGAAGTGGTCGGAGACCTGGGCGTTGTTGAAGATGCGCCGGTTGGACCGTACCCAGTCCTCGTGCAAGACCTTTTGGGCGTGCGGGGCCAGGCTGCCATGCAGGTTGGCGAGAGTCTGCTTCACCGTCGGGATGTAGTCCTCCGGCAGGGCGCGCGAATCGGTGCGCGGGTAGGTGATCATCTTGTGCCGCTCATAGAGCGCCTGCGCGATCTGGAGCGTGCGCCGGGCGGAGAGGCCGAAACGGTTGTTGGCCTCGCGCTGCAGCGTGGTCAGGTCGTAAAGGCGCGGCGCAGTCTGCAAGGAGGCCTTCTTCTCCTCGGTGACGGTTGCGGCCGGCCGGCCCTGGCAGGCGGCGTGCACGGCCTCGGCGGCGGCCTTTTCCCAAATGCGGTCGATCCGGTCCTGGTCGTCGCCCTCCGCCTTCTTGAAGTCGGACCGCTGGTACACGCCCTCGTAGGCGCCCTGGGCGATCTGGAAGGTGGCCGTGACGCGCCAGTAGGGGCGCGGCCGGAAATTGCGGATCTCGAGTTCGCGAGTGAAGACGATGGCAAGGGTGGGGGTCTGCACGCGGCCGACGGCGGCGACGTTGCCGGCGCGCGAACCGAACATGCGCTTGGTGAGCGCGCGCGTGCCGTTGATGCCGATGAGCCAGTCGCTCTCGCTGCGGCACCGCGCGGCGTCGGCCAGCGGCACCATTTGCGCGCCGTCGCGCAAGTTTTTGAACGCTTCGCGGATGCCCTCGGTGGTCATGGTCTGCATCCACGCGCGCTTCACCGGCAGCTTGCACTTGGTGAGCTGGTACAGGTAGGTGAAGATCAGTTCACCCTCGCGGCCGGCGTCGCAGGCATTGATGACGTCGGAGACGTCCTTGCGGGCCAGAAGCTTTTTGAGCTGGTTGAACCGCGCCTTGGCATCCTCGATGGGTTTGAGGCCGAATTTCTTCGGGATGATCGGCAGGGTCTCCAGCCGCCAGAAGCCGTAGAGCTTCTTGTCGATGTCCTCGGGCATCTCGAGTTCCACCAGATGGCCCACCGCCGACGAGATGACGTACTCGTCGTTTTCGAAGTGATCGCCTCTTTTGGGAATGCGGCCGAGCGCGCGGGCGAGGTCGGCGGCCACGCTGGGCTTCTCGGCGATGATCAAGGACTTCATGATGCGGGCGGGAAGGCGATACCCACTGTACCGGGGATTTCAAGCCCTAGTTTCAAAAATCTGTTTTCGTCGAGACGCGCGCCCGCGCGCGTGCGCCCGCGCCCACGCCCGCGCGCGCGAGGGGATCCTTCCGAGTGGATTCCGAGCCGTCGGCTATTCGCCCGCAAACCGGCCGGTTCAGTTCAGCCAGGGGCCAGCTTCGGCGTCTCCGCCAGCGCGCTGTCGAGGGCCTTGAGCAGCGCGGCGATCGTCTCGTCGGTCTCGTCGCCCATGTTGGAAATCCGGAACGTCTTGCCCTTGAGCTTGCCGTAGCCGCCGTCGATCACGAAGCCGTGCTTCGACTTGAGCACCTTGAGCAGGGCCGGCAGGTCGAGGTTGAGCGAGTTGACGAAGCAGTTGAGCGTGACCGATCCGTAGCCTTCCTTCGGGAAAAGCTTGAAGCCCTTGGCGAACGCCCAGGTGCGGACAGCCTGGTTGAGGCGGGTGTGGCGCGCGTAGCGCGGTTCGACGCCTTCGGCTTTGATGTCCTCCAGCTTCGACTTGAGTCCGTAAATATGCGGGATGCTCGGCGTGCTCGGCGTCATGCCTTTCTCGTGGTTGGTCTGGAACTCGAGCAGGTCGAGGTAATAGCCGCGTTCCGTCACCGTGGCGGCGCGGTCTAGCGCCCGCTTCGAGACCGAGCAGAGGGAGAGACCGGGCGGCAGCGCGAGCGCCTTCTGCGTGCCGGTGATCATGATGTCGATGCCCAGCTCGTCCTTCTTGATGGCGAGCGCGCTGAACGAGCTCACGGTGTCGACGATCGAAATCACCTCCGGGTACTGGCGCACCACGGCCATGACCGCGGCGATGTCGGTCATGCAGCCGCACGAGGTCTCGTTGTGGATGACGGTGACGGCGTCGTACTGACCGGTCGCCAGCTCGCGGCGCACCGCCGCCGGATCGACCGGCTGGCCCCAGTCGAACTTCAGCGCCCCGGCCGGCTTGCTGCAGCGGTTCGCAACGTCGTTCCACTTGTCCGAGAAGGCGCCGTTCATGCAGGTGAGCACCTTCTTTTTGACGACGTTGCGGACCGCCGCCTCCATCATGCCCCAGGCGCTGGTCGTGCTGAGATAGACCGGGTCCTTCGTGTAGAAGAGCGCCTGCAGGTCCGGCTGCAGGGACTGGTAAAGCGCCACGAAGTCGGAACTGCGATGTCCGATCATGGGCTGGGCCATTGCGCGCAGCGTCTTTTCGGAAACGGCCACGGGGCCGGGGATGAAGAGTTTGTAGCTCATGGCAATGAAGGAGGATTCAATTCAGAAGCCGGGAAGCCAAGATGAAACGCACGTGTATTCTCCTGGTTTCATGGGTTCTGACTTGGAAATCAGCCGCCGCTTTGCTTGACGATCCGCCGGTTCGCGTCGCCGAGCACCAGCACCTTCGGCCGCCAGTCGGCGGCCTCGCTCTCGCCGACGACGGCAAAGGCCATGATGGTGAGCAGATCCCCGCGCTTGCCGAGATAGGCGGTGGCACCGTTCAGGCTGATCGTCTTCGAGCCCGCGGGCGCGGCAATGGCGTAGGTTTCAAACCGTTCGCCGTTGTTCAGATTGCCGACGAGAATCCGTTCGTAGGGCCGGAGTCCGACGAGGGCCATGAATTCCGCATCGATGGCCAGACTGCCCTCATAGTTGAGGCTGGTGTCGGTCACTTCGGCGCGATGGATTTTTGACTTGAGCAGATTGAGTTGCATGGCACGGCCCGGACGGTAGGAAACCTTTACCAAGCGAAACGCCGTCCGCTAGGTCAACCCTCAAACCATCCCGCCCTCGCATGTCGCCGTCCTGGCTGAGAAAAAAGTTCTACGTCTTCGAGCAATACACCATCGACGTGATCCTCGGGCGGAGGGAGGACGCGGGCGCGGCCGTCTACGGGGCGTTTTTGCAGGGGGTGTCCTTCCTGTTCAGCGGGGTGGTGCAACTGCGGCTCTGGCTCTACCGGCAGCGCCTCCTGCACGACCAGCCGCTGGGCTGCCTGGTGGTCGTGGTCGGCAACCTCACGGTGGGCGGCACCGGCAAGACGCCGGTGGTGGAAAAGTTCGCCCGGGCGCTGGCCGAGCGCGGCCGCCGGGTCGCCATCCTGAGCCGCGGCTACAAAAGCAAGACCCCGCCCTTCTGGCGCCGGGCGTGGAACAGCCTCACGCATGCGGACGAGCCACCGCCGCGCGTCGTGAGCGATGGCGAACACGTGCTGCTCGATTCCGAGCAGGCTGGCGACGAGCCCTACATGCTGGCGCGCAACCTGCCGGGCGTGGTCGTGCTCGTCGACAAGAATCGCGTGAAGGCCGGCACCTATGCGATCCGCCGCTTCGGCTGCGACACGCTCGTGCTCGACGACGGTTTCCAATACCTGCCGCTCAAGGGCCGGCTGAACCTGCTGCTCGTCGACAAAACCAACCCCTTCGGCAACGGCCACCTGCTGCCCCGCGGCATCCTGCGCGAACCCGTCAAACACCTGCGCCGCGCCTCCTACGTCTTCCTCACCAAGTCCAACGGCCGGCGCGATCCCGAGATCGAGGAGCTCATCCAGCGGCACAATCCCGGCGTGGACGTCATCGAGTGCGCCCACCGCCCGCAGTATCTGCAGCGGGTGGGCGTGGACGAACGACAGTCGCTTGACTTTCTCAGGGACAAGCGCGTCGGCGCGTTCAGCGGCATCGCCACGCCGGAAAGCTTCGAGCATTTCCTGCGCGACCTCGGCGCCAATCTGCTCTACACGAAACGCTTTCTCGACCACTACCGGTTCACGCAGGAGGACTTGGACCTGGTCTTCAGTCAGGCGCGCTCCGCCGGCCTGGAATTCCTCGTGACGACCGAAAAGGACGCCGTCCGAATCGACGAAAAGCTGCATTTCCCGCTGCCGCTTTACTACCTGCGCCTGGAGATCGAGATCATCCGCGGCGCGGCGGACTTCCAGGAGGCGGTCTCGCGCATCTGCTTCCCCGGGGAGGGCCGCCGCGCGCCGGTGGAGATCGCGAAGTAGCCCGGGTTCATCGTCCGCGGGCCGCGGGCGAGTGTTGCTTGTCGCCGCCTCCCGCGCGGGTTTGTCATCTATTAGATGACAAAACGGCCATGACGGCCTCGCGGGACGGTCGCAGACGGAGGGAGGGAAAGGCGGAGTGAGCCGGGGACAGGCCGATCCTTTCCACTTGCGACCGGGGTGCCTCCGCGCTCAGTTTGGCCGCATGATCATTGATCCCCGTCTCAATCAACTGGCCGAACTGCTCACGGGCTTTTCGACCGCCCTGAATAAGGGCGAACGCGTGCTGATCGAAGCCTTTGACGTGCCCGACGCGATGGTCGTCGCCCTGATCCGCGCGGCCCGCCGGCGCGGCGCCCTGCCGTTCGTCCTGATCCATCACGCGCGCATCACCCGTGAGTTGATGCATGGCGCTGTCAAGTCCCAGTACGCGCCGCACACGGCGGTGGAGCTGGCCCGCATGAAGAAAATGAACGCCTACATCGCGCTGCGCGGCTCGGCCAACATCTTCGAGACCTCCGACGTGCCTCCCGCCAGCATGAAGCTGGTCACGCGCCTGATGAAACCGGTGCAGGATCGCCGCGTGAACAAGACCAAGTGGGTCGTGCTGCGCTGGCCGACCTCCGCCATGGCCCAGCAGGCCGGCCTGAGCACCGAGGCGTTCGAGGATTTCTATTTCCGCGTCTGCACGCTGGACTACCGCCGCATGGTACCCGGCATGAAAGCGCTGGGCGACCTCATGCGCCGCACGGACCGGGTGCGGATCAAAGGCCCCGGCACGGACCTGCGTTTCTCCATCAAGGGCATCGGCGCCGAGGAATGCGGAGGCAGGAAGAACATTCCCGACGGCGAGGTCTTCTCCTGCCCGGTCAAGGAAAGCGTCGAAGGTGTCCTCCAGTACAACGCCCCCACGGTCTATCTGGGCACCTCCTTCGACAACATCCGTTTGGTGTTCAAAAACGGACGCATCGTGGAGGCCACGGCCAACAACACAAAGCGGCTGAACGCGATTCTCGATAGTGACGCGGGGGCGCGTTACGTCGGTGAGTTCGCTCTCGGCTTCAATCCCCACATCCTCCAGCCGATGCGCGACATTCTCTTCGACGAGAAGATCGCCGGCTCGTTCCACTTCACGCCCGGCCAGGCCTACGAGGAATGCGGCAACGGCAACAAATCGCAGGTGCACTGGGACATGGTCTGCATCCAGCGGCCGGAATATGGCGGCGGCGAAATCTGGTTTGACGGCAGGCTTATCCGCAAAGACGGCCTCTTCGTCCCGAAAGCGCTGCAGAAGCTTAATCCGGCCTATCTGCTGGGAAAGAGTTGACTGCGGATTGCACGGATTAACGCCGAGGGGTTTCTTCTTTCCGCGCCCATCCGTGTCATCCGTAGTTAAAACATGACCGCCTCGGCTGCGCGCCGCAATTTCGCAATGGCTTCGCGGTGGCGCTGCTGCCTCCGGAAGCGAAGCGGAAGTGGCGGGCGGAGATCGATCGACTCGTAGCCCCGTGGCAGGAGCCGGCCTTGTCCTGCGTAGCCTTGGCGAAGCGGGATTGCAGGCGAAGTGCTCCGCGGTCAGGGTGGAATCGCGTGCCAGCCCGCTCCTACATCGTTCCGCCTCACATCCGCCGCGCCCGCGCCGACAAAGTGCTGGCCGGGGCGTTTCCCGAGCACAGCCGAGCCGCCCTGCAGCGCGCTTTTGAGGCGGGCTTGGTGCGATGCGGCGGCAAAATCATCGCCAAGAGCGATGCGGTAAAGACGGGCGACACGCTGGAGTTCGCGCTGCCGGAAATCACGCCCGCCGAATTGAAACCGGTCGCGATTCCGCTCGACGTCCTCTACGAGGACGAGCACCTGCTGGCGATCAACAAGGCCGCCGGCATGGTGGTGCATCCCGGAGTGGGCACGGGCGAGGACACGCTGGTGCATGCCTTGCTGGCGCATTGCGCCGGCGGACTCAGCGGGGTCGGCGGCGTCGAGCGGCCCGGCATCGTCCACCGGCTCGACAAGGAGACTTCCGGGGTGCTGCTGGCGGCTAAAAACGACGCGGCCCACCGCGGACTTTCGGAGCAGTTTGCCGGACGCCATCTGCGCAAGGAATACCTCGCGCTTGTGTCCGGCGTGCCGCGATTGCGGAGCGGCACGATCGAGCGCGCCATCAGCCGTCATCCGGTGCACCGCGAACGCATGACCGTCGGCGAGGGCGGTCGGACGGCGCGCACCGATTGGGAGATTGTCGAGGCGTACGGCGACAAGGCGGCGCTGGTGCGCTGCCGGATTCACAGCGGCCGTACCCACCAGATCCGCGTGCACCTCAAATCCATCGGTCACCCGCTCCTTGGCGACAGGACCTACGGCTGGAAGCAGGACCCGGAGCTGCCGGAGCCGCCGCGCGTCATGCTGCACGCGGAACGTATCGCGTTTCTGCACCCAATCACGGCGCGACCGCTGGAGGTGCGCGCCCCGCTGCCGGACGATTTTCGCGCCCTGCGGGCCGCTTTAGCTTGCGCGGGCGAGAAAACCGTCCCAAGCGGAAAGTAGAAAAAGACTGGCGCCGGCCGTTAACTCGCTTGACGTTTTCCGGCGCCACAGCCGCCGGCTGCACCGAATCTCCCTCGATAACGCACTGGCATTCCATCGTCACCGGCGCTGCGGATCGCGTAACCGCGACGAACGACAGGCGTCACTGCCGGCAACACTTATCATCACCGATTTCCCGTGAAAACGTTCCTAGGAATCAGCTTATCCGCGGCGGTCATTGCGATCGCCGCCTGCTTCGGGGCGGAGAGCGCCGGAGTTGTCCCGTCCGCCCGCGCCCAGTGGCCCAAGGCGCTCCAGCGGGCGAGAATGTCGATCGTCGCCGAGCGGCTCGGGCTTACGGCGGAGCAGAAGGCGCAGCTCAAGACTATTCGCGCCCAGACCGCTGAGGCCGTCCAAGCCATCCGCGCCAATGCCGCGCTGACAGCGGACCAAAAGCGGGCGCAAGCCGTGACCGCGTGGAAAACATCGCGGGAGCAGATGCGCGCGCTGTTGACGCCCGACCAGCAGGCTAAATTGGCGCAGATCAAGAGTCATCCCTGGCGGTTGAACGCGCTGGCTGTCAGCCGGGTCAGAATGGGCCTGCTGGCCAACCAGCTCGGGCTGACCTCCGACCAGCGGGCCAAGATTCGCGACATTCACACCAAGACCGTCACCGTGGTGAATCCCATCCGGGCGGATGCCAGCCTCACACCGGAAGCGAAGCGGGCCAAGGTGCGCGAACTGGTTGAAGCCAGCCGTACGGAGATCCACGGGGTGCTCACCCCCGAGCAGGAGGCGAAACTGCAGCGGATCCGCCGGCGCTTACTGGCGCCTCTCGGGCCCCTGGGGTAAGCGGCAGCTTCAGGTGAGGCGCCCCAACAGCTCCATCGCCACCCCGTAGCGCAGGTTGTGGAAGGAGTGGCGGAAGGCGCCGATGCCGCCGATCTCGGCCACGGCAATCACCGTGGCGAGCGCGGTGGGAAACACGTCGGCACGCGCGGCCGGCAGACCAGGGATTTTTTTCCGCTCTTCCAGCGGCAGGCGGGCGGCGTCGGCGAGCAGCACGCGCAGCGCGGGGACGTCAATGAGCGGACTGGTTTCCGCGATCGGCCGGCCGAGGCTTTCCGCGAAAATGGCTCGCGTCGTGGTGATGGTACCGCCGGCAAAGACCGCCGTTGTGCCCGCGGGCAGCGCAAGGCGGAAACCGCTTTTCGCGAAAACCTCACGGCAGATTTCCATTACGCGGACCCGGCTGGTGTCGCTGAAAGGCGCCTGCGGATCCTTGACGCAGTGCTCCGTCAGGCGGACGCAACCGAGCGGCAAACTAACGGTCTGCTCGACCCGCCGGGCGCGAAAGGTGAGGCACTCAAGGCTGCCGCCGCCAAGATCGAAAACATAGAAGTCCTGCAGTTCGGCCAGGGCCGGATCGGAGGTCAGTCCCCGGCCGATAAGATTCGCCTCCTCTTCGCCGGTCAGAATCCGGATCTCGTGGCCGGTCGCGGTGCGGACGCGCTCGCGGAATTCCCCGCCATTGGCGGCGTCGCGCACCGCGCTGGTGGCGACCAGGACGGTGTGCCGGGGGGCGAGGGGTGCAATTTCGTCGAGCAGCTGGCGGATGGCGGCGAGGCCGCGCTGCATGGCTTCCTGCGAAAGTTGCGGCTGCGCCTGGCCGATCCCCGTGCTGATGCGGGCATCGAGCGCCCGGGTCTGCACGGCGACGATTCCGCCCTTGGGATCGCGGGTGGCGACAAGGGACTTGATCGAATTGCTGCCGATGTCGATGACGGCGACGATGTTTGTTCCAACCACAGAGACACAGAGGGCACAGAGGAAACACCATTTCAAGCCTTCCTCTGTGAACTCTGTGCCTCAGTGGTTCATAATTGAAAATCCGCGGGGGCGATGAGGACGACAAACTCGCCCTTCAGGCTGATTTTCGCGAGGCGGGCGCGCACTTCAGCCGCCGGTCCGACCAGAAAGGTTTCGTGCACCTTGGTGACCTCCTTGGCCGTGCAGATGGCGCGTTCCGGACCCAGTTTTTCCACGATTTCGTCCACAAATTTTCCGATGCGGTGGCAGCTTTCGTAGAGCGCGAGGGTGTAGGGGAAATCGCGGTATTGATCAAGGAACGCCAGCCGGGCGGACGACTTGGCCGGCAGGAACCCGACGAAAAGAAATCCGTTGGTGGGCAGGCCGGAGGCGCTGAGGACGGCGATGAGGGCGCTCGGCCCGGGCACCGGGACGACGGGCAGGCCCCGTTTGCGGCAGGCCCGCACCAGGCGGAAGCCCGGATCGCTCAAGCCCGGAGTGCCGGCATCGGTCACCACGGCGATGGATTTGCCCCCGCCAATCAGTCCGGCGAGACGCTCGGCGGCCTCGATTTCGTTGTGTTCGTGGTAGGCGACGAGTTCGCGGTGGATACCGAGCCGGGCGAGCAGGGCGCCGCTGGTTCGCGTGTCTTCACAGGCAATGAGATCAACGGCGCCGAGAATGGATCGGGCCCGTCCGGTCAGGTCGGCGAGGTTGCCGATCGGCGTGGCCACGACATAGAGGTGACCGGACTGGGGGACGAGCGAAGCATTATCCATCGCTGGGGAAAGGAAGCCACCCGACGGCGTCCATAGCTACAAAAAAATCCGGCCCATCGGCCGGATTTTGAAAGACAGACTGAAAAACGCGGGGCGCATCACTGCCCCATGCCCGGGATGCGGCCTTCCCAGTCGGCCGGGCGATTCCAGGGAATGGAGGAATCGGTTTTCGGGGCGACGCAGCCGGCGAAGAGCGCGGCAAGGGCGACGGCGAGGAGCGCGGCGAGGAGTGGTTTCTTGGCGACGTTCATGGGAGGTGAAGATAACGAGGAGAAGGGAGTCTGCAACAGGTTCTGCCCGGAGGTCGAGCCCGCAGCAGTAAGACGTCGCGGGAGGGCCGGTGGTTGCATTCAGCTGGAATACGTGTAAATCGACTCCCACCACGGCGTTTTCGTGATCTTCTTCACGCCGGCGCCGGGATTGGCGGCAAGATGCTCGAGCACCTTGAAGACGGGTTCGGTCTTTTCCGGCTGGCCGAGGCGGGTGGCGAGGGCCTCCGCAGTGAAGGGCGTGCCGGGCGCGGCCCGCAAGGTCTCGATGATTTTGCGCTTGAGCGTGATGACATCGCCCGCGGCCTTCTTACCCGCCTCCACGCCGGGCTGGTGGTAGGCATTGATGCCGATGAGCGACGCATAAAGGCCGACCACGCGCTCATAGAGGGCGATGAGCATGCCGAGGGTGCGCGGCGACACGTCGGGAACCGTCAGGGTGATGGATGGCCGGTTTTTCTCGCTGAGCGCATCGCGCGTGCCGAGAAGGAACCCCTGCAGGTAGTCGCCGCTGGTGAGGCTGCCGCCCTCGACCTCGAGGCTTTCGCCGTTCCGGTCGCGCAGCACCTCGATAAAGGTGACGAAGAAATTATTCACGCCTTCGCGGAGCTGCTGCACGTAGGCGTGCTGGTCGGTGGAGCCCTTGTTGCCGTAGACCGCGATGCCTTGGTTGACGACGCGGCCCTGCAGGTCGAGTTCCTTGCCGAGCGACTCCATGACGAGTTGCTGGAGGTAGCGGGAGAAGAGCAGCAGTCGGTCCTTGTAGGGCAGCACGACCATGTCGCGCGCGCCGCGGCCGTCAGTAGCCCAGTACCACATCGCGGCGAGGAGCGCGGCGGGGTTCTCCTTGAGCAAAGGTTCGCGCGTGGCCTTGTCCATCGCGGCGGCGCCGGCCAGCAACTGGTCGATCTTGATGCCCTGCAGTGCGGCGGGCAGAAGTCCCACGACGCAAAGCACGGACGTGCGGCCGCCCACCCAGTCCCACATGGGGAAATGCGCCAGCCAGCCTTCCTGCTGCGCGATCTGCTCAAGCTTCGAGCCGGCGCCGGTCACGGCCACAAAGTGCTTCGGATAGTCGAGCCCCGCGGCCCGGAACGCGGCGGCGGCCTCCAGCATGCCGTTGCGCGTCTCGATCGTCCCGCCGGACTTGGAAATCACCAGCACCAGCGTCCGGCGGAGATGGCGGCCGATTTCCTTGAGCACATAGTCCATGCCGTCCGGATCAGTATTGTCGAAAAAATGCACGCGCATCTTGTCGCGGCCGGCCTTCAGGCGCCCAAGCGCGTGGCTCACCAGTTGGGGACCGAGCGCCGAACCGCCGATGCCGATGACCAGCAGCTCGCGGAACTTGCCGTCGGGGCTGCTGATCTCGCCTTTGTGCACCCGGGCGGCGAAATACCTGATGGCGTCCAGGGTCGAGGTGATGGTCTCGGTGATTTCCCTGGTCGGCGCCAGTTGCGGCGCGCGCAGCCAGTAGTGGCCGACCATGCGCTGCTCGTCGGGATTGGCGATGGCGCCTTTTTCGAGCGCCGCCATGGCGGCGAACGCCGGCGCGAACTTCGGCTCCATCAACTCGAGGTAGCCGTCGGGGAACGGCATCCGGCTGAGGTCGAGCGACACGCCGAGCCCCGGATTGTGGTAGCAGTACTGTTTGAAACGGGACCAAGACATGGGGATATTTAACCACCGATTACACGGATGGGTACAGGTAAGAAATCAACACCTCCGTGTTCATTTGTGTAATCCACGGTTGTTATAGGTTGGCGTCGGTCACCGCTCCCAAGGAGGCGCTGGTGACGAGCTTCGCGTACTTGGCGAGCACGCCGCGGGTTTCGCGCGGCTTCCTCGGCTTCCAAGCCTTGAGGCGCGCCTTTAGTTCCTTGGGCGGGAGGTCGAGGGAGATCCGGCTGGTCTCGGCGTCGATGATGATCGGGTCGCCGTTCCTGATGACCGCGATGGGTCCGCCGGTGGCCGCCTCGGGCGTGATGTGACCGACCACGAAGCCATGGCTGCCGCCGGAGAAGCGACCGTCGGTGATCAGCGCCACCTCCTTGCCGAGGCCCTTGCCCATGACCGCACTGGTGGGCGCGAGCATCTCGCGCATGCCGGGGCCGCCGACCGGACCCTCGTTGCGAATGACGATGACATGGCCCGGCTTTACGCGGCCATCGAGGATGGCCTTGAGCGCGGCTTCCTCGGACTCGAAGACGATGGCCTTTCCGGAGAAGCGCACTCCTTCCTGACCGGAAATCTTCGCCACGGCGCCTTCAGGCGCGAGGTTGCCATAGAGAATGCGGATATGGCTGTCGGCCTTGATCGGTTTGGAAAACGGGTGAACGACATCCTGGTCGGTGGGGTAAGGCTTCACGTCGCGCAGGTT